>JAAUXT010018653.1_pt1 | contig 14119 bp, 16 predicted proteins | sample 7278171 | NCBI WGS metagenome assembly JAAUXT01 (sample SAMN14350112, study PRJNA611818) | marine sediment metagenome | isolation source: surface marine sediment (1.8m) | place: French Polynesia: Moorea | collected 2018-08 | reverse complement strand
TTTGGTTTTGTGACCTCTCTGAAGGTCCACAATGCGTGTGCGCCCACTCCTGAACTCATCCATCCAGTGGTAAATCCGGGAGTCACTGAGGATCTGCCGACCAAAACAGGTCGTCAAACTTTCCTTCATGTGCATGAAATCCCAGTCCATTTTGGTTCCAAACCAAATGCAGACACACTGCGTGAGCTGTGGGGTAAGTCCAACACACCGCTTCATCTTTGTGCGCAGGGAAATGTTGTCTCGTCGCAATTTGCTCGCAGAGTGCCGTCTGGGTCATCAAAATGTAGTCAAGACCCTGACGACCTTGAGTGCAGAGCGTGCAAGGGTTAGACATGCTGTTCCTGGTAGGAAAGAATATCCCCTCGTATATGTCAGAATCTCTGGAATGAATGAAAACAATTCGCGTGCAAAAGTTGAAAGTGTGACAAGTGAATGAAGGTCTGTCCGGAAATTACCTGCTCGGAAAGGGGTCTCGTCCTGTTAGACTGTTCCGGGAACAAGTAAATTTGAAGCTGCCTTTGAAGTTGACCTGAAATCGGTTTGCGTACATGCGCACGTGTACGTACGTGAGTTGCGGCACCTTGTCGCGAGCCGGAAGCGTGAAAATGCAGGCAAGAAAATGGCAAAGGAAGCTCAGGTGATGTGAATGTGAGTGGCGGCATTTGAGTTTTGAACACCCTGTCACAGGCGAATAAGGAGAACTTCGACGCGCGTGGGCGAGGCTGGGGCGGACCCCGCACGGTGTACGTGCCTCGTGCCGACAACGGCTTCGGTTTCACGCTGCGTCACTTCATCGTCTACCCGCCCGAGTCGGCTGCTCATCCCCAGCCACAGGTAGATTCTAACGACGAGACGCGTTTTGTTCTGGTGCTTGTAGCACAAGTCCGTAAAGTTTCGTGGCGGATTTTCGTTGTTCTGCACTGGACTGTACCGAAACTTTTCTTTGATCGTTTCCCAATGTACCGACGCTTTCTGTTTGGCAGGATGACGATGACAATGAAGATGTCGCTGTTGAAGGTGAGAAGAACATTTGCCTCTTGTGTAGCTGACACGCTTTGTGAGATCCATAAATGTACTGAAGATTTTTCTCGGCTTCTGACTGTCCGGTCTGGGCGAGTGTAGAGTGGCAGCTGGGCACGCTATCACAGGAGGCCGATCTTCACTTCGGTTGAAATTCTTCAACTCTCTCCCAGTCCCAAGCTGGGTTCCCCCTTCTCTTCAAACACATAAAGTTGGGGGTAGGGTGGGGATTATTCACGACTTGCAATCTTTTGTGTGTGCCTTCGCTTGATTTCCTTCTGCAGGGAGGGGCTGGTCAAGCCTCTTTTTGAATTTGAGGCCCAACCCCGGGAAAGAACTTTTCCGCAGATGTCCCCAAGTATTTTGCACCGATGCCTGTGGAATGAGAGCTGCTGTCATGTTCTGGGCGTTGCCTCTTATCGTGTGTGTGGACAATTCTCTCAGAACTGTCTTTGCGAGCGATGGGGGGGGGGGCAGGTACAAGGGTACCTCTTTTGGTTTCAAATACGTATTCAGATTGTTCTGAACTTGCCAAGGCATCTCATAATTTGTCTGCGAAAACGCCCCTGCAGTCGCTGTCTCTCGCTCCTGTACGGACAACTTTGGTTCCGAGGACAAAGGGACAAAGGTCGAGACCTGAAACGGACCAAGAAAGTGTTTTGTGCACAGCTTTGGCCCAGAGGATTCGAGGCAAAATGGGTTCGACAAATTCGTCCGGGGCATCCTAACTAAAAACTGTCTGTGGGGAAAATCGGTGTTTCGGACCCTCCTCTCCCGCTCGCGCAGATTACTTTGCTCCGTTGGAATCAGGGACACCTGCAATGATCGTTGCGCGAGGAATGCTGCTGATAGGAGGGTCTTTACGTTCTTGTTGGGATTGAATTGGCTGGTTTGTGACAGGGCGATTCCGTACTTGTTTGCATGCAACCAGATCTGCACGAAACATTTCGCACTTCAGATAGAATTTGACCAAGCCTCACGCAGATTTGCAGACCAACTATTGGATTCGCACTTCAGTCCTTCAGATTCTTCGCATTTGTTTCGAAGATGCGGGCTGAAGGATCCAGTCCTGACTCTTTGCTTTCTGGTCACCGTTCGTCCAAAAAGGAATTTCGTGCTACTTGTCACGCATTTGTTTCCTTCTCGGCACATTCAGGTCAAAAAAGAAAGCGCAGCAAGATGAGCGCGCTCGACCCGATGGACACGATCTTCGTGAAGCAGGTGAAGGACGGCGGCCCCGCTCACCGCGCCGGGCTGCACAAGGGAGACCGCATCGTCTCCGTCAACGGCGAAACCGTCACCGGCAAGACGTACTCTCAGGTCATCGGGCTCATTCAATCCACGTGAGTACGCTTTTGTTGTCTGTCTTCTGTGAAGCGGGCGTGTGTGGAGATTGCTACGGTCCGGTCTGTCGTGTCACCGTATTAAATCTGTTTTCTGCGAGTAGATTTTGTACGATTTGCGGTGTGGGGCTTCGAAGTCATCGAAACTGGTGAATTTGCTGTATGAAAGGACAACGTCCTTGTTCTGCCTGTCGCCCTTTGGCAGAAGTCTGCAGTGCGACCATCACGGATGCAGGCAAGATTGTGGAGGGTGTGTGTACGCTCAGAAAGCATCTTCGGTCGAAGGAAAGTGCATTTTTCTGACTTGGCTGAGGATCAAAGGTTGAGAGTCGACTGTCAACCAATATGTTGTTATCTCACGTTCTTGTTGTCGTTTGGCTGGTTCTTGCGAAGATCCACACTGTGAGGATGCAGGAAAATCGAAAATGATCCTCACGGACTCTTTCTGCATGGACACACCGATTGCGAAGTGTCGAATTGTTCGCTTCATGTTGTTTGACAAAAAAGATGACTTCTGCAGGATCTCGGGGACCGAGCGTATTCACCAAGCAATGTTCTTGTTGAATGTGAGCGCCAAAAATAAGTGACGAAGGAACAAGAACGGATGGCAAACAGGTTTGGTTGAAAAAGAAGTCTGAAATGTTTGACCATCAGATTTGGACACAACTTGTGTTGAAGAGTTGATACTCAAGGCAGTGAAATTGCTTCGTCGAGAGCAATGTCATGGGAAAACATTCCAAATTCAACAAGTTGTGGTGTGGCTTGTTCACCAGTGGTGGACTGCGTGGAGCAGTTTGCCGAATGCCGATCAAATGCATTTCCCTCTCTTCTCCGCCAGTGCAGGCCAGTTGTGGTGTCCAACCCTATTCCTGGGCGGCGACTGATGTGCAAAACTTTCTGGACGTCTGTGGCATGTGGATGTTCATTGTTGTTGTTGTGAATTCCCTGGTGTTGATCCATCTGCAGAGTGGAATCTCGTGATTCAGTCGAGGTTCATGTGCAAACCCGACGCGGCCGCCGACGACTGACGAACTGCCGCGAATACCTCCCGTGATTTGCTGTGGTATTGCGGAACTCCATGCTCCTCAGGCCTACGGTGCGAAGTTTACTGGATTACCCATGTCAGAGTCTTCACGCACGCGAGAGAAAAGGCAGAAATTCTTGGGACATCTGAAAGAAACGTTGAACAGAGGAATTTGGCGAATGTTCAAACCGGTTTCCTTTGAAGTCTGTCCGAAGCTCGAGACCCAGAATCTGGTGTTTTTCAACGCATATTCGCAGGCTGCTGCACAAATGCGCATCTGGTCAATCTGGACGCTTTTGGATTGAATCCAGTATTATTTGAGGGTCGTTTCTAATGGACAGGAAACATGCTCTTGTGCAACATGACGGGCACATATTTATTTGGTCTGGCCTAACATTTAGTAGTTTACGGCTCAATTGTTTGTACTGCAAAACAATTCAGTGTTGAGTGTTCACGGTGCAGAAATGCACGTACGACACAAAGTTTCAAAGTATCTTTACACAACATGCACAAAATCTTACTTGGTCGCTTCGGTATTTGAAACACCGAAATTTTTACACGTACCGACAGCGAAGCTGTGTTGTCGTGTGAATAAACAACACGCTTTTCCAGAAGGTGTGCAGAGACCACCCGACCACCTTCGTCCAAAAGAGAAAACCACGCGTTTCAGGCCAGTGTGTGAAGGCGCCCCTTCTCTCGGGATTTAAGATGTCCAAAATCAAGCCAAGATGATTGCTTTGGAATTCAAGGTGTGGTTGACAACCCCGACCCATGAAAATGTTCAAAATCTGGTCAAAAAGTTGGCATCCACAAACCGTGTGGCAAGACCCCCCCCCAAACACACACATACGTGTACACACACACACACACACACACACACACACACACACACACACACACACACACACACACACACACATTTACTGTCACATGCTGTTTGGATGCCAGAGAGGTCACTCTTTTCGCAGGTTCGAAGACGAATTTCGCAGACGACTTGTCTGTGGCTGTCAAAAGCTTCTTCGCGTTTTGTCCGTCTCTCGCACGCACTCTTTGATCAGTCAGGGCGTACATCCCCCGCGGTGTGCAGACTCAGAGACGAGAATTGAGAGCAAAGTGGTTGAGGATCAGAGTAGGCGAGGGTTCGTTGCTCACCCGCTCTGTTGGTGTGCGTGTGTGTAAGCTGCTGCCGACTTCGCTCTTTCGCTAACCGGCTCTAAAATTAGAAGTGCACTGGAGTGGGCTGGATGGATCACATGTTGTAGACTTTGTGTTTACCTTGTGCAAAGAGCAGAGAGAGCAGACGAGAGAGAGGGAAGCGAAATGTAAAAACCGTCGTTCGGCGGATGTGTGCGGCAGTTCCGTGTCGGCGTGGTCGTCCCTCACGCATCTGCGATAGATACGGAAGGTCTGAACAGGAAGAGCACGCAGGATATGATGCTTGGGGAACACGTATTGGAGTGAAGTTCAGGGCGACGGTCAGTGAAATCTGTGGCGATGCTATGTGCCTCGAACACGAAGATGCTCGGATTGACACTCGCGACTGATCCTGAGGCGACTCAGACGTCTCACAATGTTACGGATATTGCATGTTTGACAGATGCAATACTTGGTTGAATGGAATACACGAGTACAACGGGCGCCCTTGAGGATCGTGGTGTGTGTTCGCATGATCCCCATTTGTGACCCGGTTGATTGAGGGCGGACAGCAAGAGCCAAAGAGATACTGGTCTCACTCATCCATGTGAGTATGTGTGTTCACATTCCACCCTCTTTTCTGTCCCTCTGTGTCTGTTCAGTCTTTCGCGCGCGCACGTGTATGTATGTGTGCGTGTGTGTCATGCTGCTTGCAAGGGGGGGGGGAATCATCCAAAAACATGGGGTGTCCAGTTGGTGCAGGTGACCACTGACCCCCAAAAAATTGGATGAGAGTGACACCCTCACTCCATCCCACCTGTTCCACAAAAAGCCCCTCATCTGCCACCAGACTTCAAAGATTTTGATCCCTTTCTCTCCTTCAAATACAACTTGGAAACGTTTGTGCAGGGTTTTCCAACATTGGATGCAGGTTTATGCCCCCCCCCCCAACCTCTTGTTGAACAATGTCTGGACTTGGCATTTTCCCCGCTGTTCAGGTGGACGGAACGACTGTCCCGCTCTCATCACGCTTGTTCAGAACCTTGAACACCTCGGAATGTGTTCGTTGTGTCTGAGAGTGTCCCAAGATCTTTCGGTTCAGGCGTTCGAATTGTCAAATCGCGGCTGTGACTCGGAAGACAAAAATTGATATGGCATTGGCCAGCTGCTTTGGTCACATCTTCATTCTCGAACCCCCAGACATCCCCTCCTTCACACCGCGATTTGTACTTGTGACGTGTGTGTGTGTGTGTGTGTGTGTGTGTGTGTGTGTGTGTGTGTGTGAGCCAGGCTTGATGACAGTTGATACGATGACAAGCAACGACATGCAGTGGAACCCTTCCAGCGGTCGTGTTCCTGGGAAACAAACCCTGTGGTGTGTGATCGAAAACTGTCGGATTCATTCACATGAAATTTGGTGCCTGTGGTGCGCCGGTGGCGGATTCAGGAGCAGGCGACGCTCTGTCGTCCTCGTCTGGCATTGGGCACAAAGAACCGATCAAGTGTGACAGCCCAGTCGGTGAAGTTCCCCGAAAACAGATACGGGGGCTGCTTGCGCGGCTGTTTTGGAAGGACAGCGTCATGTCGTGATCCGGGAAATGCAACTGAGCAGCCCCAAAGGACAAGCACGTAGTGCAGTGGAGTGTCATCCAACAACCACAGGTCCGATGCGTTCCTGTTCTCTGGCCTTCGGAGCGGACCTGCTGCCGTGTCTTGGTGCGTCTGCTCCATTCAGTGGGAGACATCGTCTCAGGGAGGTAAAGACCCAAGCTGTGCAGGGCAACGACAGGTCTACTCACAAATAATAATTTGCACCCCACGTCAACCAACAAACCAGAACGAAACTGGAACAAATTTTGGTCCAAGTTCATTTTGCCCTTCCCGTGAAAAATGCCAGTACACGCCGAGAGGGAAAGAAAGGAGAGAACATCGAAAGTTTTGCGAGCCTCTCAATTCTTTCGATTGTGAGCTCTTGGTTATCGTTGATCTTTTGTAGCCTTTGAGAACCCTGGCAAGAAATGAATTTGCGTGGTTGCAATTTTTCATGAATACGTGCAGGAACGGTGGTATAATTCAGCCATTTTTGTGGGGAGTCAGTCATTCGAGGTGCAGTCAGTTTGGTTCGTAATGCAGCATCCGGGAAAATTACAGTGGAGAATTCGGGGCAAACACCAGCGTGGCGTGGCAGCCATGAACAGACAGAAGAAAAATACAGCAACGAGGGCCACAAAAAGCGATTCTGTTTATTATTATGTGCCAAATGTATTTGCTATCATGATTTCACACAGATAGGAGACATATTAAATCAATACGAATACGCACTTTTACGTGTTTATGCACAGTTTATTGGTTTGCCTCAATGACCGCGGTGACATCGGATCCTCCTTGTGATGTCTTATCTCTGCAGTGTGTAGAGGTAGAGTCTTACATCGCGTCGGTACCCTCGGTGTACTCGGCTGTTGGCGGACGGCACCGACGCCTGTTGTCAAGATGACGGCGTTTCACGCTGAGTTCCACAACACGGAGCGATGTGAAGCGAGCTGAACTGGGATGCTCGTGTCAAATCATCCCGCTCATCTTTGCAAATTCATCTCGACGGACTCAGCTGCCGTTGAAAACAGGAAACTGTGACATTGTCTCTTGAGACGCAGAAGCAATCTCGGTTGGGCGAACACGGTCTGATACGCTCGTACACGTAGCCCCCCCCCCCTTCTCCTGAAAAAGGCCAATTAGCAAAACGAACAGCACTAAGAGGTCAGGCAAACAATCACTGACTGCAACAGGGCCGGTCCGAGTGAACTCGCAGGATTATCCTCTTCCTTTGAGGTTTGCTGATATTCTTGGTCACAATTGAAGCAGCGTTTCGTGAGCTGTTGTCAACGGTGTTCACCAGACAGACTGTCCGCAGGAAAGTTTTCTGTTTTGAGGAGGGCACATTTGTGGGGACGGAACCTGCGGCGCACAGCATGTGGTGCCTGTTGATCTGTTGACATTGGGAATTTCCTCCCATTCAATTTTAGTATTGATCACACGTGCATTGGGTCCACATGGCCACAGGAAATACTGCAGCGCGCTGGCAAATGATGTCATCATCACGGACTTATGCGTTTGCGTTCAAGTTGTGTCCCTTGTCCGTCGTGTGGTGGACAAAGGAATGACGCGGATCGAAGTTTCCCTGTGAAAATAAGTATCAAATGATACTGTGTGAAATCTGAAGCTCAGGAATGAAATTTTTGTGGTTCACGTAAGTAAGATGTTGGCACACATGTCGGAGACTTCGCATTTGCTGGTTGTCTTTCCTCGTGTCACTGAGAGAAAAGTTCTGGGGCGACTGTCGCACCCATATGAGAGAAATTGAGGGAATGTGATTTGGAAAAGTTTTCTGCTGATGCTTTTTGCAAGCGTCGGGTTTTCAAAATGTCAACTTTTCCGTTGAAAGTAAAAGGCACTGACATCATTGTCGTTGAATCCTAGTAGACGGTTTTCATCACCCGGGGACACCGATCACATGCAGGGGAGTCAGATTTGGAATTGAAATAGTTTTGCAGGAGAGTAAAAAAGGGTTTTGTTCTTTGAAAATGTCAACAACTTCGTGTGACTCAGTGATTGCCAATCAGTGGGAATTTCAATGTGTTGCCTGTGAACAGGACGAAAGAGACAGTGAAGTATTGATCGGGCTTGAACGATGAGACAAGCCTGCTTGATGATTCATGTTTTTCTCTTGAAAGAAATTGATACAAAAGGAATGTGTGGTTCACAGTGAGGGGTTCATCGTGTGCCCGGATCAGGAGTTGAATGAAATAACAGACCGTGTGTGTGCTCAGGAACAGCGAAGGTTCCTTTTCGGCTCCAATGACAAATCCTGCATGTCTTCTTTCGAACCCTCTCTTGATGACCCGACAGTTCAATTGCTGGCGTGTTCGACTGTCAACAGCTGCTGACCGGATTGTCTGCATTTACCTCGATTTTGTTCTTTGCAGGGACGCAAGTCTGAAGCTGCTGGTTGTGCCTCGCGATGAGGACATCCTGCAGATGGCTTACCAGAACTCCGTGTACCGGGCGGGCGGAGTGGAACCGCACCGGGGCGATTCGACCGACATCCCCGAGCCGCCCGCCCCCGCGGCCGGACCCACGCAGCCTCGGCCCGCGGGCGCCGCCGCCGCGCCTCCGCGCCAGTTGCACAGCTACGCGGGTCGCGGGCGCCACATGTCGGACTCGGCGCTGAGCGTGCATCGCGCCGGGCGCGGCCCGGGGACCCAGCAGCCTCCACAGCCCGGGAAAGCATCCAAGTACAAGGCTGAGCTGCGAGTTCTTCCTGAGGACAACGCTTCCCAGGTGCGCTTTCAACGACAAAAATGTCTCGCGATATGTTTTTGGTGCCAGAAAAGAGAAAGTGTGTGTCGTCTTCCACCTTTTGTTGACATCCCTGAAGAGACCGAAAAGGATAACAGAACTACAGGGCGCCCGCGTTTCTGAATGTGTTCTCACATTCGGCGCTGACTGCTGGCAATGCTTCTCCGGTCAATTAATTTCCGCACATGTAATTTGACCTGAATTGCTGTTTGCGGTGGAGTGTTCAATTGGGGTGTTTGCGTCGGGCGTTACTGTTTGGTGTGTGAGGTGCGAAGGCATTTCGAAAACGTGGTGGCAGTTTAGTGTCTTCGGACAAGAACAAGAAATTTTGTTTGAGAGTTCCACCGTGGAAACCCATTTTCTCGGGAAAAGAAAACATGAAGATTTTCAAATTTTTCAAATCCACTTTTTGCGTCAAGGTAGGTTCGACGTGAATCTCCAAATTGATTCAGGTAGATGGTGAACTTTTGTGTGAGAGCTCATCGTGTGATATGACCGCGCACAGGTGGCAAGATGTGTCAACAGTGCGCACAAACAAGCAGTTTATCTGTTGCAAAATTCACCTCTTGCTTTCTTGTGTGTTTCCAGCGAAAGGTTTCCGACCCTGGTCCGAACAGAGGGATGTTGTCGAGCGGCCGCGCTTCGAGCAGCAGTTTGGGTTCGACGTCCTCCAGCAGCGGATCCTCACAGCACAGCGGGGCAGGCGCCGGTGGCTACCTGCCCGCAACCGTCGAAACCACGGAGAGCACGCGCTACGGCTACTCCGTGGACCTCCCTCTGCACGAGGGCAGGTCTGAAGCTCCCACACGGACTAGTTCGCGGAATATTACGCTTTCCTCTTCGTCAAACCTGCAGACAGTGGACTCGCACTCCCAACCTCTCAACACGAGAGGAGTTGGTAGACCCACGGATATCTCAGTGCGTTCAACACAGGATATGGGAACTGTGTATGGTGCTGGTATGACCAGCTCCAGCAGAACGCAATCGGACAGTGCTATGGAGGATGTAGTAATTCCAGAGTATGTTGCAGAAGCTCAGTCCTCTGCGCCTTTGTACAGGAATGTCGGTCCTCAAAGACCTGCTGCGGCGCATTACAAAAGTAACAGTCAACATGACCAGTCGCAGGCGCGTCCGCTCATGATGGGAACAGTGTACACATCCAAAGCTACCTCGAGTTCAGTGCCCGGTGCAAGCGTAGCCAGCAGCATTAGAAGTAGTAGTCCAGGGCCGAGAGTCCCACCGACTGGCTCTTCGACCGCGGCGTTCGTGGAGTCGGGGTGCGCGCAGCCACACAGCATCAGCGGAGCGTGGCCCGGAGCGAGCAGCGGCCACTCCCGGCGCGGCTCCTCCCCCACCCCAGCCAGGGGACTCACCGCCTTCACCAACCACGAACCCGTGCGACGGCGCGGCACAGCCGACGATGACCTGCTGCCAGCGCACCTGTCTGCGCGACCAGATGATGGCGGTCGGGGTTCGCCCGCTTCCTCTGTGCACTCGTGGCCTGACGCCCGCCACAACTACAACTACAACCACGACCACCGCTACGCGGCTCCAGGCTCCGGGTCTGGGTCTCCCTCACCTGCGCTGCAGGGGAATGTAACAGTCAGGTTCCGAGACCAGGCGGGAGGGGCGACGACGATTGACGTGCCGAGTGACGCCCGCGGCGCCACCTATCGATCGCCGTATTCAAACGTGACGGTCACGGCGTCGCGCATCCCGGCGCACTTGCCCGGATACCCACCTCATGTCAATCTAGTCACAGAACGCTTGAAGAGGTACGTGTCCGGGAGCCAACACCAAAGTTCCGTCCAAGCTCTGTTCTTGCTGCTGTGGTCTTTGGGCGTTCGGGAAAAATATTATTCACCCACGTTCGGAAAGTGTACGGTACGCACATCACATTTGGAACGTACGTGCGAGAAACAGCACGCGGAGATTTACGTACCGCCCTGTAACGTGTAATATTTTCGACTTTCATGAACTGGTTGACCCACGTACCAGCTTCGTGATCGTGCCAATGCCAACATTGGCCAAACACAATGGTCGTTGTGTGTTTTGCAGATTTGAGAGCGAGGACAGCATGGACAGTGTTGCTAGTGCAGAAGGGAGTGTGGAGAGCGGCGCAGCCTCCGCGGGGCCTCCTCGGTCCCGCCCTCTCCCGCGAACAGGCTACGAAAGCGTTGCCTCCAGAAAATCGGCCTTCGAACAGTCCGACGAATACCTGTGTGAGTAATGAACAATCTTCGTGTTCGTTGTCCGTCCTTTGAGGTGGGGCGTAGAATTTAATGGAGGATAACATTTGTCATGTTCTTGTTACAGCTTATGAAGATGTAAGTCAGTCGAAGCCTCCGAGATCCCAGCGGCGCGAGGGACACGACAGTAGAGGTACCGTCGCTTGCAACTCTCGCAGCTAGAATCAGGGCGTGAATGAGCACAGTCCATTTGTGAGCATTTCAAGACAACGCATGCGCTCGTTTCGACAAAACTTGAAGATGGGTTGGAAATTTTGCTCAAACCGAATCTTTGGTGCCGTTTCTGTTTCGCTCACTTCACATCATTCACGCCCTGATTTCGAAATTTTGCCAACGCAGCAAAACTAACTCTGTACAGTGGTGCGTCTTCGGAACAAAATCCAGTTTCCGATAGAGTGCTTAATAGAACATTCTCTTGTCATAGAATTAAAAAGGAATCTCGGTGCTTTGATTGTCTTCCCCGTGAGTCGGTAACACTCTCAGAACACTTCTTGGGTTGGTTCTTCACACATGTTGCGAGCAAAGGTAAACGACTTGTTCCTTTCCACGCCAGTCGACAGCTTTTGTTGTCGTGCGTCGATTGGCTTGAAGAGACTTGACAAAGGCGTACCTTGGACTCTCTGGACTGTGACAAGCGAAGGGCTGGTGTAGAAACACACCAGAAGTCAGATATGTCGCCAGGTGCACAACCAACAACACGAATGCTGAAGCTTTCACAAAAGTTCGCATCTCAACACGTTGTGTGTGCCATTGGAGCACAACACACTTCAAAATTTTCTCCTGTCCAAACTTGTGTTCTCCAGGCATTTACCTGTCACAAGGATGCTAGGCATCCTGAGATTTGGACGAAGGCGCGAAATTTTGGACGTTGGATGCAATCTCAAGTTTTGACCATGAAGTCCGGGAAATTTTCAACCGGGGAGGGGACAGGATGCGGGTGCCAAAGTGACGTGAGTCAAACGTTCAGTCAGAGAAGGAAAATGACCGGCTGAATGATCACCCGACGACACCTGACACTGAGTGACAGATTGACCCGAGGATTTCGTGTTCACCAACGCCTGGAGACGTGGAGACTGAGTGAAGGGCGGGTTGTTGTTGCAGCGAGTGCAGGCGGCAGCAAGCATTCGCCCCACCAGGCGAACCCGCCGCCGGAAATCATGAAGGTCCCGACGACACCACCGGCCACCATCAGCATATACTTCCGGCGCGACGGGCCGGGTGACACGGCCGTCGTGACTCCGTCGCCAGAGCGCCACCCGCACGGGGGCGCCGCCATCGGGGGGCGCGTGCGCAGATACTCAGAGGACAGCTCGGAGGGCAGTTTTGAACACGGAATTGGTAAGTCGTTGGTGGAGAGTGGAAAGTGTTTCGTGCAGTTGGACTCCCAACGGCTGGGAACTGGGTTGGGGAAGCGAGGGAGGAATTCGTAACAGTAACAGTTGCGGTTTGTCTAGATTCTGACACTGAAACTAAATGCATGACTATCACTTGCCAGGGACATGCGCAAACTGCTTTTCACTGCGAGGTGCACATTGCTTTGCTACAATTGCTCAGCCCATGCCAATCCACAAACTCTGCTTCTCGCGCCTTTTGTGACTTTGCGACTGATATTGGGGGCAGAGATAATCAAATTTCGGGAATGATGAATTTTCTTGCGATTGATGATTTGCTCTCATTCCTGCAGAGCGTTCTTTTGTTGAGCGAAGCTGAGACACTTGCGAGTGTGATTGCGCTTGCGAGTCCACTTGTTCCTGGTTTCGCTTTTGCATCTTTTGTTTTGGCAAGAGTTGAAATGACTGTTCATCACGTCGTCGTTTACAGGCCGCTTTCGACCAGCAAATCACGCCAAAGTGCGGGTCGGATCACGAATGTTGTCTTCAGGTCACTGCTGGTTGATTGTTTCGTTGCAACTGGTTGGGTGTTGCGTTGTTGATGGAGGGAGCACGTTTTTCCCAACAAAGATTCAGAGCATAGTGCCTTGTTCACGGCAAGCATCTCAATGTTGGTGTTGTTTTTTCAGTTCGCGAGCGCAGCCCGAGTTATCCGGGAGAGAGCCACCATCGCCACCACCTGCCGCAGCGCCATTACACGGTGGCGGCGCCGGGCGCCTCCCCCACGTCGCCGCGCAGACACAAGCAGGCGCTGCGCCAGCCTTCCTATCTCACCGCCATCCACTCGCCTCACGGCGCAGGTAAAAACTCCGTTCATTGCGTGGCAACCTTGCGCACATATTTTGCAGTTCTGGGAACTCATTTCTTCAAGTGACTGCAGACACTTTCTTGATGGCCACAGAACTGCGGACGAAATTTGACTCATCTTCCTTGTTCGGAATGGTGTGTCGGTATTCATTTGAAGAAATTGTTCCGGTTTTGTTTGTCAGAAACTGCTCGTTAGTTGGTGCAGTGTGAATCAGCGTCATTTCTGAAGACTCGTTTGGAGAGTCTTGTGGAGTTGGACGTTATTCATCGGCACAGTTCAGTCGGTTGAAATTGGCCGGACGTTTGAAACACTGGTTTACGAGGCACGCAATCTAAGTAACCGATTGGGCAACGTCTTTCAGGGATGACACATTCAAGTTGCATAAAACTTTCTGTGGTGAAAGAGAAGCAACAGGGCAACATGCCTACACAAAAATATTTCAGCTGAAGTTGTAGTAAGTTTATAGAAAATAAGTTACAATTTTGAACCATGAGATCACTTGGCTGAAAGATTAATTGCAAAAAAAAAGTCATTTTTTACACTTGTTGTCACTAGAAAATTACTTAATGCAGACAGTTTACTCAAGAAATTGTCAAACTAAATGAAAAATTAAAGTATCCTTGAAGTTTGAGAGAAGAGCTGCCTGAATAGTCCACATTCTTCTGTAATAAAGTTCAGCCAACTTAGTCTTTTGAATCCAACTTTGAGAGATTTTTCTCTTACTTTTTCCTTTTTTGTTGTTGGTTGAGTCATTTTAAATGGAAGATAAAGGTTATCTCTTGGTTATTGCCCAAGGA
>JAAUXT010115395.1_pt1 | contig 14121 bp, 14 predicted proteins | sample 7278171 | NCBI WGS metagenome assembly JAAUXT01 (sample SAMN14350112, study PRJNA611818) | marine sediment metagenome | isolation source: surface marine sediment (1.8m) | place: French Polynesia: Moorea | collected 2018-08 | reverse complement strand
GTTACCATAGTAACCAAAATGTAAACTTCTGAAAGTGCTTTCAGAGACCTTTCATATGAACTGTACGCGGTAAGAGCCATTGAAAGAGTTCCCGCTGGTTCCTGCCATTTTTCGTGTCTTACCGCGTACAGTTCATATGAAAGGTCTCTGAAAGCACTTTCAGAAGTTTACATTTTGGTTACTATGGTAACCTTTCCCCAGCAAACATGAGTGTAGAAAGGTAAAAAAAATCAAGAATTTGCTATTTTTGGCCTGTTTTTTTGCTCAAAATAGGATTCTCAGTATTAGAATACTACAGTGAAGAGAAGCAAGGCTCAAGGCAAAATGTATGTCTAAATTCCAAAATTCCAAATAGGTCTCCATTGCAACCAACTTGGCAACCAGTAAAAATTGCTGTATCTTAGCTTCTAATTAAGATAGAGCTTTGATATTTAATATATATAAAAAGTCTTTGAAAGCACTTTACAGAGTCAAGTATTTCCTTGGCAACTAGTTATAAATTTTGGTTCCACAGCAACCAGCCAAGCAACAGGCTATATCTCAGCTTCTAATTGAGATGAAACATATGCTACTCGGGACTTTGCACTGCAGTTGCCTCGAGCACCGCTTCTTGTTTCTAAAGGTGATACAACATGCTTTGCGCAACGGCCAGAACTTGGGGGCTATTCTATTCAACTTGGACTCCCCTCGTATGTCGAAAATGTATTTCGGTCCACCCACTCCCCAGTGCGCACAAGTTTTGGCTCTGGACGCGACTGTGTTCAAAACTTTGCTTTCTCGTTTTCCAAGCCAAACGTGGTGATCGGGACAAGCAGATCGCACGAAAAACGTTACCTTGTTCAGACTTGCCATCGTTTTGCAGATCGTTGGTACTGCGTTCAATGACGCTGGCAACAGGGATGGGCACTTCTACGAGACCATTTACTCTCTTCTGGACAGTGTCAGCCCTGAATACAGACAAACTTTTGGTGATGTTTTGATGGATAAACTGAAGAAACTGCAAAAAGAAGGCGGCGGCACCGACTGACGGCGTCAAAAGGAACGGTGAGTCGAGCTGTTTATTGCTTGTGCAGCGTCCATTGGGCACATGGAGCAACTTGGCCCACCCGGTGATGTCATTTCCAGTGTCTCATTTTGCACCTCGGCCGTGTTCTTGACGAAGACACATTTGGCGTGCGATTCTTTTTTCCACTCTCGGACACATGTCGAGAATTTTGATTTCTCGACATCCTCGGAAAAAAAAACGTCCATGGACGTCGCGGTGATTTGAGGTGAATCCCCAATGACCTCAAAATGTGAGTTTTGAAATTATTGAGAGCCTCCTCCTCCATTACAAATCACACCCAAATGTACTGAAATTCACAAGAATGAAAACATTCAACATTCTTGCACCGAATTATACACAAATGAACCCAACTCTATCCCAAATATCCATTTTGGTTTGTTTTATAAAATCCCAAATTTGCACCCTAACTTTGACCCCACCCATGAACAAGGTAGAAATTTTTGAAAAGCAAAAAATAAATACTGCCACTCAAATACCCAACCAATGTGCAACATTTTATCAAAATGCAGGTACTCCTTTCACCAAATATTTGTACTTTCTGAGACACAGACCAATTTGTGCAACCAAGACCCAGATTTCTGTATCCTAAAATTTGAACCTTTTTACCTTGAACCCAAACATTAGCATTTGACATGTATTCCTTCCTCGCATGTCGGTATTTCTGTACTTAGGTTGTTTCTGAAAGCGAAAAATAAGTAATGTTGGCATTTTAGGAATTGCAAGAATAAAAAACAAAGAATTTTCTACTTTCTGTTTGCTGTTACGTAAGTGCCATTTTCTGCGTTACGAGAGGTAACATCTCTTGTTGTGAACGTGAGGGCCGCCGCGTTGAGGAGCAATTGGTGCTCAGTCGAGTCTTGAACGTGTGGTGGGTTTTTTTTTCCAAGGACATTCGAAATTGATGGCAAACCAACACAGACACACACACACACTCACTCACTCACTCACTCACTCACTCACTCACTCACTCACTCACTCACTCACTCACTCACTCACTCACTCGCTGCTTATTTTCAGGTCACTCAGCAGAACGATTGTGTGATGTCTTCCAAACATGCAGTTGGAATCTCTCAGACCGCACGGTTTGCTTCAACCGGACTCTTGTTTTCCACTGGCATCTAGTCACTTTTGGACAAGTTTTGTAGTCCATTTTTGTGTTTTGTTCATGGTTGAGTCCTTGCAGAAGTTCACCAAGATTTTTTTTTTTTTTTTTTTTTTGGTGTTTGCGTGAGTCCAGAGGACTCGTTCCACGTTTGTTGTTGATGTTAAATTGAACTGGGCTTCTCTTTTGACGTCTGTGTTGAGTCATCTCGAAGAAAGCCGACTGTGCTGACAATCTTTTCCGGCTTCATGCTTTGACACCCACCAAAATAATTGCAGTGTGTTCGTGCGGACTGCACAAAAATGGATACTGTGTCAGTGTCGATGTTGCAACTGTGTTGCTCGCTGTGTTATTCGCCGGTGTCCAAAAGCTTGACCGGTGTCAATTCAACACACCGAGCAACACAGTTGCAACATTGATACTGACACAACGTACAGCGATAATTGGACACGTGCGTTCTGTGTACTCGTGAGTGGGAGCTCTCAATTGAAAGAGTTCAGAAAAGTTGATCACGTCTTCCGGCATTTTGTGCGATTTTGACGGGCCCGGGGCCTCCCAACCAAACGCACACCAAACATTCACTTTGTCACCCCCGTTCGACTGAGCTTGCGCCGTCAGGTACAGGAACACAATTTCAAAGCTGCTATCGAGTCTTGTGGCTCGACCAAATCCCAGACACAGGTCAGTCCTTTGTTACTTCGGCTGTGCGAGTGAAGGCGTGGGACGTGACTGCTGTGGACCACTAGTGCGTAAAACAAAAGAGGAGGAATCTAATTTGTGTGCTGCTGACGCTTGTTGTTCTTCAAAATACGTGATTGTGTTTTGGAAAAAGCTCCTGTGCAAATTTAAACTTTATCTCCAAAAGGAAAAAGGGCTACTCTTTGTATACAGCACGTTGCGTTGGTGTTCGGAATATTTTGCAGTTGTACGCCTTGTCTGCAGTGGTTGTCATGGTACATGCCAGCGACTGTGGGGAGGGTGATATGCGTCAAGAGGATGTGACCAAGTTGTCTGGTTCCAAGAACATCAACCTTCGTGCTCCTGCAACGTTCAAGAGACCGCGCGTCAACAAGACGGTGGTGTTCTTGTTTCTCGAACCTGTTGTGTTCATTGAAGAGTGTCACAGGTAGATCTGCCACTGGTAGATCAACACATTTCGGTCCGAGTTCAATGATTTGTCTCTTGCAAGTTCAGAAAGTTCCAAACACAAAACTGAATGGACCAAAGTTCATTTTGACATCAACGATTTTTTTTTTTTCAATGTTCTGACTGCAGGCTCCTTTTTCCATGCGATAAGAATTCGATGAGTTCGACTGCTGGGCACAAAATTGTGCCATTTTGCACGGCATGATTCGTGCAGCTCTATTCAGGGAACACTGCACCTTGCGTTGCTATTTTCATAACTTGCCTTTTGAGCCTTTTTCAGTTGAGAGAGGGGCAACAGGCATGCGTTTGTAAGTGCTCTTCCAATCTTGTGATTTTCATGTTTTAGTGCCAATAAAAGTCAGAGATTTTTTGAATGCTGGTTGAGTTTATTTATTTTTTCACACATGGGTGGCCAACCTTTGGTATTCAAAATGTGACTTTTACTGGTTTCTCTATTGCTCAAAAAACGAAATTCATTGCATTCATTTCGCACACATAAATCAGAAAAGGGGGAAAGTTGAAATAGAAATGTCAAACATTTTGAGCTGAGTCTCGCTGAAGTGAAATGATTTCCTCAGTGGATCCCAGACGAAACCCGGTACCTGACAGGATCTGTTGGAGGAATCCCAATCCTTTTCTTGCGGTTGTCAGTGGTCCGAGAAAAGAAATAACCGCATGCTGGCTTCGTGATGGTCGAAAACGGCGACAGCACGTTGACTTTTGGGAGTCTCGGTGCTGAGTTCTGGATGTTGCAGCGGGGAGGACCGGGTGCGGGAGTCGGCGCGAGCCCGGCAGCGCTGAGCGTGTAGCGGGTGACTGTGAAGTGGCTGGAGTGGCTGGTCGAGATGTCCAGCCTCCGAAGGCGCTGCTGCTCCAGACGATGCCAAACGGCAACTCGATGTTGTGGAACTCCGCCCGTCTGCATAACCCTGCATGTGTGGACAAAGAGAAGAGAAAAAGAAGCCGTGAACGTGGAAAGTGATTCTGGAGTCCTGTTTCTGCGTTTGAAGTCAAGAACCGTTGAAGCTTTACGACCAAAGTACAACAAGGAAACAACCAGACTCCACACTCGATTGTCTTCCTTCAAAAGGCACAAACATACCTGTCTTAAAATTGGTTTCCGTGAACAGCCAAAAAGCCTCCACAAAGTTTTCAACACTGGTTGACTGTCACCAAGCAGTGTTTGAAGTTACCATAGAACTGAGCCGAAGGTCAGTCGCAGCTTAGTGAACTGCGTAAATTTGCAAGGTCCGATCTTTTTGTCAATCGATCAGAGCGTTGCTCACTGACGAAGCTACCGTGTGCAAACAGTATTTGGTTCCAACTTATTTTGTCCAGATTAAATACAAACCAAACAGATGGGTCAGACACCCGATGTTGCCACAAAAGGGGCACTTAAATACTTCATCAAAGCACACGCGTGCAAAAAGGTGTCAAAAGGATGTCATCTTTCTTCAACAATATTTTGTCATTTTTGCGCATTCTCCCCTCCCATGAACAAATTGTGTTTTGGTTTGGCCGCCTCGATGTGCAGGTCTCTTGCAGTTGAAGACGAGAATACAAAGTGCGCAACTCGAATCTGTCGGAACTTCCCAAGTTTGACAAATGTTTCTGGATCTCGGGTCGCAGGATGTAATTAATCTGGCGTCTCGCTTGATTGATCATCAAGCTCAACTTATGGATTCTGTTGAGCTAGTGGTTTGCGTGCACAGTAGATCTGTTTCGTTCGCGTCCACAAAAGTATTGATCTTTCTACCACATGGCCCCAGTGGCAAGGAAATCATACATGATTTAAATTAACGACAATTAACACAGATGTCCGTCGAAATGGGAAACCAACAGGCAGGATTATTCAAAGAAAGCCGACTGTCAGGTGTGTTTTGAGTGTTTCTCCTCGTATGTTGGGCAAAGCGGTGAGATTTCAAGATCGCATTCAGCAGTTTCCTGAAAAAGTGACAGCAAATGGTTTGGTCAAACAAGGTATTTCAAGCGAAATGAGGACGTTGAACACGATTGAAATGATTGAAATGACTTTGCATTGAACAGGACTGCTGATAGTGCTTCAGCTCTGCTGGACTGCAGGTAATTTCGTGCTTTCGTGCATGTCTTGGGTTTCTTTCAACTTCACCTTGGCAAACTTGATTATATTGAAAAGTGATGACAAGCATGGGGGTAAGGCGCCTTCTGAATTAACGGTGAAAATTGAACGCACAATTTCCGTAGCTGGAGTCGTGTCCTTTTTGGAAACCTGACGATCTGGGCACAAATGCAATTGTTCTATCATGGTGGGGCAAAAGTTTTCGAGTGCGTGCGATGTCCGATCAAAAATGTGTGCGACTGATTGCAGTTTGGCCTTTGCACAGGGACGTGATTTTGAAAGAAACATGCACGTCCTGGGCGTGCACTGTGTCGTACTCCCGCTCAGCCTGAATGCGCTCATTGCATTGCAACTTTCTCCAAGGGGGCGGGGGTCTGCGCACTTTTCCAAAAAGGGTCAGAAATGATTCACAAACATCGCCGCTGGACTTTCAGGGGCCCATCTTTCTCTTCGTCCCTGGAATTGTTTGGGCCATGTGAAAACATCAATCAGGTGGCCCTGAAATTCAAGAATCACAAGAGCACATTTCGTTTTGTCAGGAAAGAATAAATGTGTGCAGCCATACTCTTTCAACTGGTAGAAACAAAATTGAACCTAGCGTTGAACAAGACAGTTTTCCCGTTTTTTCTCACACTTCGATCCCGCGTCGCGCGTGTCCATTTGACTGATTACCTTTTATTTCAGTTCACGGTCGGACATGTGGAGATTTTCTTTCTGCGCATCCATCAACTGCAGGAGTCATTTCTTCCTCCAACCACCCAGCACCGTATGAAAATTATGAGAACTGTATTTGGTTGATTGAGGCCCCCCTGCATTACGTTGTGGTGCTGAACATCACAAGTTTGAGTCTGGAGCGAATCAACACCACCTGTACAGATATCTTGCAGGTACAATTTCTCACGGTGTTTCTTGTCCGCGTTTTGAGTGAAACTTTTCGAAACCTTTGATAATCACTTGGAACTTGGTTCAACAAGGGCAAACTCAAGTGGTTGCTTGCATTGTCGTCTCCTTTTTTTTTGAAAGGACATCTTTTTTCGCATTGCGCTGAAAGCAGAAGCGCAGGATTCGCGTGCACAGGTCACTCGAGTCACCTTTCCGCAGATCCGAAACGGCAGCTCACGGGAAAGTCTCCAGTTCTCCGGATGTTCCCTGGATTCCAGCCTCATTGTCACCTCGCGCGGTCGGTGGATGTGGATATGCTTTGCATCGAATCACGAGAACACCGACACAGGTTTCAACGCGCTGTACACGGCGGCTGCCTATCGTTCTTACGGCGCTGAGAAGGTGCCGTGGAAGGAATGTCAACAGGTGCGATTCCGGTGTCGCAACAGGGAGTGCGTCGAGGTGTCGTACCGCTGCGACGGCATCAACGATTGCGGCTGCACCGGCGACGGCTGCGACGAAGACGGTTGCGGAGGACTCAACTGGAGTAAGTCGCAAGATTTGCATTTTGGGACTGAACTCTCAATGAACCACAGAATCGCAAGAAGATCGAGATATTTGGTCACTTTTTTTCAAGGCAACTCGGCGAGGCTGTGGTGCGGCCTTGGAGTGGGATTCCTGACCTTTGTCACCATGTTCCTGACCATCGGTCTCACAGAAATGTACCTGAAGAAAAGAACAGCAGAGAAGAAACTGGAAAAGGAAAAAGAAATTATTGCACGCCGCAGTCAAAATCGTCAAAAGTTGATTTCTGCCACAGTTTTGGAGAGTACATACAAGGAAGACAAGCTTGATGTTCCCAACGGTCGCGAGGAGACACTGACGCCCTTGAATCCGCCCTCTCCCAGCAAAACGTCCAGTGCTTCTCTGAGATACTGAGTCACAATCGACCATTGTAAAAGGGCAATACACTTTTCACAACTGATGAATGTCAAACAAAAAATTTTGCGACTGAAAGTTTAATTTTTCTTGAACAAGTTTGACATCTTTCTGACCAAGCAATTTCAAATGATATATCGATTGAATCGTACAATCGTACGAAACCGAAATTTGACGTTCCAAGTTCTTCCCCTGCTGTACGCAGCTGTACGAGTATTGTTGTTACCTAGGCAAATCCCTCAATTTATTTACTTCACTTGATTTGCTCATTGGTAAACCCAAGCATGCAGCGTGCGTGCATACACGTGGAGTACATTCAGTGCGTGCTGTGAATGCATGGATATCGTGTTGAAAAGATAGTTCAGATTTTATAATTTACGTTCAATCTCTGTGCGCAAATTGTAAGCAATTTTGTGTGACGGAAAGCGTGTGCAGACTGAAAATTGATTTTCGTTCTTGCTCGATGTCTGCGACTCCATGCAACCAATCAATCAGGCAAGGTAGGTGAATTATTCAATGTCATGCAGTACGTGGTATACTGCGCGCGCACGAAGCAAGCGTACAGCTTGCGTGCTGTAAGATGTCGAAACACTCAGAAAGAATGGATCCTGAAGGAAAAACAGGAATTTAAAGTGAGAACATTTTGTCTGGTTTGTGCACTGACGTTCAGCTCTGAGAGACGTTCATTTGTCATTGAAGGCCAGTCACCTTCACACGAACAAAATTAGGTTCAGACAGAGATGGTCAGAACTATTTGAAATTTTGGAGAACGTGAAAGGAGGAACACAGGGTCTAAAGGTAGTCTGGCGAGAGAGCAAAATGCACATTTCCAAATGCACGAAAGCATTGCGCACGCACATCACAAGCTTTGGTTGCACACCTGTTCAATGTGCTCCAAATGACGATGCTCGGAAAAGGAAGGCAAGTGAACTGTGAAGACGCGTGTTTTGAGCTGAGAGACGCATCCGCTGCACTGGACAAACAACCAATTTCTGACAAAGGCTGAACTCTGAATTGTTGGTTGCAAAACGGGAGCAAATTGGGAAGTGATCGTTTGTGCTGTGGCACCAACTGCACATGCAGGTGAGTTGATCGCACACTGAAATTGTGTATGCATTGTTGCGCTGCCTCTTTGATTTGTGAAGTTTTGCCTTCGTCATGCACATGTTTGGCACACTGTCAAAAAGAAAGAGGTGCGAACAGTGGGCACCTGTGTGCCTGGCATACAGAAATGATATTTACTGGGACAGTGGTGACAATTTTGGCACGCAAAACATTTCGGTGAAAAAACATTGGCTGCATGCGTGAGGTAAGTGGGATGTTTTCGACAGAAAACATGTGCCATACACGATCACAAAACAACTTGCTTCAAACGAAAGAACATCGTCGTTTCATCATTGTCTTCTAATTTGCAGGAATTAGACAAGGATGGCATCCCTGTGCATGTACATGAAGAGCCCGGATACTCTGGCGCTGGTGGGATACTTCTTTGGACTCGTGTTGTTTCTCACCACCTTTAATCTCAAACAGATGCCATGGCTGCCCTATCCTTTGTTGGGCAATTTGCAAGATTTGGATGAAAACTCTTTGCCAGACCACTGGGAACAAGGTGCTGTTCTTGTTGTCCTTCTGTGGGGCATTTCCTATTTGCGAAAAAGCATACTTGTCATCATCAAGCAGAAGTTCTTGTTGAACATGGATGTGGGACAGTCACCAGAGAATGGTAGCAAACGAGCTGGACACAAAAAGAGGTACCAGGCTCAGCATGACAACAACAATCTTCGCATTTCGACCATCAGCGCAGGGGGTGCGCTTACGCCCACAGCAGAAGAAACATCACCCCGCAGACGCCAACAGGTCCAGATGCCGAGGCGTATTCCTGTGAAGCCTGGTAACTACGTGCTCCCAGTGCTGGTATATCACGCCTTGTTTGGTGCTTGGAATGGGTGGGCCTGCAACACTCACGAAAATATCCAGTACAGGTCGTCTGACACTGCATGGCTGGCCACAGGACTCCTGATCTGGTTCACATCTGAGGTGACGATCGGGGTGAAAGCCGTTATACTGTACAGAAAAGGAGACCTCTTCAATCAAAGGTATTCTTTGCACCAATATTTGCACGTTTTGCCGTATACACTTGCATGCACTCACATTCAGGGAAGGGACGGACACGGTTTGAGTGTCATGCAGCACGAAGGATGGTAGGCACCAAAGTCCAAAGGCATACTTATCGCACAAGTCTGTATACATGTGCAAAGCAATCAAAGTCACGCAATGGATCGAGTTGGCCTGTAGATACGCTTTTGTGTGTGTGTGTGTGTGTGTGTGTGTGTGTGTGTGTGTGTGTGAACGCGACACTGGTCAATTAAGGGCTTGCATGGGACAGGCAGGCTACCCAAGGAGCGGACGCCCAAAACTAGGGCCCTTGGGGCAAAGCTGTCTCAGGCAGAAACATGGGTTTGACTGTGGGTGCACATTCATAGGAGGGTATGCCCATGCATGAGGTGCGATCATGCATGGCAGGCACTTGGTCAGCGCGTTTACGAGCAATACCAGAATCTGTGTCTCCTTGAAGAGGAAAGACACTGTTGACTGGATTTGCTCTCTGCATATTGAACACCTGAAACAAAACAGATCTTCTTTTATTCTTCACACAGAGCGAGAATCTGGAGAGAGATTTTGGAGGTGATATCTGTCAGCGGATTTGCGATCTTCACGTTGACGCTGCCGTCGATCACGCTTGCCCTCCTCCGGCTCGTCATTGCCATGTGTTCAGTGTACGAGGTCCTCCACGGTGAATTCTTCTGAGTGGTTGCTGAGACAGACTCTGCCTGAAAGGCTCTTCACCATGAGAGCAGCATTCCCACAAAAAAAAACCCTTTTGTTTGCAAGTTGTTGACGAAAGGTTCGAAATAAAAAGCTTGGCTTTGTGAAACAAAAACTTCCTTTGTTCCTTTGCTGCAAACGACCAACGACATTTGGTCGAAAATGTCATAACAGTTTTCTTTCCAGCGAGTACACAAGGTTTGATTCTGCACGCTGAAAGAAAGGACCCTGCATTCAACTCTTGACTTGACCAGTTCATGGATTTGGTGGAGATGGATGGTAACGATTCAAGTTGACAACCTCAGCAAATCGTCACAAATGATCGGTTGAAAACAATGTGGGCAAATGAGTTGAAAACCGTGTGAGATCTCTGCCATGGCATGCATCGGTGGATTGACCACCTGCATTCGCTCCGCAAATTTTACATTTTACTGAAGGTTCAAAGGAACCCTCACAGTGCTTCCCGTCAACTGACTTGGTGTCAACTGAAGCATACAAGAAAAGAATTTGGACAGTCGGAGCAAACACACCGCAGCTTAAATTCTCATCCGATGTTGTTGCCGTGGAAGAGAGATTGGCAAACATTTCACCTTGAAATTACCTCAGAAAACCCGGCGGATCTAACTTGGTTTCAATTATCTTTCAATCTCGTGATGAAAAAAGTTGCACTCGGAAAGAATCAAGATGAGTCCAATGCAAATGTTTACTGTCATTCCTGAGTTGCACTCATTTGTTTACCAAGCCATACCCCCTGTCGCCGGATTTGGGCAAGTGCGACTATTTTATGAGCAACGTGGACGCAAAGAAACTTCAGCGTGTGTTTCTTTCATGTGTGTTGTTCATTTCATAAAAGGAGGGAGAGTTCTCAAGTGATGTGGAGACGAACTTGGGGGAAAAAGAACACGCGTGCATGTGCACAAGAACGTGTGCAGATGTCATCATCATTGATCCAACAAAACTGAATTCCTGGCATCACATGTGCAGCTCAACTCTCAAGTCGGTTTCACTTGACCAAAGCTCTGGAGTTTCCAAGTCCGATCACAGTGCCGAACCTTTCCTCGAAAAACAAAACAAACCCGGTGAAGCTGAATGTTGGGTTCCAATCACTGAGAGGTATGGATGTTTTCTGGGTGACGCTCTGATGATGTATGCTGGTCTCCCCCCCCCCCTTTCAGCCAACCCGCAATGACTCAAAACAACACCTATATCTTGCAGAACCAACGAATCAGGCATGCAATCATCATGTCAAGTTGCCCACTGTGATACCCAGGGTGCAGCAGGGGAGGGGGGTGTCTCAGGACCAAAATCGTGTTTCCCCATTGTGTACGCACAAAATCAGGCATGCACCTCATCGCATGCATTCTGTCGGCTCCAGTGTGTAACAGCGTACTTTGTCTTTGTCTCGGAACTCTTTTTTAAGATTGTTGGTTTCTTTTAAAATGCTTGCAAGCCTATTTCAGTTTCTTTCATTGCGACCCATACTTGTGGCACCAGCGGAATATTTTCCCGTGCACAACTGACTAGAATTCAGGTGTCAGAAATGGAAAATCTCATTTGCTTCATTTGAACAAAGGGGAACAATTTCCAATGTTTGACAATGGGTAACATATATTGCCGTGGTGTACCTGCATCAGGAGAAGGAAAATGCCTTTGTACCTCACATACATGTGCACTGAATGGACCAGGCATTGAGTTTGTTTTTCTTGTTGTTTTTTGTTTTGGCAATTCGACCAAAACACTCACATGATGCTGTTTTCATTGTTCACACACACACACACAAACACACACACACACACACACACACACACACACACACACACACACACAATCGAAAATTCCTGGCAAGTGAAGACAATTATTTTATTATTTGACAAGTCTGACGTGAAAGCAAAAACTCTGCAAGAAGAGCTGAGGCGAGGCTCATTCTTCAACTCTTCAATTTTCTCAAATGCGACGAGACTGATGAAGGGTGTTCAAGTGAATCACTAAAATGACAATTTCTTCAGAGCGGAGTCATCAAGTTCTTCGCACACGACGCTCCTCCAAGTTTGCTAGAGCAGAGAGTAACTAAGACCGGGGGAAAGTTCCATTGATTTTCATTCAGACTTGTGTTCTGTTCTGAATGAAGTTGATTTTCTTCTCCTCGCACTGTGACAAAGCATATTCTTCCGCACATTGACACTGGGGACTGATCCTCAAAATGATAAATGATCTATGTTTTTATCAATGACCATCAGCATTATGGTTTACTAATTTTGCATTGGATACAGTTTAAAGGTCAGTCTGTCAAAGTGCTTTTTCTCGTAAGGTAAAAAGATACACTTTGTAATGCTTTATGCACCAGTGCAGACTTTATACGGTTGTCATCAATGCATTGCTCGTGCTGTTTACTTGGACCCAATAAATATCCTGACAAGACCGAGATGCTGCAAAGAGGCTTGAGCAGTCTCGCATCTTTGACGTGTACTGTTTTGAACTTTTAAACAACGTGCACAAAGTTTTGCTCAAGCACAAAGTCATAATCATCACACGTGTACGGATATATTTCTCAAGGATAAATGCTCAGCACCTGCAACCTACGTTGTGGTTTGGATTGTCAGCAGGTAAGAGTTGAAACACACTTTTTCGGCCAAGGACCATCTAAAGCAAAAATACAAGTTCAAAGAACAAACAGAAAATAAACTCGCTTTTTCCGGCTTGAGTGCACACGTTGTGGTGAAATTTTCTGGTGGTTCTTGGCCCGTGTTCGGAAAGGGTCTCACTTGGAGATTCTGTAGTTCTTGAAGAAGAATCTCTCCTCAGGTCAGAAAGACGAAAGACATACACCTCAGACATGAAACTCTGAGCAAGGTCACCCCTCAGTCATCAAGGTTGTCCAAACACTTCCACCCTCGGAACAACTGTGACAAGTGTGTCACAATCCTCGCTGTGACAAAACAAAATGACTGAAGCTCCAGTGATTTGGACACGGGCTCTTTGCGCGTGGAGGACCATGGAGACCTCCAGGACCAACTGAATGTTGGACTCAGCCGAAGGCTTGGGGCAATGGTCTTCTGCTGGAGGCTTCCAATTCCTGCATGTGTTGGAGCCAGCAAGGTCTCTTGATTTGTCACATTCTGCCTGGAACAACTTTTCATCTTTTTCAACACAGTAAAAAGGAGTTGATGGCTTTCCAATAGAGGAATGCAACAGTGAAATAACTGATCTTTCGCTTTGAGCGAATATGCACACACGACAACGCAAGATTTCCGCACTTTTCCCGCCGCCCCGGAATGATTTCCCTTGGACCAAATCCGTGTCCGTCCTTGTTTTCCACAAAGAATCTTTCCTTTGGTGAGGAAAAAGTGCCAAAGACTGAATCAATGTTTGCCCTTTTTAAAACTCCGTACCACGTGCACAAAAGGTACAAAATGCAAAGATCTTTTGACCTAACTCCTCGTTTACGGCTGACCTGTCCCAAACAAAACCTCACCTCAGATGTCATTCTTGTGGTGGTTACAAAGCCTTGGCGTAGAATGATCTCTGAGATAAATCCAACTGCTGACGATGACAACAGAGAGGGCAGAAAGTGTTCTTTGGAAGTTGCATCGGGCCTCCATTGTGAGCACAGTTTATCTTGCAATTTAATTCTGAACGTGACCCTGAATTTTCCCTGAAAATGTTTTCTATTAATAAAAAAAATGGTGTGTTTTTTCTTTGACTGAGTGAAGTTGAAAAGTATGTTTAGTGGGAACGAAATCAGAAGAAATTGTTTTGGATGCTTATTTCCGGTGTCTCAGGACCAGACCACGACCGTACTATTTCTCCAACATGGTTGTGTGGTCCTGAAATTTCAGGACCAGACAACGACGTCATTGTGTGGTCCTGAAAATTTTTTAGGACCAGACAATGACCGCCTAGGGCTGAACAGCGACCAGTTGTTGTGTGGTCCTAGATAAAATTTTGTTGTTTTAGGACTGGGCAATGACCAGATTAGGAAGTTGGCATTTGGTCCTAGGACTTGGCAATGACCAGATTAGGTAGTTGGCATGTGGTCCTAGGACCAGATGATGACCGCGTTAT
>JAAUXT010025968.1_pt1 | contig 14121 bp, 10 predicted proteins | sample 7278171 | NCBI WGS metagenome assembly JAAUXT01 (sample SAMN14350112, study PRJNA611818) | marine sediment metagenome | isolation source: surface marine sediment (1.8m) | place: French Polynesia: Moorea | collected 2018-08 | reverse complement strand
ATCTAATTCTGAGACTGGTCATGATCGGAACATTTGCACATGTTGAAGCTCTTTGACACAGTTTCCACTGTTTTACAGTCTGCTTGGGTACAAAGTTAAGTGGGTCACATTGTGCAACAATTGCAGAAGGTTCAATCATGACCAGTCTCAGAATTAAATGATAGATCCTCGTATGCTTTCTGCAGCCCATTTCACAAGTGGATATGCGTTGCGACCCTGGGCAGGTCTGTGGGCATTGTGTCGGAGTTCGCAACGTAACAGGATATGACACGTGACTTTTCAGTGTGAAGCAACTGTGGAGCAATGCACAACGCAGGCCGTGTGAACCCAGCCTCACGTCTGAGTGAGCGCTACCCTGGTTGGATGGAACCGCACTTGACTTGGTATGGATCTGCGTTCGACACGTGGGCATCGATCAGCTGTTCGCACCACGTGGGAGGAATGGGCGACGATGTGGAGCGCAAACCACGTGTCGTAGATGGGGGGGGGGGGGGTTGGACCTGGAGCAACAGCCCACGTGTTCGGAGTGGGTGTCGTGGTCTGTGGTTGGTGGAGAAATGTTCACACCGGAAGTTGATCTGTCAGTGGTTCCAACTCCCCCAGAAAAGGCAGCTCCGAAATTTACATGCAAGGTCTCTGCCTTGTTCAGCTCAAGATTTTGTCACACTGGGTGTGTTGTGCATAGCATTCCTCTTCAGACCCATGGGCTCACAGTAGGTGACGCTTCCACTGTGATCCCAGCCTCAAAACTGATTCAAACTGATCCGCCCTCAGCATCAGAGTCAATGGGTGCCTCTGCATCAAGTCTTCTTGCAACAGCAAATTTCTTTCAAGCGAGATGAAAGAAGAGACGTTGGTGAGACTGGGGAGGGGAAGGTGCGGAGCCCATTGTGTTGTTGTTCTTTGATCTGTAGCGGAGCACATCGCATCCTCAGAAGTGCTGCTTTTCAGGGAAGAACTTTGGAGGAAGATTCTTGCAATGCAGCAGATTCCTATTCACAGAACATGAGGCCAATAGGGAGTTTGAACAAAGCGCCCCCGTGCCCTGCACACGTGTGCATTGCGTGTCAAGTCTTGTGCATACGAATGGGGCTGAGTGTGTGTGTGTGTGTGTGTGTGTGTGTGTTGTGTGCGCGAGTCAGCAAGTCATGAATGACTTGCCCGGTAACACAAGGGATACCTCGTCCAGTTTGAAGCGGACCTGAACTCAAAACCATCCTGACCCACTTTCCTGATTTCTCTCAGGATCACATTTTCTGCATCATGTGAACCTGCTGGGACCAAGTGTCAATGACCTCAAGTCCACACCATCCTGTTGCCACCACAAGGTTCCTGACACCCAATGACTGACTGATGGACGCAGTGCCCATCGATCAGTACAGAGAAATCGTGGTCGTTGACCTGTCCAGGCACCATTCATGACGCACCAAGCACTTCTTATGTTCCGACCCTGATCGCTTCCGTGAAGTCCACACCCCGCGCTGCTGCAGCACACAGCGCAGAGACCATCAAATTTGAAAAGACAATTTTCCAACCAATTTCCTATTCCAATAACGCTCTTTGGCCCGGCCGCAGACCGGAGTGGTCGCTGCCTATTCGCCCGTTGCATGACTGCGTCTGTGAAGCGTGGTCCTGTCGTGAGACGCCTGACCACGTGGAGATGAATGTTTGACCCTCGCAGCTGGCGACGCAACACGCCCATTGAAGCCCAATATCCTGGTCTCTACACCGGTCCATTTGCGTTCAACATCGCCTCTTTTAGAATGGGCTGCAGGCTCAGGCTGGTTCCATTGGGGGTGGAGCAGGCAGCTGGTTCATGCTGGGTGGGTGTTGAGCTGTACAAACTCAGTGGACGCGTTGCTGTGAGGTCACAGCGCCCGTTGATTCGTGCGGCATGCAGTGCCCATTGAAAGGAATGCAGTGCCTGCCCAGAGTGAAAGGCAGGACGCAGAAAGGGAGAAGCAGGTCTTGTACGAACGGAGTGTCGTTGGCACAGCGGTTCCTTGGGTTTCGACCGTGGAACGTGAAGCCAGTGTTACTTGGTGGGATTCGACACAAGCCAATGAGTGAAGTTGCAAAGCAAGAGCATCCAGTGTGAAAATAGACTTCAGACTGTGATGGACTCTTGCAGAGCAAACAGATGACTTTCAGAAACACGTCTCGTGCTGCTGTCGGGAGGCACATTGAGCCTTTGGTGCCTGAAACGTGCGACATGCTCCACACAGGCTGCAGCCTCCACGTCCACCCGGCATCCTGTTTGGTTGGACTACAAACAAGGATGTCAGTGCATTGGCATAAAGGCCCAATCCTGCACTGCTTGTGTGTGAGCAGCACGAATGGTTTGACCCCTCAATTGGATTTTCTGGGGACCTGGTAACCCGCTTCAAGAAACACACAAAGGAAAGTTTATTTTGACTTGTTGCGTTGGAAACGGTGCACCTCGTGAAGAATGTGTGAGATGGCAGTTTCCAATGCTGAAGATCCTTGTAAGTCAGGCCAGGGTCCTCTCGGATGGATCTGGTGGTGTCTCATTGGGCACTGCGTTGTCACGTGGTTCAAGCACCTACGAAGGAGCATCACACCAGGGGTCTGGCCTTCCACTAACTTTGACACACACACACACACACGCACGCACACACACACGGTCACTGCGCCTCTGATGATCAACTGCCCAAACGACGCAGGACCTCAAGGCTTGTGCAGGGACGCAACGCGTGGCGCATCCAGTGTGAACCCGGTTTGAAGTGAAGTTGGAATGCGTATCGTTTGAGCTGTCATCCTTCCTCCATTGACTTGATTTCCATCGCCAATTGCAAGAAACGGAATTGCGGTTTTCTCCACAGAGCTTTCAATGCAAAATTCTCCATCACTATTGAAAAAAGATTTCAGTTGGAATCCGGGCACTCGAAGCAATTAGCAATCTATTCTGGGACTGACAGGTTGTTATTTTTCGGTGAAGAGGAGGAAGGAACTCTGCCTCTGCAGTGGGTGTTTCACATGCGAGCCCGAAGGCTCCACCGTGTGAAAACTCGGCCGTTTCTTTGAGTTGAATGGATGTGGTGTCCGTCCAGGGGGCCCCGCCCCTGGATCTGCTTTTGGTGAGTCTGGCTGCCAATGCTGAACCTGCCTGTTTCTACGCATTGCTGGTACCCAATGTACATCAGAACTTGAAATGCGCCTCACCCCACCCCCTGTGTGTGTCGTGACGGATCGCCTGGGCATCGTCAATGCACAAAAAGCCACCTTCCACACTTTGCTTGGGACCAGGCTAGAGTAGAGCCTGGACTGCCGGTCATGCCCAGCATCATGGAGAGTCTGACCACGGGCTGTGGACACCAATGTAGAAACTGCCTATTTCTGCCCTAGCCTTGGGCCTGGGCCTCATCTCGCCTCGCCTCTGTGTGCGTCATGGAGAGAGTCTTCTCCAGCACATGTTGCTGACAAAGGACCCGCAGTTGATGGAGGAGGACAACGCTTTTTAATGGAGGAGCAGCAGAGGAAACGCTGTCCAGGCGCGTTCGATTTTGAAGCGAGCGGCGAGGCTTTACATCGTGCGTTTTGGCTGCGTTCTGCACACGAATCAAGGCGTTTTCACATTGGGTGACGCGCGGTCGTTTTCTGGGCTGACGTCAAAAATTCCACCATTGGGTTCAGTGCTAAATTTTGACGCCGACGTCAAAAAGACGACCACGCGTCACCAATGTGAAAACCGCTTCACGTACCCAGGTTCAAGCTGGAGGAGGAGAAGAGGGGCATTCTAGACGTGTTCAATTATCTACCCGTCTTCCACGTGAACGGATCATGACATATGAAAAATGAAAATCAGACGCGACCAATGACAAAACTTTGTTTTCGTTCTGACAGTGTCGCTTCTCCCTGTGGAAGTTGAGGCTGAACGATGCGGTTACATTTCTCTCTGTTTTCTGTCTTCGCAGGTGAGAAGTAATCGAGTCCGATGGCGACTCGCTTTCGTGTTCATCAGCGAGTCAATCTGCGTGGTTCGCCTCACACTGAATACGTCAGGCGCTGGTGTGAATGAGCGCTGTGTCCTCGCTGGTGACGGATACCACTTCACTCATCGTGCAGTGTGTGTGTGTGTGTGTGTGTGTGTGTGTGTGTGTGTACGCATTCGAAGTTCCCGTGTGTTGGTGGTTGTCTTCTCTCTTTCTTCCCCTGGCGTGGGTTGTGTGTGTGTGTGTGTGTGTGTGTGTGTGTGTGTGTGTGTGTATGTGTGTTCATCATGTCTTCACATCGAACATGAAAACACAATCAGGAGAGCGGTTTTCCATTGTATCCATGCACCTGCAGTAGCTCTCTGTATGTCCCCTACTGCTACGTTTCCCTGCAACAAGACCCGGCAGCATCAGAATGCAGAGACAATGAGTTTATTACCCGGGAGGCGCGGAGGCACTCAGCAGATTGTGTCTCCTCGCGCCTCGTCCCTCCGCAGGGTTAACAGGCCCGGACCACACACACGCTACAGCAGCGGCACCTGATACAGCGGACGACGGGGCCGGGTTCACACGGGATGCGATACGCATTGCGTCTCTGTGCAAGACAATCGCCTGATACTCGTACATGCGGCTGCGCAGTTGGATCAGGGGGCCTGATTCTCACGGGATGCGACACGCATTGCAGTGCGTCTCTGTCAGTCAAAGGGTGTTGTGTTGGAATTGATGACGCAGCGCCCATTGTGTGACGACGAACCTGAGGTCTGTTTAACAGGGGTTGCGCCACGCGCTTGGCCTCTGTTCTGGTGGGTACCTTCGTCACTCGTGTCGCCAGGGATGTTCCATGACGCTGGGTGGCGTCACGGATTACGCCTCTGCACCAGTCAACGGGCGCTGTGTTGGAGTGACGACGCAGCGCCCGTTGACTTCGTGTATGACTGTGAACTTCAGACCTGTTTCACATAGGCTGCGCCCTGCGTCTCCACCTCAGTATTTGCATCACGTTGCAAAGCGCCTTTACGTGCTTGTGATGCGATGGCGCACGGGGCATGCGGACACGCCTGCGCACAGGGTGTGAACAACGCGTTGTTCAGGGCGAGGCGGAGAGGGAGGCGGTGAGTGGATTGTCTCCCCGCACCTCGTCCCGCGCCGCGGGGTTAATCGGGTCGCGGCGACACGGGCACCTGACCCGGGGAGACGGCGGCGCGGTGCCCCGGGGTCAGACCCGATGCGCCGCCCGCCCGCCCGCCGTGTGTGCCGCGTCCCCATACAAGTCAACGGAACTGTTGGCGTCGCTGGCGACTACGCGCCTTCGGAAGTGTAAGAAGGGTAGAACGCTCGGCGCATCCGGCGTTTCATGGGCTGTTTGACACCGGATGTCTTGTGTATCGCGTCCCTGTACAAATCAACGGACGCGGCGTCGTTGCTTGCAACTGACCTGCGCAACAGCGTTTCTTTGACCTGACCTGACTGCGTGCTGGTCGAGTCTCTGTACAAGTCAGTGGGACGCGACGTCGATGTCGCTTGCAGAGCAGGGCCCCAAGGGCCCCGAAGGAAGAGAACAACGCACGAAGCACTCGGTGTTTCCTTGGTCTGACGTCAATTTTGCACCTGATTGGTGTTTCACGTCCTTGTTCAATTCACATACGCGACGTTTGAACGTCAAAATGCTGTTGCAAAGACAGCAAAAACGTCGTGTGAGAACGTGGCATCGGTGTGACGCAGGGGAGTTTCAAACGTCGTGCTTAGTCCCGCCAATGTGTCACAGGGCTCGGTGCTCGGTGAGGCCTGGAGAAGCAGAATTCATTGCGGTGACTTTCAGAGTTGATCCCACAGGAGCCCGAAGCAGGTGAAGTGGAAGCGAACCGGCGACGCGTTGCTATAGATACGTGACAGCCTCTTAATCACGTGGCCAGGCCATTTGAAGTTCGTTGCCATGAAAAAAGGTTCCAAATGCCCGTTGGTTTCTTGACGTTGGCCAGTTTTAGCACATGACGCGTCAAGTGGTTTTCACATTGGGTGACGTCGACTTCAACTTCATCTGTCTGAACGGCACTTTTGACATCGACGTCAAAATTTAACCTGACACCCAATTGCTGAGCATCAAAAAACGGTCCAGACCATTCTTTGACGTCGTCAAGAAAAGTTGACGTCGACGTCAAAAAAAGTTGAAGTTGAAGTCGACGTCACCCAATGTGAAAACCGCTTCACTCTGCCAACGTGAACGCAAACGCATCTTTCATTGCGTTGATGTTGTTGTGGGTCAAGCTGAACCTGCCTGTTGGGAGCTGTACACAGGACGAACAGGCGCGTGCGTTTGGCTGAGCACTGTTAACAGGGAGTTTTAGCAACATCGTGTGCACTGCGTGGTCGTTGGTGTGTGACGTGGCAGGTTCTTCACTTGCTGCTGTTTTCCGTTGACGCAGCATCACACGTGCTACGTGTGTGCTCAAACGTGCTGCGTCGGTGGGGACGGCCACGTCTTGTGTTGCCGAAAGTCCCTGACGATTCCAATTCTGCTGTTTCTCTGCACAACACCTCGTTCACAATGTCCCTTTTGAAGAGGGACAGACAAAACGGGAAGCTGGGCGAAAATACAGCGAATGTATGATTTGTGTGTCGAGGCAAATTGGTTTTCCACACACAGAGAAAATCCACGACCAGCTTCATGTTGTATGCGCATATTTGTCGCGGCTGAGCCATCGCGCTGGACTGGCGAGTCCCGGCAATAGAAAGCTGCCTCGGGCCTGTTTCACGCTGGGTACGTCGTGGGCATGTGTCCCTGTGCTACTCCGTGGAGGCTGTGTCATAAGCGATGCGTGGATCTATGCACAGCAGGATGCTTCAAGTGTCTACCAAACGTCAGGCCCGTGGATCTTCTGTGCGTTGTAGCCCAAAACTCGGCATTGAGCGTTGCGTCGTGCGTTGCGGCACAGGACAAGGGTCACAACCAGTATGAAACAGGTTTGAGAAGTCTTTACTTTGCGTCACACGACGCAGTGCATTTTGACGCAGCGCGTGACGCCTCCAGTGCGAACCAGGCCCGTTGACTGCTGGTCTGGGAAGCAAAGGTGAACGCCGCTCGTTCTGTCACTGTCGCCGGGTATTGGCAGCAGCAATCCCGAACATAAAGTGGCTCCCGCCCCTTCAATGGGCGGCGTTCCGAGCCATGTAGCAGCACCGCATCCAGGGCTCGGAGGGTGAGCGGGGAGCCCAGGGCGGGAGGGGGGAGACCGCAGTGTGAGAAAACTGCAAATGAGAAAATGGGGTTTGGGCTATTTTGAGACGACGCAGCAGGGGCGTGTCCAGGGTTCAGTCAGGGTTGGAAGCGGCCCCTTGGACTGGGGCGACCCCAACGGGAGAAATTTTCCCCTGGGGAAAGCAACGTGGAGGACTATGCAGGACTTTGTCAAGGCCAGAGGGACCACAATGTGGGTCTTGTTCAATTCGAAAATGCTTGGGCAAGGGAGGAGATTTTAATTGTTGTTAGATTGTCAAGGTTCCGAATCGTGGGATCGGGGCGCATCCAGGATTCGTTCAAGACACTGGTGAGGCCTCACACTGGAACACACGATTTTGATAAACGTGGGGTGAGTGCGTTTCTATGTTGAGGCCAGATGGGCCCCTGGATCCTCCCCAGCCGCAGTAGAGACCGAGGTATCAGGGAGAAAATGTCGCTGCGGAGAGCGAGGCTATTTTTCTCGTCTCCTGCGGCGGCAGCAGCAGCAGGCCAAGGCCACTTTGTCCACTTGGTCCCTCTTTGAAGTGAGGCCCCTGGCTCACCAGATGCGAGGATCGTTGCATCATGAACATGCCCGTCGCCTGGGTGGCAGCAGCCACAGACTTGCGTGTGAAACAGGCTTGCGACTCTGTGTTAGGGACGTGATGTGTGTCGAATCCAGTGCGTCCTTGGCCTGTTGAAACTTGCAACACTTGACGTATCCAGCAAGAACCCAGCCTGACTCAGTGGTTGTTCACTTGCGTGGACGTTTGACGCAGCAATGTCAACTCGGCCTGTTGAAATGTGCAACGCGTGGCGTATCTGGTGTGAGCGCGACCCGAGGGGACTGATCGTTTGATGGCAGATCTGGGGCAGATACTCCGTGTATCAGCCTCCATCTCTAATCTGCGCAGTCAGGCCCCGGTCATGGTCACGTGGCGGAAGTGTGGATACAGCCCAGGCTCACCCTGGACGCGCAATGCGTGACGTCCCTGCACAAGTCAAAGGAGCCTGCATTTGTGCACAAGTCAATGGGTGCCACTCCATCTGCAAGTCATTGAGTGCTGCAACTGCACACAAGTCCGTTGGCTCTGTATCCCTGCGTGAGTCAATGGGTGCTGCATCTCTGTACAAGTCAATGAATGCTTCATCCCTGTACTGGTCAATGGGTGCTGCATCCCTGCACAAGTCAATGGGTGTTGCATCCCTGGACAGTCAATGGGTGCTGCATCCCTCTGCAAGCCAATTGGTGCTGAATCCCTGTGCAAGTCAATGGGTGTTGCATCCATGCACTGGTCAATGGTTGCTGCATCCCTGCACAAGTCAATGGTTGCTGCATCCCTGCACAAGTCAATGGTTGCTGCATCCCTGCACAAATCAATGGGTGTTGCATCCCTGGATAGTCAATGGGCCCTGCATCCCCCTGCAAGCCAATGGGTGTTGAATCCCTGTGCAAGTGCATAGGCACACCATCCCTCCGAGGTTCTTGGCCCCACTTACCTCGATCCTGGATCCGCTGGGGCGGGATCAACGGCGATGATGGGTGGAGCCCGTGCATTCAACTCAGCAACATTTCACTGGGATCTGCTGCAGAAAGCCGCAGCGCGCTTTTTGTGGGAATTAAGGTGGCAATAAAATTTCGCGCCCTAAGTGGTGGGATGTGCCTCGCGGGCAACAACACAGCAGCAGCCAGACGACACTGAAATATTGGATGTGGCGGTGGCGTTCGAGGAATGACGGCTCAGTGATTCGGGTGCGATTGCGCTATGAAAGAAGCGCCCGTGTTTGAACGATAACGTTCTTCTGTCCTCGTACCACAGGACACGACAATGACGTCAAAATGTAAGTGACGTAAGTTCTGCTGCAGGAATACCCGAACCAAAACGGGACGAATGTGGGCTGAGTGGTTCTGGGTTGCTTGCTGTTGGTCTACTTGCTAGGGAGAAAAATTGAATTGTTCCTGCAGTTCCTGCAAGCTGAGCTCAGACTCTACGAGCTGTGTTTGCAGCTGGACTTGACATGCCTCGTTGTGGTCTGTGTTGTGGTCGTGTGCTCCCCTCAGCTTTGGCTCATGTTTAGCTGACGTGTTCACAGCACGTTTGTTTTGTGAACAGCCAAAAGAACCAAACTTTTGATGCACACATACCCATCTCACACACACGCGCGCAGCCTGTGTTGAAGTGGGCTGAACGAACTGGGTGTGTACTGTGAGGTCTGGCACACGCATACGCTCGTACGCTGCTCACACACACGCACATCCCATGTGAAGGCTGTCTGAGCGCGCTGGGTGTGAGGTCTTGTGCACGCATACCCCGCTCACACACACGCACATCCCATGTGAGCGCTGCCTGAGCACGCTGGGCGTGTGTTGAAAGGTACACGCATACCCCGCTCACGCACGCACATTCCGTGTGAGCGCTGCCTGAGCGCACCGGATGCACGCATACCCGTCTCACACACACGCACACCCCGTGTGAGCGCGCCGGGCGTGTGTTGTGAGGAGCAGCAGCTCCGAAGCGTAATGGCCGTGAGAAACAACAGAGAAGCAAAGATTTCCAGAGGGGTCGATATCTGCTGCGCGCGGCGGCGTCGCGCCCTCCCCGCGGGAGGGAGGAGGAGCGCGCGGAAACAGCGACGACGCTCTGAGGACGCGGCGCCGCAGTGACGCCTTTTCTTGACGTCACATTGGACGCAAGAAAAATGTCGCGTCTGCTGCCTCGTCGCTGTGAGAGCGCACTTATGAACGTCTCACGGGACGCGACAAGTACGACAGCGACGCCGAACTGTTACCGCGTCGCCCTCCCCAGAGGCAGAGGCGACGTCGCTGTCAAACAAGCGACGCTGTTTGACGTCAGTTTTCACGTCACAGAGGACGCGATAGTGACGTCACAATTTAACGTCCGTCACTTTTGCCGCGACACAGCAAAAAGAGCCGACGATGCTGTGAAAACTTGTTAGTTTCACGTCACTTCTGGGCGTCAGGCCTGTTCGACCACGTGCTCCGTGACGCACCCGTTGGGAAACACGTTACTTTTTTCTGCCCCGCGGTAATTTTGGACTGAGGTTCACGTCAGAGCTAAAAACCAGGGTGTTGGGCCCTGGATGGTTTGGCCTGGTTCACACAGAACAGTCGCGTTGTCCTCAACTTCATACAGGATGGTTGAGGCACAGTTCACATCCCAGTGGTATGATTTTCCGAAGGCTGTTTACACGTTGAAACCCAGCCAAAGCTTCTTGCGTCGTTGTGTGTAATTCTCTTCCCATTAACTTGCACAGGGTCTGAACGCACTTCGGATTTCAGCCGCTCCGTTTTGCCCCATTTCCTCCAAGTCGCTTTATCTTCCCTGAGTCCTTTCCAGGAATTTTTGGGCCATTTACGTAGAAACAAGAATCTTGTTATTAGATGGTGCGAACCCCAATCAGACCAAACTGAATCAGGGTGTCCGGGGATGGAACTGTTTCTATTCCAGTCATCAGGGTACCCCGTTGATACAGGGATCGATACCTTGTTCTGCAGTGGCGGAGGGCCACGTGTTGAAATGCGGCGTTGTGTTCGCGTGAGTTCGCCTCATTGCGCGTTTGACAATTCGAAATTGCGACGACGTAAAATCGATCGGTGAGGTTCAATCGAAGTGTGTCAATTTGTTTTTGAAGTCCAAGTCAATCAGTGTTTTACGCGCAATCGGGCTTGTGTCGCACTGGATACACATCCCACTGAGCCCGTGATTGAGAGCTGCGTTTTTGCAAAGTTCAAGCGGTTTTCACGTGGACTCGGTGCCAACTGCAAACCCGGTTCTTTCCTGCACCCGCGGCGAAGTGTCCGCAGTTCAATAAACCAGCAAGAAAATGCAGGTGTCTGTGTGAAACCCGCTTGACCACTGCCGCAACAGGCCTGAACAGAGACGCAATGCTTGACACATCCCACGTGAATCTGGGGTTCAATTTCCTGTTTGCACTCCAAGTGCCTGGTTTCACACTGCACGCGGCATTGTGCCTTGTGTGGACGGACTGTCTGGTGCTTCCCTTGTGTGGCTACAGTCCGGTGGACCAGAACGCAACGCCAAAGGTCTGAACAAGCCACGGGCCAAGGTCTTTTTTGGTCAAATCTGTACGAGCGCAACACCCAGATCACACACCCAGGTCAAACAGTATGATAGTCTTGACTTTGAGGACAGACACTGGTGAAACGCAGCCCCTACACGGATGCATACTGAGGAAACATGTCTCCTCCGCGGGACGCCTCACAGACATCACATCTCGATCAATAACGCCATGAAAGAAGTTCTCTGACGAACAGGAAGCGACCAACAGGTCTCGAGTGCTGAAGCTAATAATATCTGAGCACCGAGCCTTGAGCGAGCAAATTTAGCTGAGGGTTCTTCTCCCAGTTAATGCGCATGTAGACCCACTCACTACAGGCATGCGTACAGGTGTGGAACATGGGGCGGGTTCACACAGAATGCGATGCGTCAGTGGGAGGCCACGTCATGTTACGTGTGTCGTGCCTTGACGTGACGACGCAGGCATCCGCGCAGGGTTCACACAGGGTATGTCGGTGTTGCGTTGCACTACATGCGTCAAGCCTTGTGTCCCTGCCCATGACAATGAATAAGCCGACACAAGCAACCGCGCAGGCGTTCAAAGTCGCACAGGACGCCTCCAGCGTTGTATCTCAGTACAGCCGAAGGAACTAGGCGTTGTTTTGTAAGCGACGGCGCAACGCCCACGAGTACAGAGACGCCACGCCAGGCACATCCTGTGTAGAACATGCCCTGCCCAGGTGTGGAACAAACAAGTGCGTGTTTTGCACTGAAGGCGTTCCCGTGAGAAAATGTTCACCTCCAGAACTCTTGTGTTTTCATAATTGATTCGCAGCCCCTGTACGACTGGAGATTTCGGGTGAACGGGTTCGACGCCAGACGGTCTGCAGACCCACTCTGATTTTGCACCTGTTTCCGGCCTGGAGGAGGCGGTTTCCGGTTTGGTGGGGACCTGCGGGTGGGGAGGATGCAGTCATCACCAGCTACTGAAGAAACCCGCGAATTTGGGTCACTTGAGTTTTTGTACACTGGATGCGTCACGCATTTTTATGTGTCCACAGCGACAAGAACTGCGTTTGTTGGTGGTGTTCCAAAACACATTCTAGAATCCAAGAATCTTGTTTTCCGTCCTCTTCAATGTCAGAGAGTCTGACCACGTGCAAAGGGTCTGAGAATCTGAGGTGGTTTGGTTCTATCTGATCCATGGTTGAGAAACTCAAAGGTTTAAGATTTCTCAGAAGCAGAGGGAACAGCATCGTTGACTTGCTAAAGCGTGCGACATCCTTCGTGAACCCGAGCTACAGAGCCATGGACTCTACCTGCTCCAGCCCCTTCACAGGAACAAGTCGGGTCATTCGGTGGAAATGTTTATTTTCCCCATTTTCCACCGCTGATTTCCTCCCGGCGCCGCCGCCGCCGCCGCCGCCGCCGCCGCGGCATTGTCCTCGTGATCCAGGGTTCACGCTGGGTGCGTCATGCGCTGTGAGCCTGAGCCTTACGTCCATTGCGTCTGCAGTGTGAAACACAGGCCGGGATTCTCACTGCAGGCGTCGTGCGCTGTGCCACAGACTGTCCACGTCAAAAGGTATTTGCTTTGGCGCAGTGTGGGACTCAGGCTTAGAGTTCACACATTTGGCGTGGCGTCTATTGCATTGGATATGTTGGGAGGAGCGGAAGACACTGGCTGAGGTTTGCACCGGATGTATCGTGAAAGGTGCTGCTTCCCTGTATGCACGTCAATGCGCATTGCGTCTTCGCTTGCTGCACAACGCCAATGGACGTGTCGCGTGGAGGGACGCAGAGGGTAGGAACCTGGTCTCCTTGCTTCGTGCCAACGTAAACGCAAAGGGCGCCAAACGTTACTTCGCAACGCTTGACGCCTCGTGACCTGCACCCCACATTGCGCGCCCTTGGTTCTGAACACCAGATACAGATGCCCAACGCACTGTGTGTGAACAGACGACGCAGCTCCCCATTGTATTCCCATGAATGCTGGTCACACAATGCGGGTATGTTTACGAGCGTTCTAATGGGCCGGCGTCGGGCGGAGTCCATTCAGCGCACAGCCGTAGCCTTCCCATACACAACGCCTTGAGCCAGGGTCGCGCTGGGTGCGTCAGGCGACGTGTCCTTTGCATTGGCCAACAGGTGATGCGTTGCACGTGGCCGTGCGGTGTCAATGGAATTGCTCATCCCCAATCCACACCAAGCGCATCCACGCCAGCGCACCAAGGTCACAGTGCATCAAAAATTGGTATCACACAAGCAAAGAGAAAAGTAAATTGGCAGTGAGTTGTTGTATTCACACAGATAGTTCCACAAGTCACCACGATCACAAATGGGTTTCAACCCGTCCATGCACCAGTGTACGAGGCTTGTTCCTTAATTTTCCTTCTTTGTGAGTGATGACAGAGACCGGGAGATGACGAGTGACCGGAATTGGTCTCTTTGGACAGGGAGCATGTTGATCTAAATCTCTTGACCTGTTTCTAAGTGTGGCATGATCCCGCCGATCCCGAAATGGGTCAAGGAATGTCTGGGTCTGTCACACTTCAGCAATGGCCTCTCAACTGTTCGCAATGCTTTTGGTCTTCATTTCCTTGGAGTGCAGGATGGAACAGCGAGCTGCCATCAAGGTGTTCATGCGTGCGGGTGATTCTGTGAAGACTGCCATCAACAAGATCCAAGCTGCCTGGACTGACCATGCCCTGAGTGTCCCGCAAATCCGCTTCTGGTTTTGACGCTTCACCAATGAACCTGATAGGAACACCAAAGATTCCAAGCATCCTGGCTGGCCCCACAGCCAAAGAACAGATCAGAAAAAGGGTGTGGTCGAGCAACAGCTTCAAGGTGACAGGCAAATGACGTTGAGACAGTTGGCCACACAGACTAAGGTGAGCACAACCACTGT
>JAAUXT010130592.1_pt1 | contig 14122 bp, 7 predicted proteins | sample 7278171 | NCBI WGS metagenome assembly JAAUXT01 (sample SAMN14350112, study PRJNA611818) | marine sediment metagenome | isolation source: surface marine sediment (1.8m) | place: French Polynesia: Moorea | collected 2018-08 | reverse complement strand
TCTACCTCTCTAGATCCAGGACAGGGTCAGTCTCTTGTTCTGACACCAGTGTGAACCAAATTAGAGTGATACTTCCTTTTGGTTTGTGTATACATTCTGCCGATCAACAACATCCTAATATTGTGACGCTGACGTCACGCCTTACAGGTGTCCAAACTCATATGCGTGTGTGCGTGCGTCTGTGCGAGCGTGTGGCTTGGTGTGTGTTCAGGGCGCAGGGCGGTGTATGGAGTGCATTCCTTGTGCGCGTGCACGTCTGCGGACGCCGATGAAAGGTAACAGCGACGCACACGTGTTCCGCTGTGCTTCTCTGACTGAGAACCAAGGAAACCACTATGAGAATGCAGATGTTGCCGTTGAATACGAAGCAATACGAGGGTTTGATTGTGTTGATTGGTCAGTCAAGGGCAGCCCCATGATGCGCCACGAATCAGCTTCAAAAAAGGCGACTGCGCATGAGCAAAGAGTAATGAGGACAAACAGGAGAAAGCACTGTTGACATGAGATGAGACTTGCCACCAGGTGGAGAGCGAGGTGCTGCCCCCTCTGGGCCGCGAGCTGCAGGAGCTGCGCGCGGACGCGGCGTCGCTGCGCGGTGACGTCACGGCGCTCGGGCGGCAGAACGTCGCCGCGAGAACGAGGCACAACCAGCTGCTGCTCGAGACGGAGAAGATCGCGCGCAACGTGACGACACTCAGGGACACGACTTCCGCCTTCAGTTCCGGTCTGCTACGGGTCACGGCAGATGTCGCCACCGTCAGGAACCAGGTGAGTGACGTCAGGGTCCAGGGTCCGTGGTGCACGGTGCGGGATCCAAGGGTGCAGGGTCTGGGATCCAAGGTGCAGGGTCTGGGATCCAGGGTGCAAACTTTAGAATCCAGGGTCTGAGCTTCTCGCTCTGGGGTTCATGGCCTTTGGGTCTGGGAGTTTGTGTCTCACAAGGTTTGAAGTGCAGACTGGTCAGTCAGGGTCTTGAGTCTTTGCACTGGCTCCAAGGCCCAGCATATCAAATTCAAAGGATCAAGTTCTGTGTCGTAGCAGAGAACCGGGGTCACTGGCTGAGGGTCTGGGATTCACGATCCAGCGCAAAATGTTTTTGGCAACTGGATCCAGGGGACCAGGTCAGGGCGAACTGGTCTTGCGTGGGCTCCTAGGTGCAACAGCACTTTTTGCCCAAGGTTGGGGCTGTTGGGTCTGTCACCCATTGGGTCTGCTGCCCATTGGGTCTGTCACCCATTGGGTCTGCTGCCCATTCGGTCTCCCACCCATTGGGTCTCCCACCCATTGGGTCTCCCACCCATTGGGCCTCCCACCCATTGGGCCTCCCACCCATTGGGCCTCCCACCCATTGGTCCACTACCCGTGGCGCTCTTCGCCCACAGATGAGCGACACGAACGAGACTCTGAAGGGCCTGGTCCGCAGCGCCAACTCGAGCGTGACGAGTCGGCTCCAGGGCGTGCAGCACGAGGTCGGGCGCGTCCGCGACCAGCTGCTCAGGGTCAACAGCTCCGTCCTCAACAAGATGAGCAACTTCGAGGTGAGAGGGGTGGGCGGGGTCAGGGGTCAGGGGGTCAACAGCTCCGTCCTCAACAAAATGAGCAACTTCGAGGTGAGAGTGCGGGGGGTCAGGGGTCAGGGGGGTCATTGGAATGTGCAGGGGTCAATGGGGAGGGCGCCTTGAGCCAAAGGTAGGACACAAGGGTTCAACGACTGGAGAGGAGGAGTACATGGGGAGCACATCCACAGGTTGAGAATGCAAGTTTGAAAGGAGCACATAAGGGCCAAAGGCAGGACACAGGGTACAAACACAAGCGCTTGCTTGGGGTTGGTACTGAGCACTGAATGATGTGTTTTCTTCTGTCTCACGAATGTAGAGGTGTCAAGAACAAGTGAGCAGACTGAGTTTGAGAATGAGCTGAAGGAAAGATCCACAAAGGGTGGGACACTTGTGTCCACAAAAGTCAAACAATACCAGGCTCCTCCAAAACCATTCCTGCTGGTTTGAAAAGCCATGCAAGACTTCACACTCCTCCCGCATCTTACGGTGGAGATTGACTGGCTGCACGCATACCTCTCACACACACGCTCTCTCTGTGCTCGCGCAGGTCTCGCTGTCGCAGCACGCGGTGGAGCTCGACTTCATCAACCCGCGCATCGAGGACCAGAGGGCGCTCGTGTCGGGGGTGCGCGGCGACGTGCGCGCGCTGCAGACGACGCTCGCCACGCTGCTCGACTCCAACCCGCAGCTCGAGTCCAACCTCGAGTCCATAGAGGTGCGCTGCACGCATACCTCACACACACGCACAACACACACACACACACACACACACAAATACACACACGTCATACGCACGTGCGTGTATTTGTGTTCGTATCCAACACACCCACATCCCACATCTGCCACTGAAGTCAATTATACACACACACACACGCACGCGCGCACACACACACGCGCACACACACACACTCGCACACACACACACACACACACACACACACACACACATTGCACTGACGCACACACCGACACACAGTGACAACACACATATGCTTTTCAAAACACACACGCATACATTCACAAGAAATCGCACACACACTTTCATGGAATTCTGCACACACACCTTCCTCACGAACACTAACTCACACAATGTACTCGTCCGCACCCACACCGACGTGCACACACGCACACATACGTGCACACAATCAAAACAAGAAGCAGTGCTCAAGGCAACTGCAGTGCGAAGTCCCTTGCACCAGTAATGTCATCAATTCTTCCTTGTTCGTCAATTCTTCCTTGTCCTCCTTGTCTTCCACCAGTCATGCTATCTGTGGGGGTTGGGGGAGGTCCAGCTATAGGGGGTGGGGTTTGGGCAGGGGGAAGGGGTTGGGGGAGTGCAAATGGGGTTGGGGGAAGAGCACAGGGGACATTTCATCCACCTTGCCATATGCTGCACCACCACATGGTGCTTCGCCCTAAAGGGACTTCACACAACAAACCCTGTCCCTTCCCGTTGCGCAGGAGCGGAACCAGGAGATCTGGCGCAGCCTGCTGACGCTGCAGTACAACGTGACGCGTCTCCATAGCAACTACACGTCGGTCAAGCTGGACGTGGACGCGCTCAGCACGAGGACCACCAAGCTGCAGGAGGACGGGGCCGAGCTCGAGCAGGAGGTGCGTGCGTGGAGGTGTGCGTGCTGTGTGGGTGCGTGGGTGTGCATGTGCGTACGTGTGGGTGTGGATTGGCGTGTGTGCGGTGAGTGTGTGTAGGCGTGCATGTGCACGCACGTTCAAATCCCTTGTGCGTGTGGTGTGTGTGTGTGTGTGTGTGTGTGGTGTGGGGTTGTACGTGCATGTATGGGGGTGGTGTGTGTGTGTGTGTGTGTGTGTGTGTGTGTGTGTGTGTGTAAAAATGCAAGTGATCGCTCGTCTGGATGTGGTTAACGTGAAGGCCATGAAGTGGTTGGGTGACTGTACATGTGTGAGGGTGCATGTGGGTGTGTGGTTCTTGTGTGAGTGCGTTGGTCACGGGTGCAAGGGGCGTGTGAATGCGTGTTTGTGTGTGTGTGTGTGTGTGTGTGTGTGTGTGTGTATATGCTGGACAGGGAAGGATTGTGGGTCGGTGGTGTGTGCGTAGTTACACTCCCATGACACGTGACGTTTGACTCACCCGCAGGTCAGTACTGTCCGGGAGAACATCGTGCCCATAGAGACGAAGCTGGAGCGGCTGAGCACGGCGACGGTGGGCGACATCTACGAGCAGATCGGGCAGCTCGACACGGGGCAGAGCGCGCTCGAGGAGCGCGTAGAGGGCGTCACGGACGCCGCCGCCGAGCAGCGGGCGATAATAGAGGGCGTCAACACGCGGATGGCGGGGCTGCAGACGACGCTGGCGCAGATCGTGGACAGTAACCCGGATGTGGAGACAGACATGGCGTCGCTGCAGGATCGGAATAACGAGGTGTGGAGCAAACTGCTCGAGCTGCAGTTCAGCATCAGCGCCGTCTCGGCTCGGGTCACAGCGGGCACGGACGACGCGGGGACCAGGCTAGACGCGCTCGAACGCAGCGTCCCGCCAATCAGAAACGACCTGCGCCAACTCGCCAACATCACGGTCCCGCGCATGCGTCAGGACGTGACGGCGTTGCGTAGCAACCAGCTGGAGACTGGGAATAGGATGGTGGAGCTGGAGCTCGACGTGACGCAGCAGATACGTGAGGTCGGGCAGGTCAGGGCCGACGTGAACGCATTGGAGACGACGCTCGCGACGCTGCTGCAGAACAACCCGAACGTGGACGCGAACCTGGACGCGTTACAGCGACGCAACTCGGAGATCTACACTGACCTGAATCGCTTCCGCCGCAACATGACGCAGCTGGGCGCGAGGTACGACGTGCTGCACCAGAACGTGGTGCTCATGTCGACGCAGGTGAACGCGCTGCAGAACGAGACGCGAGGCGTGCGCGCGAGCGTCTCGGGGCTGCGCGACGAGCTGCGCCCTCTGGTGCAGGACGAGATCGGCGCGCGCGTCGACACGTTGACCCGCGACGTGACGCAGCTGCGGCGTAACGTGAGCGGCGTCGTGCAGGGGCTCGGGAGCGTGCAGCGAGACGCGGCCGGTAACCATGACGACACGGCTGAGATCCGCACCCAGGTGACGGCCCTCGAGACGACGCTGGGGCAGATCCTCGAAAACAACCCGGATCTCCATAGCAACATGGAGGAGATCCAGACGAGAAACAACGAGATCTTCCGAGATCTGAGCAGCTTGAGAACGAACATGACGCTGCTGCAGATGAACGTGACGGCGGTCAACGTGGACGTAGGTTCCCTTGGCAACCGCGTGAGCAGCCTGCAGGGTCAGGTGAGCGACGTGAGTTCCGCCGTCGCCCCGCTCCGTAGCGACCTCAGTGCCCTTAGCAACGCCGTCTCCAGTCACCAGGAGTTCACGGAAATCGCGGACGGGAGACTCAACTTGATGCAAAGTCGCTACAACCGTCTCGACGCGAACCTCACCGACGTGTGGCGCAACCTGTCGGGCGTCGCGCGCCACTTCCGGCGCATCGAGCGTGACCTCGCCGGCGTCGCTGACCTCAACACGACGTGGGCGACGACGCTGACGCAGAGCTCGACGGTCGGATCGCAGGAGCTGGGCGTTGTCAGGGGCGACGTAGAGCGGCTCGAGCGGGTCCTGACCCAGTTCTCCGGGTTCTACGATACGGAAATAGCCGACGTCAAGACGACGACGTCCGAGCTGGAGACGAGTGTCGGGACGCTGCGCGATGACGTCGAGACGCTGCAGACGGACGCGCGCAACCTGGGCGCGGAGGACGCGCGCGTGAACGCGCGCATCAGCGACATGGCCGCGCGCGGAGACGAGACGCTACGCGCAGTGAGTCGCGCGCAACTCGGCGTGTCCACGCACGACACGAAGATAGCCGAGCTCACCCGAGACATGACGAGTGTCAACGCGCGCGTGCTCGCTCTGACCAATCAGAACAACGCGCAGCAGGAAACGCTCAGAGACAATGAAAACGCGTTGTCGGGGCTCAGGAGCCAATCAGAGGCCGCGCAAACCAGACTCGCTTCCATAGAAACGACCTTGGCGACCATCAACACGGAAATCGACGCAATACTCGCTGATGACCTCGTGACCTCAACGGAACTCTCCGAACTGCAGCAGAACCTCACGACCTTGAATGAACTCTACAACGACCTTGACATTGAGGTGGAGGAGCTGTTCAAGATCAACAAGACGGAGCTGATTCGTCAGTTGAACGTCCCTATCGAGGCCCTCGTGGAGATCGTGGACGACATCGTGAGGACGTCCAACCAGAACTTCCGCGACGTGCAACAGAACCTGGACGGGCTGGAGCGCAACATGACTCTCCAGTACGAAGAGGTCATGACCTGGTTACGGGACTCGGGGTTCGTCATCGAGCGTATCACAGATGCGGAGGGTGGAAACCAGGGGGAACCGGGGGCTTCCCAGGGGGGTCCTCAGGGCCCCTCGTCTGGGGGACCCAGACCCCCTGCCATGCCTCCTGCCCCGCCGGGTTCCAGAGATGGCCCAGGGCCCCCGGCGCCGCCCGCCCCGCCCCCTAGCGGACCTTCTGGAACCGGAAGTGAGGTTGTGCAGGCCATCAGGAACAACCTGAGCGCGCTGACGGCTCGTGTGAACTCGATGCAGACGACGCTGCGTTCCAAGGCGGACAGAGCGGAAGTGACGTCACTGCGACAGGAAGTGACGGAACTGAGACGCAACGTCACGTGGGTGTCGACGTCTGTCGGGAGCGTCGGCTCCTCATTGGGTGAGATCCCCCGGGCTTGAACCAATGGTGTCGAGGCAGTGATTTAAGAACAAAAAAAAATGCACGAGCGAATTGGTGAATAACACCTGTCACAACCACCTCCGAACTCTTATCAATTCAAACTCTACTTGCATTCAAAACTCAACATGCCCTCGCACGTTTTTGTTGAGAATTTGACGACTGTCAAAAACAAATTGTTTGGAAAGGATTTCACCTTTTTTCGTGAGAATTTGTGGCGGCAGGCAGGGACAGGTGTTGACGTTCTGTGTAAGGACTGTTGTTAAGGTGGTCGAGACCTGTTGTTAAGGGACAGAAACGGAAAAATTCATAAACCATTCACGGAGGAAATCTTTGGTTTGATCAATTTATACGAAGTTCCACACTTCAAAGAATAAAGTGGATCGCTTGCAGATCCAGGGTTGGTTTAGAGCGGGCTCAAATCAGGTTGGGGCAGGCTCAGGGGAGGGCGATCACTTTTCTTCTTGCTCTTTTGATGATGTTTTTCCATTTGACGGTTGGACAAACTCCTGAATCCGCCTCTGAAGGCTCCTGCATTGGGGTTGGAGATGTGACCACTGCAAAATAGAATAACCTGAAAAGGTCCTCAGAGACTGGAGTGAGGCCCCTGGATTCGCTGCAGGGATCAGTTCTCTGCGCGTCCGAGAAACGAAGAGAACTGAAGGTTGTTGTCCATGGATACTCAAGTTTTTAAATGTAGCAATTCTTATTCGCAAAAAAATGTGACATCCCCACTCGCAAATTTTCTCAAGCTGTTGTGACCTGCAGGGCCTTGTTCTCCCACATGATATGGATCTATGAGGACTTGCATCAAGTACGTGTGAATCTGCATATCTACGGTCAGGTCTTGTGACGAAAACTTGTTGTTTTGTGATGTTTTCAAAAAGTGAAAGTGAAACTTGAAGGTGGAGCTGACTGTGATCTGCGTGTGTCTTTCAACGTGTTTCTCTCACCAGAGGGAGTCTCGCCACCCCAGCCTCACGAGGCGCGAGTGGAGATCGGGTGAAAAATGTTCCTGTATGTACGTCCTGTCCATTGAGACAAGAAAAAAGGAAATTTTGAGGTTGGGTATGCATTGGCATAGTGAGAGAGGAATTGCGCCTGACTTTGGACTGGATCTCTGCAGAAGTGAAGCGGTTAGACTCTACTCAGGAAGAGGGCGCAATTGTCAATCATATGCATGAAATTTAAATTTTACTGTTAAGAATTAGAGAAATAAGACGCACTGTGCATATGTACTTATGGTGTACAGTTTTGCAAATCTGTATTTTGTTAAGAACTTGCATTTTTCATGCAAAGACTTGGTGTTTTGGTTGCCTTTCTTTCGCTGACCGTGCGCTGTGGCGATCTGCATGGAGAACACGAACCAGAGATGCTGAACGGGTCGAGGGCGCGGCGGAAAAACATGCGCCACGTGAAGTCAACATTGATCCCCCTCGCTGTTTGCCTCTCGTGCAAACTGTTCATGTTTGTCTTGCGAATTCGGCCCCTGTCCCCAAGCAGCCCCCTCTGGCCTCGATCCTGGGTCCGCCAGACGGCAAGGCGATCTGAGGTGACGATCTGGCTTCTTGTTCAACCCACATGTGCAGACATTTTTGGGGGAATTCTGAAACGGTTAGTTTGAAGTCAGTTTCTTTGGAAGAAACTTGTTTCAATTGTGTGTGTGTGTGTGTGTGCGTGTGTGTGCGTGTGTGTGTGTGTGTGTGTGTGTGTGTGTGTATGTAAGTGTGTATGTAGCCAAAATCATCTGTTGCGTATTTCGAACTTTGCCAAAGAACAGATCGCAGCAAGCAAGTGAGTTTGAACTTCGCAATCTTGAAACGTTTGCAATCGCAGGTGATGACGTCACACCTGATGACGTCACTCAGGGCCACGCGGCGCCTCCGGAAACGAGGCTCGAGGCACTCAAGATGGCGCTGCGGCAGAAACGCCGTCCGGAGGACAACATGACGTCGAGGACGGCGTCCCGGGAGCGGAACCACGTGACGGAACACGTGACGCGTGTGCTGAGCCGAGTCGAGAACGAGGCGAGTCGGAACGTCTCGGCGCTCGAGACCCGGATGTGGACGGAGCTGCGCCGCGTCGCGCTGGAGCTGGAGTCGAGAGCGATGACGCGCGACGTGACGCGAGACGCGACGCGGGTCAGAAAGTTCCTGCGCAGACTCCAGACGCGCGTCGCTCAACTCGAGATCCAGGGCAACGTCACGACGTCCGAGGTGCACGACGTGACGCAACGTCACGACGTTCTCGAGCAGAACGTGATCGAGTTGACGTCGGGCGTCATAAATTTGACGCAGCGTCAACAGAGTCTGATATCACGTGTTGATCAGATGGAGCTCCAGGGCAACGTGACGTCGGAAGTGACGTCAGAGTTGACGTCAAACGTGAATGATTTGACGCAACGTCACCACAGTCTTCGGATGCAAATCGCTCGACTCGACGTCCACAGAAACATGACGTCACAATTGACGTCTGACGTACACGCGTTGTCGCTACGTCATCGGGTACTGGCTGAGGACGCCGCGGGAATCAAGGCTGACGTCACTGGGTTGACGGAAGCTGTGGAGTCGGTTCGGAACGAGGCGGCCCTCAACATGGCGACGTGCCAGCAGAACGTGACTGACGTGGCGTCTCTTGTGCGTGACGTGATGGAGCGACGTCGCGCTGACACAAAGGAGACGAAGCCAGCGACGACGCCACTCACCGGAAATGAACCCGGAAGTGGCATCGACCGGAAGTTGGAAGAGACGATGTCTGAAGTGGACGTCGTCAAGGAAACTGTGACGAGCCTGAGGAAGCAGCTCTTTACGACGCTGACGACGCTCGCATCAAAAGCGGAAGTGGAATCAGCTGTTTCCGGTTTGAAATCGGAAGTGATGGCCTCCATTTCCGGTGTGAGAGACGACGTCATGGGAGTCAGGAACAGCCTGGAGGGACTGGAGGACGGCACGCGCGACGAGGTGACCCGAATCGACCGCAGAGTCTCAGCCGTAACGGTCGCCATGGCGACCCGAGCGGATTTGAAGACTGCAACTTCCGGTCTCAGGAATGACCTTGACCGACTTGCGCTGCAGCTCGGGAACGACCTTGACCTCCTGGAGAGCGAAGCTTCCGGGAACTTCACCGCGCTCAGAGCGATGCTGTCTGACGTCACAGCGGAAGTGGAAAAACTGAGAGACGCGCGACGGAAACCAACTTCCGGTGAGCGGAATCCGAAACCTGTCTTCGGGCCCCTTCCGAGATCCAGGGCAGTGAGACCCAGAGGCCAGGGTAATCCCGCCCATAATGACGTCACTACGTCCGAAGATGACGTCTCAAAACCTCAGAATGACGGTGCGACTGTAGGAAGTGACGTCACGCGGCGTGTGAAGCGAGATGGAACCACGAAATTCTCCAGACTGACCATCAACGACCCGAATGATAAAATTCCAATGGCTGTCGCGAGTATTGAGGCGAGGGTGGCGCGTTTGGAAAATTCCGTGACTCGTCTGCGGAACGAAACTGAGGGAAATCGGACTCGTTCAGCGGAAGTGATCGCGAAGCTACGAGCGGAAGTGTTCGCGAATATGTCACGTCTGAACCGAACTCTGTACCGAACCGCGGCGGAGGTGACCGAACTGCGCAGGAATCTGACCTCGACCATGGCGGAAGTAGTTCGGACCTCAGAAGTAGTCCGGAACCTGACGTCTCACAATCGAACGCAGACCATAGTGGCAGCAAACTCAAAGAACATGAACAAGAAAATCGCCATGGCAACAGTTGTCAGGGAAGCAGCGTCGGGGAATATGTCCCACTCGAATCGAACTGTGTCTGCACAACACGACAAGAACCTGACGAAAGTCAGAACGGAAGTGTCGTCTTCACTTCCGGCCCAGTCTGGAATCGCCCAAAACCTGACAGTCCCGCGCAAGAATCTGACCTCGGCGGCGGGTTTCAAAGACGAAATAGTCCGGAACTTGTCACTGTTGAATCAAACCCAATCCAAACTGACCGCAAACCTGACCAGACTGGAGAAGAGGGTTACCTTGGCAACGGCTGTCTCTGACGACGTGTTCTGGAACGTGGTGTTTCTGCAGCAGATGTTGTCGAACACGACGGAGAAGCTGGACGCGCTGCAGCTCAGGGTGTCGGAGCTGAGGGCGGAGACGGCACGGAACGTGTCGTCCCTGAACCGAACACAGGCGGCGAGTCTGGGCGAGCTGGATCAGAGGTTGAGCGCCAACTTGACAGACGTAGACTTCCGGTTGTCCTGGTTGGAAGATCAATTTTACAACTCTTAAGTCGGTGGGGTGAACCCCCTGTCCTCGTTGGATGTCTGCCCAAACGGAGGGTGTTAATTGTCATGTGGTCTTGGATTGAACAATGATGAGGGTGGTCCCGCCAAACAAGGAAACTCCTCGCGTGGGAGAACAGTCCAATCCCGAGGGAACTTGTCCACATGTTTTCTCGTCGAAAACTAGCAAAATGAAGGTGCAAATTATGGGGCGGTGCCCGTCGGAATTTCGTTTGTGTGTTGGAAACGTATACGGTGCGTTTTCGAGTGTGTTTGTTGGCGTTGTCAGCGATATCGTGAAGGAAATAAAGTTGGAAGGAGTCATGCCTCGTATAAACTGTTGCCACGCGCCACGTCCTGCGTGTCGCGATACGTCTCAACGTCGCTGCTGTCTGATTGGACGTCGCCCCTGGAGACGGAACGCGCGCGTCGCGTGACAATTAGACGCCGTCGTTCCTGACCCTGACATCATTCGCGGGCGGGAAAGTTAAGGAATTCGGTTTTGATAGATTGATAACAAAGTGACGCCGGACAGGGCGGGGTCAGGAGTTCACCCACCGGTGCCTCATGAGTGACGGAATTGAGGAAGGTCACGCATGATTAGCTGAGATTGATTGACGTGAGACGACGTCAGATTGACGTCAAACGTCAAATGTGCCGTTGCGAATGTGACGCGATGTCACATGTCATGTTGTGTGCAACATACGTGCTGCTTCTGGTGAAGTTATTTTGCCAGAGGCTGCAGCACAAAAGGCACACTGGGCACGTCGCTGGAACGTGCACTGACGCTGTGCGTGACGCATCTCGCGTGACGCATCACGTGCGTGTTACGTGTAGCCCATAGCAACAACGGTGTTGTGTGGCGTAGCAGTGACGTTTCTGTGCGTGTGTGTGTGTGACTCTGTACATGTACGTGTGTGTGCGTGCATATGGGTCTGAGCTCAAAGGACCACGTGTGAAAATGCCTTCCTCTGCAAGAACAGCGCATCACAAGCTACGTATTGTGGTGTGGAGGCTGAGGCCAGGCGTGCACCCCTCCACCGGATACCCAGGTATCCATTGTAAATCTCCTCTGGAGCTGGAAATTCTCCATGAGTGTGGACGCTGCATAATCCGTCGCCATTACTGCCGGATTTATCTGTGCGGCCAATCTCCGTGTGGTCGGGCGCCGCGGCCCCTTGACGCAGATCCAGGGTCTGCTCCGGTGTGGCGGCGCCCCCCCCCGGCAACACAGAATCCTGTGACCGGTGTGCTGGGTCTACAGGAGATGGCTCGGAAGCACAGTTCAACTCGTGGCTCGTGCACACGCATTTGCTTTTGGTTGATTCACACACACACACACACACACACACACAAACACACACACACACACACACACACACACACACACAGCACAAGGCAAAGACGCGCGTGCACGAACACACGCACAGATGATTGACATACGCACACTCACACACGCAAAGACGCACGCACACACGCGTACATGTACCGAGTCGCACACACACGCACACAAACGTCGACCCCACACCACACAACACCATTGTTGCCATGGGCGCACGGGTTGCATGGCTGCACCGGTGGTCTCCCTGACGACCGGTTGCCATGCTGAGTTGTGAGTTCTGGAGACGTAATGCGACGCGTTAGAAATACAACGTGTTTCTGTCTCGTCCATTCTCACCTACCGTGATGCGAAGTGGGAGAGGAGCGGGTGAACTTCAGTCTCTGTCTCTGTTCAGCAACAGCAACGGCCCAAGCTTCAATCTCTGTCCCTGTTCTGTGACCGAGGAGGAGGAAGATTCAGTCTCTGTCTCCAAACACAAAAAGAGTGGCTGAGAGCCAGCTTACAAGTGACAAGGTAGCTCTCCAGCGTCTGAGGGTTGAGGCTGAGACTGAGGCTGAGGGTTGGTTTGCTCTCCAGAGACTGAGGCTGAGGGTTGGTTTGATCTCCAGAGACTGACACTGAAGATTAGTTTGCTCCTTCTGAGTCTGAGACTGAGGGCTGATTGCCCCTCCAGAGACTGAGACTGAAGGTGGATCGCCCTCGTGTTGAGGGTCCAATAAGCCGGCCGAAATCCCTCGTCATCACTCGCGCAAATAGCCAATAACCGCAGCAAATTGTCGGGGAAACAGCCACAAAAGGAGCGGAGTCGGAGTCGGCGAGAAGCTCCCACATGTGGAACACACACACACACACGCACACACACACACAAGTGCACACACACACGTGCACACACACACGTGCACACACACACACACACACACACACACACACACACACAGTGCACTGTCGGGGCGAAGGAGAGAGGTTTGGATTGCAATCGTTCAAAGGTCCTCCCTCGTCCCTGATCAAGACCGACTGAATGCTGGGTTTGCTCTGAACACCATCTGGACACCGGACATGTGGACACTGAGCGTTCACAATATTTCTGAGACCGAGGCTGAGATGAAGGTGTGGATTGCTGTCCTTTTGAGGAGCCAACAGAAGAACACACACACTCACACGCACACACACACACACACACACACACACACACACACACACACACACACGAACGCCCGCACCAAACCAGGTGGAAGATTTGGCCAATGCAACCACAGCCCTCTACAGAATGAAATCGAGATGGTTGGGTGAAAAAGCACAAATTCATGAATCCGTGTGCTGCGAAGTCGCCGGGAAAACTGAATTCTCTGTTGTGCAGGACTCACCTGGACTGAGGGTGGATTTGTTCTCCTGCAGGGACGCAGACTCAGGATTGGGATGCTTCTCCAATAAACTGGCCGCGGTCCTCGTCATTACGCGTACAAACAGCCAATAAAGGCGCAAATTGCCGAGGAAAGAACGGAATAATGGGACAAAGCCAGAGGCTCATCCCGGGGGTGGGGGGTGGGCTCACATGCAGGGCGACAGAGGCCGTCCGAGACGCACACACACCACTCACGCTGCCTTTGAGGAACGACGCGCATTGTGACGTCACGAACGCGGCGTCTCGACGCGGTGAAATACCTGCTCGTGCTGGACAAGAGAAACAGACTGGTTGCACAGATTTTTGAATTCGGAGAAATCCAGCGCAGGTGTTTGAAGTCTCCACGGTCCGGGCTCACTTGAAGCCTCACGGTTCTGCCTTTCCTTGAGTTTTGTTTGTGGGAGGGGGCGAGAGGAGGGGGGCAGTTCCTGAATGTCCTGGTGAGGACGAAGCCAAATCAGGAACGTTCCATCTGACCTCAGTTCTCGTGAAGCTGTGAATGTAGGTCACAGCGTGACCGACTTCGTGCGCGACCTACTTTGTGAACGCCCCGATAGATGATTGATTTGCAGAGATTCTTACCCTCTGAGAAAAGGCAGTCTGTACTCAGCGGTCCTCCGAAGTCCATCCACCTCTAGAAACAGGAGGTTTCCTGCACGAATTGACGTTTTTAGGTGATTTGAGGAGCTTGGTCCGATTTGTGAGCTTTTGGAAAAAGCCAGCGAAATCGGAGTGAGCGAAATCAAATCACCTATAGACAGCCTCTTCCAAAAGTAT
>JAAUXT010088723.1_pt1 | contig 14122 bp, 17 predicted proteins | sample 7278171 | NCBI WGS metagenome assembly JAAUXT01 (sample SAMN14350112, study PRJNA611818) | marine sediment metagenome | isolation source: surface marine sediment (1.8m) | place: French Polynesia: Moorea | collected 2018-08 | reverse complement strand
TCGCGACTGTATCCCAAGGTGATCCTTGGTCTAGCACTCGAGAACCTCCATGTTGTGTGTGGGTCGGGTCCCAGTGGAGCCCATCCTCACAACCGCTGCTGCTTGCGGCACCATGGTAGAGAGCAGCCTCGGCTCGGCCAGACTGCCGCAGTGGAGTCAAACTCAAGCGTATGCTTCAAACTCTTATTAACTCTCTCCTGTCTCAAGCAGTAGCTCTCGACAGACACAGGGTGTCGTGGGCGCGGCTTTAAATAGGCGGTGCGAGTTGCGAGTCCGGTGCACAGCTTCAGCTTCGCGCAGCTCTGCTGAAGCGGCTTCATCGGTACTCAGCACCTCGCCCGAAAGCTGGATTGCGCGCGTGGGAAGAGGCAACTCTTCCACGCGACAGAACAGGGATGGATCCGGAGCGCGATGAACCACGGCCCTGTGCTAAAAAAACGAAACCCTCCAGATGCTGCTGTCTCACATTGAGAATCCGGTGTTTGAGTGTGCGATGTAGCGTTATCATTTGCCCATTGTATTGAAGGGGGCTGGACCCTCTCCCCTTGCCAAATCCTTGAATCCACTCCTGTTGCATAGTGCTACAATTTAACTGTGGTCTTGGAACGTACTGGAGCATCAAACTGCTCCCGACTGGTTGAAAACATCACAGTACCACACTGTATCTGCTGGCTCCACCCAAATGCCTCGCCAAAGTCGCGCAGAACCACCAGGACGTCGACCCATTTCAAGAACACACTCTCAAACTCACTTTTGATTCAAATCCTGGTTCAGTCCAAATTCTGTGCTGTACACCAGACGTAATTCTATGCCCATTGTGGAAAACGGTTTTCAAATGTAACAAGCTGATTTTATTAATTTGGTGGAGCTGTGTGAATTCGTCCCTCACGTTGCTGCGTGACATGAGCTGCACCCGTGAACAGATTCCTGGCAAAACTACAGGTCCACAGGACGCGCGTAAAGGCAAATCCGGTTTGATGTGAACGTGGATGCCGACTCAATTTTGACAACAAACCTGTCTGGTTCACCAATTTCAGTGCGTGCACAAGATTTTGGACTTGTCCGTTGCATCCAGATACACGTACATTCAGGACTTGGTCAGCGGTGCTCCGACCTTTCATTGTTGTGCTCATGGGCAGAGACAAAGCGGGTTCTTTTATTTGGGGGGGGGGGGTGAGGGTCGGGTTTTTAATACTTTTGTTGGTGCGTCCGGACAGCAGGAACCCCAAGACATCAAAGGCTAACAACCACGCATTATTGCATCTTGGATCTGCCCCTTCAGCAGCCCCAGTCTCAATCCGAGATCCGCTCCTGCTCACACCATGCAGGTGACGTTCTGCACCTCGAGTACTATCCTCAGGGTTGAAACATCTTACAGGCTCCAGCTTTTGATGTGTAAAGACACTCGCATACCGGAACGCTTTGGCATGCACGGGCAGCCAGCCCGATGATGGCCGATCCAGGATTCAGGCTGTTTTTACCCAATTTCGGACCAAAAATCATTTTGTGATATCTGGCCCAGATCATGAAATATCCTATCTAACCCTATCATATGGTGATCCAAAGCCCCCACGGCCTCAGAACAAACCCTAAAAATCTCCTTTCAGATTGCCCAACTCACTCGCTAAAGCAGAATTAAAAATCTCAATCCAAAGTGAATTGAGGGCAATTTTGGCCTCCAATAGTGTCAATTCTGGAATTGAGCTCCTTGTGATGATTTCAGAGGGGTTCAAAGTTTCAGATTTTGGTGGGGGCCCTGATCACAATCATCAAAGTTTGCAGTTCCATGTATTGGAGACTGGAAATTTTTTGCATGCAAACGTGCCCATGGCAGGGGTACTCTGCAAGTTGCACATGGTGTCATTAGGTTCTGTTCCGACTATGTGTTTTGCCCCCCTCCCCCCCAAAAAAAAACCATCCCAAAAACACAAAAGCTATAGCCTTGGTGTTTTGGCACAAAGAGAAGTGACTTGAATTCTTCAACTGGCACTTGGAAACAAATCTCCTGGTCCAGTGGAAAACAAAAGTGTGGTTCATTCTGGAATTGAGCTCCTTGTGATGATTTCAGAGGGGTTCAAAGTTTCAGATTTTTGTGGGGGTCCTGATCACGAATCATCAAAGTTTGCAGTTCCAGGTATCGGAGGCTGAAACTTTTTGCATGTAAACGTGCCCAGGGGTACTCTGCAAGTTGTGCATGGTGTCATTAGGTTCCGTTTTGACTGTGTGTTTTGCCCCCAAAAACCTCCCCAAAACACTCAACCCCCCCCAACCGAACCCAGCATTTTTTTGTATTTTTGGGGTGAATGGATGCACGGGGATGCATGTCGGTGTTGCTGTGTTACTGACTGGTTTTGAAACATGAGACATGGCACGCCATCGAAGCCTCACACAAACCAAAATAATTTAGAGTTGATGTGATCCATTTAGCAGATTTTCCAGAGTGAATATGCCCCAGTTTTGAGTGAAACTGCCTCCTGGTGAATTGGGGTGACATTGGCGAGTCACAATACCCCCGTCCTGAGTGAAAATGCCTCCCGCTCATTTGGGTGGGATTTCTGAGGCAAAATGCCCCCCGTTCAGAGCGAAATAGACACTGCTCTTTTGGGCGGGATTTCCGAGGGAAGTTGCCCCCATTCAGAGTGAAAATGCCTCCTCGTCCGTTGGGTGACATTTCCGAGTTAAACTGCCCTTGTTACGAGTGAAAATGGCTCATCCCACCAATTTGCGAGGCATTTTCACTCTGACAGGGGCACTTTGCCTCAAGGACGACCAAACTGAGTGAAAATGGAGGGGGAGGCATTGTTTCACGCCGCCACCGTAGCCGGGAAAGATCCACAAAAACAACCCTACGTGTCGGTACAAAATGATTTATTTTCAAGAAGTTTGTTCCTTTAGTTTGAGAGGTAAAACGCGTGATATAAATGGAGAAGAATGTCAACAACGGGGTGTAAAGACACGCATCACGCACGGTCACATGACAGGCGTTTCGGAACCAATGAGCGTCGAGCGTTTGGACAGCAGCAGCTTTCGCGCGACATCTTTCCGCTGGACAAAGGTTACTTTGTAGCTAATCAAAACGCCCGCATTATGATTGGACTCGGTTGGATAGACAGGCACACAACAGTGAACAGACGCACTCACGCTTCTTTGGTTTGACTGAATGCACCGAATGTCTCGAGACTACGCGAGCCTGTTGTTCAAACGACCAAATTGAACGGGAAAGATTTTCCGTCTTTCAGGATTCGTTACATTCCACTGATCACTGCAAATTCATAAAAACGAAACAAGAAATACTGTCACACTGATCAACAGACGTGCAACAATAACAGAAACGCAGAGCTCACGGAACCGTTCGCGCGAACACGCACCAAGCGGTTCGCGCTCAAACAACGCTGCAATCTGAACAGGAATGTAATGGACCAGAAAGGAATGACGTTTTTTCTCTCTTCAAATCAGGCAGCAGGGTTGCTGTCTCTTCCTGCCCTACCTCGGCGCTACGATCCCACACCCGCATCACAAGTGACTAGATTTGACGCCCCTCCTGCACAACACCCTGATCGCCCATCACACACACAACTTCCATTGTTATCTCAAAATCAACAGTTACAACTAAAGGCTGCTTTGCTCTGCCACGGAGCAACACAAGTAACAAGCGTGTGTGTGTGTGTGTGTGTGTGTGTGTGTGTGTGTGTGTGTGTGTGTGTGTGTCTGTGTGTGTGTCCACGCTCAAGTTCTCAATCATGCCCAGGAGCTCAACAGTTCATCGCTTTTACATGAGAAAAAGGAAACGTTGAATATTCAAGTATGTGTGGTAAGATATAGCATCCAGCACAGGAAAGTTGAAAGATTGCGGTATTTTTAAGTTTGGAGGAACAATTGATTTATGTACAGCAGCCTTGAGCTATGTACAGGAAAACGTTTGTGGCGGCGACGTTATTGATCAAAGTCGGCACTACCCGTGCACGACGCTTTTGGGAACGAATCGGCGCACACATCGGGACACACAGTCTGAACAGGGAAAACACCCGGTGTCGCCGTCATGTAAGGAATTAAGGACTATCGGCGAAGGTACTCGCATTCAATGCCTATTGCGGACAGATTTTTTTTCCTTGGCCTTTTTGCTGATGCACATCAAAATTCACCAAATCTTGACTTTTGGACACGTTTTTGTGCCGCTAATGCGGAATGACTCCAAGAGTTCCACCTGCGTTCGCCAGGCTTGATTCCCTCAAGACAAAGTTTGAGCAAAACGAGGGGTTTCCTCATGCAGTCGCACATATTCAAGGGAAAGAAAACGCAACTTTCACATGTTGAAGTTTTGGGGCAAGTGGTCCGAAAATTCTGCATAGATAAAACTGTACATCTCAATTTGAGACCGGGACACACACACGTGCGGCGTGTTTTCTTCTTGCCATCTCTCTACTGCCGCTTCCACAGCGCTGCGGTCACAAAGCCTCTGCAACGTGACCTCATTGTTGTGGAAGTGAGTTCATACACTAGAAAAACAGTTCTTGTTCAACCAGACTTTCAAGTAGAACATCAGCCGCTCGCCGCGTTCTGACAATCCGAACATTGTCTGTGTTGGGGGTGGGGGAGGGGGAGGTAACACAGACTTGTCTGAGTTTGAACAATCTGGACTTCTGAGTTGGGGTGTGGGAGAGGGGAGGTAACATGGGACAATCTGGACATCATCCGAATTGGGGGAGGGGGAGGCAAGTAAGTTGGCATCTGGACAGACGAACCAGATACACGGGGAAAGATACACGGGCAAACCATTATCATCCGACAAGCGGCTCCAATCACACAACTCTTTTCTGGACCAAAGGGCTCGAAAAGTCTTGGGGTAATTTCACAAAAAAACAACAACACCACCTTTTCCAGCCTGTGTGAAGCTCCCGCTGCACCGTTCGCGCGACTGCTACTCCCAGCAGTTCGCTGAGAATATAAACCCACAGACGGTGCTTTCATACAGAGCTGCGTTTTCTCCCTTCCGTCAAAGGTTTGGACGCTGCAGAATTGGGTCACCATTGACTTCCATGTCCACAGAATTTTTGCATCAAAACAATGGCAAAACCTGCACCACCATTGGGTGTCATGTCAAAGTTTGCAGAGTTCGCCCACAAAAGACCACCACAGCAATTCTGTATGAAAACGCCTTGACTCCTCCTCCAGCTCCGTGCTCCCTACGACGACGGAAGTCCATCGCCGGAAGTCGAGGCGCCGCCGCACCCCCTGGCGGTCGCTGCGCTAGCTACCACACCCGACACTTCTTGACCGGGTTCATCGGCGTCCCAGGCTTGCACGAAAACGCCTCGGCGAAGGCAGGGACCTGCGACAGCGCTCCGTTCACCCTGCGTGCGAAACGGGAGTTGGAGTGGAGAGGCTCAGTGTGTGTGCGTGTGTGTGTGTGTGCATGTGTATGGGTGGGTCCCACGACGATCGTCTTTGCGGTCCTGGTCCTTGCACTGTGTGCAAAACGGGAATTGGAGTTGTGTGTGTGTGTGTGTGTGTGTGTGTGTGTGTGTGTGTGTGTGTGTGTGTGTGTGTGTGCGTGCGTGCGTCCCACCACGATCGTCTTGCCGTTCCGGGCCTTTAGCTGCAGAACTGGTCAAGAGCATTTTGGAGGACATGAAACAGCGCAGGTACCGAGACACCATTCAACAGAGTGAAGCTTCTGACTATATCTGCAGTTCAAAGAACTAATTTCCAGTGTGTTGGGTTGCTCGCGCACGTGAGTCAAAACAAACCAAACCAGCAGCTCCGCGTCAGAACAACAAACGTGCAGAATGATTTCTCACCCACTTGCCCGCGATCGATCTCGAGCAACCCACAGCGAACCTTCTCATTGGTGGGTTGCAGAGGTTCCAGGTGTGTATTTACACCAACACATTTCAACCCAGTTAGTCGATTGCGCAACTGACACCGCGCCCCACAGTGGCGTAGATAGCGGTCGGTAGCAGGTGTGTGTGTGTGTGTGTGTGTGTGTGTGTGTGTGTGTGTGTGTGTGTGCCCCTCACCTCACTTCTCCCGGCGCGTGCGCACTCGTCTTCATGCTTCCCTCCAGCTGCTCCTTCGTTCGGAGCGAGCACCAGTTCTGCAAACAAGAGAACGTGCGAATACTGTGCAATTGCACGGGGTTCCCACCTATGCCCTGCAATTTAGCCCCTGACGTTTTCAGAGAAATTTCCCCCAGATTTTGCCAAAATATCAGTTTTCCCTGACTGGAAAAGGTCTTCCCTTTCTGCCAGGTTTCCAGGCCGAATGGGAACCCCGTCCCAGTCAACTCCTGCACAAGAACAACACACGCCCCGCCGCCGCCAGACGTATATTTTGCAACACACACGCACACACACATACACACACGCACACACACATACATAAACACACACACACACACAAACACACACACACACACACACACACACACACACAGCGAACGAGACTCACCTGACCATACGCGACGAAGAAAATTTGATCGTTCGTCAGTTCAAGACCCGGAAGGGTCTTTTCCTCACCCGTCTCCTTCTCTCTGGCTTTGTACGCCTGCAACCAGTGGTGTCGTCAACGAACACACAAGTTACACAATTTCCCACTGACCAAACACTTTGATATTGAAGTCACACTGTCACCACTCACGTTGTACGACTGAATGACGCCCCCGATGTCCGCTGTATTTTCGCCCACAGTTCGCGAGCCGCTGACCTGAAAACCAAAGCAGTTGTTTGTGCTTCGCGCTTGACGAGAGAAAATTGCGCGAGCCTAAACGCAAACTAAGAAACCAACGGACTGTTGCGAAAAACGAGTCCGAATGTTGGGCGAGTTGGTACGAGGATCGTCTCAAAAAAGACTGATCAGAGGACCGTAAAGTGTTGTTACAAATACAATTGTATGTGTACTGACAAGAACATCTTAAGTACATCTTGCCCTGCCTGGTAGCACCTTCTATCCACAAAAATTTTTGTACTCATGAGTACAACTGTATACTCAAAAAATATCACACATAATACCTTATACTACAGTAATAGGTTAAGACATCTATGTGTATACTTGAGAAGAAAAAGAAGCACAAATACCTTGCAATTCCAAAAAATTGCACAACAATAGGAAGAATTAATCTCTGATAGCAAACAGATAATTTTATCCAATTTTTAATTGGTTAAAAGAAGTTATTTGGCTGTGATCATAAGATCATTAAACTATAGGTTAATGAGCTATACCAAATACATTTATGTGGCACAGGAAGTTTTCATTTTTGACCAAATACAAAGATGTACGGTCCTCCAATCGGTCTGTTTTGAGACGGTCCTCGTCAATTTCTGCATTTGCACCCAGTGCTTTACGCAGCGGAAAACTTCAAAAAGCCCTCGCTGACTTCTAATGAGGGATAACTTCAGTAGCTGCCCTTCAGTACACAAAAGCGAATAAGACGAAGAAAAGTGCATTTGTCTTCTTTGGTCCTTGCCACGGCACACACGCAAATCACATATATGCTGATCAAATATGAAAAGGATGAAATCCTGACTGGGATTTATGCTTAATCTATTGTACAAGAAGACCAACCCACTTCCCATGGTAATCTGACCTGCCCGAAAGGCCCAATCCCCACAACAATATTCCGTTTTATGATTCGGCCTCTCTTAGCACATTTCGCAAATGGAGGCAGCGAAGAGGCCCCGAAGAAACACAGATTAAGTGTTGAAGTGCTGCATACACGATCGCGTTCCGTTTGGCATGGCAACTTTTATCATGAGTGTACACGAGTGTCCCCTGGGTAGCAACCAGATGCTCCGACAGATGAGAAGCGGCGGCGGCTGGAACCACGCGCGCTGCAGACAGACAGATTCAACTATCGCTGTCCCTTTGGTTCTCTTCCAGAGACTCCTTACGCTCCGAGACTTCACACCTGTTTCGTGCACCACTTCTCCCGCAGAAAATACATCAGAAGGAGAAAGTAGCAACAAAAAGAAAGGAGAGGGTCAAGTGGTTTTTCATTCTCATCTTGTCTCCATTGGTCCTGGTCCAGATCACCTTTCATTCGCCCAGCACACAAAGCGTCAGAACTTTGTTGTTTTGTAATTTTTTGTTCTCTCCCAAACACACAAGGTACATGAAACTGTACTACTCAGCTGTAGAACGATAGGGTGGGCGGAAAACCACTCCTGGCCGGCCGTAAACCACGACTTTTATTGTTCAGGCCCTCGGGAATGCCGAGCATAGCCATCATCAGCTCAATGATCAGCCTTTAGACACTGGACTTGAGTGCATGTAAACTGCACCTGAGGACAACCAATTCAACCCTCGGTGTCAGCTGAAGCCCATCCCAACAGCGGTTGCGTCGGTTGCATTCTGCAGATTACGCGCGTGAAAACGATCCCTGCAGAGCGTTTTCCCTGCTACCAGCATCCACCCAACTGTCGTTTCGTCTCTGATTGCAATGAGATGAAAATTTTTGCGGACTCGCTCTTTGTTGCGCTGCCACATATTGTAATCGACAGAGTTGAAATCTGAGATGAATTTGCGCTTTAATTCCTGTTCAAAGACACACCCATCACTCAGATAAAGCTCGTTTGGAGTGAAACCACAAAGAAAGTTGAAAGAAGTTGAGAACTGCTCTTCCCAAAGAAGATTTTCAGTGAAAGCAGACGAGTCTCCGGACCACATCAAAAACTGTATTGTTTTGCCGAGCTCTGTGGCCCATCTGAACAAACCTCACAATCGTCAGTGTGTAACTCTCTGTTTTCAGACCCCTTCAACCAGCAGTGAAGTAACATTCTCTTTTGGTGAAACCATCCTCTCCCTGGTTGTTGTATTCCCCCGCAAATAAACATCAGCTTTGTCTCCCGAAGCCCTCGTTGGTGAACCTCCATTCTCAATTTTCGAAGAACCCCTCACCCCATGGAAAGTGAACCACCGGTCATTTACCCCCACCCCCCACCCCCACCCCCAGCTGAGTGATGCCACTGGTTGGCAACCCTACCCCCTGATTCAACCCTGTGGTCAGTGACCCCGAGACATCTTGTCGGCAGAGCAGCACGCCGAAAAAGTCATCTATCGCCTTTGCCTTTCAGGCAACTAGTTTTTGGTGCAGTGGCAGACGACGAATTTTGCAGAGTGGAATGAGTTGTTCAGGCACTGCAACAACGAGTCATGTGTACCAGGTGTGAAATGGCACGTTTCATTGGTTCAGGAAAAGACGACCGTTTTCTCCACGGGATCCTCCTGTCTGGCGTGATGACAAAAACAGGCTACCCTGCAAGAGTTTACAAAAGAGCCCGTCGTGTTTTCGTTTGCCATTGACAGGTTCCTAGATTTCTCTTGCAGTGGATGTTCAAGAAAACCAACCGCTTTCTGTGTGATCAGAAAGCATTCCAGCAAGAAGACACAAACGTGTGTGTGGAAGTAGAAAAGAAAACAGCTCTGTTAGGAACCTCTTTTACACGCCACCATCAAAACTAGTTTCTTTCTCACCTGACTCGCTGACAAGCTTTACATTACCCATCTCAGCTGCGCACCATCACATCGACTGAAAAGTACCTTCTCGGAGCAGAAAGACCATCCTGTCCAGACCCCTATTGTTTTCAGCATGGCAGTTGGCACAGTGCGCACATCTTGTCTTTCAAGCTTCACCGTGTAACTCATTATTTCGCCGCAATCATTTTGCTGTCAATCACCCCGTTCGGTTCCCCTGCTTTCATCCGACCGCTGGCAACGGGGATCGCGGGTAACTCCTGAGGTGTGGTTGAATACCTCGCAAAAAGTCCCAAAATAGCGAGATAAGCGGGACAAGAAGCGGCATTGCGACGCGACCAACCTGCCTCGTCTCTCCGCAGCCCTGGTTTCAGGGCGACGAGGAGAACCACGGAGAGCGAGAAGTCGGGCGTGACCTTCCGAGCGATTCTGGTCCAAAGCTCTTTCGCAGTAAAACAACAACAAATGAGGTGATGACTTCATCTCAACACAACTGTGAACAGGAGCTTCCTGTTTTGACCTCATTAACACTGCACAAAAAGCAACAACAAAAAGGGCGAAATGATCCGAGGCAGACAAACGTGTGGTGGACAGTTTCCGACTCGATGGTGAAGCTGCACGGCTGGTTGCGGTTCCTTGAGGTGGTCTAATTGCATTAACCAGCTGATCAATGGACGACAGACGTGCGAAGAAGAATCGTTGCTTCATGAGAGATCTCCGGGATCTCATCCTCCCAGAGCTGCCTCCGCTAAAACGGTTCACCAACCAAATTTTTACCACTTCGCGCTTTTCTTCTGGGCAGTAAATGAGCGACAGGTCCGAGACGAGGATTCAGGTGCAATCCCCGCGAGACATTGAGGCAGTTTCAGTTTGTTTCCGACTTGGGACAGCAGTTCGTCAGCAGTCCTACAGCTAAGGCTGCGACACAAAATCCGTCAATCGATGACTGAGAAGCGCCGGGGAAGCCACGGAATCCACTGCAGCCAGACTCCCGAGCAAACACGGCGCGAGAAAAGGGCCAATCCGCCGAGTCTGGGCTCGTTGCACAGTTCCTTCCATGTCTCTCCCTTTCTGCCTCTATTCGCGATCCCATCACGGGCAGCCACCTCGCAGACAACAACAATTAATTTAGAGTTCATTACAGGGAACACGGACGATTCAATGCCGGTGTCGATGCCACTGGCATGACGAGTGGCATGTCGCACAAATGGAACACGAGCGGACAGAACGGGCCATGGATGGGGAAACAGACCATTGTCAACATTGCATAAGCTGTCCGCAGGGACTGTTTCCAGTGACGGGTGAAGCCTCGCACTGAACAGCGTGCTGCGAATCTCTCCTTCACGTCTGGGATTGAAGCGTTCATCACAGTGAATTGCTCCTTTGTGAAACGTTCGACCATGGTGTTGCTGAAGTGTTCTTGGTGGCTCTGTTCCCAAACTCAGCGCCCAGGTCTTTTTCCACCGTAGGCACCCAAGAGGCTGTGCAGGAACTTCTTTTCCACAAAAAAAATTGGTGTAAAGTGGTCGAAAACAAAATCTTAGCACGAGACACTGTCTTCTTAGAGCAGTTCGTTTCCGAACCGCCATTTTCTACTTGTTTTGAATAATGAACCAAGCATGGCTGAAAATTTGGGCCTGCGGCGTGCTGCAACAACCACTTTACTTACAATGCAGTCACTGGTTGTACAACAGTGCAGAAACTATGATTTGACTCGCAATATCAAGTGATACGTGGGGATGAGAGTAAAAACTGACCTCAGAGAAGCAATCAGAGCCGAGGGCTTCGAGGCCTGATTGATAGTTACACAAACGATACTGGCAAGATTGTTCTTTGCACATTGGCAAGGATCCTCTGCACGCAACCCTCGTACAAAACGTTTGTGTGAACCACATGTGGTTGCAAGTGGTCCCGAGCTCGTCTTTTGAAAACTGGTCTTAAGCTCGAATTGGACATTATCGAAGGTTGGGGAGGGGAGCGTGAAATGGGGGGAGTCAGAAAACTTTTTTCAGAGAGAGAGAAAGAGAGAGAGAGAGAGAGAGAGAGAGAGAGAGAGAGAGAGAGGGAGGGAGAGAGACAGACAGACAGACAGACAACTCGATGCACGGCCACACATCAAAACACTCCGTCTGCCACCATGCTCGGTACGGCTGCAGAATGCCGCTGTTGTGCACGAACGGACAAGGTCCTCTCCTCAAAAGTATTGGAACATGCGTGTTCCCTCGTGCACAAAAGAAACAAAGAGGTGATGACCAAATTCTTCAAACTGAGTCCGTGCCAGCGATTGCAGGTCCCAAGCGACACAAAGACCCCACGCGCCCCGTGGTTGGGTTGTGGTTCCTGCAGCAGCCGCCGTTGTTCTCGATCCGTGACGCTCACGTATCACGGAGCGTGCGCCGAAACAGAAAACGACAACCACTGCATCCGACGAGCGGCTTCATTTCCGGTTTCGCGCCGTGATAATTGCATGACGTCCCCAAACTGCGCGCACCTTTGTCACTGATCGTGTTTCTGTCTTCCCTATGTCGCTTTTGTATTCACATTTGAACCGAAATCTCAGTCTAACTCCTGAGACTCGATTCAGTTTCCACAAACGACTCGCACAAGTAAAGTTGTACGATTCCGCAGGAAGTGACCTTTATGACGCACAGCGGAATGATCCTCCGACTCTCACTCGCGGCGAAATCCCCGTTGAGACGATAAGACGACACAAATTCTTCTAATTCTCGGATGAAAGACATATCCCTTGTCAGACAGAAGGGCTTCGACATGCAATAGGCTATAGGCCGTAATATATGCAGGTACACCTTGTTTTCGCTTCAGATTGCTGGCGGAAATATGTTTCTCGTGAAGTAAACTCATCTCCAGGGAATGACAAATTTGACGGCGAGGGGAGAATTGCGAGTCGGCGTGTACAACTGTGTGGTGTTAATCTGGCCGTCTCTCCGCAGATAATTCGCGGACTACTCAGCTGAGCCCATTGATCAGGTTGTCCTGAGCCGCTGCGGAGGCGAGAGCGATGGGTCTCAACTCTTAACATTTCTGTCCTGGCTGCAACGTGAAAACACGCTGTTTTTCAAACGTCACTATCTTATACTCTGGAAGGCAGCGTTCCTTCTCGCAATTCTCATGTCGATGTTTTTTTACACATCAGCATTTTTTGTCAAAGAAACAGGAGCGCTATGAGATTACACAAATAACGAGTACATCGTAAAACTCGCAGTTTATGATCGTACGTCATATCTGCTTTGACAGATTTATTGCACAATGCGGTTTTTGCAACCGCATAATGCCAATGAGGGTGACAAACACCCCAACGACGTCCCTGAAAGGTATGAATGCGAAGACGTGACAAAACAGAAGTTTCACGAGTGGCAAGCAAAATTCCTTCCCAGTCGTACATATCCAAAACCAGAACGAAAGCATTTCTGCAAGGTATGTGTGTCGGGAACGCTTCCAAAAGGAAGTCACAAAACTATCATGATGAATGTTGCCAAAGAGGGCACATTTTAAATTTCTACTCCACAACTAACTCCAGTTTCCCGTGCGTTGAAATACCCAAAAACCCTGGGGCAAATTTTAATGCGCACATAAGTTGCCGGCAGTCACACAAATGAAAACAAAATTCCATCTTCTCATCAAATGGAACGGAGATTACGAATTAGGAATGAATCTTGCGGGGAATTTTGAAGCAACACGTGGAGATGAAGGTTTACCGCCGTGGAATTCTTTTCCAGGTAAACGCTCCCTGAGAGGCTTAACCGATGAATAGTCTTGATTGTGTGCAGATTCCAAGGCAACTTCTAATCATTAGTGCGTTGCTATTAGTCACAAATGCTAAACAGGCAACAAGCTGTCAGCGTATCACACAATTATTATGAAGGACCTGAAGGGTTGAATGCAGAGTCGCTGTGTTTTACAGATTCAGCTTCATTAATTTCGAGGACCCGGGTCGCGTGGTTCAGCTGTTGCTGCAGGTTCTTTCAAAACAGAGAATTTCGTCCAGATTTGCTCTTTGTTGTCAATATTTCCTTTCGTCCAAGCAAGTGGTTTCAGAGCTGTACCGCCACAAGGCTGCCAGGGCGTAGTGCGTCAGGAAAGGGCTCAAAACTGGCCGTTTGACTCTCAAGGATAGAGCCTTTCGGATGACAAGGTCATGAGGCATTTGGCAAACCATTTCAAGATATCTGCCAGATACTACCTGCGCGCAGCAGACACGCCCTCTGATTTCAGCCTCGCGCTCTTCTGGTTGTGCAATCTGACGAATGATGTACATTCCTCTTTCTCGGAAGAAAAGTCAATGGCCTCTGCAGATAAGCAATCACTGACGCAATATTTACAACAAAAGAACTTTCACCTAAGAATACCAAATGCTAGACGAACCAGAAATGAATTCATTCTCCTTGGGAGAGCTTCGGAATGAAATCAATAACATTGGTTTTTAATTCCAGTGCGGATTCTTGTGCGACCAGTTCACAGATTTCACGGATTTCATTGAGGAAGTAATAGTTAAAGAACAGAAAACCGGAGATTAATTAAATCTGAGGCAAAGCCGAGGATTTGATTAATCTCCTGCTGGCTGTTCTTTAAGTGACTTAAGGCACAAGTCATTTCAATGTGTAGTGCAATGGTGTCAAACCATTTAAGTGACAAC
>JAAUXT010027386.1_pt1 | contig 14123 bp, 13 predicted proteins | sample 7278171 | NCBI WGS metagenome assembly JAAUXT01 (sample SAMN14350112, study PRJNA611818) | marine sediment metagenome | isolation source: surface marine sediment (1.8m) | place: French Polynesia: Moorea | collected 2018-08 | reverse complement strand
CGGCGTTAATGTCATCAATTCTTCCTTGTTTATCAATTCTTCCTGGTCCTCCTTGTCCTCCACCAGCCATGCTGTCTTCTGCAGGGGGGGGTCTAGCCGGGGGGGGTCTGGCCGGGGTGGGTGGGGGGGTCTGGGCGGGGGGGGGGGGGCAGGGGACATTTTGGTCCAGCTGCCATATACTGCATTACCACATGGTGCTTCGCCCTAAAGGGACTTCGCACAATTATGGGTGATATGGGTCCCCCCCTCTGTGAAATGAGATTTGGGCTCAAATGCAAAAGTTGAACTTTGAAAATTCTCTCACCACAACTCCCATGAAATGAAACTGAGACTCTGAAGCAAAGTTGGACTTCAGGTGTGTGTGGGCGACTATAGGCATGTCCGATCGGCCTGTGTCTACACTGAAAAGCATTCAGGTTGTCAGCCTCTTGCGCTGATATTGGTGTTCACTGGTATCTGCAGACCGCGTGGCGTCTTTTTTTGCTGAGTAAGGCGGGTTAATTTGAAATTATGACTTTTTAACCTGGGGGGTAATTGGGATTTCTGACTTGCCCCGGCCCTCTGCCACCCGCTGGGTGCACTAAAGTGGTTTCCAACTTTGTGAGTTTCTGGGTTTTCCGAGTTTTTCGAGCACACACCCCCCCCCCCGTTGCAAAATTTGGAAGAGTTGCTTCTAACTTTCAAGGTTTTCAAACTGTTCCAAGTTCACCACCCCCCTGTAAACTGGAAGGCCAGGCTTATGATCATGTGAGATGACTTTGTCAGTATGCAGGCCATGTACGTGGCTGACAGTTCGACTTGAAAGTCTGGTTTCAGTTGCGTTTTGTTTTGCTTGTTTGTTGTTGAAAATATTCACACGCGTTTGTGTGATTTTGCAGCTACTTGGCTCCTACCCGACTGTGTCAAAAAGTCTTCGCACGTTGCGCGATGGAAGAGATTTAGAGGCTCCCAAACACCATTGCTGCGGCATGCTGATGCAAGAACAAGTTTCCATGGGTTATCCAGACCTCGACGAATTCGTCAAAAATCCCCAGCCGCTGGAGTTTATACTCGGTAAGGCTCAACACCAGACTTGCACAATGTGCTGTTTGCTATCGTCCCCTCTTCTCCAATTTGAGCCAGTATGACAGCTGAAAACGAGCCCTCTGAAGAAGCGACGGTCGGAAACGTTGCGATGATGGTGTTGGATGGACAGAAGTGCAAACAGTTCTCACGCTCGCAGTTCTGCCGCTTGCCGCAGGTTAGGTGCAACCATGAGGACACAGTGTCGTTGAATGTGTCTTCGACCCTAAAGACACTCCCAAAGACTCTCATCACCCCGTCTTTAGGTTCCAAAGACATGTGTATTCATTATGTTTCTGTTTTCAATACACCTACACAGAGAGAGCTCTGTCTTTGACCCCAAAAGATGTGATATCTTTGAGCGATCATTGACTTGCAGTTTCTAGTTGGTGCAGTCTTTGGACTTTCAAAGGAAATGTGAAGGTATTCTCACAGCTTCGTGTAAGATAAATGAGCAAGGTTTTGGAGCTTTAAGTTATCCAGAAACTGCAAAATACAAGCTTTGAAGCTGCACCCTTCGAGATTGAACTTCAATTTGTTCAGCGAACAAATCAAAGTTGAGTTGAGACTTATGTGGGTTGAGGGAAGTCACCCATCAAATTTTCAACTCAGAATCGTGTGCAAATTTTTTTCAGGCTGAGAGAGACCCCACTCCCCAGAGAAAGTCACTCGGCCAAGTTGGTCAGCCAATTTTTAGCTTGGAATTTTATGCTGATTTTCAAGCAAAACACATACACACACTAGAAACCAGATGTTGCAGGCAACTCAAAGCTGCCCTCAAAGGAGCATTGCAGTAGCAGAAGTGTAACAAGTGGAAAGGTTGCAGGCACATGAGTATAGCAAGTACATAAATTGATTCCATGTGGCCATACCTTTGAAATAGCTCCAAATGCTGTTTTGAGAACATTTCTCAAAGATGGCTGCCAATCATGAACCTACTTTCTGAACATTCATAGTCATTCATTGTGACCAGAGGAACAGTCCCCCCCCCCAAAAAAAGGGTTGAAATCAGTGCAAATGTGCTGCAAATGACCCCATATTTGGCAGCCATTTTGACCTACTTCAAGAGAGCTGCCAGTATCCATGATGCACACCCATTTGGAAGACTATTGCTGTTGTTCAATATTATCTCAAATAGGTCAACTCTGATTCAGGTCACGAGAGCCCAAAGTGTGTTTTTAACAAAATCCATGTAACGCAACCAAACCATGTGACGTACATGTGCAATTTTCAAACTCATCTCAGCTCGTGAGGTTGGACCTTACCCTGTATGTTTGGTCAGGATTGGAGTTTGCACATCCTGAAGTACATCCCGAAGAAACGAAAACCTCACACGATCAAACACAACAAAGATCCACCGAAATTTTCCGATTTCGGGTGGTAATCAGTGACTCGACCAAGCGGCCGTGCATGGAACCGAGGGCTTTGTAGGCGTACAGCCTTCTTGACATTTCAAGGCTTGGCAAAATGGATGTTTGCGTTTGTGGTTGGCGTGCAGTCTCGTGTTTTCTTGCAGAACTGACTCAGGTTGACATGAAAGGTCAGTACGAAAAGGACTCGTGGGCGATGGACGACGACGAACAAATTGTGGCGATACCCAGACTCAAAGAAGAAGGCAACAGATTATTTGCGGAGAAAAAATACGAGGAAGCTGCCGAAAAGTACTCACAAGCTTTGGGATTCTTGGAAAGCCTGATTTTGAAGTGAGTTCGTCACTTTTTGAGCCCGCGGTTCGCCATTTAGTCGTTGCTTCCGCGGACTCCGTGATCTCCCTGAAGTTATGTGTGTGTCTGTCTGTGCATTTTTGCGGGGTGGGCAAAGACAACCTGGTGCAGCAGAGTGATCAGCATTGACCACTGGTCATTTTCCTGCAGCAGGTGAGGCAAGTTCCAACAAGCAACAGATTTCAACTCAGTGGTGAATGCTGACACTCTTCTGCACCAGGTTGTCTGACCCCCTCCCCTACACACACACCAAGAAAGGAAAATTGGCCATTACCATTTTGGGTGCAAGAAACCAACAAAAATGTCTGTGTAAATTACCAGTCCAAATAGACCACACCTGTTTCCCACATTTTCTTCGGCAGAGAAAAGCCGCATGATGAGGAGTGGGACAAGTTGAACGACATGAAAGTTCCATTTCTTCTCAACTTCTCCCAATGCAAGTTGTTCGCGGGAGACTTCTACCCAGTCATCGAACATACGTCAGAAGTATTGAAGATACATCCAGGTACATTCGCACAAACTCAAACATCTTTTTGTGCTGCAATACAATGTGACCATTGATTGCCAACCCACTTGCCTTCTCGAACAGGCAAAGTTATGTCCACGTCTTGTTCTTTCAGACAACGTGAAGGCGTTGTTCAGAAGAGCCAAGGCACACGTGGGAGCGTGGAATCCACAGGAAGCCAAGAAGGACTTTTTGAGGGTCGTGCAAATTGACAAAACTCTTGACAAAGCCGTCCAAAAAGAACTGAAGATACTGGCCAACATGGAAAATGAAAAGGATGCAGAGGACAAAGAAAAGTTGAAAGGAAAACTCTTCACGTGAAAAAAACTGTTGTCCAAGTTGGTGTTGTGAGCAACTGCCAAATGTCGCCGAAAGGTAGGAACACCACATCTTTTGTTTGACACGTGATGCATATAGCTAGTCAATGATTCCACATGTACAACATTTCAGTTGTCTGATTGTTTTGTTAGTTTGTTGAAGTTTCTGGGATTTTATCTGATGAATTCGCTGGTTTTTACGGCTCGTCCTTTCGAGCGAACCTGTGTCACAGACGAGCAGAGGGTTGAGGCAGTGGCGATCATCCTGGTCACTGCTGTGGGGTGTGTGAACACAGCCAAGAATGAGAAGTTCTCACTATCAGTCACCTCTGATCACTGCTGAGAAATTCTTAGAGGTAACCACCCCCAGGAACTCGGTAGTGATCAGGGGCTTCTTGGCTACCGTAGCAAGCTTGTGGTGATTAGGAGTGAACCTCACTGCCATTGCTCTCGTGCCGCGCCTGTGCTGTTGCTGGTTTCTCAGTGGAATTCTTTTCCAATAAATAGACGTTCTTCCAGATGTGTGGTGGTGCATTGCGTAGTGCGGACATTTGTGCGAAGCGAAAGCGCAAACACGATGATGACTTGGAACCTTTGTTGAAAACAATGAGCAACTTGTGTATGAGGCAAGTGGCACTGGACATGATATTGAAGGCCAGGAGGAGTCTTGACGATTTGGCGGTGCAGCAGTGTTTCTGTCTGGGAGCGCGAGCACACCGGAAAGATGTGGGCTCACCACCTTGTGTCACGTCCGGCACAAGTGGGAACAGACTCATTGTTCTCGGTGCAAACGTCTTGTCAAGTAATTGAACTGAGAAATATGAAACATCGCTGAGCCCAAGGAAAGGCAAACATCAGAAACTTTGCCGCCGCGGCAGCCAGTGCTTTGCGAGACGGAGTATCTGTGCATTGCAGTTGCGCTTTGTGTTGAACATTTTGACGTGGCAAGACTTGGTGTTCTGTACATTTATCGGTGGCATCTAGAAGCATTGAAAGCGCTACCTCTCAAAACATTATTTCTGGAGTATAGTTTCTGCGCTGCAGTGACTTGTTTGTCTTACACAAATCGTGACTATCGGCGATTGCTTTCAGAAAGAACAACAGTTTCACATTTCCGTGCAAATAGATTCGACAATTCTTGCACTGAAAATATTCTGTCCATAGTAGCTGTCAGATGAAAACAGTTCAGGGTTTGACGCCTGTGGCGAGAGCTGTTCAGAAGGTGATGTTGCTCTCGGCGACGACGGCTGTGTACTCGGTGTCGTACTTGGTGCACTTGCCCCACCACGAGCGCTCGGCGCAAGTCTCCTGCGGCGTCAGGTTGAAGCACTCGGTGCCGACGTAGTTGAAATAAATGTAGCCGACCATGTTGGCGACGCTGTTGCCCGCCGACTTGAGACACGCCTTGAATCTGAAACAAGCGGAGAGAGCTATGATACGGCTACATGTGAGGTGGAAGGCAATGAATCTTGATACAACAGCAAGACCATTTTGAAGGTGAACTTGAAGTGGAGCGTCGAGTCACCTCTCCTCGCAGCTGCAGTGTGAGAGGGTGTGGAACCTGTAGTTCCAGTAGTTGTACGAGCTGGTGAAGCGGCTGATGGTGAACGGGCAGTGGTCGTGCTCCCTGCAGCACCTGTCCGTGTGCATGTTCTCGCCCAGGTCGTCATAGCCGCCGGCTGCCTGGTCCCCGCGGCCGCACCAGTTGGTTCCCGGGTAGATCATGGAGAAGACGCTGCGCTTGGACCGCGACCTCCTCGCCTGTTCCTGGTCCCTGTGTTTCTCGTGCTCGTGCTTCTCGATCCTCATGCTGCGAATCGCCTTCTTGTAGAATCTGCAGGATTTCAGCAGCCCCCGGAAGTCCATCAGCTCGGACACCTCGGCTGATGTTGTGGATCCCTGACCTTCCTGCACTGAAGTTGACGCTTCATTGTTTTCGGCGCTGTGGAACTTGTTTTTGAACTTGTGCAGGTCGGCGTGGTGAGTGGTGACGTTGCAGTCGATGAGCTGTTTGTTTTTGTAGACGAGCCACACGAGGCGGTTGTGTTTGAGCGCTTCACGCACGAAGAGGAAGTTTTCGCCTTCGCCGGGAACGGTCGTTTCCATAGCGATGACGCCGCCCGGGCCACTCACCCGGGTCTCCTCCTCGCCAAGCTCTGTGATCTGTCAGCGAGAAAACAACATGTATGAGGGGCGCTTCTCGACAGAGGACGTGACTGAACCACTCCGAAAAATTGTTCTGGCCTGTCAGTTTTCGTTCCAGTGGCACATTTGAAGTCTGCTTCATCCAGAACAGTTGTGACTCCAATGATCCAGTACGACAAACTCAAAACAACACAATGTAAACTTGGCTCTGCGATGAGAATGTTCTCGTCTTTGTGGCGTTGCCAGAGGTCAGGGCGAAAAGGAGGCAATGTTTGTTTGGAAAGGTTATATTTGCATTCTTGGCAGATATTTACAGGTGTGGTGTGATTCAGTATTGACAGCTTCTTCCTTTTCTTTTGTTATTTTTGTTTTGTTGTGACCGAAAATTCCGAAGTTTCATTTGCGTCAGCACGGATCTCACTTGCTGATTGTCAGTCAGACCTTGACGTGTATCCTTGAGGCGCGGATACCAAAATTTTACTGCGCAACATTCGCCAGACAGTTGTATCTGAGGCATGTTTTCATCTGGAAGACTCGGAAAAAATCCCGACAACTTATCTCGTATTGAACGGTTTGAGTGGGAGACTTTGGAATCGTGCCAGTGAGAGTACGGAGGGAGCGTCACGTATCGACGCCGGGGTCAGTCAACCCACCCTGGTTTGGACGACTGGCGCTCCGGGTTCGTCTGGACCGTCCGATGCAGCTTTGCCATTTACCCTGTAATTGAAAATATTTGTTCAAATTGACCTTTGTGTCTTGTTGCACCACGTCCGCACTCGTGCCAACTTGGTCGGGTGTTTGGCGTGCGGACGCTGTGCTCCTCTCCGCTCTGCGTTGAGCGGGATGGCTTTGCCAGTCATCACACCTGCAGGCTCAGCTGCCTGCAGTGACACGAAGGTTGAACTTTTTGCACAAGTCGATAGAACCGAGTACAGGTGCACTGAAGAAGCCACGTTCGGCTGTAAGGATCGAGCTCGTGCGACTTTACAGGCGGGGCTTGTGACTGAAGATTCCTGCGTATCAATACCACGTTTACGCCACAATGTTGGGGGCAAAAAGTTGTGACGAGGCAGCGGTGACTTTGTGGTAGCAGCTCTACACGTTTGCATTTCGTGTTGAGGGTGTGATTCACCTTTGAATTGATAGTTCCTTTCTGGGAAAACAATTTTTGGATAAGTTGAGCGTGCAGTTTTATGAAATCAGAAAAGGGGGACATTTCATTTGCTTTGTTCAAGCTTCTCTTCTGAAAACCTTGTGCCTGAGCAACCAGAGGGCATTTGCGTGAAAGTCGTATCTCACGGTACGGCGTGCCCTTCGAGGATGTTGCGTGTGTGTTTGGACATTTGAATTGCAAGTACGTACACGTCAGACTCTAGTTTTGAGCACACGTTCTTTCATTTTTCCTGACGGCATAAAAGCCACCCGCTCTCAATCGTCCCCACATGTAGCGCATCCAGTCTCACAGTGTTTGTGTGGTGTGAGCAATTGTCTCTCAGACCTGTGTACATCATCAGCGCTTGTTCGCAAAGGGTTTTGAAAAAAAGAAAGTGAAATGTACGAACCTTTCTGCCGATGCGCAGGAAATGACGAGAAGTGAGATGATAGCGACAAGAGTGTTCATGTCTTCACGCGGTCTGTGACTTCTGAGCTTCACGACAACTTGCTGCTGATATGAGAACTTTTCGTTCACTTTTGTAAAAAAAATAATTCGTGTTGGCTTCGGCGTTGCTGCGCGCAGCTCTGGTCGCTCTGCGAGACTGACGGATCTTCACCACGCGTGCGCTCCGGGAGAGGCCGGTTTGTGTCTGGCTCGCAGTCAAGTGCGAAGCTACACCAATACCCGCTGACAACCCTTTTTTCGTTGAAGATTGAGACCTCCTGAAGCTTAATAAGTGTCTGCCCGATGTGCTATAAATCAGCGCGTTGTTGTGGAGGTACGGAGCGGGTGAAGTATGGTTGGCTCGGCGGGGCCGGCTGATTGTGGCGGGGGCCGCTCGCTGATTGATTGAGCGTCTAAATGCAGGAGCGCTGTTGGCGTTTTTCTTGTTTGACGCACGTCCTCCTTCCTTTCGCGTAGTTGGAACGACGCCAACCTCAATGGGTATTGACCTCCCATTGGAGATCAATCAGTTGCCTGTAACCTTTTTCTGGATTCATCGGGATTGGTCGAGTGAGGTCGCGCCGGGGGTGGGGCGACGATGGAGGAACATCGTACGATCCTCGGAAGCCCAACTGCGCGAAGCAGAGGGGAGGCAGGGTTAATGAGTGAGTGCAAATTTCGGAATATGACAAACGGTCGATCGTCTGGTTCACCCTGTGCGCGCGTGCGATTGGTATTTTCTTGACCTGGAAAGAATTGAAGTGGTGAACGTGGGTTATGAGACTTGCGATTTTGTTTCTGGTTTGTGTCATGTCAGAAATAACAATTTCACCACTTTTTTCCTGACTTGTATCATTGACTCGGTCATAAATCAAAGTCATGGCAAAACGTTGTGCAAAAATCGAGCAGTGAGAGACAGACCAGAAACGCGAAACGTTTTCAAAGTGCAGGCAGAATATTGAATCCGCATCGATCTGGTGAAGGTTGGAGAGGTGCGGCCGTGGGCGTTGTCTGCAGGTAGCAAATCAGCGCTGCGTCTGCGTCGGGCCTTTCGTCCTTGAGATCTTGGTGCGAAGCTGCCGATTTCATGCCTGTCGGCACCTGTAGACACTCTGTGCCTTTGTGTACAAACAATCACTCACGTTGGCGGATTTTTGTGCAGGTTATTGTTCCTTTGCCAAAAGGCGTGGGCTTTCAGCGTTGCCTGAGGAGCCGCCTTGGACGACTTTGAAGTTGGAGGTCGAATTTTCGCGCGTTGAACGCTGACGAAACTCGTACGTACATGTGCGAAATTTCGTGTGGAGCGGGTTTCTCGTGGAACCGTGCGCGTTCGCAGACAAATGACATTGAAAACGACCAGTTCCTGCAGTGTAGTTCATTTCTGTAAAGCGCCCAGTCAAAAATTCAGACTGTGAGCGAGTTTGTGAGCTCAGAGGGCAGAGGATTACGTTGAGAGGACTTGACGGGCTTTGACGTCAGGGATGAATTTATCATCCGCGTTCTTCAGCCGTGGGTTGAAACTGCGCCAAGTGTCGGAATCGCGTGAATTTCGGCTTGAAGAATAAACGGAAGGAAATTCTTGACCACGTTCCTTTGTCCTGTGTTTCAAACAGTGCCACAAACTTTGGGAGTGCGAAAACGTCGAATGCGACGCAAAACTTGCCAGAACGAGAAGGGACTTTGAACCGTTGAACCAATGCTCTGGTGTTCTGGTTGAACTGTGCGGTGTGACCGCTTGTCACAAATACCAGACTGTGACACTTCTTGTCACTGAAATGCAAACTGAAACGGGGTAAACTCGAACCAAAGGTAATTTTTGCGTTGGAAATGTTTTGTGTTTCATTGGCAAAACCCGCACCGAGTCTGCGTTGCGTTGCGACTGTCATCATCCTGTCGATATTGCGGCTCAGGCGCAAATTCCAAAGTTGCGAACAATTGGAGATTCAAGTCCCAGTGTCTGTCTTTGATCCAAGTCGCACCAGACTCTATTCTCGGAATTGGCAAAACGTTTGCCAAAATCATATAAAACGGAACAAAAAACAAGAAATCTGGCACATTGGTGGCGTTCGATATTCTTTCTTGTTTATTATTTCAGGACCTGTTTCAGGACATTGTTGTGTGACCTGACTCCAGGACAGAGAAGTCAGAGATGACAAACACGCTGAAAATGTTGTTTGAAGACATTTTGACACAACCAGATTTATCAAGTCGTGTCCCCACAATCGTGACTCACGTTTGAGAATCGGTGTCAAAACCTGACCCTTGGAAAGAAAATTTGACCCAATGGTTTCGTCGGATTCAATGGAACTGATTTTCCTCTGTGTTTCCATCAGGGACCCGCCAGCCCGGGAACAACCCACGCATCCCACCCACCGTTTTGACGTCGGTCTCAAACAGTTCGACCGATGCAGGTACACGAGCGTATACCTATGCGTCGGTGTGCAGCTTTCTGAACACCTTGGGTGATGTTCCGGTGCAATTGACAACAGAGGTGATGTTCTAGTCGAGCGTTTGTTAAAAATTGAGGGAGCTCTCTCGCACTTGGGCCGTGTATTCCGTGCTGTAGGAGGAGCAGGCTCCCCACCACGACCGCTTCTGGCACGTCTTGACGGGCTTCAGGTTGAAGCAGGTCGTTCCCACGTAGTTGAAGTAGATGTAGCCGATCATGCTGGCGATGCTGTTTCCAGCAGACTTCAGACAGGCCTGGAATCTGCAACCAATGTGTTCAGAAAATGAATGGTTAATGGATATGCAAGCTGCAAGATTAAAATGTTGTTGCCGCACGCAGACCCTTGTTATTCCTGGGACAGGCATATAATCTCCAGACTGGAGATGCAGAGAAAAACAAACTGGACGCTTGCCGAAACTTGTTTTAACTTGAAATTAACTTGGCTCTGTAGCAACCTTGAGGCAAAAAAAAGGTGAGGTCTGCATGACTGTCATCGAGAGGGCGACAAGTTCTGTGCAGGTATTTGGGAGTTGGCATGTGCACCTGCAGTGCGTGTTTGCGTGTGCTCCTGCAGTACGTACGTATACGGATGCAAAACGTGCACGCAATAAAGAAGGCAGAAACCAACATCTCACTTTTCGTTGCACGAGAGGCTTTCGAGCCCAGTTTTCGTTTACGCACCTTTCTTCGCAGTTGCAGTGTAGCAAGGTGTGGAACCTGTAGTTCCAGTAGTTGTACTCAGTGGAGAATCGACCGATGAAGTAGGGACAGTGGTCGTGCTCCCGGCAGCACCTGTCCGTCGCCAGATTCTCTCCGAGATCCTCATAGCCTCCTGAGGCTTTGTCACCAGCTCCGCACCAATTGGTGCCAGGGTAGATCATAGAAAAGGCGTTTCTCTTGGCTCGGTGCCCTTTATCTTTCTTGTGGGCTTCATGCTCGAGACGGTGACTTTCAATCCGCATGGCCCGGACTTGCTTCTTGAAGGAGCGACACTCACGCAACAGGTTTCTGAAGCTGAGCAAGTCTTGGTCTTTTGGCTCCTTTTGCGGTTTGGGCAAAAGAGCAGCGGTTTTGTGGTCGTTGCTGTTGAAGTTGTTGAACTTTCGCAGGAACTTGTGGACGGCATGTCTGTCTGTCGTGATGTTGCAGTCTATGATGTGAGTTTTGTCCTGATACACCAACCAGACGAATCTGTTTTTCTTCACAGCTTCCTTGATGAAAAGGAAGTCTTCTCCCTGAGAGGGTTCGGTTGTCTCTATGAGTTTCACGCCTTTGAATGCAATCCTCGTTTCCTTTTCTCCCAGCGATGAAATCTGTTCAATTAAATTATGGAAAAAGGTGGTGAAACTTTTTGGGGGTTTGTTTGTTGGATGATTCTGACGACTGCAGCATGCTTTTTCCGCAGTGGACAGACCAGCTGCGTCACAAAACAAGAACAGTCCAGATCCTGTAGCAAATTTCCTGGACAATGTTGAAATTTTCGGACACCCGAAAATGATGTTTTTGGTGTTGTTGGGGTTTTCAAGCCCGCGGCCAACCGTTGCCGCGGGCTTTGTGCAGTCAACCCATGTACGAGTATGTGTGTCTGCAGGCTGGCAAACGAAGTTGGTTTATGGCGGGGGTTGGTTTGGGTTGAAGCAACTTATTTCAAAACCAAGTTGTTTTGCCCCTGAATAGAAATACCAGGAGCAAACCAAATCAGTTGCAAACCTCAAAAGCAACTTGAGTTGGTTTTGAGGTGTGGGGAGCAACTTTGAAACTTAAGTACCCCAAGTTAAAAATACCTGTGGTGCAGACTAACTTGGTTGCTTTGAAACCCCCTTCCCCCCTGTGGAAACTAACTCAAGTTGGTTCAGGGGCAAACCAATTTAAAATAGTTTTGAACATTTTGAACTTCTCGTTTTGTTTTAAATCTGGTTGCCGATTTTTGGCCGCGGGCTAGTTCATCTTTGATCTCGTGTGTCTTCCCCCGCGCGCATGCTCAAGAGTCGTTGAAGGCGTGACCTGAAGTCAGCTTGTGTGCACATGATTTTTGATGCATTTGTGCGTGTGTGTGTGTGTGTGTGTGTGTGTGTGTTCGTAGGTGACTGAACCAAGATTCTACTCAACTTGAAGCAACCAGTGTCACGTCAGAAAACATATTTACGAATCGGATCATTTTGCTAAAAACAAAAAAAAAGATGGAGGTGTCGGAAGGTGGATCCAACTGTTCCAACGTCCAATGTCAATAAAGATCTTACTCTGCTATGAACGAGTTCTCCGTGTCCTCCCAAGTGCTCCGCAGTCTCGGTTTCCGTCCAAATGGATCTGAAAAGAATTGTGTCAGTGGTTGGATCCTTCTCTAGATCTTGTGAGGAACTTTTGTGTGTAAATTCAAGTCAGTTTACGAAGCTTAAAATTTCTTTTGTCGTCTTTTGGCTTGCCTTCTGACAGGAATTGTCCTCGTTTTCGCGTGTACATATAAAAGCAATTGGGAAACCTTGCCTTCTTTCAGCGTGCGGGGGGTTTGAGTGTTGAAATCATGCTGGGGTTTGTTGGAGGTGTTATGCTCAGGGACAGCTGGGACAGGGTGCTCTTGCGTGAATCGTGCATTTCTCGAACATCAGAGCTTCACGCTGTCTCCAAATTTGACTTGATTGCACTTGTCCGCTGCGTACATCCATGTTGAGTGAAATCTCTCAAAATCTGTTTTGCAACAGGCTATATTGTCTCGTGCATCGAACAATGTCACTGACGCGGTGAAGTTTGTGCTGCTTGCGTTTTGTTGAATGAGAAGTCAACTGCGCGATTGTCTGTGGCGGACTGCGAACTCGAGTGATTCCTCCATTTGCACTGCACAAGGTTGTTGCACTCACCTTCTCTTGGCTTCACCGAAACCCAGTGAAAAGAAGCACAATGCACTGATGAAAATACACGTGTTCTTTCTTTGAAGACTCATTTCCCTTTGTTCTCCACTGAATGCGCCGCAAGGTTTTTGTTTCCGTGTGTTTGTTGGCTCTGAATCCAAGTTCCTTTCAGCACGAAATTCTACAATTTTGACAGAAATTTTGAGCTTTGGACAAATTTGGTTGCTGTGGACAAATGTGGCTGCTGGGAAAGCTTGTCATACCAGGTGTCCCATTTGTGGAAGCAGATGTCCAACCAAACAGTTTTGTGTGGCGATGCTCAACCAATCGCTGCGCCTCGAGCCGCCGAGTTCTTGTGTCTCTGTCTGCCTGGCAAACTTGTCAAGTGCATACCCCCGACCGCTCAGGACTGGGGGCCACCGTCGTGTTTAGTGAATGGAAGCATCTCATGTTAGCGTCATTTACAATGCAAATAGGTTGCTTTCCCCAATTTGTATACAGTTGTGGAGGTGCACTTGTCCGAAGAATGTGCAAAAACCTTGGTGGTGTTGCGTTGTCGTGTCTTGTGTTTTGCCCTGACTTGTTCCAACACATCAATTAGCAAAGCTTCAACATTTTACGTACTGCAGACATGCTCTGCTGCAACTTGTGTCGTAAAATATTTGGACCGAATCACTCACGCACGCATAGAGAAGTTCCAAAAGTTTCTCAAACTTGAACAACAATCAGTTTTGTTGTCCAGACTTGGTGTCCTGCTCTTCTGGCAAGTCGTGCAATGATCGCAAAACCGCGTCTTCAAAAATTAATGTGCGAGATATTGTGAGCTGGAAGTGTTTGCTTCCTTTGTCTGATTTTGTTCAGGTTTGAAAGTGTTGAACTCCGCGGGTCCAGTCCAACACAAACGAAACCGCTCGTTAAGAATTGAAGCCAGGCAATCTGGTGAACATCGATGCCAAATCATGGTGCGCAGTTTGTAATTAGATCTAAATTCCGACTGGATACACAGCAAGGCAGGGGTTCAGATTCCTGAAGATTTTCTGTTTCTGTTTGAGAGAAAAAAAGACGAAGAAAGTATCGCGTGCATTCCGAACTTCCCACCTGACAGTTGTGAGGTGGGTTTATCCTCACCAACTGACGTCTGAGTCCACCATCAAACATTCGATTGTCTGAGTCAGGCCTGTCGGCGTTTCTCCAGTTGCGCGACTCTTCTCGGATGTGAAATCACTCGTACTGTCTCTCAGTGAGGTACAGAACAAACTGAGGGTGACAGGAGAGACACAGAACAAAAAAAAAAAAAAAAAAAAAAAGAGAGACGGACAAAGACACACGGACAGACCAGCTGAGTGGAAGGCGACAAATTCAACGGCTTTTTAGGTGATTTGAGGAGCTTGGTCCGATTTGTGAGCTTTTGGAAAAAGCGAGCGAAATCGGAGTGAGCGAAATCAAATCACCTATAGGCAGCCTCTTCCAAAAGT
>JAAUXT010073425.1_pt1 | contig 14124 bp, 10 predicted proteins | sample 7278171 | NCBI WGS metagenome assembly JAAUXT01 (sample SAMN14350112, study PRJNA611818) | marine sediment metagenome | isolation source: surface marine sediment (1.8m) | place: French Polynesia: Moorea | collected 2018-08 | reverse complement strand
ATATATGAGTGAAGCCCCAGTAGTGATGTTGTAGTATAGTTTATTGTAGAGTATGAGTTGGAGCTCAGTGGTTTAGGCTACCTTCCTCTCTGGTGTCACAAGCTATTGTCTGTTGGCAGTCTGGGTCATGTGCCCAGCTTAGGATAGTGGCTCCATCAAGGGAATGATATGATTGGCTGTGGCTGTTGCTGTGTCTATGGAAGGCCATGGCAGTACTTAGGGGGTGGTCATGGTAAATATATATAACACTCCACACATTGCTGTTCATCCAATTTAGTTTCAGAACTGTAACAATTTGCTGTGTCAAATTTTAACACAACAAAATATTTTTTGCACTGTTCTTTTTGGGTTGAAGCAGGCACAGAGTGTTGTTCAGCTTCGAACATCGAACTCACCACAGCAGGTGCCCTCCTGGTCCTGTACCATGCCTGGCGGGCACTCGAGATGGGTGGTGGTACGCGTGGCGTTGGGGTCGGCGGGCACTGGGTGTCCGTCGATGAGCAGCACCAGGTGCCCTGCCTCGACCTCCCTCAACAGGTCGGTGCGCAGTTCCCGCAGAGTTGACTCCGTGCTCACCAGTGCTGCCTCCTCTGAAATGACCCGACTGAGGTCAGTTGAAGTGGATTATTGGCACACGCCAGAAAGTTTACTGAGCAAGCAGGACTTGATAAAATCTGGCGACCAAAATATGAACTGGGAGATGTTGGATCAATGCTCATGCGTGTTGAACATCCTGGCCGAATGAATCGTCCCAGAGTTTTGTCAAACAAACGGCACTTGCGGTTTGCACAAACGATCTGCTGATGTGCTACTTCCTGCAGAACGCGAAAGAGCAAGTTGATGCCGAACAGCTTGAAGTTTGCGATTTGATGCTTCCAGAGCTCACATAGAACCTTCCAGGTTTGATTTGTAAAACGCAACCACCATGCACACTGAGTACCATTCACTCCAACTGGGTTTGTGGAACTGGGTGTCATTTTTTTTTCTTTGGGCAACATGCATGCCCTCAGTAGTTGGGTTCAGGTAGAATAAAGTCTTGTCACGGCTTTCATTACTGCTTTGTGCCAGAACCGAAACCGCCTCCCCAAAGTTTCCATTGCAATACACGTACATGGGTATTGTATCAGTACAATGGAGCATACTCAGAAAAATTGTGTGGCAGAAAAGTGTTGGGTTCTTTCTCGACTCAAACAAACCACATTCACCGCCGCAAAAAGGAGAAAGGTGCCATCTATCTACCTGGTGCACTCAGGGATGCAAACTTGCCATGATAGGTGATGGACACTCTGATGTCCAACTCCCCATTCTCCTCAATCTCCCTCCTTCTCCTCCTCGGGGAGTTTTGGGGACCGATGGGAGGGCAGCCCCGGATCTCGGGCTCATCCAGGGAGCAGGAGCCGTCGCGCAGGCACGCCAGGTTCCGGGTCATGTCGGCGGCGCGCTTGCGCACCTGACGCCGCACTTGTGCCAGCACGTCCGCAGACAAACATTCAACGGCGAATTTTGTCTTGAATTCGTACTTGGCTTCTTCTGTAAATTGCATTTCTGCAACACAAACGAAGAATCTCGAATGCTTATTTCCGTTGACATTGATGGATTGCGTCCTTTGTAACGCTTCCTTGGAGTTGAATCAATTATCCCGTGTTCTTTGGGGATGCAAGCAATTGCACGCAATTTCATAAAGTGATTTTTGAAGACTGCTGAATCGGTTCAACAATGAGAATCAACTGTGGCTACACAAACCAAGCTTGTAGAATTTGAGTGAAACGATTGTTGGTTTGCTCAACGGTTGCTTCACTCACTTGTGCAGGCTGGGAGAACGCATCGTGGGTTGTCAGGAGACTGGTGGGGCCAAAGGTAAGAGGTGTTCTTGCCGCAGTTGTACTCAGGAAAGACAGGGCCACTGAACCAGAAGCCCTTGGGGCAGGTGATGGTGCAGGACAGAAGATCCTCCTCCACGTCGCGCGTGCAGCGCATCGACCCTTGGTAGGGTCGCCGCAGCCGCCTGCAGACTGCAACCAACAATCTTGATATGAACAACAATACAAGGCAAAACAGACAATGGAACCCTGGTTTTGAAATAACATCCCTGTTTCGCCGAGAAAGCACGATGGAGACTCCTGCATGTTTCTTGTATCCGCTTTAGGTGCCGGAGAATATAGATTCTGTAGGTGTTACGTGACACCGTAACAGCAACTCGAGTGTACCTGGGCACTGATGGTCGTTGCAGGCCGTCATCTCGACGGCCCCGCCGGCGCAGTCGTCGCCCTCATGACTGGGCGGAGGCGAGTCGCACGTGCGGTTGCGACTCTTCGTGCCGCCGTCACACGAGCGTGTACAAGGCGTCCACTCGGACCACTCGCCCCAACCTCCATTCACTAGAAATATCACCACCTCAAGAGACCCCTCACAAGCTGGAGCCTGTCTCCGCTCGCGTGGTCGTTTTGCTTGCTCTGCTTGGCGTGCGTGATCTGCACAACAATGTCGTAGTCATTGGCTTTTCTTAGCCTGGACAAATGTCAGCTGTAGAAGAGTCTTTTCTCCAACGATTCGAACTCAGTGAGGTGTTGTACATGCAATGTTGTTCCATTTCTCTTCAGTTCAGTTGTTCAGAAGGTCTTGAATACTGTTCCATTTTATTCTACCTGAAAGTTTGTGCACAGTGCTGACGTGCACAGTGACTGCATTCTCTGTTTGGGTGAAACGACAGCAAGAGGTCCACAGTGACACGGGACACAAACTTTACATTTTGAACATTGTACTCGTCAGATCAGTGTGTTTACTTTACCAGAAATGTACATCGAGAAGTACAAAGTATGTACAGATCAATGTCCTCCTGCATCTGCCATTTGCAGGGGCAAAATACTGGAATGTCTTCTGCAGATGACTTGGGTCCTCGACCTCCATACACTGCATGGCACTTTATTAAATCCGGCCGTGGCTTTGGAAACCTCGCACTTCCTTTCAATGCTCTCTTGTTCTTGCAATGCTTCGTGTCTGTTCGTGAGGGAATCACACCCTTTCCAAAGTCTCTCGTAGTTTTGAGACAAGCACTGCTTGGCTGTGCCTAATCCTAGTTTGCACTGCATCACTTTTGTGGAAAATGTCAAGGAATGCTCTTTCATATCACTGAATGGTTCATCCCAAGCTTTGCAAGATTTTACTTGTTTCTGTGTCGGTAGTGATAGCGACTCCTTCTGTTTCCTCTGCCCCTACGCCGATCTGCAGGACACAATGTGAACAGATGACAGGAACCCGTGTACTTCAAGCTGTGATCCCAACTACCAAAAGAGCAGGTTCTACTCTATTTTGAGGTGGTTAATATGACATGCGTTTGTCGGGTGTCATTGACCTGCCCAAACAAATCACCTGCACATTGCATTCCATTGTCTAGATTTTCAGTATGAAGAATCATTTGAACGTTCCAAAACTTGTCATGCGTTAAATCAAGTGTTTTCTTGGAGGAAGGGGACTAATAAAGCTCGCGCCCACTCTCTCTCTCTGGCTAGTGTTTGCAATTCCTTCGTCTCATGCAGTAAGAACCTCTTTGTGTCAACAAATGGGTTAGTAAACTTCCAGGTAGAATGTGTAAATGGAACGTTTTCAGTACCTTTGCCTGTTTTGAGGATTGAAAAGCCAGTTCTACGACTACTGATGCAGCAGCTGCACTGCACTATTGTTATTGGAAAAGCAAGCGACTGTTCTGTCTCGGTACTACTTCTTCGTTCTTTGCACTTCCGTTGCACCATCTAGTGAAAGCATGCAAGGCTAAGTTAATCAAGGCTTTGAGACAAAGTCAGTATGGAATTTCAAGCAAATACGTAACACAAAAAAAAATATCAATTGAAAAGTTCTTTCTCAGTTCGACTGAAAAATGTGGTGGTTCATGGCTTGAGACAATCCAATAAAACGTTGACGTGGTTTCTTCTCGATTTAACGGAGGCATCGTGGTGATGTGTAGATCTAGTTACCTCTTTGTATTTGGCAGTACTCTCCGGAGTAGCCGCGTGCGCAGCTGCAGGTGTAGTTGTCTCGACCCTGCGGGACGCAGGAGCCACCCGACTGGCACTCGTGTTTGGAGCAGTCGTACACCCGCTCCTCACACGTGGGACCTGAAGCCACCAGAGTCAAGGTCTCCGAGTCAAAGCTCCAGCTCTGTCAGTCGATGTGCGCTTACCATGCAAGGTTGTGTTCGGAGAAAAACTGGAGCTTTGACAACAACAATTCGGTGCATAAGTCCCCTCGATATGTGAGTGTCTTTCTGCGATTTCGATGTGGTCACCCTGTGACCACGTACGGACGAGAGAACCAGACAAAACTAGTGGATTGATGTCATTGTCTTCCGGTCGTGACTGCTGTTCCTCAAAGCGATTCTCTTCAAACCCAACTGAAGCGTGTGAATCTCACCTGAGTAGCCAAATCTGCAATCACAGCTGAATGACGAGCGCGCATCGATGCAGCGCCCATTGTTCAGGCAAGGCGCACTTGTGCAGTCGTCTATTTCTGCAAACCAAAACCTTCGAAATGAAAAATTTGACGTGAATGGCACCACGGTACCATGGGACTCTAGTTCTACACTTGTGACTGATAACCGAGATTCGTTCAGCAAGAAGTTTCTGTTCTCGTAATTTCACTGAACATTGAATACGGAATGTGACTGGAATAACGGAACCTCGCAACAGAAACAGAGGCGACCACGGCATTAGTAAAGCCAGTTCATGAAGACACATGATTAGAAACCAAATATCCGGGTCTTTCGAAAGAAATTAAAAAGAGGAAGAATAAAAATTGGTGGAATCTAAACTTCACTTTGAATCATCTGTTGTTGCACATGCTGTTGAGACATTCGAACACTTTGAGCTGCTGCAACGCGAATGAGCTTGTCACACTTTTTGGAAGCATTTGCATGATGGTAGTGCTTGCTTGGTCAGGATCCTTCCCAATTGCAAAACTCTCTTGGGGAAACACTGTGAGGAGGGAAGACACCCCAAACGTCATTTCAGTTCTTACTTCTCTTTACTCGAGATGGAGAGCTTTTTCTCCTGTCTGCAAGAAACATACGGCAGTCATTGCAAAGTTCAACCTGTCCAACCCACAGCTTTCCAGTCAGGTCGCAGTGAAGAACAACTGCTCAGTGAGAAATGAAGATCTACCACGGCGACAGAGCAGAGATGCCACGGTGTGAGATGCCACGCCCTGTTGTACGTTTTGAGGCGCACGTACCAAGACACTGCGTGAGGTTCATGGCGCCCGGCTCGACGGAGGCGGTGCCGCGCGGACACCGCTTGCAGTGGAACTGCGCCTCCTCGTCTTGGTACATGCCGATGGCGCACGGGTCGCAGCCTTTCCACTCCACGTTGTAGTGCGTACCCGCTCCACACGGCACTGAAACGATGCGACACAGTTGAACTGATGTCCTGACTCCGATCCAAGTGTGTGTTTCGTGAGTGCGCTTGGCGATGCTGGGTGTTTGTGCAAGCCTGAAGTATGCTTTTTGGAACAACTCTTGCGAAAAAAACCGACGTTTCCCTTTTTACTCTGTTTTGTTGTCGAATGAGAGACTTTCAATTCAAACTGAATCAACAGTCAAAGTTTCCAGCACCTTCCGCCTGAGAGGCAGCGAGCTTCACTCAATGATCCAAATGAAACCATTTTTGACCCTCACAGGCAGAGCAAGGTGGCTTTGAATGACACGTTGATCAAATCTTCTCGCTAATACACTGACGCGTGATCTCGCACTCGTACGATTTGACCTAATTAGTCTCGGCAAACCTAATTAGCTTTGATCCACAATTCCGTGATAAGAAATGAGACTTGCCGCCCTTATCTGGGATGCGCCTGTGACACTCGGCGCGTCGGAGACACGCAATGGACATTTCCAGGTTGTGATCACCAGATTATTTCTGTCCCACAGTCCTAATAGGATCCCAGTCAATGCTTACGGCTGCTCTGGGAGTCATAACGGGGAATCATTGTTGTCCTTTGTTACTCGCTGTGAAATTGCATGCGGCGAAGCGAGATGCATCATTTCACCGCAGCACGAGTGTGTATTTGGTCAGCATGAGATTTCACTTTCTTTTTGTCTGGGCTGAGACATCGCAAAATGTTGGTCACCGCGTGATCGCATTTCGTTGCAATGTTTGGAAGCAATAGTTTCCGCGGATAAGACACCTTTTGCCCCAGACTTGAGCATCAGATACATTGCTTCAGTGGAGCCTTGGTCCCAGAAGGTAGAGGCCACGACTAGAGTGTGTCTCATGCACGAGCAAACCGTCTTCCCGCGGCTGTGCGATATGCTTTTGGATTCACGAAGCACAATTTTGCAACTGCGCAACAGCTTTCAGAAAATTATTTGCAATGGGGTGGAGACTCGAAGTACTGCCAAGCATGCCTCTCATATGACATTTTCCTGGTTCAGGTGCCACTCAGCCGAAAGGAAATTGCACGGAAATCACGCAATGACCAACGCAGTCTGCAAAATGAAGCTGACTTGAAGCTGACTTTCTATCGATAATCAAGCACACTGAAGGTCATTAAGATCAATATCGGCATGTGTGATCATTTCTTACGGTCATCAGAGGTCAAATTTGTACCTCACTGCTGTTGATGAGTAACAAGCACCAACGAGATGCGTAAATTGCCCGGTAAAGTGACCCAATTCGTCAACTTGGAACGAAGCCCTGAATGCAGCCCTGATCATTGGGAGCCGTTCGCTCTCAAAAGAACAGCCAAACATGGATTGGATCCTTGATGTCGGGAATCTATTGGAGCAAACTGGGAGGTGGCCGTAAAATCACACAGTGTTTGACCTGGTTCATCTGAGTCACGCATCCAAATGGAATAATGTGGTCCCGCATACATTGTGAGAGTTTGCTTGTTTTGCGCAATTGGATTTATGAAATTGACCATAACTACCCCACAGAGAGAAATAATTTTAAGTTGAGGGGGGAATTTACTTCGAGTCGTGCGCACTGTTGTACTTTGGTTGGATTCTGGCGACTGCATTCCTGAGTGAGAAATGCGGCTGACGGGCCTTGGGAAGCAGACTCCCTGCATTGCTGCTTCTCCCAACTCAAGGGATTCATTTGAATCCCTTTGGTTGGGATATGTCGATGCAATCAGACGGAAATTTTCCACTTGTCCGATTCATGACACTGGCTGCGTGAGTTTAAAGACACTTGATTTGCTTACCACACATGAGAATGTCTTCATTGAATTTATACCCATAATCACAGAAAGCTTCCACTGGTGCGTAAGTCAAACTGTCTTGCACTTCCTCCACTTGAAGTTTTGTCACTAGGGATCTGATTGTAAACGATCCATCTTCCACATGGTTCTCAAAGTAGTCAAACATCCCGTAGAGTCTGGTGGTGGCTTTGTGGTACTCGGTGGGCCAACGCCCTTTCTCCGACACCTGGGTGCTGAAGTAGAATTGGATGGGCAGTCTGAAGCCCGCAGCGGCGGCCGCGTCGGACGCTGACCGGCGTCGCTGATGGTAGTAGTTATTGCTTCTCCGCCTCGGGCGTGAGAGGGAGGAGTGTCTGTACGAGGAATGGGCCGCTCCCCCGGGACGAGCGTCTGATTCACTGCGGGAGAAGGAGGCAATGTAGCGGCGGGAGCGACTCTCGTCTCCCGGCTCGAGACAGGTCGCCACCACGTCTTCGACGATGCATTCCCCGGGGTTCATGGCGCAGGCGTCCTGCATACGAATGGTGGCCTGCAACACCGACTGGAATTGCACTCGCACCGAATTGAGGTTTTCGGCCTTCGAGCAGTTGTTGGAGGTGTAGAAGATTTCGGATGGCAGCCGAAGTTCGTGTGGCCGTTTGGGTGCTGCAACAAACAACAACATGTGTGTCAGCTTGGTCAGCTTCATGTCTCACCGTGATGGGTGAGGTGCCGGAACAGAAACGCTCGCACATGTCAAAGTGACATCAGGACACACCCAGACTCGGTACAGTCTGCATCAGGTGGTTGTTTGAAACTGCATTGCATGAATTGCATGTCAGAGACGCACAATTATGTGCACAGCCTGCACGTAAATCATTGTGCATTAGGCCTGGGAATGGAAAGGGTTTTGGAGCACAAGCCATAAAATCTGCAATGAGAGGTTCCGAAGGGAGAGAGAGAGTGACGTTGGGCAGGATAACGAAGGGCCGTCGTTGTGGTTTCGTGCTTCCAAAAGGATTCCAGGCATCGCACTATGATTAGATCGGCAGAAGGATGCTCCTATTTCACTGGCTTCCTTTGTGTCTGTATCTGCCTTTCGCTGTCCATTCAGAATGATTGGGATATCTGGATGGAAGCTGAGACGATACAATATCACTTGCCACAGTTTTCTTGCTGTCAAACAGTAAATTGACTGATTTTGCATGACAGTCCGACTTTCTGTGAGGAAACTGAAGATAGTCGTGTTCAGTTCGGCCGATCCTTCTCAAGAGCTGCACGGGTCTGTTCTACTCACTGACACAGCTGGGCACGAAGTCGGACGGCTGCCAGGTGCCCGTGTGGTCGCACTCGAAGATGGAGTTGCGCGGCCCGTCCTCGCGCGGCAGAGCGAAGCCGTTGTTGCAGAAGAGACGGCACGTCGTCTCGTGCATCGCCGACGCGCGCCCCTCCGCCAGCGAGCACAGCAAAAACCCGTTGCGCGGCTGCACCAGCGGACGGCAGGGGTTCGCTGTCGAGAACAAGAGCACGCTCAATTTGCTTCGAACAGACAAGAACTTGCAAATCGGACCTAAATTTTCTGTTGAAGGGCAGAAACACACGGCTGTGTGTCCAATCCAAACTGAGCACTTTTTGCTGGAGGAAGTAAACAAAGAAATCAGTTTTCAGTCCCTTTTTTATCTATCTGAACAACCCAAATCATTCATTCGAGCGAAGCGTGTTTTCTCTCTTTGTTGCAATGTTGACAGAAACCAAAAGACTTTTCGGGAGAGAGACTGATAGGGCGACAGCGAAGAGACGTTGAGTCGTCTATTGCATCGCATTTGTTTGCAAAATGGGAGACGGCTCGATTGAAGCCCATTTTTCTCGAAAGTAAAGGAGACAATTTGTCCAAACACATCTGCCAATCCTCGACTACATCTCGAGGGAATCTGGTGGATGCGATTCACCTGTTGACTCATTAGAGGAAATAAATCAAGACGAAAAATTGGTTCTTCTGTCTGTGAGGATGGACATCTGAAGAAAACACGCCGCGGCTTCTGTATTGTTTCTGTTCGGCAGAAATCTGCAGTATTTGACGCTCTCGGGTATTCTGACTTGAACTGTTAAGTTGGGTATAATTACGACACATTCTTGCTCGCGTTGAGTAACAGTAACCTTTGGTCTTGAAGGTAAAGGGTAAATAGAAGGTCTTTGTTTCTCCCGGCTGTCTACCGGGTTACGAAAAGCGCAATCATATCTGGGCCATGGCATTGCAAACTTGCATTGCTGTCAAGGTTTACAAACAAAAATAAATGACTTGTTATTTTTGAGTCAGCAAGACACAACTGGAAGGCCGTGATGACTGAAGTGTTAGCAAATCCTTGCCATAGTTCTTGAGCAATAGCCTGAGAGGTACTCCGACACGTGGTTGAAAGATACTGCTCGTGGAGGTTCTTGGTCCGGGACAGATGTTCACTTGCAACCTGCATTGTATCTGTTTTCTCAGAGAACATTTGTCCCTCTTTGGCTGCTCAGTACGTATCAAAAAACCCTGGAAACGAAGGCACAGGTGTGGTTTTCTCAAAACGCTGATTGGTCTCTTGTGATTCTGTCGCCAAAAAACAGTTTGTTTCATCGAAACGCGAAGGGATTTCGTGGATTCATTTCTGTTCACCGAAACCAAAGAAAGGAGTCTGGGATGATGCAAGCCTGCAACAACAGATGAGTTGTGATGCAGTTTGTTCTGGTTCGAGTGACATCTATTCATTCATCTCAATGAAACGAAGCTTGAGACTTTCCAGATGCAGTAATGAGTCCGCCAACAGCCAGTTTTTAACCAATCCTTGCACGAACAAGGTTAATGACAAGGAGAATTACTCTCCTGTTACTCTCCTGATAATTTTCTTGTTCATTACGGGATTCGACACACACTTCCAAGTTGCATTCAGTGACAAGTCCTTCACCTGAATTTTGCGATTGAAAAATTCCTTTGCAGAAAAAAGCCTCTCGTATTTGAGCTAAATTCCTTGTGGTTCGAACTGTATCCACAACACCACGATGATGTGTGTTACGAATCAGGCTCAATTCACTCACGTTTGATCTTGATCGTGAACTCGCAAAGAGTGACGGCTTGGTCTCCGAACACGGGATCAAAAGCCCTGCAGACGATGGTGTGCAGGCCGATCGTGAAGTTGTACGACGCCTTGTCGCCGAAGAAGTCGCACTGGTGCGGAGCCTCGCGTCCGTCGCCCGTGCGGAAGATCACCTTTGGTTTCTGTATCTCGGTGATGGCGGTGGACGTGGTGACCTGGATGTTGTTCGGACACACCTCACTCGTGGGAGGAGTTATTTCTGAAAGCAGGAAACTAGCGTCAAAACTCTCGGGCAACTTTTGAGGAAATGAGCTGGTAATTGCTTCCGCGTGTTGAAAGTTATAATTATGTGCCATGCAATCTGGTTCTGTTGCTTCGCTGCAGCTGTTTTCAAACGACAATGTTTCCGCGGTGGCCTAATTAATCCCGAAGCGTCCGTCATTACGAGCTGAACACGACTGTCGTGTGTGAACAAAGGAATCAATCTTGGTGCACCCGCAACCGCGATGTAATTGAACCAAATTAGCTGCGATCATTTCCTTGTAAACCGGGAATGTAACGGAAATTATACTTTGGCAGATGTGGTGCATTTTGGGCTTCAGCTTTTCAAAATTTGGACTGTGTCAATCATTGAGAGCCGACTTCTTAGTCAGTGGAACTCGGTACCTTTGCAGGTGGGGGTGACTCCGGACCAGGACGTGATGCCCGACACTGCGCGGCAGATGATTCGATCGTTGCCGACCAGTTGATAGCCGAGGTCGCAGTGGAAGCTGCACAGACTGCCGTACGCGTGCGTCGCCGTCGTGCACATGCGCGTCCCGTGCCACGGCGTGCCTGGATCTGGACATGTCATCGCTGCAAAGTACGCCACAATTGAAATGAAAGGTGCGGACGGTTTCTCTGACTTGACACGCGGACGGGGCGAGGTGATGGAAACAGGGATCCACACAATTTCGTTTCCCGTGCAAGACATCACAGCTTCCCGAATTGGTATTGAAAACCTATTGACTGTTCCTGACTGTGAGATGCACCTGTGCGACCAGGGAACCTGACCAGAATGTGCTGGCCACAGCTCCGCGGGTTTCCAGGTGCGGCGATAATTGAACGTTCTTCAGTTCTTCGGGCAAGAAAAAAAGCAGAACTGAGTACTTCATCCCAATAGGGTAATGGAGTCCTTCTGCCCCAGCGACCGATTCCTACAGGAAAACGTATTGACCCACAGTGCTATCCAGACATTTAACAAACGAGAAATGGGCTAATTGGTTTCTCGATTGTAAAATATTAGCCGCTCTTATCCCATTATTTATTGTGCCAGTGATTGGAGTCCGTCTAGCTGTTGTAATATCCCTGAGTTCTTTTCCATGTTTGGAATAAACGGCAGTTTTTGTGAATAAAGCCTCAGCGGGACAAAAGCTGTTTTCCCTTGTTGGCGTGAGAGGGATATTAGGGATAAGCAGGTGCTGTCGACCGGTTAAGTTCCATTATTTGGCCAAATAAATTGCGGTTTGAGGAAGTTCCTGCACAGCATGTGGTTGTTGACCTGATTCTGCCGACGGTACGGCAGTGCCGACTTCAACGTGATCACGTCGTGCGGTGTGACATTAACAAACCTCTTCCTGGACACGAGTGGATTGTTGCCTTACTTCTGCAGAAGGGAATGTCCTCGGACCAGTGCCCGTCCTCCTTGCACACGAAACGGTCGCTGCCGACGATGCTGTAGCCGGGAACGCACTGAATGATGCACTGTGACCCGTACAGGTTGCCGCTGTCACACTCCACCATCCCGTAGTGTGGGTTCTGAATCGGCGCGCATCGCACCACTGCAAACAAAACAAACTTGTCTTTTCGGCTTGCCTTGATGCACAAGGTTCATTCTGGGGAAGTTTTGTGCAGACAGCTCGGCACATGGAGAAATGTTCCTGAGCTCACACGATCTTGTTCTGCAAGGGCGACCTTCTGCGCAGAACTTGGGTCTCGCTCTTTGCCTCCAAGGGACTAATTTGCACCGTTGAAGGCTGGAAATGGACTCGGTGAGAATCTTGTGCTACATTCGTGGATGATGTGAGCAAGGAGGCAGTGGGATAAGGCAGAGCTGAAGTTGAGCAGTTGCTCTCTTCGTTGCCCACCTGAACTACCTGATCCAGAGCAGCTGCACTTTGTTCCACCTCGTCAATTTGATACAACACAACAAAGCTCTTGGGTGTTTGCAGCGCTGCAAGAAGCGAATCTCTGTCTGTCTGTCTGTCTGTCTGTCTGTCTGTCTGTCTGTCTGTCTCTCTCTCTCTCTCTCTCTCTCTCTCTCTCTCTCTCACACACACACACACACACACACACACACACATGAACACACCCTCTCTGCCACTCACCGTTGACGGTGACTCGGAACGTGCAAGTATCCACGTTGCCTCCATCGTCGACGGCGCGGTACTCAATGTAGTGCGAGCCTTCATAGAACTGCCTGTTGACTGACACCACGTCTCCGTAGATAGGTCGGGTCTGAAAGATCCCTCTGCAAGAAGAAGGGCCAATTTGTTCTCTGGTGGTCTGGAAGTGCGAGTGAATGTCCTGACAGAAAGATTTTGTAGAAGACAAAGGTTGCCATTGACACTGAGTCCGTTGTCAGTCACTCGTTCACGCCATTAGAGCCAGTCAGCCATTCAGTCAGTCAGTCAGTCACTCACTCAGTCACTCACTCACTCACAACCTCCCTTGTGCTGGCTTTGTTTTCCGCCGCTTGTCTGATGATATTGGTTTACTCCTGTGTCATTTTTCATCCTTGGTCATCGGGTGACTTGCCGGGTGGGGGAAAAGGTCACCCACAGCAGAAAATAGAAAAATGATCAGGTGAGTTACCCTTCCCTGTGTGGGTGACTTAACCATCCATCAAGTCACCTGGAATACTTGACTGCAGAATGTTCAAACTTTCCGGGTCAATTGGTCTTTTGGTGCCCCACAATCTGCCATGATATGAGCATTGGATGTCAACAAATATGCCAGTCAGGTTCCGGGTGACTTGGCCTGGGGAGGTGTCCAGAGTCGGAGTAGGAGGGGTGTGCGGCTGATGTGCGGTTGTTCTTGCTTGCCGCCAGTATAGACTTGGAAGGCTAACGGGGCACAGAATTGGACCATGGCAATTGACGGAATGACGAAACGTCCCAAATTAGTGGTGAGAAAGAAACTGAAGTGGTGTCTGACACAGCCCACTCCGAATTGGAGCGCACACTTGTCTAACCTTTGAAGTTTATTGATTTGACCAGAGTATCAGTTCTGATTATGACATTATTTATGTGGATAATGTGTTTTGATGATGTTCGACGTCAATACCAGTTTTTCAGACTGAGTGGAAGCATTTAACCCCAGCAAATACTGTGTTTTAGTCCGATCCTTTGAAGCTGGCACTTGTGTTTGTCATAAGCAACCAGAACATTTTTCCATTGGTCCCACTTGAGTGTCGACAAGGTTTTCGCGATTTCGTGCGTCTTGTGACTTAACAGCACTTGATTCTTGGTGTCTGGTTCAGAATTCAACTTGTTGGTGCAGCCCTACAGGTCACAAAAACAAGCGCACACACAGAGAAAGCTGTGTTTGAGACCAGCAGATTGTGGAAAGCTAACTTTCTGCGTGCCATGCAAGCACATACATGATACATGCAGTGCTTGGGTCGTTCAGGCTCCATTTGCCGTATCAGAATTCGGTGTGGAGTGCACAAGTTCCTCTTCAGCAGAACAGATGAGCATTGATGTGAGCAAAAGTTTTGGCTTCATCTTGTCTGTGTCCGAGTTGATGACCGTGTGGACTGTGATCAGGCCTAAATCTGGGATCATCACATGAGGGGTCTTGTGAGGACGGACAGTCCTTTGTCTCTCTCGTGTCACTTGGCAGT
>JAAUXT010069556.1_pt1 | contig 14125 bp, 7 predicted proteins | sample 7278171 | NCBI WGS metagenome assembly JAAUXT01 (sample SAMN14350112, study PRJNA611818) | marine sediment metagenome | isolation source: surface marine sediment (1.8m) | place: French Polynesia: Moorea | collected 2018-08 | reverse complement strand
GTGTGCCACCGGGTCCCAAGAGCTTGGCGAGGGTGGTCAACAGATGTGCCAGCAGCACGAGTAAATCCTTCATGGCCGCATAGGGTAAGTAAGACCACCCAGAGGCACAAGGTAGCCCAAGTTGCTGTTTCCTAGACAGAAATGAGGATTGGCCACCCACGCCGTCCAGGACGGCCCTGCTGCTGCGAGAGCCTCGCCCAATGGCGGCGGAATCGCTCGCGGTGCCACTTCGCCACGGTGTCCGCTTGTACGATGACCAAGTGGCTCGCCCACCTCGGCCAAGCGGTGCGCAGTGCCACCCAGAAAGCGCGGTCAGCGTCATCGAGTGGCGGCCGCGGCCGCTCTTTCTTGAACACCGCAACCTGTTGCTGAAGCGCCAACTTCTCGATGATCAAATTGTAACGGGAACGGCACATGCCCTGGATGGCACGGACGCCCAGCGAGACGAGGACGATAGGCAGGCGAAGCATGCCCGTGAAGTGTGCCGGCCTATCCCGGAGATCCCAAGCCACAGACCCGCGTGCCCTTCGGCCCAGAGCTACGGCGTAAGCCACTGTTTCTAGCAGCGGATGAATTTTGAAGAGGGACAAGTAGCGGATGCGGGATGGGTGCCTTCAGACAAAAGCCTGAGTAAGTCACAGATTTCATGTTGAATATTTCACATTTCGCCTCCCGTGGATACAGCTAGACTCAATATAAGTGGTCATAGGGACGGCAGCGTCGATGTTAACGATCCCTTGTGGGCACCACGGTCTCTAGGCGAGGGAGAGCAGAGTTTTTATCGAAAACGCGCTAACGCCCGCAGCCGGGAATGTAAGCAGAATCTATAGCATACAGACGCTTCCGTAGCCACAGGTTTGGGCTCCAAGGATTTGGGGTTTATATTGCCCTCTCCTGAGAGACGCATGGACGCTCACTGAGGGTAGAATGACAACAGCTTGAACGCCGTCGGGCGTGTTATTGACCTGCCGACAGGCAAAGCGTACTCTGCGGTTGAAGTCTCCAGGTCGAGCTGGAAATGGGAAGACCGCGAAACGGTACCAGTCAAAAGGAGGGGTCCAAGAATGGACGAGTCCCCGGACGCGACCTTTCTTCATGAAGACAACGCGCGCGAGATTTTCCGGCCGCTAAGTCTGCGCAATATCGAGATCAAAAACCGCCTCTTCCGGTCGAACCTCTCTGGAATGTTCGACGACTATAACGGGCATGGCGGCAACGCCCGACTGAACTGGGAGGAGAAGTTCGCCCGAGGCGGAATCGGCTGCATTATCTCGTCCTACGCGCCTGTTTCCGTACGCGGCCGCATCCTGACTCGTTACGCGATGATCGACAACGACGACAAGATCCCGTTCTGGCGGGCCGTCGGCGAACGCGTTCACCAGGACAAATACCAAGGCTGCAAATTTTTCATTCAGCTCAGCCACTCCGGACGCCAGCAGGATCTCGGCGGCGTGGAGAACTTGCACAAGAAGGGTCTCAGCTCCACGGACAAGAAGGACTACTTTCACGGGCTGTTATCCGAGGCGATGGATACCGAGCAGATACACGGGGTGGTGGAACAGTTCGCCCAAGGCGCACGCCGCGCCCGGGAGGCCGGCCTTGACGGCGTCGAGCTGCACGGCGCTAACGGTTACCTCATCACGCAGTTCTTGAGTTCCGGCATCAACGACCGCACCGACGAATACGGCGGCGGGTGGGAAGGGCGCACGCGTTTTGTACTGGAGATAGTTCGGGCCATTCGCCGCGAGGTCGGTCAGGATTTTCCGGTTCAGATGAAAATCAACGCCGTCGACCACAACGACTGGCTATACCCGTGGCAGAAGAAAGGCAACACGCTCGAGGAAACCAAGAAGATCTGTCGGATGCTTCTCGACGATGGAAAAGGGGTCGACAGCTTTCACATTTCGAGTGGCTCCACGTTCCCACATCCACGCAATCCGCCGGGAGGTTTCCCGCTCAAGGCCGCGCTGCGCTGGTACGACGGCATGCTCTCGCAGGGCGTGCGTGTTCGCTTTAACTACTGGATCTTCGACCACAAGATAACGGCGCGCCTGTTCCAGGCGCTGTGGCGCTGGCGTCGGGGCCCCATCATCGAGGGCATTAACGCGGAGTACGCAAGGGAGATCAGAAAAGACCTCATCTCCGTGGATCCGTCAATCAAGGTGCTGTGCACCGGCGGATTCCAGCACGCTGACAAGATTGCCGCCGCCATTCGCGACGGCGCTTGCGACGGCGTCTCGATCGGCAGACCGCTGATTGCGAACAACGATCTGCCGAAAGTCTTGCAGACGCAAAATGGTCCCTCGCCGGACAAAGAATGTACTTATTGCAACAAGTGCCTCCTGAACGATCTTGAGAACCCTCTCGGCTGCTACGAACTGTCACGGTTCGACGGCGACACGTTCGAGGACAAATGGCAGAACATGATTGACGAAGCCATGTCAGTGTTCGAGCCACCGACGTTCCACTGACCAAGGGAGACAGACCATGGATCTGGATCGTTTAACCCCTGTAGAAGCGGCTCTGCAGCGGCGCAAGCGATGGCGCTTGGTCATCATCCTTCTTGTCGTCGTTCTCGCCGTATACTACTTCGTTTTTCAGCGCACCTACGTCCTCGCTTTCGACGAGGAGATCGATCACTTCCGCTATGGTTCGATCGGCAGTGAATGGAGCGGCCTTCCGTACTGGGTGTTCAGAGCCCTGCCGGAGATGTTTCCCGAGAAGTTCGGCAATCAGGGCTATCGTGCGTTCGGACTACTTTACGCATCGAAGGACGACGATCTGCCGATCGGCTTTTCAAGGCGCGTGATAAAGGGTGTCGAACGGGTATGGCTGAACTGCTCCGTGTGCCACGTGGGAACGGTTACCGACCCCGTCACCAGCAATCGCTGGCTCATCGACGGCGCGCCCTCGAACAACCTTCGCCTGGGCGAGTTCATCAACGTCCTAAGGGAAGTTGGCGCAAGCCCCGATTTCACTGCAGACAAGCTCGTCGACGCAGTGAACGCTGTTGGCGGCGATCTCAATCTCTTCGAGGAGGCCGTATACCGGTTCGTGATCGCGGATCGCGTGCGCGACGAGCTTCTCGCCATCAACGAGCAGCTGTCGTTCATGGATCGGGCGCACCCGTGGGGGCCGGGACGGGTTGACACTTTCAACCCCTACAAGGCGATTCAGTTCAACTTTCCGATGGGTCGCGAGCACCTTTCGGACGTCGAGCTGAACGGGGCGTCGGACTACCCGTCGATCTGGGCGCAGGCGCCGCGGGAGGGGATGCAGCTGCATTGGGACGGCAACAATCCGTCGGTGCAGGAACGCAACCTTAGCGCCGCGCTCGGCGCCGGCGTAACCCCGGTGACCGTGGATCGCGGAAGCCTCCGGCGTATCGAGCGATGGATGCGTTGCCTGCCGCCCCCGCCTTACCCTTGGAAAATCGACCAGAGTCTCGCCGATGTGGGCGAAGTGCTCTACAGGCAACATTGCGCCGACTGCCACGGCGCTGGCGGAGGTTCGACGTATTCGAGCTACGCCGAAGAATGCGCATACGATGACGGGCACGCCCGTGGATACGGTGCGAGTGCCGAGCCGTTCGGTGAGAGCGAGTACGCGCGGTACGTTCCTTCTCGGGAGTACGCGGGTTACGACTACAGCATGGACCGCTTTCAGCGTATCGGGCGCGTCGAGGAGTTGGCGAGGATCGGCACCGATCCGGGCCGCTGGGCGTCGTACACGGAGAACTTCGCTGCTGCCCAGAATCTGCTCTACGCGGGGAACGACTGGCGCTTCAGCCACTTTCGGAAGACGCCGGGCTACGCCAACCACCCGCTCGACGGTATCTGGGCGCGGTCCCCGTACCTGCACAACGGCTCGGTGCCGACGTTGTGGGATCTGCTCGAACCGCCAACGCAACGCCCTGCGATCTGGTATCGCGGCAGCGACGAGTACGACCTCGTGCGAGTGGGCTATCGCACGCACGAGCAGTCAGGCTACTTCCGCTACGATACCAGCGTCACCGGGAACTCCAACGCCGGGCACGTGTACGGCACGTACCTGAACGACGACGAAAAGGGCGCGTTGGTCGAATACATGAAGACGCTGTAGACCGACCAGGCACGACCATGAACAGAAGGAAGGGCTCGATCAGCACCTGGACGCTGCGGCACGCGGTGATCGTTTGGATCGGCATTCTGCTGAATCTCCTTCTCGCAGTGCCGCTGCTGTTCTCGCCCGCCTGGCTGCTGGACGCGCTCGGTATTCCGCTCATGCAGGAGATCTGGGTGCGCTTCTCGGGCGGACTCCTGATAATCATCAGTGCCTACTACGTACCGGCCGCGATGAATCTCGAACGATATCGCGCCAACGCGTGGCTCGCCGTTATCCCGTCGCGGTCGTTCGGTGCGACCTTCTTTTTTCTCGCTGTGTTCGTCTTTGACCAGCCGTTTGCTTTCGTGCTCGGCGTGCTGCTGGACGGGATTATTGGCGCGCTCACGCTGCTGTGCCTGATCAAGGTGACGGCGCTGGAGCGTGCAACGCAGCAGGGGGCTACGATATGACGATACGATGGCCGAAGGTCCTGCTTTGGGCACTGGTCCTGTTGGTGCTGCTCGCGCTCTTTGCTTATCTCGCCCTGCTGCGACCGGTGGCGCAGCCGCCGAGCAACGATCCGCTCGCCATTTTCAACCACGGCTCGATCGGCAACGAGGAAGCGCAAGGCTTGCCCTACTGGATCTGGCGCGTGCTGCCGCAAATTTTTCCTGAGAAGATGCCAGGGAGAGAGTTCGGCGGAAACCAGGACGGGTATGGCTCGTTCGGCCTGTACTGGAAGGCCGGCGCCGAGCTGCCGGTCGGCTTCTCGAAAAAGACGCTCGGCGTGATTCCGCGGGTTTCGATCAACTGCGCGTTCTGCCACCAGGGCAGCTACCGGCTGCACCCGGATGACGTCGGGAAGCACGTGGCGGGCGGCGCCGGCACACGGGTGAATCCGCAGGGATATATCCGCTTTCTGGCGGAGGTCGGCGACGATCCTCGGTTCACCCCGTCGAACGTCATGGCCGCCATCACAGCGATCTACGATATGCCGTGGTGGGAGCGCCTGCTTTACCGGTTTCTCCTCATTCCCGCGACGAAGAAAGCGTTGGGCGACGAGAAAGTGCGTTACGCTTGGACGTACCGGCTCCCGGGCGGCGGCGAGCGGCCCGTCTGGGGCGTCGGCCGCATCGACCCGTTCAACCCGGTCAAGTTCTATAAGGGTGCCCTCGCCTTGCCCGACGACGGCACAATCGGCAATTCCGACATGATGCCGCTATGGGGGCTCAACCACGAGCGCCGTGCCGGCACACGCTCGTATGCGCTGCATTGGGACGGCCTCAATCGAAGCTTGCGCGAGGTGGTGGTGAGCGGCGCCATCGGCGACGGCATGACGTGGAAGTCGTACCAGCAGGTCAGGGATCGTCTCGAAGCGATGGAAGATTTCATTCGGCTAAACACGCCCCCGAGCTCGCCCTTCTCGCCCGACGCCGAAGGTGGCTTTCACGTGGCATCGGCGAGCGTCGAGGCGGGCCGCGCGCTTTATCGCGAACATTGCGCCGAGTGTCACGACCCCACCGGTGCAAGATTTCGCGACGTCATTCCGTGGGTCGAGGTACGCACCGACCGCCACCGGATCGACATGTGGACGGATCTGGCGAAGGAAACTTACAGCAACTACGAACCCGACTACCACTGGGGTTTTAAGGCGTTCCAGAACGAGAACGGCTATGTGGCCAACGAGCTGACGGGGCTGTGGCTCAAGGGCCCGTACCTGCACAACGGCTCGGTGCCGACGTTGCGGGACCTGCTGCGTCCGCCGGAGGAGCGACCGAAGACGTTCTGGCGCGGGTACGACCTTGTCGACGCTGAGAACGGGGGGTTCGTGGCCGCCGACGATCCGGCGAAAGGTATCTTCGTGTCCCGCTACAGCTGGCTTGTCGACACCTCTGTGCCGGGCAACGGCAACGGCGGCCACGCATGGGGCACCGATCTCGAGGACATCAAGAAAGAGGATTTGCTTTCGTACTTGAAGACGTTGTGATCGTCCGATCGGCTGCCGGCGAAGACGACGACCGACCGGGTGTAGGATTGGCGCCGTTAGATTTTAAGGAGAGCCATCATGACCGTAGGCGGAGTCGTAAAGTGGACGGCAATCGTGATAGGGGTGCTGGTCGTCGCGTTGCTGCTCACCGCATTCCTCGTGGTGCGGTCACTCGTCGAGCCCGACCATGAGCGCTTCGGTAACGTCCTCGACGAGGCGACGAAAGCTGGGTTGGATCGGACGCATTTCAAGGCGGCCGCCGACGAGCACATGATCGAGATGGACAAGGGGCTGCTGAAGAAGCCGCCCCCGGGCGAGCCGTATCCGGCGACCATCGTCGCTGTCGCCGACATACTCGGGCTCACGCCCGAGGAGACGCGCGTGCGCGCCGTGAAAGGCCAGAACACCTGGAACGTCTGGACCGGCGGCAACGACCGGTTCTGGGACGAGCTTGCCGGCATCACCGCCGGCGCGTTCGATCTGCTGAAGATCCTCTCATCGCATCCGGAGCAGGGGTACGGACGGTACAACCGCTGGCACTACCTCGGTCTCGTCAACGAGCCGTGCTTCGAGCAAGCGACGGCCGGCGACTCCAAGTACGGGTTATGGCTCGACAGGCCCGACACTAAGTGTGGTAAAGACCCGTACGAAAATGTCGGCGAATACCGTGGCGTCAAGACCGGTGTCCGGGGTGAGAACGGCGTGGAGGTCGGCTCTTATTACGGCAGGGCGACGGGGGTGCTGGGCCTCCGGCTGTTCTCGAATCCCAATTTCGACCAGGAAGCCGCGGAATACTGGCAGAAATGTATGACGGATGGCCGTTTCTACACGGATCCCGATGGCTCCGGCTCTGACGACCCCGAGTGCCGCGGCTATCAGGACGCGAAGCTGGTGCGCCCCTACCGCGTCGGCATGTCGTGCGGATTCTGCCACGTGGGTCCAAGCCCCGTGAAGCCGCCGATAGATCCGGAAACGCCGCAGTGGGCGAACATTAACTCGAATCCGGGCGCGCAATACTTCTGGGTGGACCGGATCTTCTTCCACGAGACGCGCCCGCGCGACGAGGTGGACGTGCCGGCGGACCACGAGCACAACTTCATCTTCCAGCTCTTTCACACGAACCCACCCGGCTCGCTCGACACTTCGCTCGTCTCGACGGACTACATCAACAACCCACGCACGATGAACGCCGTTTATAACGTCATCGCGCGGCTCGAGCCCATGAAGCGCTGGGGCCAGGAGGAGCTGACGGACGGCGAGATGGACAACAAGCAGTTCCAGGACTACGAGCAAACGAAGGCGCTGGGAGGCTTCTGGGACGCGCAAACCGGCAGAATCCTGACCGCGCGTGTGCTGAAGGACGGCGCCGACTCGGTAGGCATCCTAGGTGCGCTGAATCGCGTGTATCTCAACATCGGGCTCTTCAGCGAGGAGTGGACGCTGCACTTTCGCCCGGTGATCGGCGGCCAGAAGATCTCGCCCATCAAAATCGCCGACGCTCAGAGGAACTCGGCCTACTGGGGGGCGACAGAGGACCAGACGGCCGACATGGCGATCTTCTTCCTGGTCACGGCGACGCCGGATCTGTTGAAGGACGTCGCGCCCGAGTATCTACAGAGTATAGAGCCTGAGGTCCTGGAGCGCGGCAAGGAGGTGTTCGCCGCGAACTGCGCCGCGTGCCATTCGGGCCACCCGCCTGAGGCGCCGCAAGGCAGCGGCATTGACGAAGGCATTTGCGGCAACGGCGGCAACGGCCCCGATTATCGTAAATGCTGGGACCGATACTGGGAGTGGACGCAGACCGACGAGTTCATTGAGAGAATGACCGAGATCGTCAAGGAGGATAAATTCCTCGAGAATGACTTTCTGTCCACGGAGCGACGTGTGCCGTCGGACCTGCTCGGCACCAACGCGTGCAGCCCGATCGCCACCAACGCGCTCGAAGGCGATATCTGGGACAACTTCTCGTCCACATCGTACAAAAACCTGCCGCCGGTGGGTGAGCTGACGGTACATCATCCCGTCTCCGGCGCGGAGATGTCCTTCACGCCCAAGGGCGCGGGCCGCGGCTACACGCGCCCGGCCTCGCTCGTGAGCCTGTGGTCCACGGCGCCGTATCTTCTCAACAACTCCGTCGGATTCGAGGACTACCCGTACACGAGCAAGGGCTACTACGTCGACGGCGGCTACCCATCCAGCGTGCGTGAATACGGGCAAACGAATGAGTACACAGGCTACGCCGAGACGCAACGAACGTACGCATCGGAAGGCACACCGGCGGGCGAGGGGTACGCGTCGCGGAGCGAGGCGCCCAGGGGCGGCTACGCTTCAAAGGCATCAGCGAAGGCTGGATATGGCGCCGGCTACGACACTTCCTACTCGAGCGAATGCCCGGCGCCAGACGACAAGGATCCCTATCTTCCCTGCGTGGCGAATCGCATGCGCCTGTTCGAGCTGTCCATCGACCGGTTGCTAAACCCAGAGCGCCGACGCAAGGACCCGCTCACCGAGCTCGAGGTTCCGGGATACATGTACCGAACGACGGCGACGTCGTGTGTCAAGATCCCGAAGGGCTACGTGCCCGATCTCGTGAGTAACAACGTTGGTTTTTTCAACTGGCTCGCACCGTGGGCGGTCGACGAGGAAGGCAACATCGCCCTCGGACCGCTGCCCAAAGGGTTTCCTATTAATGTTTTGGTCAACACGAAGCTCCTGCCCGACAACGACGAAGACGACACCTGGAGCCACTACTGGCGCTTGATCAAGGCGGCGCCCACCTTGCTCAGCACGTTCAAGAAGCTGGGTGGCAACTGCGACAACGACTATCTCAAGCAGTCCACTGCGCAGGCGCATGCCGAGCAGGTGCTGCAGGACACGAATTTCGTCGACACGCTCGTGGGTCTCAGCAAGTGCCCGGACTACGTGGTGAACAAAGGCCACTACTTCGGCAGCCATCTCGACCCGCGCGGCGGCGACTTCGTGCTGTCGGCTGCGGACAAGCAGGCGCTGATTCAGTACCTGAAGCACTTCTAGGCGCCGCGCGTGGCCGACGGAGCGACATACGATTACATCGTCGTCGGCTCGGGCGCGGGCGGCGGCGTGCTCGCCGCACGCTTGGCGGAGGCCGGCCGGTCCGTGCTGCTGCTGGAGGCCGGCGGCGACCCGATTGACGAGCGGCCGGAGGCGGGTGAGCGCGACCTGCATGCCGACTATCACGTGCCCGCATTTCACGCCTTCGCCTCCGAGCACCACAAGATCCGCTGGGACTACTGGGTCGAGCACTTCGACACGAAAGCCGAGCGGGAGAAGGACTGGAAGTACTCGGCCGACCACGACGGTGTCCTCTACCCACGCTGCAGCACGCTGGGCGGGTGCACCGCCCACCACGCGATGATCATCGTGCGTCCGCACAACGCCGACTGGAACCATATGGCGCAGACGATGGGCGACGACTCCTGGCGCGCTTCGAACATGAACCGGTATTTTCGTCGCATGGAGCGCTGCCGCTACCGCGTGGTGTGGCGTTGGCTGCACAGGCTCTTTGGACTGAACCTGCCGGGACACGGCTACGACGGCTGGCTACCTACGGAGAAAGCGCTGCCGCTCAGCGCGCTACGCGGCTGGCGCCTGCGGAGGACGCTCAAGGCCTCGGCAATCACGGCCATGGAACGGCTGTCCCAGGGCGGGCAGCGCTGGGCCTGGCTCATGACGAGCTTTGGCGACGTCAACGACCAACGGCTCGTGCACGATCGGGCGTTCGGCGTTCGCTACGCACCGCTGTCCACGAGCAACCACGCACGCATCAGCGTGCGCGAGCGCGTGCGCGAGGTGAGGGAGAGGCATGAGAACCTCACGATCGAGCTGGACGCCTTGGTCACCCGCGTGGTGATCGAAGACGGTCGCGCGACCGGCGTCGAGTATAAGAAAGGCGCATATCTATACCATGCGTCGCCGTCGCCCCATGCCATGCCCGAGGAGACCCGTCGCGCGAACGCGGGGCGCGAGGTCATCCTCGCAGCCGGCACGTTCAACACGCCGCAGATCTTGATGCTCTCCGGCATCGGCGATCCCAAAGAGCTCGCGCGGCACCAGATCAAGGTGGTGAGTGCGCTGCCCGGCGTCGGCAAGCGGCTTCAGGACCGCTACGAGGTGGGCATCGTGAGCCGGATGAAGCAGCCCTGGAAAGCGATGCAGGGCGCGAACTTCGATACGACCGACCGCCAGTACCGGCGCTGGGCAAAAAGGCGCAAGGGTGTCTACATCAGCAACGGCGGCATGCTCGCCGTCGTGCTCAAGTCACGACCGCAGCTCGTGCGCCCGGATCTATTCTGCGTTGCGTTCCTGGGCGATTTCCGCGGCTACTACCCCGGGTACTCGAAACGCATAGTCGAACCGAACTACCTGTCCTGGGTCGTCCTCAAAGCGCATACGTCCAACGTCAACGGGAGCGTCGTGCTCGATAGCGCGGATCCTGCGCAACCGCCAAAGATCCGGTTCCGTTATTTCAATCACGAGTCCGACCCGAACGAGGAAGACCTGGACGCCGTCGTACGCGGCGTGAAGTTCGTTCGCACCATCGCCGATTCGATGAGCACGCTCATTGACGAGGAAGAGGAACCCGGTCGAGGCCAGTACACCGACCAGCAGCTGAAGGACTTCGTGCGCAACCACGCCTGGGGCCACCACGCCTGCGGCACCTGCGCCATGCTTCCCAGGAACCAGGGTGGTGTCGTCGACAGCCAGTTCAGGGTCTACGGCGTCGACGGCCTGCGCGTCGTCGACGCCTCAATCTTCCCCCGTATCCCGGGGTTCTTTATTGTCACCTCGGTCTACATGATCGGGGAGAAAGCCGCAGACGTCATTCTACAACAGCCGTAGGCCATCTCGCGCGGGCCGCAGCCGCCGCTTCCCGCGCACGGCGCCACGCACCCCGGAAGGCGGAGCGCGTCGAAGAAGAGGGACATCCACTTGGCGCGCTCAAACCCGGACACTCTGTGGCTCACCGTTTGTTGTCTGCGAGGTCGACGGGAACGCGCTTCGGCCGCCTCGCGCCATTCATCGCGGTGGCGCGGCACGCCATGAAAAGAACCGACCCTGCTGCGTTCTTCGTTTGCCGTCTCCTCATTTAATCCAATAGCCTCTTCAAGACCACGTGCGCCGCTCAGCGGTGCGCGTTTCCGCGTGCCGGCTGAGGTTCCAGGTCCCGGTCGAAGCGTCTTAGCGGGTGCCGGGTCAGGTCGAGCGTCTCGCCAACGTCCCAGGGCTCGAAGGCGTTCTTCACGTTGGCCAGCCCGGTGTCCGCGAGCTCCGGGTAATGCCGCAACAAGACGGTCTTGAAGTCAGCATCGTCTACCCAGTGCAGACCTTCCGGGGTGTAGGTTTGCTCGTTGTAGTCATCGGTGAAAAAGCGATCAGCCTGCAGCCGGCGGGTTGCATTCAGGATGAAGATTTGGAACAAGGTCTCGCCGAATCCGAACCCGGTAGGACGATGGCTCTCGGCCAGGGTTCCGATGAGGAGATCCAAGGTCTCCACATCTTGCGGCTGTCCGCCATATACGCGCTTGAGTTTGGCCACCTGCCTTACATCGTCGGTCAACTCCTCGAAGCGACCGATCGGCCTGAGCCCGAGCTGACGCCGGAACTCGTTGTAGCGCGGCACCCCACGTTCCCGTGCGCGCAGAATATCGACCGCCCCCAGATCGAAAACGGGATTGCCCGGCACGCTCATCTCCTGCATGAAGCGGGGGAAGTTGTTGAGCACTAGCTGCCCGGGATGCTGATTGCCGAAGGAGTAGAAAAGATCGGTCATCGCAACGCGCTCGGTGAGCTTCCGCGATGCTGCCTGACGTGTGGCCGCGATTGGGATTTTCTCCAGGGTGTTGTCCGTATCGTGTCGCCTTAGCACGAGATGCTCTGGCAGGAGCGAGTGCAGCCGATAGACCTCTACAAACTCCTCGGTCAAGCTGAACGGCACGCCGTGTCTGTCGGCGGGGTTGCCGACCACGCCGCCCAATTCCGGCTGGCGGATGTTCAGGGCTGCTAGCGTTCTTCGCTGCTTGCCCCGGCGCAGCAGGTTGGTGGCCAGCCCGAACCAGTTGGCGTTAAGGGCCTGGCTAGCGGCAGCGTTCGGCAGGATCGCCGGGGTCCACTCGACGGTATGGATCTTTGCGATCACGGCGGCGTTGATCAGGCGGGCCACATGGAAAAGCCGATCATCGCGCCAGTGAGGATATTTCGATTTCAGGCGATCACAGATGCTGTTATGTTCCTTGACGAATAGAGTGTGCAGCATGGCCAGGCCCACCCACCAGTTGCGGACGAAGCCGGTTTCCTCGACCCCGCTCCGGCTGACAGGGAGAAGCCCCTGGTGATCAAGGCGGAGTTTTCCGTCGCTGCCGCTTATGAGGCGGCCGAGTGTGCACGCGTCGCTCCCGTAGATCTGCGAAGCATCCCACCAGTGGGTCACTTCGTTGATGTGAGTGACCGGCTTCTGACCGTCATGCCGTGCACGGGTCGGATCGGGCTGGGTCCTGCCCACGAACATCTTCGTCTGGTGATACTTGACGCGCACGGGGTCGTTCTCGGCCAGCGGAATGTGGTGCACATCCGGCCAGGCGAGGTTCTCGCCGTGGCTGACCCAGTCGTGCACCTGAAACTGAATCCAGGAGGCCGCCAGCAGGTTCAGAAATGGTATTTCCTTGGTGCCCTCTTCGCGGGTCAGGAGCTCGAGACTGACAACCCGGGGATTAGGAGTGAGCAAGCGGTCACCGGTCTCGGCCAGGCTGGCTTCAGGCTGGACGTTGCGGCCGAAACGTGTGCCCGCCGCGCCCTCGCTGGGATCGTCGAGATTGTTCCAGCTCCCGTTAGGGGTCCGGAACCGCGCAACACCGGGTGGGGGACGCTGGCCGGGTGCCTGAAAGCCCGTGAGGACATCGTCGGGGTAGACGCTCTTGAGATTATCCCGGTTGAGCTTGTCCCGCATGTAGGCCAGGGTCAGCAAGGCCAAGAACATCGGGCGGCGATACCAGTTCGTCCATAACCTGTCCCGATATCCAGCCAGTCGGCCCCACACCTCGGTGGCAGCCTGAGCAAACCACGCGAAAATCCAGCCAAGCCCCGAGCCGAGCCTGATGAGCAGGCGTCGTAGGGGCAGCGGCTCCGGACCGGCAGGCGGAGCCGGCAAGTCAAAATCAAGCTCGGTCGCCGGCGCGAGCAAGGTCCTCCGATCGAAGTACGCGACCGGCGGGACGGCTTCGTGGAGCCCGGCGAGGGCATTGGTCCTCGCCTCGTCACACAGGTCGCGCCAGTCGTCGTTGCGGGGATCGTGTTCAAGCGCGGCCGCCAAGTGCTCGGCCGCCTGCGCGTAACGCTCTAGCTGAAAGTGGGCGATACCGAGCAGGGCTTGGCCTTGACTGCTGCGGGAGGCCGAGGGCACGGCGGTCAGGACGTCCAGTGCGTCCTGATAGCGGGCTGCCTCTATGAGCCGCCGACCTGCCTGGAGCGCGTCGACCGTTTGGTCGTGCAGCGATAACCTGTGCATGGCGAATTGCTATTCCGGATGCGAAAGGGGGGGCAAGGTGTCCTGACAGATGTCTCGGTATCGGAGGGGACGGAAGCCAACGCAGACACGTCCATCAACTCTGTATTGGCTGTGGTCGTCGTCACCGGGCTGCGGAACGGTTAGGAACCCGCGCAGTCAACCAAAGCGGTGGGCGAGGGTGCGGTGTCTGATATCAGTGGTCAAACTACCTATAATAAGCCCTTAAAACGCAACGCCCCGAAATATTAGACAACGGTGAAGCCGTTTTCCATCGATAAAATAGAAGCGTATCGGCTAAACGGCATCCTGAATGGGGTTTATGGGCGCCATTCGTGGCGTACACCCTTCGGGTCGCCTTGCGCGTCCCGTTTCTTTCCGGAAGAAACGGTCAGGTGGTCAGAGGTTCAAATCCTCTCGCCGCGAGCAAAATCAATGACCTGCGAGTGCAAAAAAGGCTGTGGTCTAATACGGATATGGTGATCAGGTGTGCATGCGCGGACGCCCTGGTAACACGG
>JAAUXT010027322.1_pt1 | contig 14127 bp, 15 predicted proteins | sample 7278171 | NCBI WGS metagenome assembly JAAUXT01 (sample SAMN14350112, study PRJNA611818) | marine sediment metagenome | isolation source: surface marine sediment (1.8m) | place: French Polynesia: Moorea | collected 2018-08 | reverse complement strand
TGATGCATTGACGCTAGCATCAGAACTTGGACAGAAGTACGCCATTCAAAATTATCCTAGTCAAGGCACCCCAATTTGCAAGTTACACGGCCCTCGCATAAAACCTCGCAGCCCAAATCGCGCAACCCACCTCAAATCACCTAAAAAACATTTTCCCGTTCAACCATTTCACTTAAAACACACCATATTGAATTTTTGCACCGTACTTTGTGACTCAAACAAAGTTGTTTGACACTGAACATGTAGATGGCGTCCCTTCGTCAGGCACACCATCGAGCGGGTGCAATTTTAGATCAATAGGTTCCGCTTTCCACTTGTGGCATGCTCAGCAGACGAATCTTAGAGGCCGTCTTTTCCTTCTTGTGTGTGTGTGTGTGTGTGTGTGTGTGTGTGTGTGTGTGTGTGTGCGTGCGTGTGCGTGTGTAAGTATGCGTTTGTGTTTGTGTGTGTGACAGAAGTGAGCCTGCAAGGAAAAATTTCATTCGTTCTCACTTGTCTGAAGAAAAAACAAGATGCAGGGACCGACATGAATTGAGTGGCTTTGGTGTTGATCCCATGCAGATCCTGTTCCCCGGGATATCCCTCTGATATATGTCACGTCACTCATTGTTAACACCCAACACAACTGGGTTTCCGCAATTTGGCAACAGTTGCCACTGATTTCAGTTGAGTTACGTCATAATTTTCTGGTTTTGGATGCGAAACCTGAATTCTGTTTCCAGTGCTGGGTGATAGAGGCCGAATTACCGAGAGTTAATTCATCCTTATTTCGGGATTCTTTTGAACGTGCATGGTTCTGTGGTGCCATGTACCATGCTCTTTACACTTCCAAACGAGAAGCACAACAAAAGACAATTTATTTTCTCTATTTTCGTGACAAATTGCCAAAACCAATGTGACACAACAAGATGTCAGCAGTCAAGGTCAATGTATTTCCATTCGTTTTCTGGAAAATTTGCGCAGTCTGGCTTCTGAGAGTATGTGCTGAAAATTGGGTTCAACCATCCTTCTTCTTGTCCCTCTTTGATCCAGCACATCCTTTTGTCACAATGAAGAGGGTTCCCTCCAATCCTCATGGAGAGAGAAGCAGGATGTCCATGAGAATCAGGATACAGGTCAGGATCAAATATATTCTCTTCCAAGGTGGTCAGGTTATTGTGGTCTATTCTGATCAGTTCTATGTTTGGCAGATGAGACCAACCAAGTTCTTGTATCTTGTAAATGGGATTGTAGTTCAAATAGAGATGTTTTAGAGAATCCAGTCCTTGCCAAATATCACCATTGATCTCTGTCAATCCATTTCCAACCAAGTTGAGTTTTTCACAAAAAGGCAGAGGAGAAAATGAGCCTGGTTCTATGATCCTGATGCTGTTTCCAAACAGAAGGATTTGTGTCAAAGAAAGAAGTCCTTCAAACATTTCTCTTGTGATAATTGTAAGTTTGTTGTTCTGAAGGGAAAGAAATTTGCAAGAAGATAACGAAAGGAATGATCCACCTTCTATGTGATTTAGTTTGTTCTGATAAAGCCGAAGATTTTCCAGAACATGAAGTCCACCCAACATATCTCTTGTAATCACTTCCAAGTCATTGAAAGACAGATCAAGTGTCTTGCAAGAAGCAAGAGGTGTGAAACATCCAGGTGCAAGAAGAGATATCTCATTGTTATGCAGATTCAGTTCAGTCAAAGAGACAAGTCCTTCAAACATATCTTGTCTGATCTCTATCAATTGATTTGTTTGAAGGGAAAGATCTCTGCAAGATGACAGGGCAGAGAAAGATGCAGGCTCTATGTCACTGATTTGGTTTTTGTCAAGTCCAAGGCTTTCTAAATTGGTGAGTCCTTCCAACACACCTCTGTTCATGACTTTCAGTTGATTGAAATCCAGCTCCAGTATTTTGCAATTTGTCAATGCGAAGAAGGAGTTTGGTGCAATGTCAGCTATATCATTAAACCGCAGGTCAAGGGTTTCCAAAGACTCAAGTCCAATAAACATCTCTGATGTGATGTTAGTAATGTGATTTGTGTCCAATGCAAGTTCTTCACAAGACGACAAAGCAGAGAAGGCCCCTGGCAATATGATCCTGATGTCATTTCGGTCCAAATGAAGAATTTCCAAAGTCCCAAGTCCTTGCCACATGTCTTCATTTGTTTCAGTCATCTGGTTCTCAGACAGAAAAAGCCATTTTATGGTGGACAGGTTGGAGAATGCTCCTGGTTCAATGACTTTAATTTCATTGCCATACAAATGTAGCCATTCAAGTGACTCCAGTCCTTCCCACATGTCTCCTCTTATCTCAGTCAACCCATTGAAGGATGCATACAGTTGGGTACATTGACTGAGATGTGAGAAATCTCCAGGTTTGATGTCAGTTATGCCATTGTTAGACAGGTCAACCCTCCTTGCTGAAGCAGGGATGTCACTTGGAACTTCAGTGAGACCAGCATAAGTACTGATGTATGCATCAGTCCTGTTGTTGTACCAACATGAAGCAGACTGCAATTGTATGCACACTGCAACGAACAATAATCAGCATGAAGCAAAAAACAGCCCAGTCATTCAGTTTTGTGTCATGCACGCACTGATCTGTGAGTGCAAGTTTCTCTTGCTGGCTCGAAACAAGTTGTCATACGTACCGAACACGAGTAACATCAGATTCCACATTGTGTGCTTCATTTCCGTTGTCTTTTGAGAAATGATTGAAACATCCATGCAACCAATTGGCTCGTTGAGCTTGAACTTAAGTATGTTTACACCAAGTTGATTGTGCTGCGCTGCAAATGACAGAAAAGAGGATCCAGGGCAGAAAGGCCCTGGAGAAGTAATTGGGCTGTTGAGCCGCGACACTGTGCAAACCAATCCACGCTAAAAATCAAGAACTGTTTCCAGTGGTTTAATTATCTCGGCCCTGACTGTGGGGGCAATTGTTGAAACAAATGCTGTCGATTCTTTTGCGGGTCCCCTTGGCTGAAGTCAGACCAAACGATCATGACAAAGTGTAAAAAAGCAAACCACTTTGTATTTTTCAGTGTGGTGGTGAAACGAAATCTGAGCTCCTTGGGTGTAGTTTGACTGCACCATCGGGGGGAAACTCAAAACATGTTTTCCTTTGTTTGACTGATGATTTTTGGGATGTTCAGAAATGTACTTTATCACCTTTGCTGGGACTCAGAAGATGAAATGTTTTGGACATCATAGTGGCAAATGATATTTTCTATCATCAGTTTTTGCATACACACCACAACTGTACATTTTTCTCAATACTGTTCGCGAACCAGCTTGATGAATGCAATGAGTTTTTGACCCAATTGGCGAACATGTAGTTCAAATAATAGTCCTGTCATCACTGTGTCCTTGTTGCTGGTGCTGGCTGACTCATTGCAAATTTTACTTGTGCGGTTGGGTTTTTGGTATGCATGAAGGCAGGAAGGAGTAGAAGGTGCCCTGTGCGTTTAGTCCTTGAACCAAAATAGACAATGCATTTTGGTTTCCATGCAGAAAAATTCATCAAACACACGCCGCGACAACAACAAACATCAAGAAATGTACACTTGACAAAACAAAAACAAAAACAATTGTCGACATCTGAAAACAAGACGAATTGACCACAAGTTGAATTGATTGTTCTTCCATGCCTATTGCAGTCAGCAGTTGAGGTCGACGTCTTTCCACGCGGCCCCTGGGTACTCACAGTACCTTACATTCCACGGTTGGGAAATAATCCAACCCTCCTCATCTCCCTCCTTTATCCAGCACATTCTACTGTCACAGTGCAGAGGATTCTCCTCCATGCCCAACTCCAGTTCTGCAGGGTGCCCATTGGAATCTGGAAACTCACCAGCATCAAACATATCTTCAGGTAAGGTGGTCAGGTCATTGCTGTGTAGGGCCAGAAGCTTGATGTTTGGAAGGTTAGAAATGCCAGCAGGGTGGATTGTGTTGATGTGGTTAGCTGAGAGAAACAGCAGTTCTAAAGAGTGAAGTCCTTCCCACATGTCACCTCTCACCTCTGTCAGCTGGTTCCATCCCAGATTCAGTGTTCTGAGAGAATCAAGTCCTTGCCACATGCCTCCATTGATGTCAGTTAGTCTATTGGAGGAGAGATGAAGTTGGGTGCAAGAAGTAAGTGCAGAAAATGACCCTGTGTCTATTGTTGATATGGCATTGTGTCCCAGTTTCAGTTTTTCCAGAGATGACAGGTGGGAAAAGGTTCCTTCAGTGATGTGTGTGAGATTGTTCCAAGTCAGATCAAGTTCTTTGCAGGCAGGGAGACCCGCAAATGACCCTGATTCTATGTTACTGATGAAGTTATTCTTCAGTGTCAGTTCCTGCAAGGAGACCAGTCCTTGCCACATGTCCCGTCGAATAGCCGTCAGATCATTGTTGTCCAAGACCAGTTTCAAGCAGACCTTGAGATGGGAAAAGGCTCCTGGCCTGATGTCAGAAATGTCATTGTTGTTCAACAAAACCTTCATTGCCTCAGCTGGAATGTCAGATGGGATTTCTTGCAGCCCAGACCAGAATGCAGCGTAACTCCCTGTTTCCGCGTTGTATGAGGCGCCGGTAAGTTGGTAGAGGCCACACACTGCCACCACCACACCTGCAAGTACAGACACAACAACCCAGGTTCACAGAGTAGTGTAACATCCCACAATACCACCATTGGTCCAAAGACACTGCACAGTTGTTGCTGTTTCAGACTGAAAAACGACAAAAGACAAGACATAATTCAAAGTCACCGTCACAAAAGACACATATTTACCAAAAACAAAACACAGCTGATTCATGTTTACTGTCTGTCGAACTTCAGATCAAGACAAGCTGGACTCTGACAAAATGAGAACCGAGTGGACTTTGGGTTCATTTGTGCGCGTAATTTAGTTTTGAGTGACAGCCGTTGATCGTCAACAATTACCATTCTGTGAATACGCCCGAATGCACAACAAACATTTCACCCACCCAGAAAAATAACACACGAGTCATCTAGTTATCTGGACATTCAGTCAATCTGCACAGTTTTCGCACAACTTTAGTTGCGCTCAACCGGACTGAATTTTTTGGGAGAAATCTATTCTCGTTCTGATTTTGGATGACTTGTACCCCTTCAGAAAACTATGTGATTTCTCACAACTGCACCCTCTTTAATATCATCACCTTTGTAAAAATAGCAGTTCAGGGTGAGAGCTACAACAGAGCTTCAAAGTTGGAAGACAGAAATCTACTTTCCTATGTAAAGAACGCAACATAGCAGCCCCTACGTCTGCCCCTGCGTGTTTCCCTTCGGAACGGAAACAGTGCTCAAACTCTTTGTTCAAACACATTATCCGCTCAGGTTTGAACCAGTTCCCTGTGTTCACGTGGTCGCATCCTCAGCCTAATCCCAACATCCTCCAACCACCAACTGCCACTTCTTTCACAAAACTCTTTGATACTGTCACTTTTGTTCAGGTGTTCAATTTGGCTTATTTTTTTCTGATGAGTTCTGTCAACTCAGAATGGTGTGTTGTCAAAGGAAACAATACCTTCAAATTCGTGAGCTCTCTCACAGTCGACTTTCCTGTTCCTGTGTCCATGTGAGCCTCAAGTGCCCTGACATCCTCCTGTTGCTTGTCACCACAAAATCTGTCAACAATCAACGTCACGGTTCACTCTGTATTCGTCTGTGATGGTATTGGTGGGCCTCAGTACCGTCACCTCACGAATAACACTCAATCTTTTTGTCGTGATCCTTGCAGAAACTGTCGCTTCTGAATCAGCACAAGTGAGTCCGCAAAGACTGCAATAAATCAGCAGTACAGAAATCTGCATTGCTTGTTTCTCTTTTTCTATTTTGTGTGGCGAGAATTGGGACAAAGACAATGACAACAGGTTTTCATTTCCTGCGTTTCAGAGTCTGGTGAATAGGATGATGTTGGTGTGAGCTCAAGAATCATGGTTTGTGTTCCGACAGGGCTGATGTTAGCTTTGGCAGGTTTGTGCGAGAGTTGTTTTCTGTCACTTTCTGGATCATGTCTTATTTTTTCTGAACATTTCAAAATATGTTTCTGTCAACAACACATTGACCAAAGGCATGATCCAAATGGGTGGAGTTTGGGAAGTGGAGTTGCGAAACACACTGTTTGCATTTCAGGTGTGCTTGGGGTGGAGTCCACACTGTACACTCTAGACCCTGTGCCTGCCAATTGGTCCACATCCGAAAGGATATGTAGAGAGAAGAATGGAAGACTGGCCATCCTGGACACGCAAAGAAAAATTGATGACATGTTGGCACAAGTTTCTTGAGTTGGGCTCTGTTCAGAGGACATTGCAAGAAGAAACAGAATATTTTGGCAACAAAGACACAAACACACACACGTACACACACACACACACACACACACACACACACACACCGTGGTCGTCCCCATGCCAACAGGAATTGGTGGCCTCATCTGCATGAGGGATAATCAGATGGACATGACTGGTGCTGTTCATTTGCAGGTCTCTTCATACCCACGCTTGGATTGGCTTCCATGATGAAGCAGGGGACAATGTTTTTGTTTGGCTGAATGGCAGAAAAGTGGAGGAAGGTTGGACAAAATGGAGATCAAGTAAGCTGCTATTTCTGCCTGGGCAGTTTGAATCCAATTTGCTGTGAGCATCAAAACACACTTGTGATGTGGTAGTATCCAACAAAATATATACTGCATGATTCAATATATATTTACAAGCCACTGCATTGTACAAATAACAGAGTGGTTGTCATGCAGGTAACCCTGACCATGGAGATGATGACTGTGGGATGATATCCCCTCCTGATGCAGAGTGGAGAGACAACACATGTGAGAGTCTGCTTCTGCCCCTCTGCGAGCACATAGGTACATCTCTCCTTTCCCCTAGCTCAGCCCAATGTTTGCTGCGAACTGTCTCCCAATGAAGACCTCATAATATTCCTCTTCACACTGAAATTTGAAATATTTGGGTGAAGATAGAAAGGTCTTCTTTTTGAAAATGTTCTCCGGACCAAAAACACCGGCCCGAAAGACATGCACACACGTAAACACACACACGCGCGCGAAGTTTGTCAGCGGTTTGTGAGGCAATGTGAGTGAACAAATCGTTCTTATCTCAGGGTGAGGATATCGCAAAAATGCCTGAAAGGGAATCTGAGATAACTGGTGTGTTTTCAGACTGCCCCAAAGGGTTCACCCGAATTGCTGGAGAGTGTATGAGCAGGGAGAAGACAAGACTGTACAAACTCAAGGATAGAGGCTGTCAGGCTGTCACGGGAAACCTCATCAGAATCAAGGTCAGCTTCACATAGAGAGTCAGAAATGGAAGTTCCCAACGCCAATCCTCTTTTCTGAACGTCAACAACAATGGTTCCCTTCCAACCTTCCAGTCACCCAAAGGCACACACACACTTTCATGTTTTCATTCATCCTCATCGTCACCACAACTGCTCTGCTCATGCCAATTCATTCTCAACTCAAAGAAGAACACTGAGTTACTGGCCATCTTCAGCTGAATATCCACAACTGTTCTTTTGTGTATTTTTTATATGTGTGCATGTTCCGGTCGTCTAATGTTGTCTCTCCAGGTCAGTTCTGTCATGGAATGTGCAGTCGACTGCTGCTCCAGAGACTGCAGTGGGTTCACCTTCACCACATCCACACAGGAGTGCACTCTGGTGACAGGTGGGGAAGACCATTACAAACCACAGCTGGGGACTGATCACTACATTCCCGCAATGTAGATACACATCTTTGGTATCAAAGAAATGTTCAGACAAAAGTTGAATTTCGTTGAAGAGAATAAACCAAATGCCCGTGGTCTTGGCATAGTTCATGCCACTTCAGACCAAGGGACAAGCTTGAATTTCATTTTCTTGGTAGTTCACTGCAATGCGGGTTGTTACCGTTGTCACTTGCAACTGACTGACATTGTGTGTTGTCGGTCATGAGGTCTCTGAAACTTTGACAGGCTGCGTAAATTCACACAGGCAGGAAAGACCTGAACTGGGTTCTTGATCGCTGTTTGTTCAGAAAGTCACTCTCTTGGTAGCTTACCTCCAGAGCACAGTCGCCTTTGCATACAAAAAGCCGACTCGGGCATCGCTCACACATGGACATCCATACCTGAACACATGGGCAAAAAAACACAAGCGCCAGCGAAGAAGCTGATGTAGAAAGTAAGAGCGATCCAACAATTCCACCACAGATATTCCGTTCTGAAGGAAAACACAAAAACAAGAGTTGAAATGCCTTCGGATATTCCACCTGCTCCAGCAATGCACTGTTGTCTTTTTACCACTTTCAAAAACCATGGCAGAAAAGGGAGGCAGAAACGCACTGGAATGCAAAGACAAGCCATTCGAAAAACATCGTCTGACAACTGCAATGGAGAGATACAAAGAACAAACTTCGCGGAACATTTCACTTTCACCATTTACAAACTATCTTCAGACCCTGTTGACACTCAATATCGGCTTCTGTGATTCCAACAGACCCGCTGCACTTTGTTCAGGCATTCTGGTTGGCTGCTCATTTCCATTTGATGAGCACGCTGAATTAAGCTGACGCGCCAAACACGCGCACCGCAACATTTTTTGAAAAAACACGAAATACACGCCTGAGGTGCTTCTCTGTCACGATGCCTCAGAAATCAATGTCTTCTGTTTCTCAAAATAGTTCATCAGAGTTCAGTTTCAGTTGATTCTCTTCATCTTGTCTCAGCATGTTCTTTGACGTAATTTTTGACCGTCAGAAACGAGTCAGAAAATACTACAACTGAGCAGAAATTACACAAGGTCCAATCTGGCTCGTAGACGGTGCGATTTGTCACGGACGCAGAGCACCGGAAGACCTGTTTTTCGTCATAGTTTTTTGAAGACAAGGACCATGGTCCTCCAGGAACAAAGTTTAATTGTGTACCTGGTGATGCTCTGAGCATACTTGGCTTCAAGCACAAATTGCGCCATTGTAGCAGAATGGCCAGCATGCAAATCAAAATTTCATTGGCAAGGAACTGCTGGTTGTTGTGGACGGTTTCATTTCCACTTGCTTGTTCAAAGCTAATTTCACATACTGTATTGAGCGTGGCAATTGAAAGTACAAACTGTTCCAGCTCCAACAGAGGCAATCTGCTAAGAGGCTGAAGCAATACACCACATTTACTGATCAATCCATGAAACAGTGCAACTGTTTTGTGTCAGAAGCTTGAAACGTGAAGAACAGTCCTTGAGCTGAGTTTCCCCTGTACTTGAGAATGAAATGCTGAGGTGTTTGGTTCTGTTGCATTGATACCATTGATGCCATCAACACTCCTGGCCCGTGCAAGTGTTTGAGGCAAGATATCAGAGGCAAAAATATTTTTTTACCAATTGCAGTGGACAGAAACTTTCCACAAGGCCATCAAGTTCACAAGAGAAGTTTGTCTGAGCTAGAAGACTTCACGGTGTACATTTCTTGTGCTGGGCAAGGTGAGTTGAACACAACCAAGGGGCATGTGGTTGGTGTGGTGTGGCAGCGATGATTTTGAGTTGGGTTGGCGTGGCTTTCCTGAAGTAGGGAGTGACGTACAGGGCCGCTTTCATTTGCCAAGTTAGTCACAAAAAGCGTTCAGAATCCATGTTTCTCGTGATGTGTCCGAAGAGCTGCCAACTTCTCTTCGGTAGTTGTGAATAAATACTCTCCCTGTCATGGTCAATTTCGATGAAGTTTGACAGGAATGTTTGGTGAGTGTCACCTTCACAACAGATTCATCTCCAAAGTATATTATTGCTTTCCGTGTACTCTTGACAGGACGAACAGGAAGCACAAACCTGAACCATGCCGCAGTGTACGGCCAGAATTGTCTTGCTTGTTGCTCTGCTACCTGCCCTCGTGGAAAGTGACAAATTCAATGCTTTCTACGTGAAAATGCAAGACTATGCCAGACTCAATGCAGAACAAACTGAGACCAATGCTGCTCAGGCCCAGGTTATTGTGGACCAGGGGGCACTGGTTCAGGAGTGCAAAACTGCCCTGGAAATTCTCAACACAACTGTCCAGGAGCAGAAAGTGATCATTGACAGCAACATGGCAGACATCAAGGCTTTGAACATGACAGCAGGTCAGAACAAAAAAAAATCGTTGTTTCAAAGTTTTGGTTGAAATTACAAAGACAAAGTGATCCCGTTAAACGAATACAGTTGAGAGTACCAGATACCAGAAGCAGAAATGAAACAAAAAATTGGGGTTCTGTGTACTATGCTTCTTGACAAAACATAGTGGTCACAATGCCTGAGAAACAATTTCATTCCTCGTGTTGACTTTTCGGCCGTGCACACAAGATACTGGTGTTGCATGTTTCAGACGTAGCATTCCATGCTGTGCTGAAATCGTACGACACCCTGAATCACACAGTTGATGAAGCGATCAAGTTTGACGAGGTTCTGCTCAACGAAGGAAATGGGTAAGTTCAAAAATCATCGCAGAGCTACACGCAACTCTTCAATGAGCAAGTCATTGCGTAAAAAATTTGAGAGAACAAAATGTGCCCAAGATCTTGTTTCTGTGAACAACAAGCAATGACCTATTTTTCAGATACAGCCCAACCACAGGAAGGTTCACAGTCCCCCCTGGTGGAGCTGGGCTCTACTACTTCTCCACCTACCTGAGAGTGGACCATGGGGAGGATGCTTACTTCGACATGGTTGTCAATGGCAACATCATGAGCAGAGCCCAGGGAGACCATAACACCAATGGACATGGCGACGCTGCCCAGGCGGCCTGCAGTGGACTGGCCAGGCTTCAGGAAGGTGAGTGGATACAGAATCACTCAGTCATTGCAAGACCACCACACCCTCCAATGTGCGCTGCAGTGCAGAGATTCGGTAATCTCTATGGATGAGACAATCCGTTTCCTTTCGCAAGTTCAGTTCTGTCACCTGTTCGTACCAACACTCACAATGTTCAACCAATTCATTAGATATTCGGCGCTTGCCCAGACAGGTACGTGGTGAAATAAGTGGGATCAGGCCACAAGATTGTCAGAACAAACGTCTGCCACTCTGAGGTTCATTGCAGGCGATTACGTGGCTGTGGAGTACGCATTTGGAGCTGATGCAACACCTCTGGATGACGACGGAAACTACTACAACGGATTCAATGGATTCAGACTCGGGATGTAATGGTCATCTTCCCTTGTTTGTTTGCTTGTTTGTCTCTGAACCACCCACACTCTCTTCAAGTGTGACCATGTTTCTGCCTGCAAGTATTCTGTTCTGAAACAGTTCACATTTCCTGTGGCGCCAGGTCAAACTGATTCTGTTCCCAGATGTTTCATTTTTGTGGGGGTTCTTTGGCCCACTTAGTCCTGAAAAAATACTACCAGACAGCTTTTCAGAAATCCTTTCTTCGGAACCAGGACTTCTTTCCATACACAGGTGAGGCGTGGTGAGGCATGTCCCAGTGTTCCTGCGCATCCATGCTTATTGTTGACCCTATTATTGTGTTGCAATCTACAGGAGAAGAGTACAATGAAGGGAGGTTTGTGTCACTTGTACGTGAAGCAAAGTGTCACTCTCGTAATTGGAAGTAGCGAACAGGTTATTTCTCGAAGCATAATGTGCTTGTGTTTTTGCTGTGGCATTTTTCAAAGAAAAAGAAAATGTAGACGATTTTTGTAGAGAGAGGAAATCTTCACTCGGGGGCGCGAGTTGCAGATACAATAGAAGAGCCCGTGTGTGCTTGTGGCTGCACACCTCCAGGTGAACCACAGATGGACAATACTGTGAATTTCTGACAGTCTACGGGCAAAGGAAAGCAGTTGTAAGCTTACCTGCCACCATGTTGCTAACAAAGCTACAGGTCGAGCCATCGTGGTCTGAGTTGGCTACAGTTCCATCTCCAACGCTGTCTGAGTCTGTATCTGTTACACACCTTCTCACTCCTTCCACCTGGACATACGTCCTGGCATAGGATTTGTGGTTGGTCCTCAAGTACACGCTGAAGAAGTATATCCCATTCCCGTCAACCGGTACGGTGTAGATTCCTGTTGCTGGGTTGTATCTGCAATTCACATGCATGGATGTAGGGATGAACGCTTTGTGTTGAAGAACACACATTTGCTTTCAACAATGAGATGAGCCCTGCAATATTGTAGTTGTGTGTCAGGCAGGTGAGAGACAACATGAACCCTGAATGTTATTTTATTCTTTGGAACATATTTTTTCTTGTCCGGTGTCAGGTCCATGCGGGGTTTCTGAAGAGGTTTTCATATCATTTATGCGCAGTCCTTTTCTTGACGTCAGCGTCAAAATTTAACGTTGAATCCAATGGCAGGGAATTTTTGACGTCAGCGCACAAAAACGACCGCGCGTTACCAAATGTGAAAATCCCTTGATGCTCACCCTTCTCCTTGGTCAAATCTTTCAATACCAAATTTGAGTGTGTCTCCTGGGGAAAGCGGTGCATAGGTTTTGGACATTTCTGCATGGAATCCAACTGAAAGACAAACAGTGCACAAGGTAAAATTGCACCACTTTGGCGACGTGTTTTTGAAATTTGCATTACTGAGCATTTGCTTGGATAACAACTGAAATTGGGGGAAATCAGTTCATGTTTTTGCACGGGTCAGTTTCAGTCATTCTTAATTTGGGCTGGCCTGTGCAAATCTTTGTGCCAAGTGTTGATCAAGAATTGGCCCCGACAGCCTGAAAGCTGGGATTCTCATTTATACCGTACATGTGACAGAAAGCACAGGCAACCCCGTTCTGGCACAGAGCACTTCCACGATGCCAATTCCAGGTTCTGTGAGAAAGGTTTTCTAAGAATTACATTTCACACTTACTGCCTGTCATGTTCAGTGCTTGGATGTTGACATTGTTGGTTGAGATGTCCGCTTTGTTGGTTGAGATGTCCGCTTTGTTGGTTGTGATGTCTGCCTTGTTGGTTGTGATGTCTGCCTTGTTGGTGTCAATGCTCAACTGCTGCTCTTGGACTGTCGCATTGAAAGTCTCCATTCTGTTGTTGAAGGTTTGCACTGTGATGTTGTATTCAGCAATCAGTACACTCAAGTCCCTGATGACCTGAGCCTGGGCAGCATTGGTCTCAGCTTGTTCAGCATTGCGTCTGGCATAGTCGTTCATATTCACAAAGAAAGCATCAAATCTGTCACTTGTCACCAGTGCAGGTAGAGCAAGGAAGGCCAGGAAGTATTCAGTTGTCGACTGCGTCATGGTTGTGGTGTTTTGCTCTGTAGAATGACAGAAAAAATCAAAACGCTTTCTTGAGTTGAATTTTTCCTGGCTTGCTGCTTTCCGAAGTAGACCAAAGACGAACTTCAAAATTCTTGAATCTTTTTTTGGGCTCAGGCAGTGGACTAGTTCAAGATGCCTGCACCTTTCAAAAGCAGACGCACAGGTTTCTATCACTGACTCTCAGCTTTCATCCAAATCAGCACTTTCCAAGATTTTTTCCAGATTTGTGAGTCAAGTCAATCTTCACTCGGAAAACAATGGGAAACAGCAATGCACCTTCTTCACCACATATTTCAGTACCATTTACCAGCCTTTCGCTCCGGCCTGACTTATGTTCTGCCACAGGGCAAGAGACCACAAAATAATAGGATTGCGTCCTCGGAACAAAAACAAAACGTCCAAAATTTGGACGTCGCGGTGATTTTCGGCATGTCACAAAATTTGTGGGCTGTGCATTTTGAAACTAAATCTCTCGGGAACTTCTATTGCACTCAATTTTAATGGACCCAAAAGAATAGAAAGTTACAAAAATAAACTAGATGTTGCGTGCAACCAAATATTGGCCGATGAAGCATGCCAAGGGCAAGAATGAGTGTTCCAAGGGCATACAGGGTTCCAAGGGCACATACAATAGCAAGAAATACAACAGCAACAAGCCACAGCCCATCAAAGTGGCCAGAAATAGCATTTTCAGAAAAAATCCAAGATGGCTGCTGATCACGTGACCTACTTTCTGACAATTCAAAATGACTCAGAATGACTAGAGGAATCATCCCTGAAAATTTGGTTGAAATCGAAGCATTCCCTGCTGAGTTGTAAATTTTTCCATTTTCGGCGGCCATTTTGAATATGTTAATTAGGTCGCATGGCTAAAAACGGGATATATGTCGAAGGGCTTTTCATGCC
>JAAUXT010098989.1_pt1 | contig 14128 bp, 13 predicted proteins | sample 7278171 | NCBI WGS metagenome assembly JAAUXT01 (sample SAMN14350112, study PRJNA611818) | marine sediment metagenome | isolation source: surface marine sediment (1.8m) | place: French Polynesia: Moorea | collected 2018-08 | reverse complement strand
TTTGACGCTCAGCATCAGAACTTGGACAGAAGTACGCCATTATAAATTATCCTAGTCAAGGCACCCCCAATTTGCAGGTTATTCACGGCCCCAGCAGAAAACCTTCGCAAGTGTACCAAACACGGTGTTTGAAAAATGAACAAGTGACAGATAAGGAATAGAATTGTAACCACTGATTGAGAAAAGGAAACCCTGGAAACAGGTGCAACTCCTGAATTTCAGCGGAAGGAGAGGATACACTGAGAAGGAGAGGTTGTACTTTTGTTGACTGTGTGCCAACTTGTAATACTCTTCAGTGAGCTGAAAGGTTGCCCAAAACACAAAGACTTTCAGCTGAAACAGCACATCCAACAATTTGAAACTTCCTCCGACGGTTCCTGTGCCAGCCACGTTGTGTCAACTTCAGTCGTGTGTACACACACACATCATATATTATTCAGTGAATATTGTTTTCATTTGAATCGGACTTCCATCAGAAAATAAAACACCTTTTGTGCTGCCTGTTTGTTGTTGATAGCCTCAAAATCCACAGTGCCACAGAGCGACCGCAAAAGCGCATCGGGATGTAATGGCGGGAGGAGAGGGATAATGTTATAAGCACAAAGCCTGAAGCTGTGCCATTTGTAATACATGCTTCAGCTACCGCTGGATGATCCTGACAATTTGATGGGAATTCATCGCACCTTTCATTAATATAAATATTAGTACAGTCTGATATTAATCTGTGCGGTTGCAAAAAGCAACAGCGCTCCGAAGGGTTTGCAAACATGCGTGCAGCATTTTCCAGCCGGTTGTTTTGGTTGATCTGCACACCTCAAAATATTCAGAGTCTTGGCGAAACAGTGTCAAGGAGGGAAGTGAATGGACCTGTCAGCCTTGTTCAGCTCAACTCTTCTGATGTTTTCACGAGCTTTCTATATTGCAAAAGGTAGTTGACACAGGATTTCCCAGAAAATGTTTTTATTCTCCAGCATGCGTGCAAGGTGTTGTTCTCAACTTCCTTACCAACCAACGAGAATAGATAATTTCCAAATGGAACAAGAGAAAGGAGCCTTCAGAAAAATTGCAGAAGCTCATTTATAACGCTTGGTGTTCTTTTGTGTGGAAATGTCAGCAGATCCATCGCGTTGGAAGCTGTGTTCGTTTCAGGCGCGATCCATTAATATTGCATCAGCCAGCACCTCCTGATAATTAATTGAGAGACCTAATATGCAAATATTGTCACAATAGAGAACCTCCACTGGGAGTCAGTAAAACATACTGTTTGTTCATGGTGAAATGTTATACCTATGGAAAGTGTTTTCTAATTTGTCATACTGACAGGATGTAAAGCGTGAAACGAAATTGTTGTGTCGGTGTGTACTGAAAGGGATAGCACGACGTGTTTGGGATGATGGATTCTCACTGCCGCATCGCTTCTCGGGGGTTTTCAGCAAAATGTAAATGTCGGAGTCCATAATGAATTTCAAAACGATGTGCATTCTGATGTGAAGCCAAAGTACTGGTACCTGTGTGCATCAGTGGTTATACGTGGCGATTCTGTGGACCAGACTTTTCCTGCGTGTTTGGTGCTTCAGCATGGCGTTCACTTCAAACCACACTGAAATGCCTTTCTGCACAATTTTGTGCCACCAGTTCAAAATCACTTTTGCAAATTTGCAAAGGAAATCGATTCCAACTCTTCTTGTAAGGTGTACGAAGAACTGTTATGACATTTTGTAGGTCGGAATGACGGTTCCGATTTCCGTGCTATGTTGAAGTGTTCATCAAGTACGCATGATGTATTTGTGCACTTTTCCATGGAAGTCACATGAGACGGCTAATAATTGCTTCATCTCCAGTATGACACTCGCGCGTTGACGACAATGGCATGAATTTTGAATATGGAAAATGACCAGAGCGTTTACTCAATTACTCAGCGCTCTGAAAAACGCAGCGTACAATGGGAGTCAAAAACTGATGAAATATGCAAGCGATGCTTCAATACGCACAGCTTCTATGTGCTGCTAAGTGTCCACAAATTATTATCAAATTTGATTCATTGATATTTGTTCATTACAGATTAATATGTACAGTGAGATCTTGTCACGGTTCTGTGTTCTTCTCAATGCAGGTCATCATTCTCACAGACACCTCGCTGAAAAAGAACCTCCAGGAGTGTGAACGCTTCTTTCAGAAAAACCGTTGAATTTTCTGCTCAGATATTTTGTGTTGTTTGTTTTGTTTCAGGGTCATGCTTTTCTCATCTATTCGAAGGTATTTATGCAGACAGGAGCTGAGCAAAACGCAGTTGACTTCAACATTGATGACGTGTGAAACATGGTTCATCCCTCATTTGAAAATACCAGTCTCGAGTTTCATTGTTTCCTTGTCAGGTACAAACATCCACTAATTTCTGGCAGGTAGCTTACTAATTGCGAAGATTTATCGTTGCAAATTGACCAAAAGTGGCACTTTCACCGCAAATCTTGAGCGCATCGCCTTGCAGTGACGGAAGTACGCCCGATAGAGGCAAACTCTGTAGCACACACGTGCAGTGCTTCAAGCATTTCTGGCAAAATCCCGATGAAAATACTTGGCTTTGGAATAAAAACCCAACGCGTGCGTTTTGTGAATCGTTACAGTGCACGCTCATGAGGCAAACATCCACGGTGCGAATTCTGAATGTCCAAGTCTGCTTGTTTCAGCAGAACTATGAAGCGAACAAGCGAGCTGGGTCTTGTTGCAATTCAGGACGAGAAGAACAAAGGTTCTCGAGTCCCAAAACTGAAACACTTGGGTCACTTTCAGAGTCGGGTGGATTGAGCTGATCACAGACTCGTGTCTCAAGTCCCGTCCTGCTCAAAACAATGCGCAGATTGTCCCTTCTGATCGAAAACAGTCCAGAGTTAAACAAACAAACAAACCCAACGTCTTTCTGCCTTCTTCAGGATGAACAACTCCCGGAGGTCCAGCGTGCCATTAACTCGTTGAAGAAATGCCGTATCTTCAGGGAATGACACCTCCGACATTCATCATTGTGGCTGAATTCTAGTTGAGAATTGAGGAATGTGGCTTCCAGCAGGGCTGAGGTTTGATCACCACACCGTGTATTAACTAGTGGCGTTTAACTCTGCTGCAATCAGTATTATGCAGGTGCGCAGTCCCATAAAAAGAGAATAGCTTCAATACCAAAGTTGAAAATAAAAATAGCTGTTGATAATTAAAGAGAGAAGTAAGGAAATTCGACCTTTCCTGCCGAGACTGATTGGAGTTCTCAAACATTTGATGTTTGTCGCGGTTACGAACCTTGAAAACGTACGACTCTCCGTACATGGAAGCTTGAATTTCAGTTGTGTTTGCAGAATTCAAGAACCAAACAGACCCGTGCGCATTTGCAGGAAAGTTTCCCTTTTGAATGAAACTCTGAAAAAATCCGTCACAACAATGACAACAAATCAGTTCTGTTGCTATCAAAAGAATATTTGTTCCGTTATAACGACGACAAACAACTCACAGTGAAAATATCTATGCGAACTGTGACACACCGAGGTTTGCAACTACAGCTCAGATTTTGGAGTGAAGCGTGTAGCACCGGAATGCCAAGTGCCTCTTTGAACACACATTTTTGCGTGTCGATCACAAGTCTGGTTGTTGTGGACGTCGGGTTGTGTCCTGGAAAAAAAATTGACAACGTCTGCAGCTGTGTTTCTTCTTTGTGTGCACGCTTGGCCTCATCTGAAACCAGCCTTCAAACTGTGCGTGTGCACGCCTTGTGTTTTTGAACACACACCCTTTTTGTGCTCGGAGTCGTAAATTTGATACTCAACGGACAGTTGCTCAGAAAGATTGGTCCTTTCTGTAATGTAATTTTAAATGTTGTGACACTATTACTAATTTAAGTGTTTGTGGCTATTAATTACTGACAACATGTGCTGCGGCTCTTGTGGGTGACCCAGTGATGACTGAATCACAAGGCTGCGAGGGGTTGACCACTTGGAATTAGTTAAAGCCAAGTTTCGCCCACAGCCATATGCATACTTGTGTAGCAGGAGGTCTGAGGCAGTTAAAATAATGCCGCAGCCATCCCTTGGGTGGGTCTGCACCGAAAGATCAGTCCATAACCTCTTTATTCCATTCCACTGAAGCTGAATTGTGAACAAATGTCAGCAAACAAGCTGTTAAAGCATAAAACATGTTTTGGGTGCGCGGGATGCTCTGTCGCTTCTGTTCCTTTCCCAAGTCCTTCAATAATTATAATTGTTCCACCACATTGGTTTGAGTAATTCTTGTTTAAAACTGCACTGTCACAATATTTCATTTCATTACGGCCTGCCCCCAGGTCTGGCGGAAAGCAAGCTCGTGTTCCCCTGCACATTAATAGGACCGCATTTTCTCTGTTAATCGGACTGAAATTGTCCAAGCACTGAGGAAGAAAATTGAAATTGCCCCATTGTGGCCTCCATTGTGGGTTGTCAATCACCTTCAGTGTAGTCATATTCATATTGATAACAGTACTGTCCATACAAAACCACCGAAGCAAGATGTGAAAATGAGCAAGGCCAATAACAAAACGTGTAAAAGAATATGCCGACCCGATCACATTTGCGGAAGGGCAAATTGGAAGTTTTCACACATTTCTGCCCGTACACAGGAAGGCAAATATTGCCTTTGAATTCAATACGAGGTCCCGACATGCAAAGAAATTCAGCCAGGGTGAAATTAGTCTTGGACAGAAATGGTGTGGCGCTTTGGGCGATGTTCGCTTGAAGCTTGGCACCTCTTGCTGTGCTGTTGCAGCCTTGATAAGACAATTCCCTGTCATAATAGCAGTTGTTGCCTTTGATCTGGTGTCATCTTGTATTGTGATATAAGAATACTTGCAAACATTTCAATGGCCTCTCAAGATTTTACGACGCCGCTAACGTGATTCTGATTGATATTGGACTCGAGGTCGGCCGGACTGCTTACCTGCGCGAGGTGCGCATTTCCTGCCGCAAACAGCGACCTCAACGACAAACTCACTGCGTCAGACTTTTCTAATATTTGCTTCCAGTGTTTGGAAAAATTGCGCTGAAATTACTGTCAATGCGGAACCACAAACCTAGCGGACAGTGTTAAGTGAAAAGGTCCAGCCAGTTACATTGAGCAAAGCCAATGTTTTCTTTGAGTTATTAAACCTGAATAACTGGCTCATCGTACAGAAACCACAAAGTCCAATATTTAATTAATTTCAACTGCCTTGTATTGAAAGTGTACTTATAAAAGTGTATTAGATTCAGGTAGCTTATTTCCATTTGCATGGGGGACTATAAAACACACTTGTAAAGCAGAATAGTCTCCTTGTGAAACCTTCAGAGTTTCGGCTTTGCCGGGTTAATTGAATTTGGAAAAGCTTCTTAGTTTTGTTTGACTTCCAAAATTGACAGCAAGAAGGTATCTGTGTGAGAAACTGGTGTGCTTTTGTGTAAATTTGCTTTCCCAACGCCAGAGAATGCAGGAGCATACACAAATAATCGGAAATTCTGAAGCAAACTGATTGCACAAAGGCCTTTGAGGTGCTTCTTCTGACTGCAAAAGGGCCAACTGCTCTCAAGAGGGGTTTTGGTTCAAAACACAATTTTATGCCTGTATCCACAGATTCAAAGAGTGCGCTAACAAAGATATCGTTTTGGCTTCACAGCGTTGAGCTCTCTTGACAAGTTTTCCGCCAACAAAAGCAAAATGTCATTCACCCAGCAAATGCACAAGATTCAGTGAGCTGACAAGGCGTGTTAAAGCGTAATGTATAGTGTTACCAGACCTCAATGGCCAGGTGTAAACTTTACGTCGACGCAAAACAACACAATTTCAAGTGCATTATTTTTCGCTTCATCAAAAAAATATTTTCTAAGCGTACCCAGAGTTACACAGATTGCCAGAGAGGAATATTCTCGTTCATTTCCAACCATTGATGGTGCGCACTGGCATGCGCAGAGCATCTCACTCCACTGGCCCCGCCCACCCACCGGTGATCGACAGTCTGCGAAAGGTAAAGATAGGAGGAACATGATTAAGTTTGAATCATGGATAGACGAGCAATGTCCTCTAGTGTCAATACAGCGTTTGGCAGTGTCTATCTTGACATACGTTGAGCAAAGACGTGCTGTGGGCCACTCCTGGCGATCGCTGTTATATTTCAACGAGTGAATGTACACTGCGCGGCACAACTTGGCTGCTTCCCAACCAGGTGGACGCAACGATCATCACAGCTCAACGAGATCTGACAACGAGACTTCAAGCCCCCAGTCGGCTGTCTGCTACCTCTCTGCTGACGCAAACTTCGTCTATTGCGGTTTGTATCACAGGATTTCGGCACTTGAAAGCACATCAGCGTGAAGCACACACTTGGTTTGCATCGCCTTGGTGCGAACCAAAGACAAGAATTTTTCAAGGCGGCTTGAACAATGCTGAACCTTGTTTCAAGTGTCGAACGACATTAATCATTGAGCACTGAGCAACGCATGGAAACATTTCGCACAGGAAAATAGCTGTTGTACACACGAGGAACGTATCAAGGAGGCAACAATCATTTGAGCATTGACTTTTGTGTGGACCAGCACCTTCAGAAGAATTTTGTGTAAATTAAAGCGACACAATGCCACGCCCAAGCCGAGATTCGTATGGCGACCAAAAGCCCCCTTATTCGTACATCGCGCTCACTGCCATGGCAATCCAGAGCTCAGCGGAAAAAATGCTGCCCCTGTCAGACATTTACAAGTTCATCATGGACAGATTTCCATACTATCGAAAAAACACTCAAAGGTGGCAGAACTCGTTGAGACACAATTTGTCTTTCAATGACTGCTTTATCAAGATACCACGACGGCCGGACAGGCCTGGAAAAGGCAGTTACTGGGCGTTACACCCGATGTGTGGAGACATGTTTGAGAACGGAAGTTTTCTGCGCCGACGGAAAAGGTTCAAGATGCCCAAGTTCATGCAGCAGGCGATGCAGGGGCTGCAGCAGATCGGCATCCCGTGCCCGCCGTGTCCTCCCGGAGGACTCGGGGAGCACATGGGACTCAAGCCTTCCTTCGTCGACTCGGTGCCGGCGTTTCTACAGGAGCAGGCCAAGGCGCGCCTGCAGCAAATGGTGGCTGGGTCCGCCGGACAGTTTCCCTACCCACCCCCAGCTGCGTTCAAGCAACCTTTCACCATAGACAACATCATCGCGCCGGATTACTCCAAAGTTACGGCCGCGCAGCCGGGCATGCTCGGGCCGCAGCACGGCCTCATGCCGAGCGGGCCGCTGCCAGCCTTCGCCAGTCAGTTCGCACCTCCTCCGTCGGTCTCCTACCCGACGTCGCCTCAGGACCTGCAGACAACCCTCAACACCATCAGCTCCCTCTCACAGTCGCACTTCACGTCCAGTTACAGTCAGGTCAACTCGGAACTGAACAAAAGTCACTCTCACCACCATCCCGGCATGCCGTCGCACCACCATCCGCACCTCGGCGGTGGGGTGCCCATGGGAGGACCGGCCATGCCCGTGCCCATCAAGCCCGTCTTGCCGACGCTGTCGCTGCCCTCGCAGTCTGTGTCGTCTGCGTCGCTCATGTCCGGCGCCGGCAGCACGGCGTCCAGCGCGCCCGGCTACCCGCTCTCGAGCGCCGCAGCCGCCGCGTCGTCCGGCCTGCCGCTCAGCTCAATCAACGCGCTGCCGTCCTCCATCCCATCCAGTTGCTTCGGTCTGCCTCCAGCGCTGTCCAGCTAAGCCGCTGCTGCATCAGGTAACTTCACAAAAAAAAAACAAGTTATTTTCAAATGATTGTGAAAAACAAGAGCAATTTTTTCAGCTTCGGACTGTCTTGCAACAAAAATTGAAGAGGTGAACTAAGATGATGGTTTCACTGCCCTGTTTATCTGAAAAAAAAATCGCCCTACAAGTTTGCAAACAGAAGAACATGTAGCACAACACAGAATGGACAACACTGGGGTTTTGGGCGTTTCTTCTACTTCACATGTTTTTGGTTTTTTTTCAAATTGCAGGATACGTCTGAGCCTTTCAAAATTCTCTTCAGTGTCATTTCAATTTCTTTGTCCCGTTGGATACTTGCTACTCTATTTATCTGTCAGGAAAGATGGAAAATATTTGTGCAAAAGCAATTAAACAAATGCGCGTATATTTTCAGGTGTGAGAGTGAACGTAGAAAAACACGGTGCATCAACAGAGAAGTGGAGAAAATCAGGGTTGTGAGGCGAGCGCACGGGCCGCTGAAGAGAGCAGCGAGGCCTCCGGGGCCTGCCGCCCGACTGTGAAATGACGGCCGGACCCCTCGCAAGGAGATGTAATGAACATGTCACCCGGCTTTTGAAGAGGGTGCACGGCTTAGGTGACAAACTATTACTTTCTATTTACACCTTATCCCCGATGGGTGAAACCTAGGTCTGGTTTTGTGTTACCTCAACTGTCGAGGGAGATGTTCTTATCTGGTGTGCACTGTTCTATGAAAAAAAAAAACTGAAAGAAAGATAAAAATCAAAACAGGACTTTCACCCAGGCCTGGTTGCAAAGAGACTGTTGACTTTCCAAATTGAATCAAACGAACAAGTTCCCAGTCTCGGCATGTGAAGACATTGGGTGCAAGCAAATTTTTGCTCATTTATCACTGAGTTCTTTTGGAAAAAGGCGAAAGAAAGCATTTGAGCACTCACAGTGAAGAACGGCAGTTGAAAACTTCTGCCGTCAACGCACTTTGGCTTGTTTTTGATAAAAAGCTCCAGCTTCGGTGAAGAGTTTTCTTGAAATATTATTCTCCGCGGCAATGGGTTTCAATATTTAGGTGCAAAGCAATTGAGTGCCGAACAGAAACATGAACGTGTTGTTTTCTTGTCAAAACAAGAATGTTCCAATCAAATGTTCGAAAAGTAACCAGTATGGCATCAATGGAACGCACATTCAGAAGGGCAAACCAACACTTCTCAGTCTTTCATTTGTTCAGTGTTTCAACAATCAGCTCTGGAGCATCAATGGAAACACAATGCGGAACCTGCACAATCTTTTTTGCCTGTTCTTCATACAAATCTGTCTGGACGAACCCCATCAAGGCATCACCAGAAAATATCAACCTGTGACGAAATATCAAGCCAAAGGCCGACTTTTTCTTTGCTCATAAAAATGGAGTTCCGAGGTTCCAGGAACTCAGGAAATCGCAGGAAAAAGACTGTTTCTTTCGGCCTGCAGTTCAATTGCCAACCCTGACTGGTGATTGTGGATTCTGTTCAGGAAACTTGACTGACACCCATCTGTATCCTGTAAGTATTTTATCTCCAAACAAATACTGTCAACATGCTTAGTTAAGTCCACTTGATGGGAACTGGAAGCTTGCAGAGCGGGTGCTGAGGCCCCAACTAAGACCCTGAATATTGAAAGTGTCCGCAAAATGGGTGTTAGACGAGTCCTGCTCAAATCCCGTATTCATGACAATTTTGACAAACAATTTCATGTCAATTAATTTGCCCCAAATGTCTGAGAGTTAGCAAGAGTCCTGTTTGTTCATTTGCGCTGTATTAGTTGTTGGAAATTGGGGCTTAAGGCTGGGATCTTGCTTAAGAATCTGATTTTTTTTCTCCTTCCAAATATGTACAGACCTTCACATTGAGATGCAGTGGTGGATATCACGTGGAACGACACATTATATGTGTGCTTCATTTTGAATTTAAGGGAACTGGACACGCTTGTGTTATTTATATTGTAGCCGCATTTGAGTTTTCATTTGCAGTAACACTGTGTGCATTCACGTTTTATGGTTTTGTGCTGTTAATCAGACATAGTGGAATGTTATGGCGAAAACTGCAATTTGTATGATATACGATAAAAATGGATTTGTTTTGTCAATCAAAAGCCCACTTGTTTTGTTCTGTTCTTGTTGCCCCCAGATTCAGGCAGGTACACACCACATAACATGCCGACCTGTCTTCACTCCATAAATATTTATTCACCAAAGGCTACGACTCCAATTTGGTCTTTGGAGATTAAATGTAGGGATAACGCAGTCTCAACGTGTACAGCTCCATTTGTGTAAATAGCATTCATTCGCCTTCTAATTCGCTGTCGAATGGATCTTAGCAATTCAAGCTGATAATCTGATGGGGGTTTAACAGCTTCGGCAGGAGACGTGATGAGAGTTTTACTGGCCCCAGATAAGAACTCACTCCATTCGAGGAAACCACAACAAATGCGGTCTCACACAGCTTCTCCCGACGGGAACAGCACTTGGGAGTGGGGACGGGAATTTCACAGAAATTAGCACAAAGTTCTGGAGAGCAAGTCTTGCAGCATCTTTGTCCCAATACGATCCCAACGAACGTGAGCAAAACACATGCTCCAGTGCTTGACACAAATTCTCCCGTGCACCTGTTTTCTTTCTGTGAATGAAATTGTGAGTTATTGTGATTTTTACTTTGGGAAAAGGCCACAAATCTCCCGAACAACGACAGCCAAACAACAATTGCTTTGCAAAATCATCTGGACTATCACCATTCATCAGCACAACATCGATCTCTGATGTCCAGTCACATTCTCTCATTAGTTTGAAGGGTGGGTTTTTGTTTGTTGATTTTTCTTGGTCTCGTGAAAAAGTCAACATGCAGACAAAACTGGTCGTCAAAAATCACCTCACCACCTGAAAACCAGATCAACGACAGAAATCCTGGCTGGTGTTCTTTTTGTCGTTCTGTTTCTTGCGGAGAGAACGCAGATTCCGATGAGTTCATTTTAATTTTGATGCAAAAATTTTGGCTCTTTCAAGCACCGTTTTTTCCATGCAGAGCGACGTTTTTGTTCAGTTTCATGCTGGAATGACGTTGGCATCATGTCAAAGGGAACGTGCTTCTGTGTCAAGCCGTTGCCACAGTGAGAAAGTCATCCATCTTGGGTTGTCTACACAATCTTTTATTCCCTGGCTCTCTGCACAGCCAGCAATTTTGATTAATCATCAGTTTCTCATTAAATATCGATTTGTACGAACACATTACCTAAACATACACATGCTCAGATGAGCCTCAGACTACCGTAATGTGTAGAAAATGAAGAAGGGTAAATATAAATATACAAAGTACTGTGAATACAAAACAGCAATTAGAATATATATGGCCGAAAGAAGTTTGTTAATCCGAGGCAACATTACAGTGAAACTGGAGAGACCAAATTCTGACCACCATGCACACGTTTCAGCAACAGCGAAATCAAAAACAGTACTCCAAAGGTCTCAAGCTCGCAGTTGTTCATTTCTTTGGGAAGTGGACAATTTTTCTTCAAAAATAGGAAGCAACGAGCAACAAAAACAAACCAATGTATTTGAAGGTCAAAGAGAAAAGAATAACACCATCAACTCTTACTCCGAACTGCACAAGGTTTTTGCAGTTGGGATTCCTGGTTTGTGCCCTCCACCCCAACTCCAAAAGCAGAACCATGGCGCAACTGAGGAAGTTTTTGGATCTGATGTGTTCAAGTTGGAGAATTGTGTTCGACAGAATGAAATAGAAACTGAACCTGAAAACATCCTCATACCACAACTGTGACGATTGAGATCAGGTGATTTATTTGTTTTTGCCCCAGAGATGTCAACAAGATGGCTTTTTGCGTTCTCAAGCAAAATTTCAAAACATCGTGAGCGGATTTCGGATGTTTGTGCTGAATAATTTATCGTTGCTGATGATGGTGTGCGCCGCAGTGGCCAAACATGTTTGCGTGTCTTTAAAAATGCAGCAGATCTCCAAGAAAAGTGGATTACCACGCAGAGACGGAAATTGCTACTAAAGAAGTGAAGGAGCTGATGGAATTTCGCCCTTGTTTTTCTTTTTCAAACATTTCTTGCTCACCTATTCATGGTAAACGCCCTTTTTCCTTCACAAAACAGGAACTATTGTGAGAAAGTTATCGAGACACCAAGCATGCAGTGCACATGATGCCCAGTGCCCAGTTGACGACCTCAAGTGCGCGGAATGCAAGTGCATTTCCAAAGTGTCAAGAAAGATTCATCTTCAGATTTTCCTGTCTGCAACAAAACAGGCGGCTAACGAACGATAAAGTATACACGAAGAAACTTCAATCTTGTTGCAAGACAGGTGGGATTTTGTGAAAAGAAGGTCCACAGTTGTTGGCCAGGGAACGCTGGAGGACTGGACAACAACACACATTGAGTCTGTTCCGTATTGGTCAAGACAAAAAGGACGCGAGGCATAAAACAGCACATGTGGCCGAGGACGGCAGCAACTGGTGGCGTTTCGTGTTCTGGTGCATCAGCTGCTGTTTTCTGGTGGGCTATGTGTGTACTTTTCCACTTTTCACACCTGGTATACTTCCTAACCTTTGACACTTTTGGATCTGAAACCTGAAAAAAAATCTGTCGCTATTTGAGGACTGGACGTGGCAACTTGATGATCCATGTGTTGGGCTCCGTGAAGCTCCGTGCACTCTGGTCAGAATGGCTGAGTCAATCGATGCACCACAAAAACCCTTTCTGAGAGTTCGGAAAAGCCACACCAGTTCGCCCCGTTTCTTTTGGGGTTGCACCAAACACCTGCACCAGCCCTGGCTGTTTGAGTCCATATGAATCAGACTTTTTGTGTTCTTTGGTCTCACAATGCGGGGACGTCAAGTTGCCACCTCGGGGTCTGTGATGTGTGAAAGCTGTGTCAGGGTTCACAACACTGCGCAGGGTAAAATAACACGACCAGTGTCAAATTCAATGACCTTCGTTTCCTTTGGTCAGCCTCGTGGAAGGATCTTGTCACCAAATAGTGCTTTTGCTTCAACAGGAAGAGGTCAATTTGTGTTCGAAAGTGTGGTCCTTGAACTTGTGAACAACAAAATTTGGCGCGAACGTTTTCCTTTGGGGGTGCCTGACCTCGTGGTTCTGCCACAATGACCAAAAACTGTTTTGTCTCGGACGGACAGAAAATTTGTTCTCCCACGACTGCCACTAGTTCTTGGAAAAATCAGTGACAAGAAATTGCAAGAAACGAACTCGGTAGCGAAGAACACAGCGGAATTCATTCTCTGTTCTGATTCAACCACACCTGTGGTCAGAATCAAAACAGGAGAACAGTTTACTCACATACACACATTTCAATCTGTCTTCTGGAAACTGTTGCAATGGTGCTGTAAAAACTGCTGCAAATATGCGCATTGTATGCACAGTACCCACATGTTTTGTCGCTTCCATCAGTAGTACAAATCATTTCAGATAATACCTTTAAATTTTGTTTCAGCAAAACGTTTGCAAAAGTAATTGTGTTTGAGTGTGTTTTGCGCAGATGTGCAAGCCGCTTCAGGGCAGGATATCTCAACGTATCAAAGTGAAGCCAGCAACTGTGTGAATCCCAATAAACAGCATTCGTTTTCTACAAATATTAAATTTTGCAAACAACACACATTTTCAAATAATTCTCTGTGGGTGTTTCTGAAAGATTGTTATCTCACGTGGGTTTGCAACAAAAAATTGTCCCCAATATGCAATGTATTGTGATTTGACTCCGGATAAGCAGTATATATGCAAATTTCGACCTTCATTGTCCGTTTTTTTTTATACGTGTGTGTTGCCTGAGGTGCAGAGTCATAATCACAAATGTTGCAAAATGTTTCTGAACACTTTCACCTGCAGAAAAGAGAACTAACCACACATCCACTTTTATCAGGTGACTGTCACCATGCACGCATGGTTCGCAAAGGCAGCGCAACACAGAAGACGGTAAGGGTCGTGACACACTGGATGTTGCGGGGCAGTCGGACGCAATGTTCTTTGGATGGCCCGTCCAGAAAATGACAACAGACACACTGGACGTTGCGGGACGGCATTGTATGACATCATAAATACTATTTTTGGACGTAACAAGTGCCCATGAAAATCTTTGCATATTGATTAGATCTACTGGATGAAACAAAAGGTGAGCACAATGCCCAAGAAAACAGGCAAAAAAGTGGGTGATGCAGTTCCCACTGCAGCACCATCCACATCCACAGATATGTCTGAATTTCCTGTCAAAAATTTTTATTCATCTGGAGAGGTGGTGCACACCATTGAGACAAATTGTCCAGTGACAAAGAAATCTAAAATGGAAAGGGAGAGAAAGGAAAAAGTTCTGATGGAGCAAAGCAAGTGGC
>JAAUXT010098274.1_pt1 | contig 14130 bp, 6 predicted proteins | sample 7278171 | NCBI WGS metagenome assembly JAAUXT01 (sample SAMN14350112, study PRJNA611818) | marine sediment metagenome | isolation source: surface marine sediment (1.8m) | place: French Polynesia: Moorea | collected 2018-08 | reverse complement strand
TTGGAAATATAGTGAGTGCCGGACAACAACTGGATGTGCATCAGGTAACTTACTCTTCACAAACAGTGGATCAAACTCGTAATTTTCACCCAGTACCATTATTGCAAACTACTGGTATGTTCCATACTGCAGAGTCTATGCCGGACTTCGACGACAACGGAGAGGATATCCCCAATGCACAACAGTTACCACAGGATTCCACCCCTCGAGAATAAACTGAAACTGATTCGGTGCATTCAGGAGATACGCACATTTTGGATCCAGTTGTGACTGTCAAACAGGCTTTTGAAACAATTAAATCCTTGCCGCCACCGCCTCCAGAAGAGATTGCGACGTATTAACTTGCCGGTTTCACACTGCGAAGGACAGAACACCATGCAGGATCAGAACCCATGCTGGATCCCAGATCCCAAGGTCCCTCTGGACGGTCTTCACATCTTTCCGTCGTTGCGTGTGTTTTTGACTTCAAAAGTAAACAGAATTTGAGGAGAATGCTTCATCTCACGCTTATCATTGCCCGGGGCCTGTTACACCGGTGTATCACAGGAGGAGGAATGTTCTGTGGGTCTCGCAGTGAATTACTCGTACGTGTCAATATTTTACTCAGCGTGACATTGATGTTTGATGTCATGAGGTTCGTGCTGTTTGACGGTCCATAAAGCACCCACTGATGCAAATTGAAAAACGCCAAGTTGAAAATGGACCATCGAAGGTCGGAGCAAGAAGGAATTGAATGGCGCACCGTGGCTTGCACCCGCCACATCTTCCCGTGTTGGGAGATATACGTTCATGCAGCTGTTCATCGTTGCTCGAACAATGCGGGAAACGGACAATGATAGTCGTGCAACAGGCTTGCCGGGCACAATCAGACCCCCGAGCCGCATAGAGTTGACAGGTTGATCCGAGCGCTGCACGACTTGAGACGTTGCTCCGGTCACACTGTCACGGAGACAGTTTGTGCTGCTCATATCGATGCGTTCTCCATGCAACGTGAGGGTTTGGACATTTTCTGCATTGCTTCCTCGCCAATCTGTTCCAGGATGAATCCACGGATTATGGACGGGCAGCTTCCGTCAACACGCCTTTGTTTGGAGAGGTTCCGTGAGTGCAGGATCTGATCTGTGTATGCGGAGAGGCGGTGGATACCGAGCTGCCAAACCCAAGACGGATTGGGTTGTTTCGAATTCAGTGGCATCATAAATCTGCGCGTTTTTACCAATGCCGTCAAGGATGTTCAACATGCATTGGTGGTGTTTCCGAGAAAATGAAATGTTGGTTGTAATTAAAAACATCACCGCAGCGTGATGAAGCGATGTATTTTCGCCTCTGCGTTTGTTCAAAACGACATAAATTGCGCTGCTTTGTTTTGCTGCGGTGAAAACCAACTCCGAAGCAATTCGTTTCCGCAAAGCGACAACAAACTCAGCAAGCAAATGAGATGAAATTTATTCACTTTCAAATGTTGACTTGAAATGGGAAACTCTACTTCAAAAAGAAATTCTCAGCGGTTCGCTTTTTTCGCCAGTGTTACGATGTCACTTGGTGGCCATTCAGTGGCACAAGACGACCTGTTTTGTGCTTGGGGTCGGAGTTGCTCAGTTGTGATGGTCCTGTTGCAAAGATTCAAGTGTTTTGTCGTGTGTTCACAAGGGATGGAGGTCACAGGTGCGCAGGGTGGCGCATGTCTGGTGGGTGGTGGATCACCTTGTGCTTCACCTCACCTTTGAGGGCGGGGAGATTCGTGAACAGCAAGGGAAAGATCTTGGCATGAGGAGCACACTAAAAGAAGAAATATGACGGCAGATGATGATGACATTTTCAGCATTCTCTGTCATCTGTTAAAACATGCATGACCTGAAGTCATCGGTCTGTTTGTTCACCGCATATCTGAAAGAATATTCGAGGTCTTTTCAGAAACCCAATTCGAGGAGGAGGATGGTCTTGTAGAGAAGCTTTCAAAAGGAAATTGTCTATAAATAGCTGTTCTTTTCTTCATGAAGTAAATATTTGAGGGGAAGGGACTCTGAACAAGATAGACTAACTCTTTTCTACCCCACTTCAGCCGTTAAGAAGCTAAGTACCTAATTATACTCGCACATGGACGAAGGCACATTCCTTAAATTGCTGTTGACATAATTTATAACGTGGCAAGGGGACTGCTCATAAGACACCAAATGTGCGAAGAATGGTGTTCGTCTGTTCCAGTCAATTCATGACGTTAAGTTTCTTGCTGTCACTGGCTCTTTCACCGCAAAGATGGGAGAAAGATGTTTGTTCCCCAGGGCAACATTGTGCTTGACAGTGGCATTCATTCATTTATTGTGTCTATCAGAAAGGCTCTCAACAATTTGAGTGAGCCGCGTGTGAACACATCTTTCTTTCCCCTTTTTGGCATTGCTATTTCGATTTGTAAAGTTCACTCGAATCTGTCGAAGGAGACGAGTGTTTGCAGAAGCTCATATTAAAGTGGATGTCCTTGTGCAGGATCGTTAATAATGAAGCTGCATACACATCGCTTGCACTGAGCTGCGTTGTGCGTACAAAAAGCGGCGTCTCAATCAGATCGGTGCTGCGAGTGAGGAGGAAGAGACAAAAGCACCGGCCGCGCCGCAGATAAGCTGGGCGAAGCGAGGCCGGTCTCCCTGTCGTGAAACAAAGGTTCATGGAGAACCGTACGAGTACACGGAGTAGAAGACTCTGTAGAGGTGGGTGGAGTTTCTTATGTGTGTCATTGAAGCGAACTGATGATATTTCCTTTGAGAGAAGAATGTTGGGCTCAGGTAGGAGGATGCCGGAATTTCCCAAAGTCAATTGTCGTGCACAGTCGAAGATCAGAAGAATGTCATGCTGAATGTGGATCTACCTGACGCCTCAATGTGGTGAGTCAGTCTCACTGCGTTTCGAAACAAACCTTGGTTTTCCAAGCGAACGTATCCAGCACAGTGGGTGAGCATGACATTGAAGGGGAATTTTGTCAAATCACGCAGGTATGTGGTGTTTCAGCTCTCGCTGTCTCCGCAGTTCTGTTCGATTACTCAGGCTGCAGAAAGGTATTTTCTTTCAGTTGTCTGTTTGTGGAGCCTGGGGAAAACTTCGATCTTGACTCCCAACTCGCTGGGTCGCTCCATTTCTTGGCCACTCGTGAGGCTCATTTCCTCTGTTCTCAATGATGTGTTTGGCTGGACCGTGGTTGGACCGTGCTTAATTCTTCCCTGAACATCTCTTCTCTGGTCAGCTGTCGAGGCCAGAGGTTGGGAGTCGAATGTCGTTCAGGTTGTCACTGGTTTCAACAGAGAATCACTTGGCTCAAGCGACGGAATTTTTCGAAAAACAACGAATGGAAAGATGCTCATGCGGACGCAGGGGAGAGGCATGGAACCTTGGGCCTGTACCTGACCCCCTCCCTCAAGAAATAAAGTTGTACCCAACTCTTTTTGTGCCGCAGTTAAATTTTTCTCCGTCGCTGGAGAGATGTGCTCCTGGCGTTGATCGGTTGGAAAACTTTGAGTGGAACACGTAATGTAGCAAACATGGTTCTCGATGTGATCCCCCCTCCCCAAATAAGAACAGCAAAAACCGCGCAGCCCTACGGCGCGGTCGAGCCTGTCTCAAGTGTGGATGATAGACTCGCTTGCTTTGCCGAGGATAAATTTGTTGCAGTCGCCGTCATTCCCTTGGTGACGCCAAAGGCTCAACTGGTCGGCCCGGACGATCTCCTGGAGCATTGAACTGTTCTCGGCTGATTCAGGCCGTGAAAAGACTCGCGGTTGCAGTTGTGGTTGTAACGGATTTTTTGTCGCGAAAAGCAGAGAAACAGTTTTTGTTGGGGGGGGGGGGAGGCAACTGGACACCCGAATTTGACACGAATGACGCTGCGACATTTATCTGAAATGGAAAGCCGGGAAATGTTCTTGAGGCACGTTTCCAAACAGCTTTCAGTTCAGTTCCAAACATTGAAAAATCGGCTCTTTGGTCAAAACAGAAACAGCAACTTTGCACACGAGATGTCGTTTGGTGAAAAGACTTTTTGGATGTGGGGTTTTCTGTGCCAAAATTTAATCCGTTGATGTACGTTGCTAACGCGGATAAGACGATTGATTCAATTGATTTGTGGGCATCGGGAGAAAGCTTTGATGTACGATGTCTGAAGATGTTAATCTTGCCTGCGCCGGCCTTGCTGAAGGAAGGGAGCTTGCTTTTTGCACTGATACATCCTGCAGTGATGCACTGCATTGACTACCAATCTGTTCGGGTTCTGTTCGGGTTTCGCCTGCAGAAGTCTCAACCGGGCCCTGTGGATCTTGCCAATTTCGTGGGAGAGGAATGAATTCGTTTTTCAGGTCAGAGCAATGGTGTCATTCCAGTGCTTGATTCGTAAGAGTACATAGGATCGAAAGACGAGAACCTTGATTGTGCACTTCTTGGCGTTTTTCGCACACGAAGACACCCACAAGACCCCGACACCACCACCCCACCACCACCCCATCCCGCAATTGTGTGCTGGTTATGTTTTCTTCGCAGCAACTATGCTTGAGCTGCAGACACTTAAAATTCCGCGGGAACCGGGCCCTTGCGTGAAAATCACTTTTCCATGGTGCTTGAAGTGATTGTAAAGATTTGGTTAAACTTTCAGTCAAGTCCAAAGCATGTCTTTGGATGCTCAGGGTGGAACGTGGAATTCGAATCCTGAGTGATTCAGTTTGAACGACGGCTGATGGAAAATTTTCTCTGGCTTGGAATGCCTTGAATGGTTCCCTTCCGCTTCCGCGCGGAGAGGTTTGAAATTGGATCAGCTGGTTGATTTGCTGCATCTCGAGACTGAGAATCGACGGGATGAAAATTTGAGCAATTAAAATCAACAGTAGATCCAAGTTTGGTGTCCAATTGCATCCAAAACAAACTTTTCGCTTGATGTTCATGTGAAAACGCGTGTCATTGTCTCAGTCCCAACAGGTGCAACTGGTGCAAAGAAATGCTTCATTTTCACTTTTGCCTGTGCTGTCACTGCTGCTCAGATACTGCCATTTTTGTTGATACAATATGGAAAAATCCCTGTGCGTTGTTTTGGGCATCGCTTTGAGATCTGTCGTTGTTTGAAGTTGTTGCATGCGCAGATGACAGCTGTCAGTGCAGATAGAATCGCAGTTTCCGCAAAAGCAACGCGCTGGTTGCAAAATGTTTTGTTCTTGAGAGTGCAATGAAGGTTTACCTGCAACACCAGAATCCCTCAGACACAAACAATTTCGTTTCTTGTCAATGCGAATGTGAGTCGCGTTCACTTGACGTACACGAAATCTTTCACCTTTGATTTTTCACCCAGTTTATGAACGTATACTTATTCTGCTGCTGTCTAACAAATGACAACGCCCACTACTGTGTATTGAAAGTCGACGACTCTTGTTGAAAACCTTCGAAATGGTGTCTTCTTGCTCATATGTCACAATCAAAGCTGCTCGGGTTCAGGGTTTGCTTGTTGCCTTTGAATCAACCTCTGCTGATTTTTGTATTCAGATCTTTTTTGCAGCAAGACAGTTTGTTTGCTGCAAATCTTTTTTGCGAGAAGACAGAAACGTTGAAACATGAGAACACAACCACATCAATAGGAGATAAAGAAGCCACAAAAGGACGACTAACCATCCTTTTGGCGACGTTTACAGGTGAAATTGCAGATAGAGTTACTAATGATGAGGTCTTTTATTCTTTCGTTGGATGTTGGCCGAACGCATTTCCTTTATTGGCAATATCCAGGAACCATTGGTATCCTCTTTTTTCCAGGCCCGGACACCTCCCGGTGTACCACTTCATCAGCTTTGTTTTGAGCTCGTTGCAGGTGCACAGCCGAATACAATGTCACCTTCGCGGAGAGGAGTAGATCTGATCGTGATTCAAGCACTGGAAGCGGACTTAAATTGCCCGAAGATCGTATTCAGCCTCAAAAGGCCAACAGCCATCACCGTTCTCCTCTCAGATGAAAGATCCCACGGGGAGCCATTGACTAGCACTAACACTCGGTTTTGTTTGCAGAAAGAGGACCTTAAATGGACAAACATGTGAGTGCAGCTGGATTTGCGGGTGGAAATGAGACAGTCAAGGAGTAGTGAGGCGAGTCGTTACCTCGGGACACACTGCAGCCATTGACCTTGATTGCCTACAAATTACCTTCTGGTAAGTGCTCCTTCTTCACAGGAAATAATACCTGTCTCGCAATCGCTACCTCCTCAGGACAGCGGTCGTCTTTCCGTCGAGAACTGTCTGCTGATACATCCACATTGCCCCAATTCTGAAACCGTTTTCGGACGGACGGGGGTTTCAGTGTCACTTCTTGTTGGCTTCAGACACAAACATTTGAGAAATTGGGTTGGATTTGGGGAGTTTCTCAGTATTGTACCGGGGTGGGGAAGAAAAGAAGCTGATGTTGAAAAGGCACAAGAATGCTGTGCGTTCTAGCAATGCATCGAGAAATCAAAAGTGAATGTGATGTGTCGGTTTCTCCGCCTTTTTGGTGCTTCTGAGCTTTCAACCTCACAGTGATTCAAAATTCTCACAGGTCTTGTCGAAGATCAAATCTGCCTGCAATGGTAAGTGCAACGACTTTAGCGTTTGCGTTGATGTTGTGATTTACGAGGCGAAAGAAACGGAAGACGCCCAGAATAGTGCTTGTGCGTGTGTCTACCAGTACGAGTGATCTGCGATTAAGCACGTCAATGCGAGTCAGTTGCGACGGAGGCACCCGCCGGTAAATACGGATCAACTCATCTGTGTAGATCACCTTTATCCGCGCGGACTGGGCCCATTGGTCGTGAGTCGAGCGAGTTGACAACGACGAATCCGGATCCGCGCACGACTTGGGTGGTGCGCAACAGTGATTCTGTCTCCCGACAAAGATCACACAGAAAAGAGCTGATGGCGTTACGAGCATTGCTGAGCGTCTTGCAAACAACAACCATAGACATGAAAGTTGTCTCTGCAATATCATACGACGATACAATGGTTTGAAAGCCTGGCAGGGTCTCTGATGGAAGCCAGGAACTTGTTTGATTCTTCTTCATGAGTTACAAAAATAGTTTTCAGATGTGCTCGGCGTATAAAATTTGTTGAACATTCTGGTGGTAAACATTCTCATGGTCGCTTGTTGTGTTTAATATGTTTGGAAAATGACAGTTGCTCAGTGAAACGAAATCCGACAGCTCAGCAAACAAGTATTTACATTGCCGTAGTCAGCTCTGAGAACAGTACATCACTATTGACAAAATTGAATCAATAAGTACTGAGCTGTGTTTTGTTTTTGAAGTGATCCAAACTGCTCCAGCCCTCGGAATATCGACCTTGTCTGCTCGGCTTGTCTGACACACTGATGTCGCACGAGGTGACGACTGACGTTCTCCGGTTCCTCATTTTTGTCATCTGCCTCCTGTTGCAGGGCTGTGTGATCGAGCTGTACGATGTACACGATGGTGGACGACGGGGCTGAGACGAACTTGACGGATGCGGCCGTCGTGCCGTGCCCGGACATGGAGGAGGAAGGGCCGCCCATCAACTACAACCACCTCGAGGGCGGCGCCATCGTGCTCATCCTCGTCCTCCTCATGATACTCACGCTCATAGGCAACTCGCTCGTCATCCAGTCCGTCGTGACGTTTCGCCAGCTCAAGACGCGCACCAACTACTTCGTGCTGTCACTGGGCGTCGCTGACTGCTTTGTCGCGGTGCTCGTCATGCCGTTCGGCGCCTACCAGCTCTACTCGAACCTGGTGTGGGACCTGGGGTCCGTCATGTGCAGGATCGCGACATGCCTCGATGTGATGCTGACCACGACCTCGATCCTGCATCTCTCCTGCCTCGCTATGGACAGATACTTCGCCATCTGCTCACCGTTCTTCTACCACGAGAAGGTGAACAAGAGAACGGTGTACTTCCTGATCGCAGGGTGCTGGACTGTGCCCATGCTCATCTCATGGATACCCATCATGAACGGTTGGAACGAGGTCGGGATTCATGACGTCATCTCGTGCAAAATGCCCCCTGACGGCAAGGCGTGCATCTTTCTAGTCAACAAGGCGTATGCTGTTCTGTGTTCACTCATTGCATTCTACGTACCCACTGTCTTCATGCTGCTGGTCAATCTGCGGATTTACCGGGAGGCCCGCAAACAGGCGCAGCAAATCAGAAGTCTCGAACTCACCACCATCGGGGACAAGAAACGTCAAAAGAAATTCCGTCAGGAGAGGAAGGCTGCCAAAACTCTGTCGATCATCATGGGTGCGTTTTGTGTGTGTTGGTGTCCGTTCTTCGTGTGTAACGTCATAGACCCGTTCATCGGATACAGAATCCCGTTCTCCGTGTGGCAACTGGCGCTCTGGCTCGGCTACTGCAACTCAACCATCAACCCATTCCTCTACTATTTCTTCAATTTGGCTTTCAGAAAAGCGTTCACCAAACTTCTCATGTGTTACCGGTGTCGAGGCATAAATGACAACAATGAGAATTATCTGACGGCCATTTCTATGGTGTCCGAGTAGAAACTGACAAGCAATCATCCACTCCGAGGTTGTTGCGCAATTCTGCGGTGTTGTGGAAACAAGTGCTTACCTGTGCTCAATACGAATCAGCTTTTGATACCTCGATAAATACATCGGTTGACAAGAAGGAAGCCAAACAGGTTATATTGTTGCTCAGTGTCGTTACCACGGCAACTGATGAACACATGATAGACTCTGCAGCCAAACAAGGGCACGCAAGTGTAGCTGGAGGGGATTGCTGCACCAAATGGGTTGTGCGTATTCGTTCGTTGCATGTCATGTCGAGCGTTGTGGCCGTCTCATTTTTACTTTCTTGTTTGCTTGAAAAAATGAAGTGTGTGCTTCATTCGTTGGTGAATGTGACTTGAAGGACTTGTGAGAATTGCACACTTGAATGTGTCGCCAACCAAAACGAAGAAAATGCGACTTTGTACTTGTTAATTTGATTCCAGGCGCGAACGAGGTCTGAGTAATGTAATTATCGACAGATGCTCCAGAACGAATAAAGCTGCTGCACGTTTGGCTCTGGCCATCATTTCTGAGAGCCACTTACAAAAGTGGAAAGGTTTGTTCAAAATTGAAAGGAGCACTTCCGCGTGCGCTTGCGAGAATTTCACGCGAAGCAAGACATTGTCTGGTTGTTTGAAATTGAGAAAGAAACATCAGGTTTTCGTTTGTGTTGAAAAGAGCAAGGAAATTAAAGTTGAAATTATTGTCAGTGCAAGTTTGCAGCAAATAGATCTCTTCCCGGATTACCATGGCATCACATGTGCCGCTGGCTTCTGCCGGGAATGGAATCACCAAATTTACACAAAAGTATTTCTGTTGAAAACACGACCACGGGGGTTGCTAAGAACCGATTCATTTGAGGGAATATTGCGCCTCGAAGGCATTCTCAATTTTATCCCAGTGTTGCATGTGCACCAAGTGACAAGGTCTAGATATCAAAAGTGAGTACAAGTATTGAAACAATGTCCTGTGACGGTGGAAAAAGGTGTTTCTTTTCTCAAAATGTGCTGCAACGTCGTTTCTTTGTCTTTCAATAAACTTTCTTGCGTGATGAATTTGTTGACAAAGTGTGGGTGTTTTGCCTGGCCTGTTAGTTCTGAATGAAATATTAATTGTCATGATTTTTAACATTTGTATGTTGTGTCATTCATGTGATAAAGTTATCACACAAACAATCCGCTATTTTTTGCCAAAAGAGGACTTTACGTCATTTTGTTGATCTCTGAGTTAATAAATGGAAGTGTACATTTGTTGTGGACGTTTCGTGTTGCGGAAGTGAATGCTGTGTGAAATTAACTTTGAAACTTGACGAGAAATCTGTGCGATCAGTTTCGTGTGGACATGACTCAATCCAGCTGTGTGTGTGTTGCTGTGGAGTGAATGGCTGACGTCCAGGCGACGCCGCTGCGTTTGCGTTCGCAGTGGACTGTCCAACGGAAAGAAGGAAGACTACACTCAGGTGCAGGTGACAAAACCGTGTGTTTTGGTTCGTTTCAAAGTACATTTGCACAAAGTTTGCTTCCGTTGGTGAGAACGTGTCGGCCAGTACTTGGCAGGTCAAAGAATTTGCCCAGTTTCACGCTGGATGTGTCGTGTGTTGTGCAACTGACGACCGGACCCCTGCGTGACTTCAACAACGCGTTCAGTGCGAATCCGACTTTGTTGGTGTCAAACTCACGTTTGACAGTGAAGCAATTGGCTACAGTTCAGTATTAGAGGGAGTACCGACTGATTCCAAATCTGTGGTCACGCCACGGAAATCTGTGCGTTTGAATTCGATTCTTTGTGATAATAAACCGTTGTAGGTCTATTTTCTGGTTGTGGACGTCTCTGAACAAGACGAGAGAACAGGAAAATACAAAACACGACGTATTTTGTGCCAAAACATTGATGTTACACATCACAAAAACTTCACCGTTTAATTTAATTTGCACCAGACGCGCACGCGCGCACTGTACAGCGAAGTTTGTTTCAGATTCATTGTGCTCGGGTACAATAGGTCTTCACTGCGTTGTACTGTGGTAGTATTCACTTGTTTCACGAGTTTATTCGCGTTCAAGGTGTGCATAATTGTATTCTAATTGTTCGGTGATGTAAAACACAAGAAATTGCGACGAATCATTGTCCATCCGAAGAGCTGTAAAATGAATAAAAAGGTAAATTTTCACCATGGAAATATTTTCAAAACGAAATACGTTCTTGTTTTCTCTTGTCTCTCACAAAATGGGACATTCAGTTGTTCTGAAGACAAAAAAACGGCAAGTTTTCGCCACTTTTGAACCAGTCAAACTTGCTCTTTGTCGGGGAATTTAGGAAGCACAAAGGAAGCTGGGAGTGGGATTGTGCTCAGATTCATCATCTGTGGAATGTGTCTCTGAGACAAAAGTGCCTGTTTGCTGCTGACTGACAACGCCACATGCATGCTGCTCAGCCTTCATGTTGCGCGAGGAAAGCCCTGCCCATGCAGAAAACTTGAGATTCGAAAATATTGAAGAATAATTATTCACACGAAACCATGGGCTGAATTACTTCATCCCACGTTAATTATGAAAGAGTCATGTGACATCGCGTTGCTTCAATTCTGCAGACAGATCTTGCTGGAGCTCTTGGAGTTGGACTTCAGCAGCGAGACAGCGTGTTTCAGCTGTTGTTTTTCGGTTTTGAGATCGCTTCAATCCGTAGGTATACCTTCCACGTGGACTGACCAAAGTCAATCGAGGAAATTCAATGGAAGCGTGAATTCCAAGTCAAACGCCCTATCTCGTTGATCCAAGTCCAGCGCAGATTGTTCTGGCGTCGTGACAACTTCCGGGGCTCCGCTGTCCGGACGTGTCTTTTGTTACAATGAGCCTGTTCATTAGTTTGCCGCTTCGTTTTCTGTTGTCTCCGAATCGCTCCTCTGGGAAGATTTTGTCCTCATTAGAACATCCACTGAGCCTGTCAGAACGTGATTGGTTGCGTGTATTTTTGTGGACTATAGATTTTGTCGGAAGTTGTTTTCTGAATGGCAGAGGGACCACGGGTAGATGACGATGCTGTTGCTGTTTCCACGCAATCGTTGCGTGCAGCGCGACACGGAGAGCGACACTCGTCTTCAGACTCCCAGAAAGATGGTTTTTGCGTGTTTTGTTTGTCTTTTCTTTTCCCCTGTGTCTCGCAGAGAATGTGATCGGTGCGACCTTCCAACATCGCACGAGGCAATGATCTGCTTGCGCACGGCTTTCTGCGTGAGACAAACTCTCTTCCCTACATGCAAAGACATCTCAATTGCTGTCTCTCGCGCAGGCAATGTATTGGTGTTGCAAACATCAGAACACATCTTTTTGCTAATTTCTAGATTTCTAAAAAACACAAAGGTCTGGCACATGTCACGGAAATTGTGTTCGGTTGCTTGTATTCCACCACGCAGACCGAGGGCTGTGGATGCAGTTTCATGGAGGTTCGACTTTTATTCTTCGTAAAAACAAAAAGCTTCGCTCAAATTCCCAACCACGGAGATGTTTGCACCCGAAGCAACATTCACCATGCACGATTTGTCTGGAGTTTTGATGAAGAGTTTGTGTACCAGATATGGAAGGTAATTGAAGTTCAATCCTGGAAAGTATTCGAATGGCGAAACAAAAGAAACCAAGTTCCAGAAACTGCAAGCGTGGTATCTTATAGGGACCCAGCATTTTTTTTCAGCAGTCAAACATGTCTGATGCACAAGCCTCCGTCAAACGAGAAAACATCACTGCGTGATTTTTGTGTGAAGCGCAGCCCTTTAATGAATGAAGCTTTCGTCCATTCATGACACGCATTTTCCAACCTGTTGCTCTGATAGACTCCGCAGAGATGTACCGGTAGGCTCTCCACATCTGATCTAAATTAGAGGCTCAGATCGATCAGGCCCTTGAAGGGCCGGTCGCTTGATAAATGTCTCCGGCTTGGATTCCTGTTCCTCTATTTTCGCTGCAGCATCAATCAATTCAGGGCGTGCGCGCTACTCGTTTGTATTGCTGTAAATGACCGCGGTGTAAGGCTTTGCTTTGGCCTCATCGGAGGAGAAATTGTTTGGGTTTTCTTTTTGCGCCTTCGGGAAATTTGTTCCGAAAAAGCGAAGTGTCTGTGCAGTCTCGACGTCCGAGTGCATTGCAACACTAAATTCTTGCCTTAGTGACGCACACACGTTGCAAACTGTACGTATAACACCTTCCACATCGTGTGGAACCACGTGATCCTGCAGGAGGTGCACCGACTGTCACTGCCGTTCGTTTCTGACGACATCTGCAGACCTGCAGCTGCATGTGGTGGAAGCGTTCCCACAATGGACAGCAATAACCCGAAAAGTGAGCAGTTTTGGAGACACTTGGGGAATCATTGCACGCATGCATCGAACTTTCTTGCTTACCTGCCAAGTCACTCTCCTGATCATCTGTTTCAGCGGCTCATGCATGACATTGCCATGAGACCCGAAACTGACACTGCGTGGAGCAGAGTGTAACCAGGTGTTAACTTGCTTTCTTCTGATCTGTGTTCTTTTGTTGACGACTTGGTTTGGTTCTATTCGGTTCCATCAGCTCTGTTCAACTCAATGCAAGACCGAGCCTCGGAACTCCTTGCAAACTATTCATTTCTGAGCAGAATGATTGGTGCCACATGAAGTTCAAACAGGACAGCGAAAATGTGTTTGTTGTTTCAGTTCAGTGCATGAGATCACATTCTCAAATATCAAGGAAAACCTAACACATTGTCACTCCTATGTTGTTGGGGATTGATACCAAGACTACTGTTTATGCAGTCCCTGCACTTTTGCATGCCGTGTTCGCCCTCAATTGAACAGATTGATCAGGGGTTCTCCCCCCTCACAGTTCAAGGGTGTGAACCTCTTGCAGAGTGAGACTGAGATGCAAAGTTGGTGAAACTCGGTGTTGCGGAGTGCGCGGGGTGGGGAAGCACTATACGCCGTGTGTCCACCCCATGGTATGCAGGCGGAAATTCCTCAGTTTGCTTCCCGTCTCCCAACTTCATGAAGCTGCCTCTTGTCCGAGTTGGTAAACGGTATCGTTTTACGACCTGTCAATTCTGTGTGGAACCAAGATCAAAACTTTTTTTCCAAAGCAATGGTTGTCGAATGCACGCACCCTGTCTAACACTCGAATCAGAACAAAGCAATGGACACAATAAATCCATTAGCATTCACCGAGACTGAAGGCTGAGGTCAAAAACGTAAACTGCGTGGAAATGACGCTTCCAGCCATAAACCCTCTCAACGCGATCGTCAGATGAAGTCTTTTTACGTCTGGAAAAGGAAACGACTTGGCACTCTTTGTTCACGAGAACTGCAAGCGTGCTCTTGGGGCCAGGTACAAATTTTGGATTCAATGGTTTGTTGTGTTTTGGTCCTGAAAATGCCCGAGGTGCCAACAGAACAAACCAGAACATTATTATTATTATTATTGGCCGAATTTTCGGACAATATTGTTTTCAGACGTGTCGGTTTATTTATTTATTTATTTATTTATTTATTTATTTATTTATTTTTTTGTTTGTTTGTTTGTTTGTTTGTAGGCACTAAGGCTTTTGAACCAGGCATCACAGACCAATGCCCTTTGCACCATAG
>JAAUXT010129309.1_pt1 | contig 14133 bp, 12 predicted proteins | sample 7278171 | NCBI WGS metagenome assembly JAAUXT01 (sample SAMN14350112, study PRJNA611818) | marine sediment metagenome | isolation source: surface marine sediment (1.8m) | place: French Polynesia: Moorea | collected 2018-08 | reverse complement strand
GCTTGTTGCCTGTTCATTGACATGTTCATTGTATCAATAAAACTGTTTACAGCATCGATACAAGTCGACTTCAATCGATGACACAGTGGTGCGACTGAAAAATCGCACCACGCTTCGACAAACACGAAAAAACAAGGCTCACTCCACCGCGGTGTAGACCCAGTGTTCACCACCCCCTCGCTTTTCTGCAGCCACAAAGTAACACCGTCTCTGTCCGTCTCATCGCCCGACGACCAACTGACAGGCGATGGTTTTGTACACAGGAATAACACTTCTCACGCAAGGTTGCGCTCGAACATCCCGCGAACCACATCCAGCAGTCTTGGAGTTTGGTGCCCTCAAAGTTCACACTTGGAAAATATTTTGTTCGTTGAGACGGAAGTTCCCGTTTCCCTTGGACGGTGTCGTGACATTGCCACCTTCAAGTTTCGGTGTGCGAGTCCGGGCCTCAGACTCGTTCAAACAACCGTTCGTAAAAACTGCGAGTCTGGGTTGTTCACCAGGCTGTACGAGTACAAACTCCGTGGTTGGTACTTCACTGAAAACGTGCACAGATCACGGCAATCAGTCGCAAGGGAGAATCTACCTTCTGCCCCAACCTCAAAGTCAAGAAAGCAAACTGAGACTGACAAACTGATGAGCCCATTTGCTCAGCTTTTCACTTCCACAGTTTGTCTCTCAAATCCGTGTCATGCAGCGCAAAAAAGATCTGAAGGCTTATCACCCGAAGGTGTTTTGTTTTCGTTCACTCTGACTTTCCGGCATTTGGTCCTGGCACTTTCTTCATCTTTGTCGTGACCTTCCGAGCGACGACAGGAGGTCGTTGTGAACGCAATTTGCAAAATTAACGTGAAGTTTCCCGGGAAGAGTTCAATGTACCCCATCTCTTTCTGCCCTTGGTATCTAGTGCACACCGTCGCTCTGACATTCACAGCTTTCTGCATTATCTCACCATTTCGTTCATAACTCAAATTTCTCCACCGAGCTCACAATTGAAGAACTCAGTAGTAGCTCGGTTAAAAGCTTTCCGTGATGAAAGCTTGCCACACTCACTTCACAAGCACTCGACTCGGGACCCCTTGCCAAAAAGTCGAGGCTTCCTCAATATAGATCAAGACCTGAACGAAGAGAAACCGCCCACCCACCAAACTGAAGGTAGCTTCAGGTGCGACGAATTGAGACTGGAGACTTCTGAATGAAAATGCTCCAAGCTCAACGCTGCGAAGCAGGGGGCGGTAGACTCTATTTACTACGGGCTGAGAGGGGGCACTCTGCTGCACCTTTGTACTGAAGACGGCTTGACGATCATCCTGCGCAAAGTAGCCAGACACAACAGCAGAAACAAGCCGCACGGGATAGACTTACGGACGTACAGTGGATACTTTGATTGTTCAGGGTGACTACAGTATCAAGCACACAAACATCATCGTGTAGGCTGGAGAGCGGTGCACAACGCCCCTGCAAAATTTTGGTTCTGCCTCGAGGTTGTGCAGTCAAGCAAATGTGCACAAGGTGTTTGCAAACCACCTGCACATCAAGTCTGAAGTTTGTTCAACTGAACCACCAGCTTTGGATCTGTCAAATTTACTTGACAACAAAATCGCTGAACCACAGAGGAAAAAATTCGGAGAGGCTCTCCGCTGTTGCTGCAAACTAGACCGGCTGAGAGATAGGAACAAACCACTGAAGAAAAGAAATGAAAAACAACTTTTGTGTTTTGCCCAATAGATTAGTTTTGATGGAAGTGTAATCGGCGTAAAAAGCCACAGAGGAAGAAGAAGCTGATTCGTGAGCCAAGTCGAAGCGTCTACCTGTATCCGTCGCTACTTCCAGATGCTCATCACATGATTTCCGTCGAGTCTGCCTCACGCCGACGGATTTACAATCCTGCCTCGAACAGATTCTTTCCAAACGTGTGCCCGGTGTTACTTGTGCATGAGTAAAGGTTCGGTTGTGACACGCACCTTGTAGCGGCAAATAGTCCAGGTCCAGTTGAGAGAAGACAACACTGGAGAACACTGGATTTAGCCTCCATCGATCACTTACACCGGAAAACGAGAAGATCGCACTTCACTGAAGATGGCTGACAAGGTAAGAGCTGTACGATTCCTCAGGGGTGATAAATGCCAAGATTATGCTCTAATATGTGTGAAATGGAAACTGGCTTCCATGTGTTGATTCGTTGTCACTTCACCTTGAGGTTGAATCCACACCTAATGAACTTCAATGGGTCAAAACAATTCGACCATCCATGCAAGGCCCAGTTTTGTGGAGGCCAAAGTTTTGGTGAACAAGGAACAACAGAAAGTCAGTTTTCGTGCGGCAAATGACATGCATTTTCTGCGTTGCAAATGTAGCAAGTTGCAGCCACCTATTTTGCAGGCAAAAATCAACGGTGGTGCGGCAGGAAACTTTGCAGCTTTGGTTAGCTCCATGAAAGTTGCCAAGGTGTTTAAGAAACGTGTTCTGGAGACAGTAAGTGTCTCGAAGACAGACGGACAAACTCTCCTTCTTTGCTCCCGTCCAAACTGTTGTGGGCGGACAGGTGTTCAAAATTTTGTCCGCAACTTAGAACCAGCAGTGACCATCCCTGGAAACGTTCCGGTGCACAGGTGTGTCCGCTCACCCCAGTTTGTTCATGAAAGTTGCAGGGTCATTCTGACCTTTCTCCCTTCTTCTCCTGTCAACCAAACTGCAAACCCACGCTCCGTGCACCCTTCCCTCAAAACTCTCTCCTGCCCGACGCAGATCTTCCAGCAATGCCTGTTGGCGCGGCAACCCACAGTTTCAACGAAACAGGAACGGAGACGTCAAGACTTCTGCTTGGAAACCTTTTCACTGTTGCCTTGCCTGATTCTGTTGATGGCCTCAACCATTCCTCAACACACTCTTAAATTTTAGTGCAAATTCTCAGCACAATTTCCTGTGTCAAACGTTGAGCTCTATCTTTGGCCACAATTTTCCCACAGCTTCTTGGAGGTTTGTGGACTGTTTCACCTCATGCTTCTCACGAAAGCAAAGAAGCAACTGAAAGACGAGGTGGCAATTGCGAGAGGATTTTCACAAATCAACAGTCTGCCCTTTGTTCTGTCCCAAATATTCGCAATTGGAAAGTGACTCGAGGAGTTTTCCACCAAAGTGAACCAACAATTTGTGTTCAGCATTAGAAAGACGACTCTCACAAGAACGAAGTGATCAATAAATCGATTAAAAGCAAAGAAGTACGAGAAGTACGAGAATTGGCTGAGGTACGGCTCGTATCACGATCTGGACCAAAATATCGAAATCTGACTTGGAAAAAAGAGAATAGATGCGTCAAACTGTTGCAGCGCAGCGTCAATGTTTTCGGGGATCAAAGGTGCCTGCTCCCTGCGCAGGTCCCCCCCCCAAACCTCCGAGCAGGAACATCACGCAGACCCCAGAACCCAGCTGCTGTTGTGAAAATGGTGCGTCGTCAGGGGCGGACCCTGGCGAGAAGCCCCTTGGCTCCCGAGCATTGAAAAACCCTCTGAGTGTTGCATAACAAAGTTGAAAACCCGTGCACATGGCGCCCGCAAAAGAAAATCCTGAATCGCCCATGGTCATAGTGGAGCCCCCGTCGTCGGCAGCGTCGAAACCAAATCACTAGAAGAATCCAGAGTTCATTTTCGCATCAGGTACCTTGTTCGAACGTCAACAAATATATCTCGAAGAAGATTCACAGAGCCTATTCTTTCCAGCTTGACAGCCGAAAGTGAATCCCCAGTTCGTGGTCCAGTCGTTGCACCCAATAACTTCGGGACACCTGGAAAGACGAGTGCTCGTACACGTGATTAACGTGAAAACAATGACCCTTTCATTGTCAAGCACAAAAATGTCTTGTCCTTTCCCATGCAGGAATGTCACAGAACTAATGTTAGCTTTTGTGAGAGGCACTTCACTCTGGTAGAGTTCAGATTGTCACATTGTGATTTCGAGATAAACATAACCTGAAGTGCGATGCAACCGACAAGCCACTTCACTGCCAGAAGAATCTTTTTCAAATGATTACACAAGATAGAATATCAATCTTTGGACTTGTAAGGGGCTTGTTTTGTCCAACCCTGAGAGGCTTTTCACAGAAAGCTGAACGGAACTTCAGACTTTGCCACCTGATCTGAATCTGATGCCTGGAATGTGATGTCTTCTGGCATGAATGAGCTACAGAGGTTTACCAGAGTGCAAATTTACCAAATGAACTGGCCTGAGAAATTATTAGCTTGCTTCTCAGCACAATCCTTCAGATCATCAGAAATAGATCCAGCAAACGATGCGGTTTCAATGACGCGCTTTCGTAAAAGAATCAATCAGACTGACGTGTGGAAGGTGAACGTTTTTTTCCTGCAAATCTACCCTTTCACTTTGCGCAAACAAAAGCAGCAGACAAAGAAATCTACTTCAGGTTGCAACTTTGGCTCCAAAGAACTGAGCACTTTTTGACTTTGGATTTCACACGATGCACAGCTGCACGAGCTCAGTCCATTATCTCTGTTGGTGATACGTGTCTAATTGTGCAGAAAACAGCTTTCCCACAAAAACTGAAGATCAGGAAGCATCCAAAAGATCGAATGAAAGATTGTACGGACGTACTGCACTTGGGGAGACAGGAATCCAGTGCAAGCTGCACTCTGCGCGTGTTTCGAAAAACCCAAATGAACAACTTCCGTCAGGTAGATTCTGTCTGGCAAAAGTTACGAGATTCCGTCACCCTCGCTCACCACTCCCTCCTTTGTTGCACAGGAACAATGGACATTCCCCAAGAAAAATGATTGTGATTCCCATGCAGGACCACGAAACATTGCCAGCCCAAAACATCGCTTGTTCAGTCACATTCATCCAACTTAATGCGCAATTTGGTGCTGCCATGTGAACATCATGTCCAGATCCTCCTGTGACCCTGCCACAACTCGTAAACATTTCTGTGACACTTGTCAGACCTGACAGCCAGAAAACCAAAGGAAATGCCGGATGTAAAAGCAGAAACACATTTGGATTCGGTTGAGAGACAGGCCTGGGTGCTTGTGAAGGAACAACCCATACGTATATTGCATTGTTGTTTGGCGCAAGAGACTCCAAGCAACTTTAGCAAAGGATCAAACTGCTACGAACAAGCACCGATCGGATAAAAAAATGTTGCAGGCGAAACAATGAATTGTCGTGATGCATCTCGCAAAAAATCTGGGCCAAAATGACACGCAATAGCCAGAATCTAGATTCTTGATGGATGTCAGTCGCGCATGACTGCTCCCGCAGAACGGAGATCTTGGTTCCATTCACCTGACCAGGTTCTCAAGCGAAGTTCACTTACCTCCCTTCCTCAGACCTTTCCCAGCTTCTATAGGTATCACAACCAACGGGAAGATGCCACTTAATCCCACTAGAATCGCTGAAATCGTTGCATACACCCAAGTTTCTCTCGAGTGTCCCCCAGCCATCTGTGCTTCGTTGTCTCTTCGAGTTGGGTTTGACACTCTTCCCTTGGGTCTGCCATTCTTCGATCTGTGAATCGAACACTGGACACACACGATCAGCAACGTCACCAAAACACACCAGACAACAAGTCTCCTGTGATATGGCATGTCTATTCTCGAGACAGGCATTTCAAAGGAAAATGCTTGAGCTCGAAAATAAAGTTTTTGGCCAGCAAAGTTGTCTCGCTTTCCTCCATCTTGGTTCGTCGCTCGTCTCGAGGTGGCGCTGTGCGCCGTGGAAACGAGGCTCACTCTTCTGAACTTTTTTTGGAGCACGAAACTTTTGAAAAAGTTTGCAAACTTGGGCCTCTGTTGAACCAGCCGCAATGGCAGGGATGTTCTCAGTGGCCCAGGAGGCAGGAACCCTGGCCGTACAGGGGCATTTGGACCGGAGGCCGAGTTTTTCAGAAGTGGTGGTGAATAGAAATCCAAGATGTCTGCATGAGTTGGAAGCTGCTATCATTTTGCACGATCCAGGTTGATCCTTGTTTATTCACCCCATTGTTACAATAAATCTGTATCTGGTATTTCCAGATACCGATTGAAGATTATCGTGTTGTTGCTTGATTGTGGATAACATGCATTTGGCGTGTCGATTGAGAGAAGGCCCCCACTTTGAACTTTTCCGGAATGCTCAAAATAGATTCCATTCAAAGACTGAAGTGCAGACTTCCAGTTCCAGAGTGCGCCTTGCAATGTCCTGGTCGTGAGAAGTGTTTTTTCCACTTCATGAGCTGTAGATCTAGTTTTCAAACCGCCCATTTGCGAGGGATTCATGTTGCCTCTTCCGTTTGCCTTCTGCATGGTGTGTCCTCAACTGGATCCAACTTCCAGCCACACCTCAGCGCACGAACTTGACTTTTCGTCACGTTGAATCTGGTCACTTGTCCTTTCAGAAAACAATCGACAAGCTTCCAGACAAGACTTTGATGCACATCTTCTCCTACCTGTCGCATCTGGAGATCTGTCGCATCGCCAGTGTGTGCCGCAAATGGAGGATGATCGCCTACGACAGCAAACTGTGGTCTCGGGTGTCATTGCGACCAGAGTTCTCCAAACTCTACGTCACTAATGTTGAAGGTGTGTCTTGAACCACCAACAAAAATTCTTGGAGACGAAAGCCTTTGAATACTCGTAGAGCTTCAATGAGGAACAAAACTTCGTCCGTGAGTGAAAGTTGTCACATTCTGCAGCTTTGCTGGCGCTGATCGGAGTTCGGTTTGGGACGTCGCTTCGCTACATCGAGCTGCCCTGCGAACTGATCACCCCTCCAATTCTACAGGATCTGGCGAACAAAGTGAGGCTCGTTATCCATTTCACCACCAAAGTCAATCTGCTCCTCAGAAAAGTGCAAAGATAATTTCCTTCACAGTGCAAACGAAGCTCAAGTCACGAATGCTCATTGCGATCATCTGCACTTCACCCCGCCAGGATTGTTCCAAAAGTCTTTTCGTTCTCAGTGCCCGAACTTGAGGTACATGACACTCGACTTCTCCAACGCCATGCAACTGCACGACTTCAACGACTTGAACGCTTTTCCTGTCAGTCTTCGAAGCCTCACAATTTGCTTGTCAGAGGTGAGAACCTTATTTTCGATGGTTCTGAAACTGAAAAAGCTTGAACACCTGTTCAGGACAGCCAGAACAAGACATCGCCACACAACGGCGATTTCTCAAATTTCACAACTTTTGCTGTTTTCAGGTGATTTTCCTGGAAGGCTTCATGAGAAGGGTGTACCAGAGCTTATCCTGCCTGGAAGTCTTGCATCTTATCGGTGAGTGCTGTGTGAAACAACTTGCTCTGCCATTGGTTCCGATGAACTTCCGAGCCACCCAAGACTTGGTTTGCAAACGAATCTTGCTCGATGTTCACAGGTACATTTGAGTTGGGAGACGAAGAGGAGGAAGAAATGTATGAGGTGATTAACATCTCGAAGATCCGCTCGCACACGCCCAATCTCAAGATCGTCAACCTATACGGCATCAGTTTCATCGATGACTCCCATATCGAGCTGCTGTCCAGGTATTCGGTTTGTTGTGCTGCATGTAGAGGCCATAAACAGAATGCCGAGCCGAAGCCTAATCAGTGGATCAGTGTCCTCCAACATCTGTTTCCATGCCCTTGTTTCTTCTTTTCAGCAATTGCATCCACATGGAGTGTCTATCTTTGAATTTCTGCTTGCGCGTGAAAGGATCAGCCTTCAAAACTATGATTCAACGGTGCAAGAAGCTCACGACACTGCTGCTTCATCACTGCGGTGAGTGTTGTTGCTCAGTTCGTGAAAGGTCCGCATGATCCACAATCAAATTTGAACACGTTGAACTTTCCGGTGGTGGTCAACTGTGGTCTCGTCTGGCACTGCAGGTCTTGAAGACAAGTACATGAGAGATGTGGAGTGGGAGCAGTCAGTCATCAACGAGCTCGACCTGACGTCAACGGAACTGTCCGAGGAGACTCTCAGGGACGTTCTGGGCAGAATCCACAGCTTCCAGTGGCTTGGACTGGGTTACTGTGAATTTTTCACAGACAAGGTTGGTGTCATTTCTTTTCCAGTTTTTCTTGTTGTGGAAAAGAAAAAGTCCTTGCACTGTCCTTGACACGTCTTCGGGGGTTGAGCTTGCAATGTCTGTTCTTTGCAGATTCTGGACGAAATGAGCAGAAAGGGGAAACTGAATGGCCTCAAGGCGCTGGACATCAGCCACACCGTGTCTCTGTCTGAGGGCGCTATCTTCAGCCTGCTCAAGAAGCACGGCGCCAAGCTGCAGGCGCTCATGATCGCCGGGAAACCGAAACTCGCCGAGCAGTTCTTTCTCAACGTCATCCCGTTCATGCCAAAGATCAAGTGAGTCCGCTGAGAATCTTGGGGTGCGATTCGATCCAGAATGGAGGCAAACGGAAACATTTGGTCGTCCTGTATGAGCTGATCCAAAAGAGCTCCAGGCGAAAAAGCTTGTCCAATTGGTTGAGCCCAAAGAACGATGTCTGTGTTTTATTGCGCAGAACGATGGTGATTGGTACAGCAAACGGCTGGTTTCTGAAGATGTCGACTCGAGTTCACATCGACCAGATCATGATCTGCCTCGGCCAACATTGTCCCGACCTGGAGCGACTCGAAATCCAGTGGGACCCAGACACCATCAGATACTCCGACAATTCCAGCAAGTTTATCGACATACTCAGGTCAGTGTACTTCTCTTGACTGGCTCACTCGAGTACTTTCCTACCTTTGGCGAAACTTCTCAATGGAGTCGTTGGGGAAAAGCTCAGTGCCTCTGCATCAGTGCCTCTGCAATGTTGGTTTTCTTCAGACTGAAGTGCCCGTACATCAAGTCCCTCACGTTGAGCGACGGAGAATACTACGAGATGGTCAAGTCGAATTTCGAGCGCGCCGACCGTATGACCAGCGTGCGCACTGTCACCAACTACACCACGTCAATGGTGAACTTGCTCCACTGCTACCGCGATCTGCTCTTCAATTGAACCTCGGCGGTTTTCAGAAAAAAACGAGGGTGTTCTGTCAGAGCCGGCCAAGTTCACTATTCAGTTCTGTGAGGTCTTCAGAAATTGTCGAACGATGTTTGTACGTTGTTGGATCACCCAGCCCTGGGTCACTTGTTCTATTTGTACAGGGGAAGGTTGTTTTTTTTTCTGTCGCCACTGTAAAATCCTTCCCTTCCCAACACCGGTTCGAGCGATGTTTCGTGAAGAAATTTTGCAACAAGCAAAAATTTTGATTTTCAACTGATGTTTAGTCTTGAAATTCTGAGTTACAGTTTGACCTTTGAAACAAGTGCCTGCACTGAGCGGAATTCAGAGAAGCGTGGACTGAAAACTGGTTGGTTGTGCATCGCAGAGTAAATTCAGTTGGATTACCTGCAAGGGTGCCAAGTATTTCTCAGTCCCACTTTTGGCAAGCGACGAAGCTATCTATGAACGACAAGAGTTGAACTTGTTTGAAAATTGAAAGACCAGGCCAAGTAGTGCCAAAAAGTCTTGCGTATCACGTCAACAAGAGGTTGCTAACTCTGCAACTAACACAGTTGGGTTCGATTCCCTTCGAGTGTCTGAGGGGAAAATGGGAAATGAAGCTTCAAACTTGTTTTTTTCAAAGTCAGATTTCGCTGTATTGAACACCCTGTTGCAGCTTTGCACAGATGTCGGGATCAAACTTGAAGCTCTGAAAGACAGGAACATTGCAGTCAATAAAAATTCCTTTTTGCACAAAAGTGGCAGCTTGTTCGTCTTGTGTTATCAAAGCGGTAGATCTATCAGCAGAAAGTTTATCGAGTACCTCTGAATAGTAGTTCTGAGCTGCTTGCTGGTCCTTCACAACGCCGCATCCTTCATGAAGACATCGAGCCAAGTAAAACAAAGCCATGGCGATTCCTTTGGAGATGTACTTGGGCTGACAGTCCGTTTCCGCTGCAATTTCCTTCAAGTCTTTCATCAAGGAAACCCTGGAAAGGAAATTATCTTCCACACGTGAAGAAACCACAGCATTGAAATATCGGCGGACTTCGCTGAGAGCATGACATTAAGTTGATCGTCTGTGCATGACACGAGACAAACCTGCGTGCCAGCTGCACAGCGTTCATGTACAGCTTGCTGCGGTAGAAGAATCCGACCAACTGGCCCATGGCGTACACATTGCCTCTTTCAGCTGCCTCGGTCAAACAAATGTAAGCAGATTCCAGATTTTTCTTGGTGCCCAGGCCCAGCATGTACATCACGCCCATAGCTCCTGACACATGCAAAAAAGATCTTTCCGTGTAAAGATCTATGTGTTTTGAATGCAGACACAAATGTTCGTGCACCTTGAGAGAAAATGGTGCGTGTCCGCACCTGAGCAAAAACAAACGCTTCGAGGCGATACCTTGAGACTCAAGACTTCCATTCCCACAGGCTTCAGAATGCCAGAAGAACGCTTTTTTGAGATCTTTGGTGTCTGGTTGTGAGTAATACATTCCCAGCAGGTTTTGAGCTTTGATGCTCGCTTTTGGGTGCCCATCATCAGCGGCAAGGAGCAGAAATCTGTTCAAATAGAACCTCTCAAATTTATGACAACAGAAGGCATGAGCAACCAGGAATTTGTCTGTGAACGACACGCACAAGTGAGTTTCTCCAACCTTTCTGCCTCTTCATCGCTTTGTCTCACACCGTAGCCTTGAAAATACGCTCTGGCTAGGTTGTACTGCGCGGCCCTCACCAAATGCTTTGCGTTTTCATCAGTGGTTTCGGCAATTTTTTTCATCAGTTCGAACCCCTTTTCCTGCAAACACAAGCAAGTGACTGTTTTCAACTCGATGGGTGGGATTCCTTGGTAAATTATACACATGACACCTGCAATCTCTGCTTTTCTCCAAACGTTACGTGATTTGTTTCTCCCGCCAGACCATCGTAGTGAATGACACCAAGTTGAAATGTCGACTGCCAGTCTCCTTTCTCAGTTGCTTCTTCGAAGTAGGGCAACGATTTCTCGTACTGACCCTGGAACCAAACCGGAGAAGACTGTCAAACTTCACAAAGGTAGAAACACGATTCATTTTTTGATGACAGAGTCTGACATTTCTTTGAAGAGAGCAAAGATGACCCAATTCAAAATTTTTCTTGTGGTTGTACCTGTTCGAAATAGAATTGACCAAGCTGAAACAATGCGACTTCACTTCCGTGTTTTATTTTTTCAAGGAGAACATTTTCGATTTTTTCATTCGTTTCTTCATTTTGATCAGAGTCGCTCCCGTTTGTGCTTTCCCCGTCATGAGATGGAAGAAATTCCTCGTCCAAGTTTGTGTCACTGAGACGAGAGTTGGGAGGAAGCTGTTCAGCTTGCAAATCTGCTTTTGCCAGGGACATGACACAAACTCGTTCCTGTTGCTGTGAACAAAGTGTGACAGTTCCTTAGTGTTTCATCCAATGCAATGTTCCTTTGTTTGTTGGTTGAAATTTTGTTTTTACAATGTCATTTTGGCAACGAATGCAAGCTCGGAGTTTCTTCTCCTCCGAAAGCTTCCCTGGCAACATTGGTTGATCATGTGACCGAAAGTCATGTGACTTTAAGGGTTGTCCGTTCTCGCGAACCAACGATAGGTCAAAATTGTTCCTCTCGTTTCAATGGATGCAACAACAATTATCAGCTGATTTACTCAAAATAAAAGGGCACAGACTGAGATTAAACTTTAGATAAACTATAACTTTGCAACATATCTTGTGTTGTCGTGCACAAATTCTTGTCTTTAACTTGAAGAAAGTTCCTTTTGAAACTCAACGCCCGTCATTCGGAATAGCTTCCATTGAAGAGGAAAACAGACGAACAAGTTTGTTGGATTTTTGTTTCTTTGGTATTAGGGACACACTGAACAACCAATCTTTGAATCTACAACGAACTTACAGTAGGTATCGTGAGTAGAACTGGTTTGTGTGGTCTAGTAGCAAGTTAACACCAAAAGAACAGACAAATATCGTTGCTGAATGCATCAAAACAACTCTGGAGGACCCATGCAAATGCTTGAAATTTTGTTGGAAGTTCAACCTGTTGAATCTGGCTCTTGAACCGCGTGTTCCTTTGCTCTTGGAGACGTCATGCGGAATGTCTGACAAAGATGCCTTTGATATTTTCGTTTCTACACGGATCCAAAAACGTTTTACCAGGTTTGACGTCAAAGTGTGGGAGTGGCACCGTGACAGATTTGAGCAACAGTGAAACTGCGCGTTTCAAACTTTTGCCTGTTTTCTTCGCACAGACATGTTGGCGACATGAGCGGCAAACCTACATCGGCCAAAGAAAAGACAGGACCTGTCCTTCGGAAAGGCTCCTCCAGCAAAATGGCATTGAAGTCGAAGATCGTTCAGATTTATGAGGCATTCTTCCGAGTGAGTGTTGTCAAAATGTCACAGCACACGCAAAACACGACTTCTCGATAAACTTTGCTGAATCACAATGACGTTTGGCTCAACATATCCGCTGTTTCAACTCTAATTTTGTCTCAGGGTGAGGATCCTTCCACGGGCAACCCCAACTTCTGGGATGAACTGTTTCTCCTGAAGGTAAGGAGGGATCTCTGCACTTTTCCCTTCCTGTATGTGATCATTGGGATGTTACAATTTGACTGTCAATTTGCAGCTGTAGTGATGTCTTACTTTTGTTTGTCAGGTGAACGGAGACTTCATTGTCAGTGAATTTGAGAAATTGAATGGTGAACAGCTACTGGCTCTCAAGGTACTGATATGACAGTTTTGTAAAACCAATGTGATTTTGAGACAACACTGGCTGGAACTGCCCTGTCCTGTGATCACCCCAAATGGGCATTCTGCCGTCCTTTGCAGGAAAACATAAATTTGCTGTTCTACCGGTCTGTTCAGACACTGAGAGAAAATCCAATCCGAGCGGCAAATGCATTGCAGGTTTGAAATGATCATTATTTCTTCGAAATATAATATTCTCAAGGATTTTGTCAATACGAAAGACTGTTGGACTCTTACCTGTTTTCTTTTGTTTGCAGACGATCAGTGCGTTGATCAGAGGCGTGTTCAAGAAAAGTCATGGCGACTTTGGCTTTGATGTTATTGACATTCTGGTTGGATTTGACTCGGCAGAGGCGCAGATGCAGGCAAGTTGTGAAGTCGTGAACAGAAGAAATTGAAAAGTACTGCGTTCTGGGGCACAATTGAAATGTGACTTTTCCTGACCAGGGATGTTGACGACAACAGATTAGCATTTTTGTTCCAGGCCTTGGTTGAGTCCATAAACCTGTTCGTCACAGGAGACCACCCAGTGGCCCTGAAAAATGTTGCTCTGAGGGTTATGCTCACTCTTGTCACGGTGAGTCCTTTTTATGTGCACAAGAACGATAGCAACTTTCAAAGAATTAGCAGTGTCTCACAGTTGTGTGGATCACCTTTCAGGCCACTGACAATGTCAGTCAAAACACCATTTTGGAGTATCTCATGATCAACAGTGTGTTCGAGTCCATCGTCCAGGTAAGGTTGCATTGTGTGGCTGCTCAGTATGTTCGTCCTTCTTTCGCTCTTGTGCTCAACATATCATTGCTGATGTCTCGCAGATATTAGGGACACCGGACGCTCGTGCGAATCACGGTCATGACGCGGTGCTGTTACTCACGATTCTCGTTCAGTATCGCAAGTACGAGTCGGCCAACCCGTACATCGTCAAACTCTCCATTCTCGACGACGAACTCGCTCTCACGGTAATTTGGTGATACCCGGTTGAAACCCACAGAAAATGAACAATTTGTTTTTGAAAACTACGGCAGTCCGTGCAATGGACAATGTCTCAAGTGAACATTACTTTCCAGGGATTTTCCCAGGTGGTCTCACAAACACTGACAGATTTCAACAGGTAAAAACTGTCTGTCGGACTTCTGGGACCGTACCGGGAGTTTTTGTCAGCAGGGTTCCCACTGCACCTGGAAAACCTGGAAAAACAGGGCCAGACCTGGAAAACCTGGAAAACCTGGAAAAACAGGGGGTTTTAGGGCAAAAACCTGGAAAAATATTGCAAAACCTGGAAAAAAATTTTGACCTCACCCTGAAAAAGCTCAAGAGCCTCAATGGAAAAGTGCAATTCAAAAACATGTTGTCACTTTTCAAATTATTTGCTACAAGTAAAAACATCAATTTGTAGATT
>JAAUXT010017754.1_pt1 | contig 14133 bp, 18 predicted proteins | sample 7278171 | NCBI WGS metagenome assembly JAAUXT01 (sample SAMN14350112, study PRJNA611818) | marine sediment metagenome | isolation source: surface marine sediment (1.8m) | place: French Polynesia: Moorea | collected 2018-08 | reverse complement strand
CCTGTCTAATGTATGTAATAATTTAATATAAAAATATTTAGAATATAATTAATTGGCTGAGGCCAGCCCCCCCCTGGTGGGGGAGGAGTGTGGTGTGACACACCAACTATAAATTTGAACCACCACATGACAGGTGGCAGCACTGTTCATTCAATAAACATAGAGATTCGCGCCACTGTGGCCAGTCTCACCTGAGATACCAACCCGTGTGTTTGTGATATCACTACAATCCACAACACTGAGACTGGCAGCTACGTGCGAAAATAACGCGAATCCATTCAAGACAGTGCACGACAGTTCCGTGAAGTGTGAATTCTGGCCAGTTTGGTTGATCAAGAGTGTTGTGGTTTGCTTGATTCACTGATCAGAACAAGACAGCCACTGGAAGTTCCGCTTTGGATTTGCAAACAGCTTCCTCACGGGCGATAAAATGGATCTCTGACTTGTAGATCCGCTCCACAACCTTGCACAAGAACAATTTCAGCAATCTGAACAAAAATTCATTGAAATTGATCCAGAGACCAGTGCACATACTTGTGAGCCAATCAGCTGGATGCAACAGTCGCAGTTAAATATGTTTCATAGTTAAGATTTTGTTTTGGTGCCACCGGTTCGTCTGCTCGAATTTCCCGCCAGTGCTACTAAAAGCGAAACTTATACCGCAAAAATTAGAACGAAATAACTAATAAGCATCGCATGCGCTAGAACCACACGCGCAAAACATTATCTTTGGAGGCGGGGCAACTCAAGTCCCACGATGGGGTGGGGGGGGGGGAGTTTGGATCCTTCGGGAAAGACGTGACAACATAAGCACGCGAAACTGTGGCTTTGGCATGCTTCATGTCTCGTGTCTGAGGCAGTTGACATTTTATTGGCACCGAGAAATGCTGAAAAATAACGCAAACAAAACCGCACACATTTGCTGGTGCACAACAGTATCAAAATACTTTCCTTAAAAAACAACCCCCTGAAAAGGTGAGGAAGGAACACCGTCCGACACTCAGCCCGACAGTTCCGTAAGTTTTGCAGAGCAATGCAGCGCCAATCACAACGCTCACGCTCGCAGACACCCTGAGATTCACCGTGCTCGGGCGTACAGTCTGTCCACCTGTTGTTGCATTTGACAGGCGCAGGACTGGCTGTTGACTCTGGGAACACTCCGAAAACGTACGATTTCAGGCAATCACTTGCACGAACAACCAGGATCCCACCAGCCTCAGCAGCCGTCTCCCTTCAAATCTTTGTCCGACTCCTCTCCATCGCCGGCGTCCATAATGCCCTCTACTATGTGGTTTTGAGCGGCGGCATTTGTCCAGTTGACTCCGTACGTGACCTTGTGTTCATCGGAAGCGACGACGTGCACGGACTCGATCTTGTCATGCATCTCGGCCCGCGCCTGCGCAAGTGCGTGCTGCACAGCGATCTCACGGTTCTGCCGCTCCTCGGCGAGCGCGCGGGTCAGAGCCATCTGTGCCTCGATCCGCACAGCATTCACAGCCTGTAAACACCCAGAATGCACGACCCTTAGCAAGAGTAGAACAACTCGTTTCTGCACTCGGATCTCGCTTGGCCGTGAAGAACCTCTCTTCTCATTTCAAGCGACTTGGCTTGGGGCAAAAATTATTTCTTGTGTGTCTCACTTTTGTCACGGAGAAGGGCTCGGTGCGTCACAATTGAGATGTCATACTTTTGAAAACTGAGCCACCCAGGGAGGGGGGAGGGTTACCCCTGTATACATACATGCAGACGTGACCCTTTGTGAATACGCGGCTCCTTAGACGAGCTCGCTGAGGACAGAAAAAATTAAACGTACCTCATTTTTTTCCTTGTCGTAGTGAGTTTTCAATGCTCCAAAGGCCTGTTCCTTGGATTGGATGCTCTGCTGTTTGCAAACCTCAATCATGCTTTTCAACTGTTGAGCTTGTTGCATGAGATTGTTCACCATCTGAAACACAAGAAGTCACAATGACCACAAATTCTGACGCGAAAGAAATTCATTCGAAGCGTAACCAGTGAGGTAACTCGCCTCTTCCAATTGCCACCAGTTTTTGGTTTCGTTTACGTCCAGCACTGGTTGTACTGGTTCTGCCGGCTTCAAGTGATGATTCACTGATGCCATCAGCACCGTCGGTTCTGTGATGCAAAGAACAATCAGTGACTACTAATACGTTCGGTTCCAGTGGCAAGAAGCTGAATATCGAAAACAATACTGTCTAGCTACCTGCAGTTGCAATTATATTTCCATGTTGGTCAGTTGAGACGATTTGTATCGTGTCACCGTTCTCCGTCCGAGCCATCTGAAGTGTCTGAAACTGCTGAGGACCTTGATTTGTCGGAGTTAACGACACGACCACAGCTGCAAATGAAAGTGAAACAGTAAAGTCACAGTCAGACTTTCGCGCGCCGACTGGAGCAGACTGTACTGAAAAAATGGCACCATGGAAGTGTACATACTCTCCTTGTTTGGAGACTGAGCGGTGGACGATACGGATGAAGCGGGCGAAGTGTTCATGGCGACGAGATTCGCGGCAGATGGAGACGAGTTCAACCTGGGCTTCTTTTGCACGGCGGGGACGATACTGATACTGCCACTGTCACGTTTCCGCCTCTTGTATGGGACAAAAAGTCTTACGGGGCCCGTCTGCAGTGAGAGAAAAACAAGAACGCTTCACCACTTTGATATGCGCCTTGATCGTCCACCATTTTGAGTTTCTGTGTCGTGTTGTGACAAAAGTCGATTTTTCTGAGTGTGTGAGAGAAGTCGAATTCCTGCGATTTTGAGATGTTCGAACATGTTTTGATTGGACAGTGGGATTCAGTTCAACACCGTTGGAGGTGACGCAGAGCGATCTACACATTTCTTCGCTGATGCCAACCCAAAAGGATCCCCCAGACCAAACCTGTTCATCGAGTTCATGTCGCGCGTGCGCTGTTAGCACTTTTCTAAAACTCACCACAGATTCGTCATCGCAGCAAGCTGCACACGTGCAAGATGTCGCATGCGGCTGCAGTATTCCATCTTCGATAAGACACTGCAAGGCTCTGCCGCCATAACGAACGCTCCGCTTCCAGTCTTTGCTGCTTGCACGACCGCAGGCGGCCTCAAACTCGCTTGGTGTGTACCATTTGTTGTCCATTTTGATACATCTGCCTCTTCCACCTGCCAAAAAATGACGTCTTGTTGAAGTCACCACTGCATTTTTTTCACAGCATTTCTTTTCTGGTCCTTGGACTGGGTGCAACATGGACTCACCTGACCCAAACCTGGTTTTGTACAGCTCTCCATTGGACGACTTGCATCTTACTGGAAGGATGTCTTGGTGAATCTGATGATCCCACTGGTACTTGAAGCCCTTGTCTCTACTGTTTGGCGTGGCAGGTGTTGGTGGAGGCAGAGGAGTGTTTGGATTCTTCAATCCCTCTGCTACACTCAGCGTCTGATCGTGGATGACAATGTGAGTGGTCGGGAGCTGTAAAAGATTAACAGGCAGACCAGGGTTTATTGGCAGCCTTTGTTGCACTGTTGTCATCACGTCACTTCATGACTTAATTTCAGTCTGAATTTATATTTGCTTGAGCAGGGCGGGGCGGACTGGCATCAAACATATCCACAGTCCACGAAAATGTTTTTCCCAAAACAATTTTTCAGAAGCGTCCTCGCCAAATGTCGGGGCAGGGGATCAAGCACTTTCGAAATGCTCTGGGACACACACACACACACACACACCGTTTACAAGACAGTGTATATCCAGATCTGGAACCTGACCTGGCCGCTGGATTCAATACAAAGTAGATCTAAATCATCGTGTGGATCCACACGGGGTCTGAAAACAAGCCCATCGTGCTGTCTTGCAACCGACCTGCGCCAACTGTTCTGCTGTGATGAGTCCTCCTCCTGATGTCTCAACGTACACTTGCTCTGGAGTCACTGCTTCCATTGCCTGACTCGGTGAGAGCAGCGATGAGCCGTCTGCTGTTTGAACCATTTCTCCTTCATCCTCCTCCTGTTCAAAACTGGCATTCTGATCCCCTTCACCCGTTGGCAGCCCCTCTGCAATGTTCACAGCCACAACTCCTGGTGCTTGCATCATTTTGGATGCCTGGTACAATCCAGGATGCCCTGCTAAACACTGGAACTCACTGGACTCCAGATGCATGAGTTGCTGTCTGCTTGAAATCTTCGTACGAAATCGCTTGTTTCCGCCGAGTCAACATGGCGGCGTCGCCAGGTGGCGCGCGACGCAAATTTGCCTGGAAATTGTGACTTTTATTGACAATCCAGCAAAATGTCTTGAACATAGAACATGGACAACGACTTTTTCTCTTTTGAAACCAGCATGCCGGTACGTACGGGCCTAATTCAGTTATTTCTGTGCTCTTAAGTGGCGGTTGTTACTTTAAGACTTTGCTGTGAAGTATTTCCGCACCAAAATTGGATAAAACTGTTGGAATTGCAGACGTTAAAATTCTACGTGTTCTGAGACTGAACGTGTTTTTGTGCAGACAAAATAGACAAGAGTCTATATATTCTGCGTTCGAATGCGGTGTTCAATCATTCTTGGTTTCGATAACTGTTGTGAGTCTGCAGGAATTAGAGTCTATAAGAATCTTCCACGTGATGTAAGCAAGCCGGACGTGTTCGAAATCAACTTTGATGTTGCACAACGGATTGTTTCTTGCTGGGTCAAACGCCCAGGCTCTGAACGAACAAAAACACCCCAGACAGATCCAAATCACCTGAAATTTCGGAAATGACTCGGACATTGCTTGTGAATGTCGCTTTCTTGGACATTTGTGGTTTCGAGTGGAGTTCAAGACCCACGAGTTGACGATCAGTTGACTCCAGAATGTTGCAGTTCAAAAATCTTGCGTTTTATTACACCCCTCTTGGGTTTGTTTGACCCAGTGCACCTGACGAGGGAACAGGGACAACAATAAATAGACTTATCATCTGCAAACAGCAGTTTCCATGAACTGAATGAAAACCATAGATCAGGATTTATCCCCACACAAAGATCAGATATGTTCCTCCACATGGCTGTTGACTGTGATATAGATACTCGCGATTTCTTGGGGAAAGCGCGAAAAAGTTTTTTCACTCGACTGCAGGCTCTTGGGGCCGGCAGCATGGAGCTGGGCAGCGAGTTGATGGAGGCTCCTGAGGACGAGGAGACGTTCGACGTGCTCAACGACGAGACGTTTGGAGACATTGGGGAAGGTTAGTGACGGGACTTGTGGGCGCGTGAGGGGAAAGGCGAAAAACTGCGTACAAGCGTATAAAAGGAAGTACCAACTTATTCAGAGACCTCAAAAGTACAGACTCAGTCTGGCTGTTTCTTATTCATATGAAACAACCTATTCAGTCTTCAAAAGTACAGTTCCAGTCTGGCTGTTTCTTTTTCATGTTAAACACTTGTTCAGAGTCCTCAAAAGTTCTGAGTATGATCAAATACCACTATTTCTCATTCAGACAATTTTATTTCCAAAAGCACACATTAAAAAAACCTCTTTTCATTGCCAGATAGCCAGCAGGTCTGTGTGCTTGCATTCACACCTTTTAACGCGCTGGCTAATACGCATTTACGCAGAATAATGTTTTCGCCCGTCCCCGCTTGAGTGCGCAGAGAACCCGGACAAAATTTGGGCTTGGTTGGGGGGGGGGCATTTTTCTTGTGCCCCGTTTTCGACATGCGCACGCACACACACACACACACACACACACACACACACACACACACACATGGAAAGACTAACGACAGACCAGCTTTGGTGGGGGGGGGGGTGAAAAGTATTGTTGCCGACCCTCGCGCTTGGGCAGTTTTGGTGCTCAGTCGCCCATGCAAAGCTGGATGAGCATGGTATGTTCAACAGTTGTCTCGCTTTCCGTTTTTGATGCGCTTACCAAACTGGAAGTTGCCTCCGGGTCGTTGCATGTTGGGTCCTTGAGTTCCAAACAAGTGGGGTTCAGAGACAGACAACTTCTGTTGCAGGTGATTTCAACTGGGAAGAAGAGCACGAGAAGCTGTCGTCCTTTCACAAGGATTTTGGCGATGGTGATTTGCAAGGCGTCGACCAATACGAAGCCCACGAGGTTTGTTGTCTGCAGCGAATTGAGTCTCACGTTCGAATGAGCAGTAGATCTATTGCTGTCGAGGCTGCGTCAGTGTAATAAAGACGGTGGAGGCGTCTCTCTTTCGAAAACCTCTTGAAAAGGGCAACAGTTACTCTCCACACACACGCACACAGCGAGACACCTCCAGAGAATACACTGATCAATTGGACCCTGAATATATCGCCTCGCGAGCCGGTTTTCAACGCTCAAGAATTCTTGTTGTTTGGAAGGTGATTGGTCAGTTTCTGTGCTGTTGCAGGACGCCTTGGAACAAAGGATCAGTCAGCTGGTCGTTGACGATGACGAGATGGACGACCCTGCGATCATGACGATCACAAAACGCCAACCAATTCCACAGGTGATCATCACAACTCTTTGTTCTTGAGGGGGTTGATCTTGAGAAATTTGATTCGTGTTGACAAAGGGGGCTGCCTGGAATGCCCACAGTGCGCTTTCAAATGTTTGAGTGTCACCGTGACCACAACAGGAATTGTCTTGCACCAACGAAATAAGTTTCATGTTTCCTGTCCACGCGACTAATCCTGCCCAATTTGCCTGCTTGATAGCGTGTTTGCAAGAATCCTGAGGTGAATGAGATCTACGAGTGTGAATGATGTGCCAGTCTGATGTGAATGTTCCTTGCTTGAAACTAACCGCCTGCTTCTCTTTTTCCCACCCTTCTTCTCAACGATCATGAACTATTGTCGGACCAGGCAATGTTTCATGCACCGTTTTTTCAGCGGAGGGATGTGAACCTTGACAACCTGTTTGGACCGTCCTCTCCACCCGGTTTCCTTAGTTCTGATCACTTGGTAAGTAGATTGAATGTCACAGTTTGTTTTGCATCGGAATGCTTTATTTGTTTCACAGTTGACTAAAAAATGCCACAGAATTACCCCCTTGAAGAAACGGAAAGGTGTTGTTTTGCCCACTTTGTTTTGATTTGAAAGTTTCCGATTTTTGAAGGCGGTGTGATCCAACTCTTTGAGGGCAAGCACGTGTTGAAAGGCTTTGTTGGCTCCGGATGCATTGTAAAGCTGCAGGGCAAGGGAAAGGAATGGCAGTTGGGCCATTTCAGTCAATCCGAAAAAAATAAGAGTTGATTTCACTTGCACCCCAAGTTGGTGGTATCAGCAAGTGTCACACCGGAAGTACTGCGCATAAATTGATGCTGTGGGGTTTCCCCAATGTGCACGACCTCTTGAAACAGGGGAGAGGGACAGTTCTTTCGAAAACCTGCGATGAGCAGTGTTGACCCTGCTTTCTACTTGAAGGTATCTCCTGGGAAGACGAACATCTGGGGTTCCCCTGTCCAGAACAATTCTCTGCCGAAAAAAGAAGAAGATGTACAAAACATATTGCAAATGCTCAAGGGACCGAGTGCCAACGGCCATGGAGAAGTCAAGGTGCGTATCTGCTATCTCACCTGATTCATTTGTTATGTGAAGTGTGGTGTCTTTCACAACATGCGCTCTTGTACAGGATCCGTCCATCGTGTACGCGGGAAAGTCGGTGTCTGGAAGTGGTCAGGCGCGTGCGGACCCGGTGCCGCCGCCGCAGAGCCGAACACGCGCCATTACGGTGGAGCAGCTGGAGATGGAGATGCGCGGCGAGCTGCCGGACTTGGCGCCGCCGCTGCGGGAACCAGCTCGGTTTCCTGGCGCTACCCAGCCTCCCATCGGAACCCCGCCCTCAGCTCACTTCATCAATCAAGTGAGTCTCTGACAGATCAGTGTGGTTTGAACAATGTTTTGTACAGAGAACGAAATGGCCAAGGTTTGGTTTTTCTCATCGGTACCTGCGAACAAAATCTGAAAATCGTGTTCTGCTCATGTTGCAGTCGCAGAGGCCTGCAGATTCTAGAAGTAGTCCCATCACCATTCTCGGACGTGGAATGCCTCCCTCATCACTAATGAACAAGCATACCCCGTCACCTGGTGCTAAGATGTCTCCCCAAGGTAAGCGAACTTTGCACGTGCTTGCCAATCGTCTTTCATTTCGTAGACAAGTTTGACCGTTACTGTTGAGGTTTTTGTTTGTACTTTCTTCAGTTTTGCTTCTTCTTGTATCAGAACTGTGCTTTTCTGAGGCCCATGAAAAAAGAACGCGAATGCTATGCAGAAAAAAAAAAACAACGCGAATGCTTCGTCGATACGGTTGTTGCCGTGCTTTTGTGAGCTAGTCTTTTCTGTCTGAGTTTGTGGCTGTGGAGAACGCATCCGCTGTTTTTGTTTTCAGCTTGTTACCAACAATCGCATTACTCTGTCGCCTCCCTATCCCCAACCCCTCCCAAGTTGATGTCCCACCTGACCGCACTCTCCGGGTCTCCCCCAGCCTCACCCATTCTGCTCTCACCCACGTCTCGCGCTGTCTGGTCCTCGGTGTCTCCACAGTGTGGCTTTTCCTTTCCTCAGTCCATGCCGCCAGTTCTGTTCACTTCCCCCACGTCCTCGCGGCTTGTCCCAACGAAGATTCTGTCTGCCCTGTCCCCACCTCTCAAGATTCCCCAGCAGGTGTCCTTGCGGACACAGGCCGCGCTCATTCTCCAGGAGCACGAGGCGGACAAATGCTCTCTGCATCTCATGTCCAAAATTCTTGGTATGTAGTGAAGTTATGTTTGCCGCCAAGTTCTGTTTTCTCTGCAGTTTCTTCTCACTGCTTGTGCTTCTTTTGTGCTTGGTGATGATGTATTTTGGGTTGGTGTTGCCTGGTGACGAGCAACGTTCAACAGGTGCTGTGGTGCAGCAGGTGTCAAATGGTCTTGTCTTTGGTGATACAGATTCTTTTGGCAATCTGCACACTGGGTCCATTTTGTTTGGAAGCCACAGTGCACCAGGTGAAAACTGACCGACGTATGATTGTTGCACGAGGGAAAGAATTTGTAAACTCTTGTTGCGTCAAAGAATTGTTTCAGAAATGGACAATTTGTGCGTAGGCACCTTCAACTGTAGTTTTCACTTGATGCAGGTCGCGGAATGTTGCCCCACAGCCCCCCGCACTTTGGTCGAGGAGACAAGTCAGGACCACCTCCGCCGTTCATGCCTCACGGTCCAGGAAGGCCTCGGTATTTTCTTCTCTATTGTATTCAAACAAGTATTTCGTGAATCTCATGCGCCCTGATTCAACATGAAACTGCGGAGCGTCCGTCTGGTTCAAAGGGGATTTTGCTTGCGTTGCAGAGGCCCGTATCCTGGACCCCCTGGTCCATATGGTGATCCAAGAGACATGCGGGGCCCACCTCGAGGCCCCCCTCCATCACACATGCGACCTCAACTCTTCAGGTACGCCTCAGCTTCATGTTCTGGACGCTTCATTATTTTAGCTCCTGGAGGAGTGCGCAGATTGAAATTGTACCGAACGAAAAGTGAGGACTCGAAAAATGTCATTGTCACTGGCATTTTGGTGACAATACTCCCGACATGGATTGAGAATTTTAGTGGGGATTTTGCAGAAAGATAATTCAATCGCAGAAAGGTCCTTGAACAGAAGACCCCCATCTGCCTTGGACAAAGCAATGATTGGTCTGACAACGGAAAGCGACATCTTCTTGTGGAGATTTCGGACATTACGAGGAAAAATGTTGAGTGCAGCTGTTTTACGAGGTTACCTCTTGCCCAATGTACCCAAGTCAGCCTCTCTGAGAACACAGGTCTGCACCACCGCCTCGCCCCGATCTGTTGTGAAACTTGTCAGAGGGCTTCTGAAAGTGACGTTGGCCCAACGCACCCAGACGTTCGCAGCATTCCCGATGCGTTCTTGTATTCTGAGCACGAGCATGAGTTTCACCACTCCTGGCAACTCAGTTTGAAAAGTTCCGGTACGCGCAGAGGTCCAGTCTTTTTTACCGCGTGTCATCCTCTGATCTACAGCGGTCCGGGTCGAGGTCCCCGCGGGGCTCCTCCGTTCGGACCCTCGGGGCGGGGCGGCTACCCGCGCGACGTGTTCCGAGACGGCAACGGGAGACTGGTGGACGCGCGCGGAGACGGTCCTTGGCGCGGCGGACCGGGACGAGGTGGTGGCGACTGGCGGGGCCCGGGGCGGGGCGTGCCGCACCGCCCGCTGAGGCCGCGGCACGACAGCTACCACAGCGGAGACGACGATTTCTACGATGATGACCACGAAGGTCCAGCAATGAATCGGGACCCGTACGCCAATCTGATGACACAACGGGAGAAGGAATGGATAATCAAAATCCAACTGATGCAGCTCCACACGGACAACCCTTATGTGGACGACTACTACTTCACCGTAAGTTGTTCACCCAAAGCGTGAAATCTTCCTGTCATGCGGTTGGTTCTGAGTGTTACAAATGCCGAGTTCTTGTGCTTTGCTGGTCCCAGTTGTTGAGCGTCAATATCGCGCTTCCATTCAAGCAAAGCAGGCATTTGAGTCGCATTCTGATCCTGATGTTCCCCACAGACGTGGCAGATGCAGCGCCTGTCGCGGCAGCACCACGAGAAGCGCGTCGAGCCGGCCGCCGAGCCGCGGCGCCGCGACGACCGCGACAAGAAGAAGGAACCACGGCTCGTCCTGCCGCAACTCGCCAAAGTCGAGATGCGCAACTACAAACCGGGTGAGTGGTCTGACACGCACTGAGGACGAATGCGAGAAAACGACTTGAAATAGTCTGCGCCAAAAATCCGAGTTCTCTTTTGGAGCTCATGAAGTTTCCTCTTTTGCAGTGCAATTCGAAGGGTCGTTGGGTCGCCTGACAACTTCAAGCGTCCACAACCCGCGACAGATCATCGATGTCGATGCGAAAAGCATCCAGAGCGATGAAGACCCCAAGGCGAAGGAGCTACGCAAATTCAAACAGCTTCTCATTCACGTGGAAAAGGTGAACTATGTTCCACGTTGAGTTTCTGAAAGGCCTGTTGACAGACTGGTGCAACAGACCATATGTCCTGCGGCATGAGATCTTTGTGATGCTCTGGCAATTGTACAACAGTAATGCTACAAACACACTGAATGTCGCAAAGCGGTGCATGCGATGTCCATTTGGGGTGCACCAATCATGCAACACGACACAAGTCCGTCGTCAGGCAACACCGTCGTCAGGCAACACAGATGTGTTCGGGGCAGGTCCAACCCCTGACTTGCCTGAAAATGTGTTGGTCCTGCCCTTCCACCCAAGACCTGCCAATGCGCCTGTGCTCAAAGCTCTGCTTTGTTTCAGACGTACGACGTTTTACTGGCGATTGACGAGCTGGAGAAGAAGGCGTTGGCGCTGCCGGACGAGGCCAGGTACAGAAACGGAACACTTGGCTGCGTGCATCTTGGGTTCATTGGGACGAACACTTTTTCTCAAGATTGTTTGGACAACAATAACCTCAAGGCATGTCAGGTAACACGTGGTGTGTCTTTACATTACAGACCGGCTGTTCTGTTGGAGAGACATGAGAAGATCGAGGCCCTGCAGCAGAGGCTGATGTTCGAGGGAACCAATGACAACTCGTTCCTCAAGCTGCTCACTCTAAAGAAAGGCGTCAAACTCTTGGCGCGTTCACTGCCGTTGTTCAACAAGGTATTGCTCCAGTTTTGCGGCTGGCATTTCGTCTTTGACAAGCCACAGGCGCCAAGTCCCAGCACACTTATTCATAATGGTTCGGGACCGTACATTTCAAAACCCAGCCTTGTCAGGAAGGTGGCTTTGCGATGTTGTGTGACCAAACCTCGCTTTGGTTTCCGGCAGAACCAATCGAGCACGCTGCTGCTGGTCGTCGTGCAGCACGTGGCGCTGTTGACCAAGCGGGAGATGCAGCGCGACCTGGTGGCGAGTCTGGAGCTGCCCATCCACCGCTGCCTCCAGGCGTGCGACCTCGAGTCACTCGTCGTGCTCAGCCAGACGCTCACCAGCCAAGCGGACAACCGCGCTGACGTCGCCGCCAGCACGCTGCAGTTCGAGGTCTCCAACCACTTCCACTTCGTCTCGTTGTCGAAAGAATGAAGATCGCGACCAGGGGATTGAATATCAGACCGGCATCGTCACTTTTGTATCTCGGGGTGCAATGGACCAGAGATTGCATTTTCAATTACCCTTATTTCAGTTCTCGTCATTTGAACATGTATTTCAGTTTGGCGCTGTGGTGATTTGGAACTTCATCTCTCGTGGTGCTGAAATCTACCGGGACGTTTCTCCAGTCGACTTGGATGTGAAGCATCAGAACGAGTGGTGAGTCAGAGTGAACAAGTTTATCGAAAAGGGGATTTCCTTGGGAAAAATCGGTGACACATACTTGATTGCTTTGAAACTCAAGGTGGTCCTTTTTGGTCTCGAAACGGAATAAGACACTGAAAGGTGCGGACTGTGTCTGGTTGCAGGTCTCAGTTCGTATACTGGGTGGCGCAGGGCATCGAGAGCGTGGAGAAGGAACAACTGTGCCGCCCGACGGGCGTCAGTGACGACATCCTCGTCCACCTCCGGCAACTGCTCGACAGAAAAACCTTCCTCGCCATCGAGGACAAACTGCAGGTCGTCCTGGGCGACGAGCACGATGAGTCTTGACCCACTGGTAAAATTTCTCGCAATACTTCAGGGAAGAGGGCACACCTGCCGCGGACAGTGCAGTTCCTGTTGTGCACACGAAGACACCTGTTGGTCCTAAACATCTCATCTGTTTCTCTCTTAGCTGCTTGAACGTTCACTTTTGTCAAACATACAAAGTAACTACGAGCGAAGCCCCTTGTACTGATTCCGCAGAAAACCTAGTTCCGCATCAGTGGATGAAACAGGCGCTCATTTGAGCTGTGTTTCAGATGTCCATGCGCGACCACGCAGACAGTGAACAACACCGTATGTATATGATGCTACCGGGCCCAAACCAGTTTGTTTTCCGCTTTCCAGTTCAGTGCATGATCACATTAGTTGTTTCAATGCAAAGCTTCCAAATTTTTGTTGGTTCATTTCTGTGGTTTTGTCTACCTTGAAGTCCTTTAGGAGGTAAACACCTGAAATTTTCGTGACATCAGAGTTGAGAGGAACGGTTTTGAAAGTAAGTGTTGTTGTTGACGTTTCATCAGTTACACTTCCATTGATTACCTGTAGTTTGTGTGAAGGAGATGTAAAATTGTCCCTTTTCCTATTTCAAATTGAGAAGTTTTTCAAAGATTTGCTGCAGCAAACTGAAGTTTATCGCGTGAACTCGTGTGTCAAGTGCAGTCTGGGAAAGTGACGTTTTGCGATATCAGATAAAATTTGCCGAAGGATCAACTTGTGGACAGAAATGAATTGAGGTCATTGATTTTTTTCTGACATTTGAAACACTTATGAAACAAAATTGTTTTGTACCTGTGGTCAATTCTATGAGAAATTTATTGCAAGTTCTGTGGGGCGATATATGTTAAGCCCAGGCGACATTTGTTATGCCATAAAAACACAGACGGACAACACTGTGTCACTAAAATGCAGTTTAACATGTGATAAATAAGAAAATAAATGTAGCAAAAATGCACATTGGTCGCGCACAACTTTACCGTTTGAAAACTTTGACTCTCTGAAATTACAATTCTGTCCTCTCGAATGACTTGTTCAAGTGATAGTTGGGGACAGGTCGGGACTGTTCGGGAATTTCTGGTTCTGCCCCAGGTTTGTCAATCACTGCATTCGATTGGTCTGTTCTTTGGAAGGTTGAGGCGTAGTCTGTTTCTTTCCGTTCGATCAAGTAAGCTTCTTGTTGAACCTGAAAGAACGTGAACAGTTTGGTGACAATGCAATTCGTCTTGGCAACTGAAAGGAAGCAGAATTCATCCGTACCCGCTCCTGGTCGTACTGAACTCCGCAGTGTAGTTTGCGCCGGTAAGAGTTCGGCAAACAAAAGCAAAGTCGGTCGCAGACTGGAATCGTCAGATCGCTGTTGAGCGACGCAGGGTCCGTGGGTCCTGTACAGAGACGGAAACTGACCAACTTAGCAGCATTTTTAAGCGTGTGGTCGCCCGAAGGGCCGTGTACCACACGCTTAATGTAATCACCATTAGTCTGTATGTCCGTCCATCCGTGTGTGGGTCTAACCGGTGGGGGGGGG
>JAAUXT010084443.1_pt1 | contig 14135 bp, 13 predicted proteins | sample 7278171 | NCBI WGS metagenome assembly JAAUXT01 (sample SAMN14350112, study PRJNA611818) | marine sediment metagenome | isolation source: surface marine sediment (1.8m) | place: French Polynesia: Moorea | collected 2018-08 | reverse complement strand
GAAAGAGAGAGAGTGTGTGTGTGTGTCAGAGAGAGAGAGAGGAGGGAGAGAGAAAGGGAGGAAGGGAGAGACAGAGCGAGAGAGTGAGAAGTGAGAGAAAGAAAGAGAGAGAGAGAGAGAGAGTGTGTGTGTGTGTGAGGGAGGGAGGGAGAGACAGACAGAGAGAGAGAGAGGGAGAGAGAAAGAGAGGAAGGGAGAGGGAGAGAGAGAGAGAGAGAGAGAGAGAGAGAGAGAGTGTGTGTGTGTGTGTGTGTGTGAGTGATTGAGAGTGAGAGAGTGAGTGTGTGTGTCTGTGTGTGTGTGTGCGAGTATGTGAGAACCCTATCTGATTCCACCAGTTGTCAGAGGACCCTGACGAGCAAATTTAGAAATTTTGCGTCGATTCTGTCGGAACGAGTTCGCCGTGAATACTACACAAAGAGATGTCAAACTGGTTCCCAAAAGGTCGTCAAAGCTGAGGACACTGTTTTCTGTCAGCCTCTCGTGCACGATACAGAATTGCAACAGGTCCTTCAAAGCAGTGAGATTGCGCTCCAGCCGACGGTAGAACAATGCGTCAGAATCAGCTTTGAGCTGCAGAGGTGCAGCATCTGGCACAAGTCGCCTCCAATCTCTCAGCCTCCACTCACGCCTCGCACGCTGAAGTCCGCACCCCGTTGCACGCCTGCATCCAACATGTAGAGTCTACGTTTACCAACAAAGAGCACGGAGCATGAAGCCTTCATCCTTCGATTCACAAGTGGAGCTCAATATCCCCGTGCACAGCGCTTTTTGGTGGCCCACAGAAGGCTAAATACCCCGAAACCATCACCGCGACAGACACCCAACACTTGCGCTGCGAGAGCTCGGGGAAATCTGCGCTTTTTGCAAGGCTGAAAACCTGGACACAGGAACCCGGGGGAAATCTCTCGGAGTTCATCAAGCCGGTCACGTGAACTCTGCTGTTATTGTCTCGGCCGAATCCCGACGTTCACAAAGTGATCCAAAGGACTCACCCGCTTTGTGTCAACCCTCCACAAAACATTTGAAAGTAACAATTCGGATAGTAAACAGAGGCGAGAGCCGGACCATCGAGCCTGACCCACTCTTGGCGCAGCAGACGGAACAGACGCACAGCTGTTCTCTCTCTATCGATCCTGCAGACCCAGGCAGACCCAGGCGCTCTGCTCCCGGTCACTCGAGATCTGCCTATCGTCGGACGCAACAAGACGTTCCGCTCGGTTTTGTACCCGCGCCTTTCTTTTGTTACATCGCGATTGTTTCTCTTTACACTGGATTGAGAGAGAAACACAAGTTCACAAGGGATGAACGACTTGTTGGTGGAACACATATCGAATTTTGTCTCAACATTCATACCCATTCAGAGCCTTCCCATGTTCGCTCTGTGAGTGTTGCACCCCGACAGCGGTTCTCAGTGACCAGAACTTGGCCCTCAGACTCCACAGCCACTCCCGTGGTCCTCACATTCAACAGCCCCCCTCCCCTGGTCCTCAGATTCAACAACCCCCCTGGTCCTCAGATTCAACAGCCCCCCCCCGGTCCTCAGATTCAACAGCCCCCCCCGGTCCTCAGATTCAGCAGCCCCCCCCCTGGTCCTCAGGTTCAACAGCCCCTCCTGTGGTCCCTCAGTTTCAACAGCAGCCCCAGCCCCCACCGTCCATTTCAACCTGGTGCCCGCACCACAAACGCAGCCGTCCTCTACACACGCCTCGCCGACGGAAGCCTCCGGGCGCGTGCGCGAGAAACACGAACCAATCGTGAATACAAGGTTCGCTTTTGTGAGATGTCTCACGCATCCGAGTCGAATTGGACCGCAAACTGAAGCTGTCTAGACGAATCCCACAAGGTGAAAAGCCTATCAGCTGATCGGGAGTAATGACTGATAGTGTGCTGATGCGAGGAAGATTCCCGTAGACGCAGACAGTGCGTTTTGTGAGACACTTGTCAATCAATACGCAGAGGAGGCAGAAGACGCACTGAGGTGTGCGTGTGTGTGTGTGTGCGCCACGCGTTTGTGCAACTGTTGTTGTGTTGGCTGAAATACGAATTAGCATCCAGTGAAAATCCTCATGACTCATCCTGGGGACGAAATGACTTTGCAACTTGGACGTTTGTCCTTCACGACACTTCACCGCACCTACCTGGACACCAGCAGAGCAGCTCCCAAGATCCACAGACCCCCCGTCACAGGCGACGCGACTTCTTCATTCACACATCTTATCCGATCAAAACATATTTTGTAGGTGAAAGCGTCAGACAGCTTCACGTGTCACCAGCCGTCCGCCCGTCCGTCCGTTCCCAGCTTCACACCATGTCACGCACTGCGAGGGGCACCACCAGCTTGCCTGCACCCAGCTTCCTCTGGTGCTCTCTTGCAAGTCCCGTAGTTGTCTCAAACACTTCGTGTAGCTTAGAACTTGGTTCTGTTTTTGGTCAACAGGCCCTGAACAGCTAATCCAGAAGACTTCCTTGAGTCAGGACAACACGTCCACATCCACCACTGATTCCGTCCAGATTGATCAACACACGTCAGGCCTTCGCTGTTGAATGGAAATCTGAGTCGAGATCCCTCGGCCTGTGAGCGGAACTGTGACCTGCCGCGAATGAAAGCTTCCAGACGGTCGTGCTCGGGGAGATCACCTCAAGTGACCCGCGCGTAGTCTCCACTCACGATGTTCAACTTTGCACGATGAATGTGCTCAGCTACGTACACAGCTGTCAATTCACAATTGGAACAGCCTCAACGCTATCAATGTTGGTGGCGAAACACCGAAACGTCAAGGTTTGCGCACAAGTCCAGCCAGCTTTGCTTACAATCCAGTAACCCACTCTGCAGCAACGAGTTCTTCCAATGCTAATCTGCATCCCCGACCGAAACCACGAAAGATAGGTGTTGGGAGGCGAGGAACTTTTTCACCGACTGAGTGAGTGGTGAGCGCAGCGCAGGCAGAGGCCCCAGTCAGCCGAGCCAGGCTCGCAACGCGTCACTCAGAGACCCGCGGGGAGCTCCTCACCTACAGACCCAAACATTTCGATTCGCACCTGCTCGAAATCTGAGCAGACGAAACACTGTACGAGTGGCGACAGACGAGCCAAAGACTTCCCTGGTTCTTTCGTTCCAAGGAAAAGCAGAAGCAACTTTCCTGCCCAACTCAACCCAACCCAACCCAGGCGCGGCAGGTTCGGGTTTCCACACTCTTGAATGTGTGCGCGTTTTGATTTCACACGTTCACCTCATTCGGCCCAGATCTCGTGAACCCTGCGCGTTTTCAGTGGTACTGTTCTGATCTCAAGAGCTACTTGAACAAGGCTTTGTATTAACATGAGCTTGTATGCACTGTGACAAAATTTCATGTCTCCACAACGAGCACACCAACTCCACACGCGAGGGACGTGCAGAAGACGCACAAAAAGTTTGCATCCTGTATTTGGTCTGAAGCAAATGTGCTGCATGAATTTTCACTTGCTCTGTCCCCATAAGATGTGCCAAACCACAAACACACACACACACACACACACGCACACGCACACGCGCACACACACACACACACACACACACACACACACACACACACACACACACACACACACCATTCCATGAAAATTAGAAACCAACTTGTTTCTGACAATCTTGAGTGACAGAAAAATGTTCACCTGGTCTCTCCAATCGAACACCCGACAAAGACCAAGAACCCTTTCTTTCCACTGCATTTGAGCAAATGCAATACTCAGCAGACACGAAGCAAAACACACCGAGAGAAAAACGGCCAGTCCCGGAGGGATGAAGCACTGCGCGGGTCGAGATAAGCGACGGTGCCCGTTCCACCCCGAAGCCTCGAGGTCAAACCGACGACGAACGACAAGAGTACTCCCCGCGTCTCAATTCGAGGGATCCGACTGCGTCGTGCTCAACTGTGTCATCGTCCTCAGGCATATCACCAGGTCCTGCCTGCCTGGACCATCGAGAGTCAGACCTGCATCTGTGGAACTTGAAAACCGAGCTCACCTATCAAAGACCCACACCGTACCCACCCGTACATAACACGCACCTTTTTGTCCTCAAAAATAAGCACCAAAACTAAGGGTGTGTCTTATAAATGGGTATGAGATTTCTATTATTTTTAATTTAATAACCCAATACCAGAAAATCAAGGTTGAAGCCTGGGTGCATCTTATACTTGGGTGCGACTTGCACATGGGTGACTACGGTGACCAAGAGCAAGACGCCTGAATGTGGACGTGGCGCAGTGTTGACGTTTGCTCACATCACCAGACTTCCCCCAGCCTCACACGTGATGTCAAAACAACGAGGTCTGGTTCCACACGGAAACCCTCCCCATCCAGGGAGGCGATCACTTTTATGAGTCGATTACGCAACAGGCAAATGGCTGGGCGGAAGAACTGCGGATCTTAACGAGGCAAGGCGGCCACAAAAACAGTCGAGTTCGCACTGAAAACGTGGGGTCCATCGACTGCGAAAACATTCATCTGCACCCCGTTCAAAAGGTGCAGCGGAGGACGCGGGCAAGGCGCCTCACTTTTCTGTACCGGACAAGAGGAAGACGCGCCGTTTCCTGGCAACATCTCGTGGTGCGAACTGGAAATGTCCAGCGCAAGGAAAGCAAAGTCACTTCAACCAAAACTCCTGCACGTCCTACTACAGAGGCAAGTTCAGCAGGATCTGGGGCACTCGGCGACTGGTTTCCACTTGACAGAAGGCCGTTTCGGATATTTACTATGGACGAGCAAAACAATTCAACGCGACACTTCGACACACTCATGACGGGGCAACCAGTACAAACACCCCGTGATTTCCAACAAGTAGAAACAATATCTGATAAAACCAAGGCCGAGCGATTGTGAAAGCTGCAGCACACAGTGCTTCAGAAGTGGCTGAGCATCTTGAGTAGTGAACGCTCAAAAATTCTCAAGCACGTTCACGACGATAACCTACAACCCCTTTTTCTCAAGGAAACCTTGAGGTAACTTTTTCTAATTGAAACAATCTCTCGTCGACATCTTTCAAGAGTTGGGTTTCCATTGTCTTTTCAACAACCCACAGGAAAAGACAAAAAACCGCAATGCAGAGGCGCGAACGAAGGAGCGTTGCACGCAGCACATCCGTAACACGTCTTTTCCATATTTTGTTGAGCACGTGCATTTGGTACGCCTGTGAACACCTCAAAAATAACTTTTTCAGTATGATGTAGGTTCAGTGTGATGTAGAGGGGGGGGGGTGGACTTGGACTTTGCTAGGGGGGGGGGGGGGTGGACCCCAGACACAGGTGCCATGACCACGTCAAAATTTTCAAAGTTGAAGTGCCTTCCTATGAGGGGTCGACTCCTCATGACCAGATCCTGCATCTGCAGCTCTGATGTCGCTCACACCAGGCTACAACGAAGCAAATTTCGCATAAAAATAATGCGATTCTGACGTTGGAATGAGATTTAAACCTCAATCACAAGTTATCAACCCTCGCAGAAGACAATACTGCTTGGGCACAGAGAATTGGTGTCCCAAGCGTTGAGGGGTTTTCACGTTGGTGACGCCATCGTGTTTCTTTCTTGACGTCAACTGCAACTTTTTTGACATTGACTACAGGTTTGTTTTCACATTAGGATGACTGCAAATTTTTAGTCATGACTTTACTGCAGTGACTGCAACTTTGCAACTGCAACTTCATATTGGTACATAGCATTTTAATATGTACTTTCCAGTTCATGACTGCAACTTTTGCAGTCAATATCAAAAAATGGTCTGGACTGATTTTTGCTGACTTCAAAACTGCTGCAGTGACTGCAAAAAGTTGAAGTTGACATCAAAAGAACACGACGGCGTTACCAACGTGAAAACCGCTGTCGGGGGAGGCATGAGTTCCTTTCATTTTGTTTTCTTTGCAAATTTCTATGGGGCGGGAAGCACTCATGCTTGACGTCTTTTGAAGCCTTTCCAATTTTTGTCTGAGGAAGTTGGGAGGCTGGCCTCGGTTTGGAGGCACGCAAAAGCTTTCAGAGAGTCCAACAATTTTCCACCGGGGTGTGGAAACTACGAGCAGATTTTGACAGTGTGCCCCCCCACACACACACACACGTTCGCGCAAAAGTGACAACAGCTTCGCAAAAGTTGACGACGACAGCAGCGGTGGCACTTTCGAGCAGAGCTTTGCTCTCGTCCTTGCCACCATGTCTGCTGCAACAACTTTGCCTCTGTCCAAATTTGATAAACGAGATCTTTACAGCAAACTCGATTGCTTGGGACTTGAAAAGACACTCATAAATATTCCTCAACTTGCTCAATGTCCGACGTCCAGACCAAATTTCAAAGTCTGAAATGGACGCAGCCTTCCAGACTTCAAGTTCCAGTTGCGACACTTACCTCCGTTTTTGGAGTCAATTTTTCTCAACGCGAGATCTGCAGACGTTTCGGCCGTGGAAGCCTGCAGTAACGTGGAGCTGAAGCAGAGGCAAAAGGAAGTGTCCCACGGTAAACAAAGCCCGTGTCCATGCCTTTATCACGCTTCGACCCACTTCAGGCCCTGTTATCTCCCCTGTCGACCAACCAGATACATGACATACCTCCACACTGCGCAATACAAAGTCAAGGACACTATTTATGTTATCAGAGCCTGTTGCGTAATAGCACAAGCAACCTCTCCCTGAGATGTTTATCTAGTACAAAGTCCAGACCATCAAGGCTGATGTCTTGGGTGCTCTGGTGAAAAACAAGAACACAACCCATTCGAAGACGCGCGGTCTTCAGGGAAACAGTGAGGACAGGTGCATATTTTGTGCCAGCTGTCATGGCGCCGGTTGACATTTCTGATGACTGCAAAACGTGCGTCTTCTGACGTCACGCCAAACCAAAATCTTTCTCTTGGAGGCTGCACTCTGTTCTATCCGTAAACGTCTCTGATCTGACCCAGAGCAGACAAATCCTCCCTCCATTCCACGCACATGCGCAGTTGACTTGAAATGGCCAGACATGGGGCGAACAATTTCCGAGTGTCTATCACTGTGCGAGTTGACATGAGGCAACACGAGGTGAGGGTAGTTGGCAATTTCACCCCCAAACTAAAATCGGGAGACACGTACGAGTATTTCGCAATGTCAGTCTCCTGCCTGAAACGGCCAAACACCCGTGTCAAAATTGGGGGTGTCTCCTCATTTCGTACCACCGGTCTGCTCGCTGTTGTTGTGTCAGGTCCCCCTCCCCCTTCCCAACTCCCCCCTCCCCCCGAACACCCACAGGTCCCCGGATCACCAGCTGTTTCCATGCTCAGCTTGATTACGACGACAAGCTCCCCTCCTTCCACTCATTAATTTGTCTCCTTTGTGTTGCAGCTCAGAATCTTTGTTCTTGTACAATGGCTAATATTACCATCAACACTACCTGTTGCATTTCAGGGCCCTTTTTGTGACAAGTGCCTGGCGCTGCTCAAAATGCAGCTGCCTTTTTCCTGCGTATTCAGCTCGAGTCCTGACACTGCGAGGGCCTGAGCCAAACGGTGCTGAGCGGTGGAGTTCAAAATTTCATTTTCACCTGGAACCTCCCCAGGGTTCGATTTCGGTTCTTCCGAACACGAGTACGTGATTTTGTGATATCCTGCCTGATCATCAGCGTGTTTCGCACTCGGTGTCTTGTTTACAAACAATTTTTCATTGTCTGTGGTCATTTCAGCGAAGGTTCACAATGGGGCGAACGGTTTGACCCTTCCTTGTCATGCTGATCGTCAGAAAGGAAATCGTACTCGCACCACTGCTTGCTCGTTGCACGTGCGAAATCATTTGAGGAACCATTTCCCAAACGCACTGGTTGACACATCACCTGACAACTTCATCGCGACTGAAGCTCACACGCGCTTCACTCCTGCAGTGTCACCCTCCGGCTTTAGTGTGCAGATCAGTTGCTCGTGAAATGTCACACCTTCCGCGAGCTGCTTGCTTGTGTTGCAAGGAGAGAAGCTCCAAACACAACGAACAATTGAGCTGTGGGAGAACGGGACAGCAAACACCACGGGCGGTGTTCGGAACGTCACCCGTCGAACACTTCCAACCCCAGCACACACGGGAGAACCCACGACTCGAACCTTCGTTCTGACGCACACGCGCAGCGCGAACACGCGAACACAGGGAGTAGCCGACCCCGGTGCACCGCGAACACCGCGAACACGAGGGCGTGACCCGACCTTGAGTTGACAGCGTCCCTAGCGTCGACGCGTGTGACAAACATCCTGCAGCTCCTCGTGCAGCCCCGCCTGTCACTCAATCCCTTGTCCTTGAAGTAAAAAGTCCCAACACGGCACCTGCCATCGCCAGCCTACCCCCGAGATGCTCAGCTCACGCAGTCGTATCAGTCGGTCGACATTGAGAACCTCTCCTCACCTTTTTGTCCGCTTTACGAGGCTGTATCCAAATGTCTTGGGACTCAACATGACCACGGCAACTGTCGGCGATCGATCTGCCCTGACAAGTTGCCTACCTCGAGCGCACTTTGCCGACCAATTGCGCAATGTTTGGCTTGACTTCTGAGTCATTTGCACAAACCTGTGCAAAAGGAACTTTGTCCTTCAGATCAGCAACATGTCAAAATGCGCAGGCATGACCATGGAGATCCCACTGCGGATGATCCAACGTGTTTGCATCTGGTTTAGTATGCAGCTTGGACTTCCTGCTTCATGCACACTTGCCGACCTGAGATAAGTCTTCACACAGGACTGTTACTCCAAAACAACTGTGTTCAGGATGCACAAAGAATTTGCTTCAGGGCGCAGGAATGTGGGCGACCTTCCCAGGAGTGGGCGGCTGAAAACTGCACGCACACAAGGTAACATTGATGTCTGTAGGCAAGCTGTGAGGAGGAACAGAAGGATTCATATCCACCGCCTTACCAGGATCCTCAGCACATCCTATGGGTCAGTCTTCAGAATACTGCATCACGACCTTGCCCTCAAGAAAAGGACCAGTAAATTCATCCCACATGCCCTGACCGATGACCAGAAAAGCAGGAGAGTGTCCTTTGCAGTCAATTTCCTGGACTCTTTTCCTGGTGGGAGAAGTCTGAAGTGGGTGGTGACGACCGACAAATCCTGGATACATGTGTATGATCCTGACAGTAAGCAAAGGAACAAGGAGTGGCTCACCAAAGGAGACGACCAAGGACAGGTGGTTCGGAGGGAGAGGTCTGTCCGCAAGTTGCTGATGGTGCCTTTCTTCAACCAGCAGGGGCTCATCCACGTGGAGTATATGAAGAATGGGACAGTGAACAAGTATGTGTTCAAAGCAATGGTTCAGCGGGCGTGGCAGGCGATCAGAACCAGGAGGAGACTTCTGTGGAGAGGCAGACAGTACCTGAAACTGCACATGGACAATGCCAGTGCACATACAGCTCTTTTGGTGCGCACGGAACTGCAGAGAATCGGCTGGAATGTGCTCCCCATCCCCCATACAGTCTGGACTTGTCGCCCTGTGATTTCTTTCTTTTTCCTTACCTCAAAAATCGGTTGAGAGGGCACAACTTTGGGACAGTGGACAACTTACTGGATGCCATCCACACTGAGATCGGACTCATTCCCAGTTGGCTATGGGCAGGCTGCTTCAGACAGTGGTGCGCGCGGTGTCAGAAATGCATCATCTTCAGGGGGGAGTACTTCGAAGGAATGCGCAATCCTCTGCAGTGACAGTCTTGACTTTTGACATTTTGTTCCACAGTTGTGTTCACAGTGTGGTAAACATTGTCAGTCTGGGTACTGCACAATAACAAAAACATGCCCTCCACATACTTGTTGTCGTCTGTGTTAAACGAGCTGTGCAGTTCTGAGGGCGAACAGGTGATTGCCGTGGTCATGTTGAGTCCCAAGACATTTGGATACAGCCTCGTATCTCTGGCGATTTTATCCCTGTCGTCGTCGTCGCCAGGGAACACGAGCGACACCCGCTGTTCCCGGTATTCGTGTCCCCGTCCGTCTTGCTTCGGTTACACTTCCTGCGGTTGCGAAAGTGAAGAAGTGTGTGGCCTTCAATTTCCGCTGAGAAGAAGCCTTCCCGAACTCACCGCAGCTGACAGGCTGGAACACCAACCGCACCACCGAGTCGACTGAATTCCAATCACCTTGTCAGCTGTACCGCGGTGTAGTTGCAAAAAAACGTTTCTAGTTTGTGCAGACTGTTCTAAATGTGAGCACTCTCAAAAGTAATCTCTGCTCGAACCTCACAATTCGTGCATTTCTTTTGTCATGTAAATTGCCAGAGCAGCATTTCTGCCTCTTTCCAAAAACTTCAAAGCACACTAGACCTGGGAGGCTCAATGGCGCATCGTTTTTTGCCCTCCATACGTCTGTAGAACCGACTCAGGCCGAGCTTTTTACGTACACCCGTGAGATAGAGCGTCGTTTTCTGGGCCGAGGCCGCGTCAATGTTTATTTACCTCCGCAGGGGAATCCTTAATTTGGTTCGTTCGAGAATGACCTCGCGATCAAAGCGACTAATGAGCAGGTGGTGATGTGAAGCTGGGTGGGCGCGAAAGGACACACGGCGCAGCGTCTGACGCACAACAAACACTGGTGGGGCTGCTAAACATCCACGCGCACGCGCAGACGCCGCCGCCTCCGTCCAGCGAAACACGAACGTCTCATTCAGAGATGCTTCATTATCTGCTCAATGACAAATTGCTGTCAAGAAAAGAACGCCCCCTCCCGGCCAAAACAATGCCGCGTCCTCGGTAGAGAGTAGTTGTTTTTATGATCGAACGGGTTGCCGAGCTGCTGTCAATGGTAAGTGGGCCAAAGAGTCCTAATCTCGGCCAGATATACCTTGTTACGTCATTGGTATCCGGGCCACTAGGTCACTAGAACAACACATATACATGTACACACCAGGCCGCAGACCAAAATAGAGACTCGAGCGAAATTGGCAACTGATGAAACAGACGGGAAGCGTGAAGCATGACAAACGACCCCGAAAAAAAGTTTCCTTTGATCATCATTTCAGACAAACAAGACTCCCATGACTCGACCACACGGAACAACAAAACATCGAGTCACACTGACCAACCCACACATCTCGGGCGACGCGTTGCCAACACAAAAAGTTTGCACTGAAAGTGTGTGAAACCCTGCCACGTAATTGCGCAACAAATTTGCATCGTGGCGTGTTTTGCCCGGAGGCCAGGGCCATAAATCTGAGGGGAGGGCTTCCTCTTTGTTCGCCGACCTGTGTGCGCAGGTACAGCTGGGTTTCGTGGGAGGGGGGCGCGGGTAACTTCGCTTCTTCACCTGAAAATGTTGCTTTCTTCACAGCAACTACTAAGCCAGCTTCATGCAACCCACTCGCTGCAACACCCAGGATGACACGCTGTTGTGGATCTGAATTGAGTTTTTGTCACTCTGGCCGCAGGTTTGATCCCGGTGTAACAGGACCTGAGCACGACCAGGACCACAGCACGACCACACTATGAGGTCGTGCTGTAGTCCTGAAATTTTAGGACCAGAGCACGACCACTGACAGCATCAATTGTAAGAATGTTCACCTATTTCCACTATTAAATATATTTTATTCACTGGTTGGACTGCAGTCTGAGGACCACAGCATGACCACAATATTTGGTCATTGTCTGGTCCAAAAATTTCATGCAGGACCACAGCATGACCAGTTGTACATCACTCCTGGGTGGTCATGCTCTGGTCCTGGTCGTGCTCTGGTCCCGAGACACCGGGTTGACAAGTGACCAGAGGCCCGTCCGTCCGACCCTGAGGGGGGGACCTGAGGGGGGGCAGCACCGTGGCCCGAGTGGAAACGGCACAACCGGTCGCTTATGCGACAACGCGCAGGTGGAGAGCGGACCGACGTGTCTGTTAAAATCTTTGTAACTTCAGAAGTATCGTATCCACCCGTGTATAAGTCGCATCCATGTATAAGATGCACCCCCCCCCCCAAAGAAAAACTCTTGTTTTGAGGTGTTCAGGTGTTATTAAAACGATGAAAACTCATATCCATGTAACAGACACACCCCAACGAAGGAGGCTCAATTTCGGGGCAAAAAGGTGCGTCTTAAACGGGCAGATACGGTTTTCCAAAACATGTCGTGCCAGTGTTCACAGACCAGTCCACCTGGTCCATAGATCGTGCCGCGCTTGATTTATACCCACCCAGTTTCAATGGCCTTTGTTTCAGCAGACAAACACAACATTTGCATAGTTTTGAAACTTTTTGTCCCCACACCTTTTTGCTGCTCTGTATTTTGAGCCAAGTCTTCATTTTGTTGGCTTGAATGCTTTCGCTTCTGCTGCCCCAAAAAGCAACCCACACATATGGAGAATGTTGCATTTTACGCCACGGGTGGACGATTGGCAACATTTCTATTACCCATTGATGTCAACAGAAACCGAAGGGCTCACGTAGTTTGATAAACGAACGTGCACCGATGCCACCACAAGGACCAGGAGGACCTTCGACACAGTGCCTCACAGCTCCGAGTCTGCACTGACCGACACACACACACTCTACAGCTCAACTCAAATGGACAACGTCTTTGAGAGTGTCCATCCACGGACTCTCAAAAGCACACAGAAACAGTTCTGCGACGTCGCGCCGACGTGCGCCAAGTCGCTGCCGTGGTGAACGAACTTCCGGAAGAACGAGCCTTGACGTGACCGCACCGGAAGTACGTGACCGGAACTAAACATCGTGAAAAGATTTCAGACGCTAAAACAAAACCTCTGACTCGAAAAAGAACACGATCAAAACAAAATCAGCTTTGAGTCAGCAACGCTTTGTTTTCTGCCGCAACCACCAAATGCACTCAGAAAACTTATGCTCATTTATGCAAACGATACAACCGCCATGTGTCGACAAACGATAAAAGAAATCAAAATTTTTGGCCGGGAGCATTCCTTATTGTTGTATGCATGCCGCACGGCCTCTGTACACTTGCGAGCCAGAGCTTGTTTTTCTGATTTGACACGGTAAACAATTTGTTTATTTGGCCAGTGTGCTGACCATATGAGGTAAGTATGTGAGTTATTAACATAGTAATTGCCGAGCGTCCCGTTGCCCAGGGCGATGCGCGACCTTCAAAACGTTCTTCTCTGCACTTTTTGGACGTGGAGGATGGCGTGAGCGAACAACAACGACGCTGCGTGCCAACGGTGACGCAGGAAACCGTGTTGACTGCACCAATCACGGCAGCTCATCCGCTTTTCATCGGGCCGACGTGTCCATACGTCAAAACACGTCGAAATTATCTGTTGCGGGGGGGGGGGGGGGGGGGGCTTCGCCCAGGAAAATTACACACCACAAAGCGGACCCCGATGTGCAAGTCAAATTCAACAACTTTTTCGTGGAAACCCCACGAACCTGCCATAGTTGGACCACGGACCCAATCATGAGTCTGCAAATGTCCTTTGTGCACAAAACACCCGATCATTTCCAGTACGTTGCAAACGAAAATGGATTTCTCTCGTATCTTCGTGCCGCTGCACGGACAGTGCGCATCTTCGGAAACAATTTCAGCCCATAATTTTTCTTGAAAGCCTTGATCAGTTCAGTGAGTCCAGGCTGCTGCTCAACAAACACCATTTGAGGCGTTCGAACTGAAAATATGGGGCCTGCCTTTTTGCAAGGGTGCAAACTGGATCGGATGCGAGAGGACAAAGTTTGGTTCCATTCGCGTGACACTGGAGTCAAGCACGAGGCGACAGTGTTGGTTTCTTTCTTCGAATTTGGGGGAGGCGATTGACACAATGTGTGGACTCCACACCCAACCGTACTCCGCACTCCAGACTCGACAAAGATGAGCGTCGTTCGTATCCGACCCGAGATGGGTCCAACAACACGACGTCCAGTGGGCTGCAAATAACCGATCACTGCACATTGAACCTGCTGAAAAGGGACGGGGCCTTTCATCACATCATCGCACACACACACACACACACACACACACACACACACACACACACACACAGACACACACACACACAGAGGGGGGAGGTGCAGAAGAAGACCGGTTTTCCAATCTGACGGTGCACATGAACACACAATTGCACCACCGCACACACCTACTTGGAACACACACACACACACAAACACACACACAAACACACACACACACACAAACACCAGCACAAACAAACACAAAATAT
>JAAUXT010047414.1_pt1 | contig 14135 bp, 12 predicted proteins | sample 7278171 | NCBI WGS metagenome assembly JAAUXT01 (sample SAMN14350112, study PRJNA611818) | marine sediment metagenome | isolation source: surface marine sediment (1.8m) | place: French Polynesia: Moorea | collected 2018-08 | reverse complement strand
TTCGGAGTTCGGCCGGAAACAGCATATTGCATCCTTCTGAGACCGGTGTTCACGGATCCCATCAGGAGCGACAGGGATGGTTTCCGCGTGTACCGGCCTCGAGAGGCCTGCGCCACGGGCGGTATGACATCTATTTGGTGAACTCCTTGCAACCCAAGCATACCCAATTTTATTTCTACTGGAGGAAGTATAATGTCCGATGATAATAACGCACAGAAAAAATTTGATGAAGGCATGGCGGAATTCGTTGATCATAATTACGGTAAAAGCATCGAACGGCTGTCTGAGGCCATCGAGCTCGATCCTGATTTCGCTCTGGCCTTTAAATCCCGCGGAGCAGCCTATTTGAGATCGGAACAGGTTGAAGCTGCCATCGCCGATTTTAACACCGTGATCCGGATGGATCCCGCAAATGCCAGAGCATATCACCTGCGCGGGCTGGCATATGAAAAAACCGGTGATGATGAGAAAGCCATGAATGACTTTAACAAAGCGATTGAACTGAAATCGGACTACGGTGCGGTTTACTACAGCCGTGCCAATCTAAATACCAGATTGGGCCGCACAGACCAGGCGACCGAGGATATTCGCATGGTAACCCACCTGACGGAGGTCAATATCGAAACGTTCTCCAATACCAATAATGTCTGGCGCTCCCAACAGCTGCGGTTTGAAGCGACGACCAACGACGACGCAACCATGGAACGGTAATAAGCGTTCAACGGTTCAAGGTTTACCCGCCGCCGGCGGCGACCAGGGTTCACCGTTCAGGGTTGCCATTGTTTAAGGATGCTCACACAATGAAAGCCATGATTTTGAAACGGATTGGCAGTTTAACGCACAACCGGGAACCGCTGACTCCGACTAACCTGCCGAAACCGGTTCCCGGCGCCGGTGATATCCTTATAAAAGTCGCAACTTGTGGTGTTTGCCACACTGAACTCGATGAAATCGAAGGCCGAACTCCTCCGCCCCGGTTACCGATTACGCCGGGACATCAGGTCGTCGGCAGGGTGGTACAAAACGGGCCGCAGGCCAGGCAGTTCGAAATCGGTGACCGGCTCGGGGTTGCGTGGATTTTTTCGGCCTGCGGTGCCTGCAACCGATGCAAAGGAGATGCGGAGAACCTATGCCGCCATTTCAGGGCGACGGGGCGAGATGTTGACGGCGGATATGCAGAATATATGACCGTACCGGAAGCCTTTGCCTACCGGATCCCTCCGCGTTTCACGGATTCTCAGGCGGCGCCATTGCTGTGCGCCGGCGCTATTGGATATAGGTCCCTGCGATTGACCGGATTTCAGGACGGACAGGCGCTGGGGTTGACGGGCTTTGGGGCATCGGCACACCTGGTATTGAAAATGGCCAAGCACCAGTTTCCAAATGCCAGAATGTTTGTGTTTGCCCGAAGCGCCAGGGAACGAAAATTTGCGATCGAAATTGGAGCGGATTGGGCCGGAGATACGGAAAACGCGGCACCGGAGCGACTGGATTGCATCATCGATACGACACCGGCCTGGAAGCCGGTTGTCGATGCGTTGAAGAATCTGAAAAGGGGAGGCAGATTGGTGATCAATGCAATTCGAAAAGAAGATTTCGACAAGAACGTTCTCCTGGAGCTCGATTATGCCAAACATCTGTGGATGGAGAAAGAAATCAAAAGCGTTGCCAATGTTTCCCGCCGTGATGTTCAAGAATTTTTAGATCTGGCGGCTGAGATTCAGATTGAACCGGAGTTCGAGGAATACCGGCTGGAAGACGCCAACCGGGCGCTGCTGGAACTCAAGGAACGCAAGATCAGAGGCGCTAAAGTATTGCGTGTGGAATGACGAATGACGATTGTCGAATGACAAATTGAGGATGTCGCTCTCCGAGGCCGCTTCCAGCCCGTAGGCCTCCAGGCCGGAGGGTAGGCGCTGCAATATCTGCGAGCCGGAGGCTTCGCTCCGTCCATCATAGAAATCGTTAGGATTCCGTAATTCAACATTCGTCAATCGACATTCGCCATTCTTCACGTCTTACCGAAATCCGCTTGAGTGTTACCGTAATCGTGATTACGTTTAAAGGCAAAAAATTTATCGAAATGGAGGCGCTGTAATGTACAACCAAACGGTCATGGACCACTTTCGAAACCCCAGAAATGTCGGGGTAATTGAGGATGCCGACGGTGTGGGGGAGGTCGGCAACCCCCTTTGCGGCGACATGATGACCATTTATCTGAAAATCGTCGATGAATGCATTGAGGATATCAAGTTTCAAACGTTCGGATGCGGATCGGCAATAGCGGTTTCCAGCATGCTGACCGAAATCGCCGTCGGAAAGACGGTTGAAGATGCCAAGAAAATCACCAATAAAGACGTCGCGGCTGCACTGGACGGGCTGCCCAAAAATAAGCTGCACTGTTCTAATCTCGGTGCCGATGCGTTGCATCTGGCCATCCGCGACTACGAGGATCGCAAAGCCGGTGTAACCCGGGCCGAACCGAAGCGCAAGGAAAAGCACGAGCATACCCACGGAGACAGTTGCTACTGTCCCTATTGCGATATCGAACTCGCTGAAAACTCTGATTTCTGTGATGCGTGTCAGTCCAGTCTTGAGGAAGAGCACTGATGAAATCCGTAAATTTCGATCATATATCGGCCAATCCGCTTTTGCCCGAAGTCAAAGAGGCGATGATCAATGCGATTAACCAGGATTTGCACAATGCGTCGAGCCAGCACCAGGACGGCGAGCAGGCCGCTCAAATGCTCGAGCAGGCGCGAGCTTCAGTTGCGAAACTAATTAATGCTGCCATGACCAAGGAAATCGTATTTAACTCGGGCGGCACCGAATCGGTCAATCATGCCATAAAGGGTGTGGCCCTGGCCAATGCCCAGAAGGGCAACCACATCATTACCTCCAATATTGAGCACAACGCTGTCATCAGGAGCCTGCGACGCCTTAAATCCGCCGGTTTCAGGGTTACCTCTTTACCGGTCGACAGCGACGGCCGGGTGAGACCCGGGGATATTGCCGAGGCCATTACCGACGATACGATTCTGGTGTCGATCATGCACAGCAATAATGAAACCGGTACGATTCAACCCATAGCGGATATCGCCCGGATTACCCGTGATAAGAAAGTAATATTCCACACGGATGCGGTTGATTCGGTGGGGGTTGTACCGGTTGATGTGCAGACGCTTGGAGTTGACTTGATCAGTTTTGCCGCCAATACTTTTTACGGACCGGCCGGAGTCGGCGGGTTGTACATTCGTCGAGGAACCCGCATATTTCCGATTCTGGACGGGGGGGTCCAGGAGAATAACAAACGGGCAGGGACTGAGAATTTGATCGGAATTATCGGAATGGGCAAGGCCGCTGAGTTGGCCGTGCGGGATTTGGACAGCCGTCTTGCCCATATCAAGCGGCTAAAGGATAAATTTCTAAATGAATTGCCGGACTACATCGATGAATATATCGTCAACACACACCCGCAACACAGCCTGCCGAATCTGGTGTCGATTTCCATAAAATATATTGAAGGAGAAAGTGTGTTGCTGATGCTGGATGATGACGGCCTCGCCGTGTCCACCCGATCGGCATGTGCCACCGGTTCGTTGCGGGCATCCCATGTATTGCTGTCCCTCGGACTCAGCCATGCTGACGCCCAGGGAACCCTGGTACTGTCATTCGGTGTGGACAATACGGAAACGGACATCACGACCCTTCTGGCGGCCTTGAAAAATGTCGTGTCAACCCTGCGGGCCATATCGCCCCTTTATCAGAAGACCAATAAGCTAAATTGACTGGTATTCCGCATAATACCGGCATTAAAACACTACTTCCAGTGGTGGATCCGAAAAGGTTCTACCGATCCGGTGAGAAACAAATGACGCTTTAAAAATACGAAACCCGAATCTCGAAATACGAAACAAATCTCAAATACGAATGTCCAAATGTTCAAAACGGTCAAAACAAGACGATAAAAGCCCTGAGTAAAATTGTTCAACGCGCTTATCGCTAGATTCCCCATTGGATTGGAATTGTTTTGGTCATTGGTATTTATTTCATTCGAATTTGTTTCGTGCTTCGTGCTTCGAATTTCGGATTTAAATAGCTGTGTCAGTGGTTTTGCCCCCTTCCGGGGGGCTTCCTGAGGCCTCCTGCTCAGTTTGAGAAGCGCTCTCTTTAGGCCGCGGAAGCGCACAGATGGGCCCTGCGTCAGGATTTGATCCGGATGGTTTTCTCGGCAAAGCCAGTTGTCGCGTTATGACCGTTTTCAACGGTAATAAAGAGCTTGTGCTTGCCGATGGTCACCACATCTTTGCCGGATAACCTGGCAGTGATGACATTCTCGTCATTCAACAGGGTGCCGTTGGTGCTTTTGAGATCCTCCAATATGTACTCGCCATTGCGCCGAAATATTCGTGCATGTTTCTTCGAAGCGCCCAGATTATTTATATGAATATCACTATTCTCATTCCGACCGATGGTGACTTCAGCCTTATCTGTTTCCAGGGTTTTAAGTTCCTGGTCCATTAATTTCAGTACAATTTTGAGCATCGTTTCCTCCAGATATTTGAGATTTAGTAAAGAAATCCTGGCATCATAGATCAGACTGGCCGTTTTTTTCAGGCCAGCGGCGCCGCTCATATGCGCCCTCGCGTCAGCGTTGTTCATACTACTATCGGTACATCTAAACGGGATCTTTACCTGTTTTTATTCCAAAAAAAGGAATTAGGGGACTTCGACAAAACGGCGGAAATTTCTGTCAGTTCATCGTGTCCTGACAGCTCTGCAGATCTTTGATGAACTGAGCGGCGGACTGATAACGCCTGGAAACCCCCTTTGACAGCAGTCGTTCGACGATTTCGATAACGCAGGGGGGCGTTTTGGGGGCTATTTCCGCAAGGGGGACGTACTCTGTGTTGGAGACGGCATACAGCAAAGCCGTTAGGCTATCTCCTTTAAACGGGCGGGTAGCGGTCAACAATTCATAGAACACGACACCGAGTGAGAACAGATCCGAGCGGCCGTCCACTTTTTTGCCGGCAACCTGTTCGGGAGACATATAATTGGGGGTGCCGAATATGATCCCGGTCTGGGTTTTTGACGAAGACATGACCCGGGCAATGCCAAAATCGGCAACTTTGACCTGGTCATCCTCCAGCAGTATAATATTCGCCGGTTTGATATCACGATGGACCACTTCCTGGCTGTGCGCATATCCCAGGGCTTCGGCAACGGCGCCGATCATTTTCAACACCCGTTTCAGCGGCAACAATTGGCCTTTTTGGCAGTAATGGGTCAGATCCCTGCCCTTGAGCAATTCCATGGCAATATAGGCCATGTCATGATCCTCTCCCATATCATATATTGTTACGATATTCGGATGGGATAATTTTCCGGCGGCCTCCGCTTCCCGGAAGAAACGTGATTTGACGTCGCTTAATTCATCGGCCGGGATATCCGCATAATTAACGGTTTTGATCGCGACTTCACGGTTGATGTTCGGGTCTTTGCCCAGGTACACGATACCCATGGCTCCCTGACCCAGTTCTTTCAAAATCTCGTACCTTCCCAGGGTCGGCTTGGCGGCGCCGTTTTGCAGTAAAAATGTGGTTTCACTTTTGGCGGCTGCGGCTGACGTCATCGCCAGGGTGTTATCCAATGTTATCAGTCTCTTGATTCGCTCGTTGACATCCTTGAAAGCGCCGGCTTTCATAATATGGCGATATACCTCCAGGGCCTTGTTGGTCATTCGCTTGCGTTCAAAATCAAGTCCCAGGTTGTAAAGCAGCTTCTGGATGGCTTTATCTTCGACCGGGCATTTCAAAAATTTCTCGAAGGCCATATCCAGCATACCCTGACCCTGCAGTGCCAGTCCCAGGCTTTTGTTCAATTCGACATTTTCATCGTGCTTTTCTGCCAGATGGTGCTGACGGTTGGCGATGGCAAAGCCGATAATAGATAGGAACACCGGTGCGAGAATCTTCATCCAGATGCCGCTGCTAACGAATAGCAGAACACAGGCGCCGACCCAGGTGAGTAGAAAAATGCCCAGAATCGTTACGCCGATGCGTGGTGTAACCCGGGGGATGACAAAGAGCAGAAAAAAACCGAAGTACAGCAAGGCCAGGATCTCCAGCAAAAAGACCCAGGTCGGCCGGGATATATATTTGCCGTTAATGATGTTTTCAACAGCGGCGGCCTCGATTTCAAGGGCGGAAACATTTGTCCCGACCGGGGTGTTGTAATGCTGGGAGATGCCTTCGGCCGTGACACCGACCAGCACCACCTTTTTGCGGAAGATGTTCAGGTCGACCTTGCCGTTAATGACGTCGGCATATGAAATCCGCTGGATATTTGCTTCATGGCCGCTGTAGTCGATCAACATCCGGTAACTGTATTCGGTCGGGATCTGCAGGTGCCTTAAGATGACCTTACCCGGTTCGTGCTCTATTTCTTTGAGGCGACCGCCCTTATATTTCCTGGCGACCTGGAGGGCAAACGATACGAAATTTCGATCCTGGTAAGTGATAAACAACGGTAAATTGCGAACCGTACCGTCGGTATCGCCAATCAGATTGATGTGCCCCAGGGCGCCGGCTTTGGTTGAAAGATCCAAATACGGTTCAATGACCCGACTGGCCTCCATCCGGCGGTTATTGAGAATACCGCGAAAACCATCGGGCCGGCCATTCATCAATTTCCGGCCTTCGGGCACGCTATTTAATTCCAGGGAATTTATTTTCAGCCAGGCCGACAATTTTTGAGAGCTGTCGTCCCCCGGGTCGCCAATGGTAAAGCGCAACGGTAGTATCACGTTGCGTGCGGACCGGACCGCGGAAATCAGCCGGGCATCATGGTTTAAGCGTTTGGCTGCTTCAGTCAGGATACTATTGACTTTAGTTGCGGTCTTACGACCTGATTTGGTGGTTTTTTTGTTCAATATCTTTTTGAGGTGTTCGATCTCCTGCAGGCCGGTATTCAATTCTCTGGTCGGGTAAAGAAGCGAAATCCCCAACGTGTGGGTATCATAATGCGACAACAGCTTAATCATCTCGGCAATGTAAGAGCGAGGCCAGGGCCAGCTGCCGAGCTGTTGGATGCTCTGCTCGTCAATCGCCAGAATTATGATTTCAGTGCCCGCCTGGCGCTGACGCAGCCGGTTCATGGAATCATAAACTTTGTGCTCCATGGGCTGCAGGACATCAAAATCGAACAGAACGTTGCCTAGAATCACCGCAATGGTCACGGCAACCAACATCAGGGTTGAAAGTTTTATTTTTTTTAGCCGCATTTAAACTCTTAATCGTGAAAAATAATACAATGACAACTGCTTAACATTGTTGATAACGGGGCAGTTGATGCTGTCTCCGGATGGGTACCACTCAAAGCCAGAAGCCTTGAACAATATTGAAAATTATAAAAAAAAACAGCTCCGGTGTCAATCGAACGACCGTCCCAATCTGGTCCATTATGGTTTTTAAATATCTAAATTTATTTCGAAAATAAAAAAATTGGGAGACGCAAAAGTTATAACTACTGTTGCAGTCCGAATTCCAGTCGCCAGGATTTTCCGCCCTGTTGGATGATCACATCCTCCTCGCGGATTTTAAGGATCTGGTAGCCATCCACTGACTCACCTTCATGAACGATACGGCCATTGATGACGACCATCCTCCGGTCGGCATCCTCAGCCCAGGCCAATGCCTGAAGTCTCAATTTGTCGTCATTGATTCGATCATATGTTTGGCGGGGCTCGGGTCGGACCGATTGCGGGCGTCTGGCAGCCGGGCGAACTGCTTGAGGTTTTTTTTCAGTTTTGGGTTTTCTCAGGGAGGCGGTGCTCGCAGGCCTCGCAACCTGTTTGGGCAGGGGATTGGCTTTCGCCTTGGGTTTTGCCTGTGGCGAGCGCAAGGCGGAGGCTGCTTGACGGGGGACAGCGGTGCGCTCAGCAGAGCGTCGATTAGCGGATGTCGAGCGGGCTTGAAATTTTTTGTCCCTGCCGGTTGTAGCGGGGGTTTTGATTTGCCCCACCGGTCGGCGGGTGACTTGGCGCTGCGCTTGGGTCGGGTTGGGGGTCGCAGTCGGGATCTTTGCGCGATAGATGCCGGTCCGGTTTCCGGCCGGCGGGGGGTCCGGTGGAAACAGAAATGATAATCCGGCGGTCAGCAGATCCCTCTGGCTGAAAACCACCACGGCTCCACCGACTATCACAACCAGGATGAGCAGCAGGTAGATGAGCCGGCGCAGGAGCCAGCGTTTTTTTGTATTGGAATTAAGTGCCTGTTTGGGGTCAATTGGTGCGGACTGGTATTGATAGGTCGGAAGTGGCGGCGACTCCGCTTCGACGCGCTTCAGGGCTTTTAGAATTGAACTCAATGTATACTTTCTGGATCCTTAGTTAATTAAACTTGGCATCTCAAATGTTTGTTTTTCCTGATACAGGATCATTTTGGTCAGCGGTCCAACGAAGCCGTCGACCGGGATGCCGTATTTTGCCTGAACCTCCTGGATAGCCCGGCGGGTCCATCTATCGTACTCATCATTTATTTCAACGTCGCTGAATCCGAGATCGTGCAGCAGCAGTTTAAGGGTGATGATGGAATCTTTATTGGAACGTTTGGGAATGGTGCCCCATATGGACAGGAAGTTTTTCCAGGGCAGATAAGCAACGCCGGACCAATATAAATTGACCTGATCGGCGTCCGCTACCACTGGCAAGCTTTTGACCGGGCTGCCGAAGACGTAATTTTCTCCTTCAATCCTGCTGAGCGTCAGATATCCGGGTTCTTCGCTTCCGGTTGGAAACAACTCCAGGATCGCCGGCATATTCAGGCGTTTGAGCATTGTCAGATCCGTTTCGATGCGATGCATAAAAACGCCTTTAGGCTTGGTGGTCAACCGAAAAAATGCCTGATCGTCATCCAGGCTGTTCAGGTATGGTTGGACTTCAATGGGCGTTTGCCATAGATTCATCGCATCCTGCAGGGCGGAATAACGTGAATTTCGGATGTCCATAGCTGTCAGATAATCCGCCAGTTTTGTGATCGCGTTGGGCTCTAATTCGTCGGCATACGCCTCCAATTCATCATCTATGGCGGGTGATGTCAATATCGTCTCGGCTGTCTCGTGTGAGCCGCCATCCCGCGAACCCGTCTGCTGCGGGCTCGAAACTCCTTGCAAATCGGACATCGTGCCCGGAGCTGTCTGCCCGTCAGTCCCGTATGTCGGTACCGAAACCGCAACCGAACCGGTGCCGGGATCGGCCACTTTGGCAATTGGGTCGTCGCTGGTGATGTCAGGCATGATATTCCCGGTTGCGGTTGGATTGGGATTGACGACGGTTGCGGCGAGTTGGGGGCTGTCCGCCAATTGGCTGACCCATGAGGTGATTGCTTTTCGCAGAGGCTGGTGCAATATCGCAGCCGCAACTAATAGTCCGGCTGCAGTTGAAATGACCGTTATCGTTTTCCAATCCGGCAACTGAAACCTTTTGACAATTCCCCTGCTTTTCAGTTCCTTCACGCTGGCGCGTGCGATATTGCCCGTGATTTTATGTCGGCCCAGACCGAACGCCGTCAATAATACCCGGTCGCAGGTAATATTGATCAGTCGCGGAATGCCCAGAGAGTATCTATAAATTGGCCGGTAAGCCGCATGATCGAATTTGATACCCGGTTTCTGCGCAGCAATGCTGATCCGGTATTGAATGTAATCGATGGTTTCCCGGAAATTCAAAGGGCTGAGATGATATCTCAACGTGATTCTCTGCCCGAGTTGCCTGAGTTCATAGGAATTCAGCGCCTCACTCAGCTCCGGCTGTCCGACCAGAATGATTTGCAGCAGCTTCTCTTTATTGGTTTCCAGGTTTGACAGTAACCGCAGCTGCTCCAGCACATTTTTGCTCAGGTTTTGGGCTTCGTCAATCAACAGAATCACCTTTTTACGGCGGATCTTCTGTCGCATGAGGAAGTTGTTCAGATTATCAATCAAATCCTTTGTGTTATCGGTTTTATAGGGTATGCCCAGTTCATCATTAATGGTTTTTATGAGCTGTCGGGGCCCCAGTTTCGGATTGAAGATATAGGCGGCAATGGTATCATCATCCAGATTTTCAAGAAATGCACGGCATAGAGTTGTTTTGCCGGTCCCGACTTCTCCGGTAATTTCGACGAATCCGTCTCCCTGGGAGAGGGCGTAATTCAGGTGGGCCAGGGCCTCCTCGTGACTTTTGCTCAGGAACAGGTAGTCCGGGTTCGGCACCAGTTTGAATGGTTTTTCTTTGAAACCGAAAAAGTTTTCGTACATGTTAAGATATTAAAAAAATTACAGTTCTCTGTCAAGCTGATCGATTTAATTTTCCAGGTAGCGATTCATCGTCCGATGCCGTTCATCCTTGGGTGTCCCGGCCAGTTCGCGGCAGGCATTGTAAAACTGCGTCAGATCGCCCCGGTGTTGCGCCAGCAATTTTCGAAATGCCGGTACAAAGTTGTGATAGGCGGACACACTGGATATTTTGGCATTGTTCAGGGAATTATTTATCCAGTCCTCATAGGCTGACAGGCCGTTGTCAGCTGATTTCAAACGGTCGAATTCGTATCGCAGATTCGAGATTAAGGCAGCTTTTTTTTCCCGTTTTTGTTGATCGGATGCATTCGACCGGTAGGCTGACTCCAACATCCGACGGTATCGCAGGACCAGATGGACAAATGCCTGTTGCCGGTCGTACTGCTTCAGATAGTCATGGTAACCGGAAGGCGCCTGAGATACGGCCAGCCACCTCTGAATTCCCTCCTGTTCGACTGCTGTGGCAAAGCTTTCGTTGAAAACGGTGTCACCTTTGACGTAGAGGAGGCGATGAGCCAGCTCGTGGAAAATCAAGCCGGCCGATCTGATTTCGGAATACTGCAAAAAGGTGCTCAGCACCGGATCATCAAACCAGCCGAGTGTCGAATAAGCCGTGACACCGGTTACATAGACGTCGTATCCGCGTTCGTTCAGACTGTTTGCATATTGTTCAGCATCTTTTTCGGCAAAATATCCGCGATATGCGGCGCAACCCACAACCGGGTAACACCAGGTTTTGGGTGTCATGGAAAACTCCGGGGCGGCAAAAACGTTCCAGACAACATATGGCCGGTCGAGTTCCACATACGTTAGATAATTCTTTTCAACCGGCAGCCGAAGCTCGCTTTCAGCGAATTTGCGCACCTTAAGGATATGGGCCAATCTCTTTCGAAGAAATTCCGGCGAGTCCGGATTTTCGATTATTTCTGAAATTGGCTGGCGTTTTTCAAGGATGCTGTGCTGACCGCGGATGGCCTGTCCGTAGTAGCGTGCCGATTCGCAGCCGCAGAACGTCAGCAAAAATAATATGGTGCCGACGCTTATGGTATACTTCATGAACATTATGCGTATCCAACAACAATAAAATGACAAATGGCGATTGACGAATGTCGAATGATGGAAGTCGCTCTCCGAGGCGTAGGCGCTACAACCCCCTACGAGCCGGAGGCTTCGCTCCACAAGACGTTATTTGTTATTAGTTAATCGTTATTAGAATCTTGATGTTTGTCCAATTTTATAATTCCATCTCGGTGACATCTAAAGATAGACTAAATTCAATTTAGACCAATAACCAATAACTGATAACACTCAATTGAGATTATACCCGACACCCTAATCCCTAATCCCTTTTAGCATCCAGTATCGAGAATCCAGCATCCGGTATCTGGTATCCGGCATCTGGAATCTGGCATCCGGCTTTTCGATTTTGGATTGAAAAAATTAGAATCACAAAATCCGGTTAGATTAAGCTGTAGCAGAATTTTTCAAAAATATCCCGACTAAATTTGCCGGCTTCCACATCATTTTTTAAAAATTTCAATGTTTCCAGCGGTTGTCGGGCCCTGCGGTAAGGCCGGTCTTCGTTGGTCAGGGCTTCGTAGCAGTCAATTATCCCCAGAAGTTGGCCAATATAGGAGATTCGGGTTGTTCCTAAAGGGTAACCGCTACCGTCCAGTTTTTCGTGGTGCTCATAGGCGCCTTCGGCGACACCGCCACCGATTTTGTTTTTGTCCCGGATAATTTCTCTGCCGACCGTCGGATGGGTTTTCATAATATTGAACTCTTGAGTGCTGAGCTTGCGTGGCGCTTTTAAAATAGAGGATGGTATCTCGGTTTTACCGACATCGTGCAGGAGCGCGGCCAGACCTATTTTTCGGGTTTTCTGCAACGGAAAGTTTGAATAAAAACAAAATCCAAGCGTCAAGGCCATCACATTAACGGAATGAATAACGGTCGTGTAGTCCTTAAAAGAAATAGATGCAAACGCTTTTAAGATATCCGGGTGCTTTGAGTAACCGGTGATGAGCGAATCAATGGTCTCAGGCGCCGAACGGAGGGTTCCGCTGCGGGGTTCTGCAAGGGTTTCTTCAACCAGATTACATAAAGTTGCTTTAACCTTGAGAGCATTGCCGGTTTTAATGCTGTCGGAGATTTGCCGGTTAAATTCCTTTTGGATTTCCCTGATGGCAATTATCCGGTCGGTTTGCTGGATGAAGAGTTGGGGATGCCTTTTCTGATTGAGACGTATTTCCGTGAGTTTGGTGCCGGCAGGCTTGTATAGACAATAACCGTTTTTCCCGGTCTGGTGATAGAGGGGCACCTCGATATAATAATTGATTTGCGAATCCCGCACTCGGATATAGTTGGGTTGATCCACTGGGCTGCGCCTGATCTCGAATTTTCAACTTTGGTTCAATTTAAATGTCCTGATTGGTGTTATCGGTAATATACGGGTAAAGTTAATACCTTTATTCCAAATCGAAAAACTGGTCTTTAGGCCCTTTTTTCTGACAACATGTTATCAGAACTAAAATGGTTTCAGGTTTCAGTGTTCAGGTTTCAGGATTTCGCGATCGGCTTTCCTGACACCCGAAACCTGACACCAAAAATTTACGTGATTGCTCGGTTTACGATTTTGCTGCCCCGCAGGGGCCCCTTTTTCCGAGCGCCATCTCGGAAAAAGCTTAGAATCTTAAAAGTGAATCCTTGGCATTTTATGAAAAGATATTTTGATCACGAAATCACGAAAGTTGGAAAACAAGAATAATTTGTTAGCTTTATTTCGTGTTTTCGTCATTTCGAGCTTTCGTGATTGATCTTTTTTTGCTCCCCGCAAAAACGGGATTTCCGCTTCGCTACAACCGGCTCGTCTGGGTTAGGGTTAGGTCGGAGAAAACCGGCTTTGCCGTAAATCAAGATCAAAGCTTTGTCTTTTCCGTACTGACGGCCATATACTCCATTGCACACATGACGGTTTGGCCGGTTAATGTAGTAAATTTGAGCTGTCCATCCGACTGTTTCCAAAAGCTGGTCTTCATGGTCTCTTGGGTTTCAAATGTATCCGGATTACCGTATTTTTGGACCAGCATATCCTTGATCGCGTGCATCCAGTCTGCGTCTTTTTTCTTGTGGTTGAAATGAACCAGCGTGACTTTGTACAATTTGCCGCTGGCTGAACGAGCATCGAAATAAAATGCAACTGAAAAATCGCGGCCCCAAATACGAACTTTTTGCTTCGATTTGCAGGTTGGCGTACGGCCCGGTTCCCATGTTTTGAGCTGATAATGCTTTTTTACTGCCGAATGGGTCATCCCCCAGGTTGCTTTTCCCCAACCGGGAATCCCCGTATCGGCAGCCGTACCCGAAGCCAGTACCAAGATGGCGCAGATCAATGCCGGTATTCGAGCTATGCCCATGACGGTGTCCTTTCATCAAACTGTGTTTTCCCTGATCCTCCCAGAATTTTACCACTCACTTGGCAATAACACAACTGTGCTCGATTTGGTGTTTGCATGGGCCGCGCGACTTGGTGTATGTACCAGGCATCTCCAATCTGATTAGAATGATATGCTCGATACGGTAAAGCGAATCGCATACACTTATTTTCAAGACGCTCGCGGCAGCCACCACTGGGACCATACGCTGCGGGTCTGCCGTTTGTGCGACCGCATCGGTACTGTCGAAGGTGCGGAGATGGATGTGCTGCTGACGTCCGCCTACCTGCACGATATCGCCCGCGGGCGGCAGGATGAAGCGAATGGCGCTGTTTGCCATGCTGAAAAAGGTGCACAACTGGC
>JAAUXT010013606.1_pt1 | contig 14135 bp, 17 predicted proteins | sample 7278171 | NCBI WGS metagenome assembly JAAUXT01 (sample SAMN14350112, study PRJNA611818) | marine sediment metagenome | isolation source: surface marine sediment (1.8m) | place: French Polynesia: Moorea | collected 2018-08 | reverse complement strand
TTTGCCCACTGGTATAGAAGCAATTGGCTTGCACAATTCTTTTGTTGCACAAAAAGAATGCGCTCAACTGTGTCCAATTGCCGATCATGATAAAGGACACTTTGACTTGAAAGATCCTCGTACACTGGTGAAGGGGGATGTCCCACCAGCACTGTCGGCATCAAAACAAAGACCTGACAAGGTCAAAATTTTACCATTGATGTCAATGGGACACAATGATAGGCGTCACACTCAGGACGGTGTGCGCCTTTCTTGACATCAATTTTCACTGTGGTAAAAACAGTTGACGCGCGTCACTTGCATGAAAACCGCTTGTGTCTTGCACACGGGTGAATACGGTAAATCAATGTGACAATATGCATCACAACATTGACAATGCACTGAAATCAAAGCCCTCGAGGGGCTCTCGTCCGCACTCGTGTCTTCACTCTGTACCACACTCCACGATCAAATCACGAGTGACAGTATCACCATGGCTACACGTACTGAGTTGCTATGGCAGATTGACAAGGCTCAGTAAGTACATGCACAGTACATGTGTTTGTTTACTCGGCCCAACATGTTCACGGAGCCTCCCTCACAGCACATGGCTTCAGTACATGCTGCGTTCTTACGTGTACTCAGGTACACACAAACGTCGCGCGTGTGTGTGTGTGTGTGTCTGAGATTCCATGATCAAGAGAGAAAGAAAGAATGAGAGAAAGAACAAGAGCAAAAGAGAGGAGAGAGAGAGAGAGAGAGAGAGAGAGAGAGAGAGAGAGAGAGTGCGTGTGACAGGCAGTGTGTGTGCGTATGAGTGTGTGTGTGTGTGTGGACAGGGAGATTTTTTTTGTGTGCGTATGTTGTCTCAGTGTGGGCAGGTTATTTGTGTGTGTGTGTGTGTGTGTGTCGGTGTGTGTATGTGTGTGACAAGATGTGCGTGTGTGTGTAGACAGGTGGTGTGTACGTGTGTGGTTTGTGTTGTGTGTGCGTGAAACGCTTCAACTCACAAGCCGCAACTGAAACACTCAAATTTCCTGTCAAGTCCTTCACGCTGTGTTCCCGCATGTGTTCAATCAAGTACACCTCAACATGATCATGCCCCAGCTCACTTCAAACCACAGTCGAGTACTGCATATGTAGTTCACATGTTTTCAAGTACACTTGAACATGCTGTACATGTACGCACAGGGGACATCACACGACTCGCCTCACATGGCGTGCACATGTGCTCCACACGCAACTGTTCTTACACTTTTTCCAACAGATCTACGAGACATCTGTGCCCACATCGTTAAAACGTGCAATTGTCCGTACGCAATCCTTTTGTCACAACTCACATGCCCCCATTTTAAACGACACCACACATATATGACATGCACACTTGAGTGAGTATCTATCGCCATACGTACTGCGCGAGATTTTGAAAATAGATCAACGTGCGTGACCCCGTCTCTCAGCACACCTGTGCCCACACCACTCTGTCACACACACGCACACACACACACACGCACACGCACACACACCTTGACTCTTTGCACACGTTTTATTATTTTTTTTTCATTGCACGTTTTTGTGAGTTTTTCAACTCCACAGGAAACACAAAAAGTACTCACTTCCCTCTCGCCTCCTCTCCTCGCCTCAGTGTGCCAGATTCAATCTGATAACCGCGGATGTAAAGGAAATTCATGCTGATAACACATGTAGATCAAACAGTCTGTGCTCATGGTACAGATCTACATGTGAAGCAAGACTTTTTGTTGTTCTCAGGTGACATCATCATGTGGGCCCAACCTGCGTTCAATTTCACACTGCATGCACACGGAAACACAAGAAAGGTACTCACTCTTCTGCCCGTCTCTGACACGCGTGAATCCAGATCAGTATCCTTGTACTTGTACACACACGTACCCCTCCTACTCCTTCAGTTTTTTTCAAAACAACTCCAATCAAACTTTGGGCAAAACAGACGTTTAAGTGCAGTAATTACACAACAACAACACACGTTGTGGCTCTGATCCTCACACGCCTAATCCACACGTCAATCAAACGGCTTTAATCCTGTAGGATAATCCAGCTCTATTATATCCGTATTGGGCACAAACACTTTCTGTCAGCTCCGCCATTGTTTATCATCATGACTCGAAGCCCCAAACACAAGCGCTCACAAAGCAGAGCGCCGCTACACTGGGGCTGCGTGGTGTGGTGTGGTGGTGGCTGGCCCCCGTCGACTGTTGCCATAGCGACTGACTTTGAGGGCGCGTCTCAATATTCACAACGCGCGTCTCAAAATTCGCGCGGCGCGTCTCAAAATTCACACAGAGACGGAGGGACCGTCGAGAAACGCATTGGCACCCGTAGACTTTTTGCACACCAAAGTTGTCAAAGACTTGAGCAGTGAATCAAGTCCACGAACCTGAGATCTACTGATCTACTGACAAGGATCATGGGCCATACAGTTTCAGCCTACACCTGGGCCCACGCTTGGATTCACTCGTGCACCTGTACCCGTTGCCAACCGCACACTCTGGTAAATGTGGCCTTGAATGCATCCCAAAATCTGTTGTGCTTCGTCCCTGCCCTGGTCCATTCGGACGACTCAACCATGGTCGCCCAGCCAAGATTCAAAGATCCACCCCGTTTGCCCCTTGATCAATGTGTCCCAAATCAATCCCTGCAGTCATCCCTGGATCTGCACCCCCTGGATCCGCGCCTCTCTCCACCAATGGCACCGTGGGAGACAAAGAGACAGAGACAGCTCTGCGCGATTGCTGCTCTGTGTGCGGCTCTCTCTTTCTGTGTGCGGGTCTTTGTTGTTGTCTGTCGCGGCAGCTGTATTGACGGGTCCAGGTCCCTCCCCCCGCAGGCCCTCCGTGTCCAGGGGCAGGATCCAGGGGCATATAACGAATCCTTTGTGTGCAAGTTCAGCCTTGTATACATCTTCACGCTGTAAACTGAAGGTTCAAGGGAGTGAGTCCAGGTTTGCACCCAGGTCTCGTCCCCGTGCAGGCACCTTCTCCCTTCAACTCCAGTGGGTGGATCCAGGGCGATCAAGGGCAGATTTACAGACGATTCAAGCCCATTCCTCTCACGTTCCAATGCGCCTCTGGTTTGTCAGGCCCCTTCTCCTCTTCCCATTCGCAGGTTCAGGAGTGACGGATCCAAGGGCACGTCCAGAAATGGTTCAGGGACGGACCCAGGATTCAGCTGCAGACCCCTTCGAGCGCAGGCCCCTGTTGGGCCCCGTGCCCACTCTGGATCCGGCCGCGTGCAAGTCCCTCCTTCTCCCTTCCCCCCTCGCTGGTCCGTCGTCGGTTCCTTGCTCCCTCAACGTGGCAGGGAGAACGCAGGGTTTCCGTTGATTGAAAAGACACTGAAATGCATATGAAAGCACAAAGGAAGGCGGCCAGTTTCTGGTCCCCCTTGTCCCGAGTGCCAGGATGTCACAGGGCTCACTGATTGGCCCAGGGTCCTCGTGTTCTGTCTCTCCCTACAAAGGGGAGCTCCAGGTTGAGCTGGTCTTTTCCACCAGAAAGTTCCTTCACTCCCTCAATTTTGTCCCAAAGAAATATTTTGTTGTCTTTGGATGAGCCCTTGCGCTTTCAGTATTCTCCTGGATCGGATCGGCCCCTGTTCACCACTGCAGGCCCCCCTCCCCTCCTCCTGCTCGCTCCTGCTCCTCCTCCTCTTCCATTCAGACACGTTGATACGACTCGTGTCTGATGTGGATGAGATGCGTGACAGTTCCGAAGGGAGAGCTGGTCTCAAAGTGTCGTGGATCCAGGCGCTCCAGGGGCGGAGTCAGCAGCGTCAGGCTGTGGATCCAGGGGCCACACGCAGATCCATGGGAACGACCCAGGGATGCGACGCAGTGAAAAAGGTGAACAGAATCGCGACTTGGTGGGTCCACGGTACTTTTGGGGCACACAAAGATCACAGAAGCAGGGTTCTGGGGGCAAGTCCTGGAACACGAGAAAGCAAATCCGCCATTGCTGAGGGTGGGTTCAAAGGCACAGGGAGTGAGATCTATGGGCAACCCTCACAAGTCCCCCCCCAATTCTGGAGCCCCCTGGATCCGGACCCTGGACGCGCCTGGCTCAGCGCGCGTCACGTGTCGTGTTGGAGTGGGATGGGCGGATTTGCTGTCGCTCTGGAGGCGGTGCATTCTGAGCCTCTGCCATATCTACTCGAGGAATCTGTCCTTCAGACACGATTCGCGGTTATTCAGACTCTACGGATCAGAGGCAGGGCGGATCCAGGGAGGCTTCTTGCCTCTTCTATGAGAAGTCTATAATTCCCAATTGTTTTGTGTTGCAGACGCAAAAATTTCATTCTTTTTCGAGCAAATTTCGCATGAATGAAGTTGCCCCTCAAGAGCTCGCCCTTCCTGGAGAAATTGGTAGCTGGAGTGTCTGGCAGCTTGGGCCCTGGAGACAGAGTTGCTGACGTGATGAGCAACTGCGTATTCCTTCCTACACACAAAGAAACAAAGAGAACGACGGCCAGGCCTCCTCGGTGTGGTGGTGCCCCTGACGGGAGCTGTCGTCCTGCGGCCTGCCTTTGTTCGAAATCTTTTTCGTGGTGTGGGGCTGCAGCCCCTTGGCTTCAAGAAACCTGGCCCCGCTCTTGTTGCACCGCAAATCGCGTCAGGTCCACAGGTTGGGCTGTTGGACCAAAATCCTGGATTCGCTGCACAACTCCAAAACCTTCTCTACCCTTGACCCTTGATCCCGACTCCGCTGGACGTCTGTAGTTCATCTGAGACTGAACACTTGACAAGGAGAGCCGACAGATCTGTATGTCAGATACTCGTAGAGGGTATCCAAGCCTGTGCTTTCTTCTCTTTTCCTTTCCTATAAGTTGCAGGGTCGCATCCAAGATCTGGTCGAGGGGAGAGAGAGCCAGTTCCCAAAATTCTGGTGTCCAAACGAAACAAGGTGCCTGCGGCACAAGAATGTTGCTTTTTCCCGGGGGTCAGGGGCCCCCGAGCCCCCAAGGCCCTTGGATTCTCCCCTGAAAAGTCTCGAATCTCTGACAAAGGGAAACACAGACACTGAAGGTTTGTTGATCCAAATCCTACATCACCTGATCCCAACACAAACAAACTCTGCAGCACAAACACCGGTCGTTGTTATGGGCCTATTTGATCAAAGAGTTCACAGAGTTCAAGAGAACCGTGAGTTCAAGAGAATGGCGGGATCTGAATGGTGGCGGGACGAAGGCGCTGGTAGATCCAGGGCCCCAGGAACCAACAGCAGGATAGGGTGGACCTGGACCAGGGGTCCCAGGGGTGGCAAACCTTGCAACCCCCGCACAAAATTGTTCCCCTTTTGGCAGGTGAATTTGTCAAAGTTTGATATTGGCGCCTCCCTGACCTGAATCCTGAACCCGTTTGAGATTCGCCCCTCTCGCCTTTGGCCACCACACAAACACCACACACACACACACACACACACACACACACACACACACACACACGAAAGTTTGCTCTTTGCTCCGCAGGTATAACATTTGCATTTTCCAAAGTGGAAGTTGGGAGCCCCAGATCCTCGATCCTCCACGAGTACCCGTATCGCATACTGACGACCCACACACACGCAATCGCTCTGCTGTGTGTCGCAACACATGTCCAGCAGCAATTTACACGCACATTACGTAGACAGTTTCCAGGGAAACCAGGCTCCGGCTCTATCTGCTGTTTGTCCGGCTGGTTTCTGTCTCCAGCACGTGATGCTACTGCCGGCACACAGGCCACGTGACCACGAGATACACAGGGGCGGATCGTGGACAAGGTCACGAATGGTAAAAGTCATGGATGAAAGTGGTGTGATCCCATGCCAGATCCATTTGAACCTCAATGAGGTTTTAAGCGTGATGGTGAGTTATAAATGACAGGCAGATCTTTCTGGAGGTGCCTCATGTATAGGAAGGGCCCTTGCAGGGTTTCAGTAGCTTGTGCCCTGCCTGGATCCTGCGTGAGATCAGGTGGATCTCTCACTGGATTCGCCAGAAGGGTTGGATCGTGTCAGCCCCACCAAGACCCTGCGTGGGACCGGGTCCCTCATTGATGTTTCTGCTTTGTAGGTGGGTCCCTCGCTTTTCTCTCTGTGATGTTCCCTGGATCCTTCCGGGATCAGGTCAGCTTCTCTCTAGATCCGCTGCTGGATTCAACTCCAGATTTCCGTGTCACGTGAGTCCCTCCCGGACATGGTCAAGCTGTTGTCAGCGTGACGAAGGGACCTTGACCTCAGCAACAGGCGCGTTTGGCTGTTTGTCTTGGTACGTCTGGCTTTGCCGTGCTCCGTGCTCCAAAGTGAGGTGGTGACCGGACAGTGGGACTTGGACTGTGTCTGGGACGTTGGGCTATTGAAGTTACAGTGTTGTCCCAATGGCAGCTAGATCAGCCAACAACACCTCACTGCTTCACAAATACTGGGTAGTTCACTTGTTCCGTCACCAATTGCCACGTACACCATTGGCTTTCAACAGACAATTGGTTTTCTGTCCCACCTGTCTGTCAATTGGGGTGCTGTATGGAATGAAAATCAGTGGCTGCAAAAACTCGCCACGTTCCCCCGATTCCAGCACACAGAGCAACAATGGGTCTCTTTTCACAAAAGATCATGAGACTGGGGAGACTGGGGCCGGCAGTACCCGTGGGGTCCATGGATCTGTGGGCCAATCAAGGGACTTCAAACGGGTCACACACCCTCACTCTGAGCGGATCTGGGGGGCATGGGGCCAGGGACATTATTTTTTTATCCTGAATTATGCCCCGGCTTTTCCTCAATAAACTTATCCAGGCTGAAGTTTGTCCCCACCCTCGCTCAAGGTTTAGGCTTCTCCATCCAATCCGGGATCGACTGGAGTAAAGTTCACTGGTAAAAGGGATTCCAGTGGATCCATGCTGAGGCCAATGGCTGGGGCTGGGACTGGGAACTGGGGCCAGGGCTGAGGTCAGAGGCAGAGTCAGTGAGTGAGGCTGGGGACCAGGGGCCAGGAACTGGGGCGAGGGCCCAGGGACTGAGTTTGGTGGCAAACCCAATGGACCAGGCTCCAAAAACCAGAAACATGAACACTGTCCCTGAATTTACTGCACAACTTTTGCAGAAAAATGTTCCACTTTTCACAAACCCATCTCGACGCTTTGCACCCCAGTCAGGAAGGTGTCGCCCCCCCCAACTCTGTATCTCGAATGGCCCCTCCGGATCCGTCCCGCACGGAACTCTGGGTCTGCTTGATTACTTCAGTGGACCGCAGTCCCGGCGCAGTCCGCTCACTGGAGGGTGAGACTGGACTCCACGGTAATCAGAGACTGAGGGCCCTGAGGCCCGGGGAACCAGAGGGTCTGAGGCCCGGGGAACCAGAGGGCCCTACTCTCCCTCTCTCCCTCTTGATCAGCTTCAATCAGCCTCAATTGCTGAGAACATCCAGCGCATACAGGATGGGATCCTAGAGGGGTTCAGGCAGGTGGGGCCTTCACTGCCTCCAGGAAAAGGCAGGCAAGGGGATGGTGGGGGTTCAACCTACCGGGTGCAGGGACAGCTGGAGAATGAAGGGTTGGAACATTTCTGTAGTGTGGCGACTGGGGGTCCGTGAACTGTGGTGCCCAAGGGTCTCCAGTTCAATTCACTTCAGCTGCAGCGCATCCAAATTGAGCTAAAACAGATAATGAGGACAACACGTTTGGGACATCAGGGTCTGCGACACCCCGACGAATCTCGTGCCAGAAACGGCGTGGTGTGAGGTACAGCACTCCTTCATTGCTTCAGCCGGATATGGACGGGGGAGAAACTGCAGTGTTCCCTGGACCCAATGGCAGCAACAGGGCCACGAATCCCACTGACGTCCGTAGCGCGTCCCTAAGAGAGAGGTCATGTGATCCGCTGCGGGTCATCTTACAAATCCACACCCTGATTGGTGGAGTGATGGGCAGAGAGGCAAAGCCTGGAACCTCATTTCCTTGATCAGGTGTGAGGTGTTGGCACGCAGCGATTTGCTGGGGGGTCAACACATGCCACGCCCAGTGCGGTCACAGGGACAAGTCCAGGATCGCGTCAGGGGGCGACGCCCCCTCCCCCCCCCCCCCGCCGGGGAGTGCTTCAACTTTGATCCAATCAACATATGAACAGAGTAAACCTTGGATTTGTGGTGCTATTGGTCTCTCATTCCAGGTCCAGTTCAATTTGCATCAATTGGAGGCCTCCTCCAGCAGATCCCAATCAGAGGCCCAGACACTATTTCCTCAATTTTAGAAGAGTCACATGGGTGGTGGCGTCTGTACTAGACGATTCAGAATTCAACAGGGACAATGAGGGTCAAATGCCATGTTGAAGAGAAGCACCCGAACACAACTTTGACGTGGCCAAGGACACACTCGATCTGCTTCAGGATGCACCTTGATCTGCCCTTGATCTTCCACTGGCTACACCACTTGATCCAACCCTGGATGTATGCAGACCCCGTCATGGGGGATTCTCGCAGTATCCGGGAACAACATGAGATGGTGCAGGATACAGAGAGGACACAACGTCCAAGGTGCCCACAGGGACGCGACGTGTGATGAGATGAATCCAGTGCACAACGGACTCGGACTCGCCCCAGGGAAATCTTGGGCTGTGTACGAGAGGTGGATTGTAGGGATCCTGGAATGGACCGTCCCTGGTCATCGTGCGATGTCCCTCAAGGGAAGAGCACCAAGTGACAACGTAGTACAGGCAGGCGTGCCCCTCATGTACCAAGCTCCCCACGCAAAAACCCCCTGTGTACAAACTTACTTGTAAACCCTCTTCCCCAAAGAAAAATTCTCCAAAAAGTTTGAGCTTCAATTCTTTTGCGTTGCAGGGTCATCGCACACCCAGTTGCTTTTGAGCACTTCATCTCTTGTTGTTCTGTTGCTTTGACAAGAAAAATGAATTTTCTTTCTTTCTATTCAATGTTGCATTTGGGCCTCCTGTGGGCTTGTCCTTTCCCTTGACTACATCCTGGATCATGTGCACTGTTCGAGTAAGTCTTGGTTTGGGTGACGTCCCTGGGCATTGTCGCCTCAACAACAGACCCTGGATGCACTGTGTCGTCGGGCTCGGGGCGCGTGACGTGGCATGACACAGACGGTGTGAGACAGGGCCCGGGAGGGACGGGTCCGTCTACGCGCGCGTCTTCTTTTGATCAATTTCCTTTGGAGACGCGTGTGACGCCGCATGGACTTGTGGGATCAGGTTCAGGTGCCGTCTCCACCGTCACACTCTCAGACTGGGGAGGTGCAGTCAGCGGGGGGGGGGATTCAGAGGAGTCCTGTTGCAGATCCAGGAGAAGACCAGGGGTTCAGCCAAGTGTGAATCCAGGGGTGGACCCAAGGAGGTATGCTGGGGTGGACCCAGGGGTGGATCCAGGGAACGCTCCAGCAGCAAGACGAGAGGTGTACCCAGGGGTGGAAATGCCCCAAGTGTCCCTAAATTTGTGGCGGCATTGAAATTGCCCCGCTCCGCCCCACTATGGTGAGGAACGTGTTTGTGCTTTTTGCTACGGGCTTTGAAACACAAGTCTGTGTGACAAAAGGACGCAATTTGCACCGCGATTCCGGATCAAACGGCTGATTTGGGCGTGGCGCGGATGATCCAGACGACTCCGACTCCGCTCACACTGAGGGGATCATCGCTGCAGCTCTGCGTGTGTATGCTGCGCATGTCTGCGCGCAGGGACAGACGCAGCGAGCCAGGGGTGGAACCAGGGACAGGGGCCCAGGGAGGGATAGTGGTGAAGCAGGGAGCCAGTGAGGGAGGAATCACGGCGGGTGAGATTTACAAGGCAGAGGAGGACGCGGAAAACGGAGAGGAAGGGGGATGATGGAGACAAGGAGGGAGCCAGGGAATGGATTAGACAAGACAAGTGCCAGGGTCCAATGGGTTCAGTGGCTTTGATAGAAAAGTTTTCTTTGTCGGAATTGCCACTCTCATGTTGGCGTTCCCTTGAATCCCACCCCGCCCCCAAAAAACGCCACCTGTGTGTCGAGTCTGCAATCCTGGACCCGCCCCTGATTCAATCAACACGCGCAGAATCAGGTTCAACCTGCGGAAACGCTACATGATGAGGCAGATTGGGCTTCTCCCTGCAGAGGCGGACCGAGGGTCTGAGGACCAAGGGTCTGAGAGCGAGGGTCTGGGGACCGGGGTTCTGGGGACCAAGGGTCTGAGAGCGAGGGTCTGGGGACCGGGGGTCTGGGGACCAAGGGTCTGAGAGCGAGGGTCTGGGGACCGGGGGTCTGGGGACCAAGGGTCTGAGAGCGAGGGTCTGGGGACCGGGGGTCTGTGGACCAAGGGTCTGAGAGCGAGGGTCTGGGGACCAAGGGTCTGAGAGCGAGGGTCTGGGGACCGAGGGTCTGGGGACCAAGGGTCTGGTGACCGAGGGTCTGGTCAAGGACGGTCAACTTTGAGTCGCATTGCAGGCGAAAGATTGCACCTGTGGCAGATTATTCGGGGTAAATTGCTTTCTTTGGTGGGGGTGGAGGGTTCAGGAGTCAGACCCTCAGCCCCTCCCTTGACACGGCCATGGTGTTCAGGGAGGGTTTAAGACGGGGATTAGGTGTCAGATTCCCTTGCCCTTGGATCGGCCCCTGCCATCGTCCTGTGTGTGTGAGTGGAAGGCCTGGCGACGAGCAAAGAGAAACTGTGAGGACGTAGAGGAAACAATAACCAGTGACACGTCCTGCAGTGGATTCGTCACGTGACGCGACCCTGAAGAAATCAACGCGTGTTGTCCCACTGTCCCTCTCATTGCGCGTGCTCACCCACGGGAGGCACTTTCACTTTCAATTTCGCTTTGACAGCCGCAGCTGCGAATGCGCCAAAATGTCACGTCCAGTTCTGAACACTGGCTCCAAGCAGATCCAGGGGCCCGGGAATGTCGAAAAAATGTGGATGCCCCAACGCGCCAAGTTCACATTTTTACCACGAAGATTTGAAGTTGGGCCCCAATTGTTGTGTGCGGTTCGGGTCCCGGGGGATCCCGTCCTCACAACCACCGCTACTTGCGGCACCACAGTCGGAAGCAGTCTCGGCTCAGCTGGACTGCCGCAGTGGAGTCAAACTCAAGCGTATGCTTCAAACATTTATTCAAACCTATCTGGCTAGAGGCAGCTCTAGACAGACCGCAGGGTTGTCGTGCTTGCAGCTTTTGTAGGTGGCGCAAGGTGTGAGCCTGGTGCGCAGCTTCAGCTTCGCACAGCTCTGCTGAAGCAGCTTCATCGGGTACTCAGCGCCTTGCCCGAAAGCTGGATCCCACGCGTGGGAAGAGCCAACTCTTCCACACGACACAATTGGTCAGCACACGCACACACACAAACACACACACACATACACTTGGTTTCCTGGATCAGCTGCAATCTCGAAAACGAAACAAAAGCGTCAAGTTTGAATGTTTTGCGTGTCTAGAGCTGAACCGAGTGTACGTCCTGCGTGCAAGACGAAGCCAGTGGGAGCTGCGTCCTTGCGTCACAGCAGACGCGTGACACGTTGCGTCCCTCCATCAAAGGACGTTGCGTCGTCGTCGTCATGGCTCCACTGGAGGCGTCGCGAGTGGCTCCTCTGCTTCGTGGTGCAGTACGTGAACTGGGCTTTCCAGGGGTCAGGAGGCCCAGATGCCCAGGGCCCCTCGTTTTCATCAAAGGCGACACAAAAGCAGGACGTTTGCGCATCAGACGAACCACAGGCCTCAGGTTCTTGCCCAATGCTCTTCTCTTCATCTCAACAGAAGAGAGTTCAAGCCGGGAGAAATCATAGTCTTTGGCTCGTGCCTCACCACTTGTGATACAGAAAACTTTGTACATGCAGGAAGCTTTGTAGGGACCGGATCCTTCGCCCTGTATTCAAAGCCATGGATTTTCCTGAGATCGTTGCACTGGGATATCAGATCAGGAGAACAGGTCACATTTCACCGGGCTGTAACTCCCTGATATGGTTTCATTCTGATAAGCAGATCTCAGCTCAGATCTCTACGCTTTCCAGTCAGTTCCCGGCCCGTACTGTGGTGACTGAAGAAACACGTCCGTTTCTTCAAGTGAAAGATGGTGTGCCAGATTTTTCCACATGTCTCCTTCTTGGGGTGAAGTGCACAGTGAACGTGAAAGTCTGTAACCTGTGTTGTGCAGACTCCCATACCTGAGTTGAACACGATAGACAACGTGTGCTGGAGTACCCACCAGTAGCGAACCTCCACACTCGGGTCAATGCCACAGATACATGCATTGCAGTGGAAACCTTGATACCTGTGCAGTGTGCTGAGCCTCCCATAGTTGAGTTGTATAGGAGCTCGTACACAGGTAACTGTTGGAGCGGTGCCCACCAGTACATGTAGAGAACCTCCCATACTGGGGCTGAATGCCACAGGTACGTGTGTTGTAGTGGAGCCTTGATACCTGTGCAGTGTGTTGAGCCCCCGTGTCTGTCTGTCTGCGCCTCAGAACAGCTGCAGTGATGGATGTGCGGGGTACACAGAAGGGAAAGGCCAGACGTCTGGCGGCCACGTGAGGCTCTGTGGCCATGTCTATAGCATTTACACTGCTGAGATCTACAGGGGCGGAGCCAGGCTCTGGTCAGGGGGCGTGATGCTCTGCTGACCGTCGGGGGGGGGGGCTGCCGAAGATCCCCGGTTGGTGTCAGTAGGGGTAAAGGCGAAACGGCGGTACACAAAGCTTGGGGCAAGGGTCCAAACTTCAACCTGTTCGGCAAAACTTTGTGGGGGGGGGGTCAGTTTGTTGGGTCAGAGGGTCCAGTCTCCTTTCATCCGCTTCTTGCCTCGTTCCTCTTGACGTCTTGTCCGTTTGCTGAGCCCAACTAAAGCAGAGACACATCCAAGGTATGATGAAAGTCCCCCTGTTGACAAGAACTTTTCAACCTGATAACTTGGACACGCGAAGTGTCTTCCTTTTCATCCCACTGGTGAGAGTCTTGCTCGCGCTCTTCAGCCCTCCGCTGATAGCCCTTCTCTGGTTGTGAACGAGGGGCCGTTTCAACTTGAGCATCAATACAGCTGCAAGCAAAGTGAAATATTATGCTTGTGAGGTGCAAATATTGTGGGTGTTCCTTCGTTTCTTTGTTTCAATTTTATGGGCAGGGGGAGTTGGGGGGGGGGTCTGACCCTCCGATCTTCCCCTGATGTATGGATCCATCATGGCTGCATCGGCGCGTGCGTCAAAGCAGGGACGCGGCCCAAGACGCAACGTAGATCTACGACGTGAATCTGGCGTGAAGTGATGCGTGACGCACGGAACCTGGGTGGCAACCTTTCAAAGCAAGTATCCAGTCAGTACCCTTGCGTCAGTACCTGTGTGAGTGCTTCCTACAGGTATCTATTGGCATCAGCTCATGAGTTGCTTTTTGAGTATCTTTTTCAGTACGCTTGTGAGTATCTTTTTGTCAGTACGCCTGTGAGTATCTGTTTGAGTATCAGACGCCGAGGCGTTTTGCACTGAGATACTTTCCAGGTGACTGCAGGAGCGTCTGCGCACGCGCAGAAGGAACAGAAGGAGCTGCAGGGTCTCCGTACTGCAGGCCGCGTTCACACGGGGTGCGTAACACATGAGCCAGGTTCGGCAAACATGAACCTGGACGTAGAATCTCACCCTGCAGGACAAACCAGACACACAGAAATTTTTTTTGTTTTTCATGGGACAAAAATAACAAGATCTTCTCCAAATAAAATTTTGTTTCTTTTGCTCACTCACACCAGAATGAGTTTTGAGGGTAAATAGTGCCAGTACTATGTGGAGTATTTGTCCCCACAGGGTGTAATGCTTGCCTATGTTCACGCATACATCTACGTTTCATGTTTGCATAACCTGCCTATTGCGTCCCAGGTCAGGACTACAGGCGCGGCTTCGTCCATTCCCCTGAATGCTTGTTGATTTGAACGTACACGGTGGATGCTTAGTTTCGAACTGGGGTGGATACAAGGGACCTGGGGTCAGAACATCCATTCCACCAAGGTGCTCAGTTACTCACACAAAACCGCGCTGTGGGTTGTTTATTTTTAGGTGATTTGAGGTGGGTTGCACGATTTGAGCCAAATCGGTGCGAGCCAAATCGAAGCACCTATAGGCAGCCTCTTCCAAAAGTATGTCAGCAGCAGTTTCATAGTCAAGATGAGAATTGATTTGGGAC
>JAAUXT010036832.1_pt1:7500-14137 | contig 14137 bp, 14 predicted proteins | sample 7278171 | NCBI WGS metagenome assembly JAAUXT01 (sample SAMN14350112, study PRJNA611818) | marine sediment metagenome | isolation source: surface marine sediment (1.8m) | place: French Polynesia: Moorea | collected 2018-08 | reverse complement strand
TGTGTGTGTGTGTGTGTGTGTGTGTGTGTGTGTGTGTGTGTGTGTGTTTGTGTGTGTGTGTGTGGACGTGCGTTTGTGCCCACCAAATCGTTTCTGTTTTTTTGGGGGGATATCTGACACAGACGGGAATTTCCCAAAATTTTGTGCTTGTCACCTTGAGATGATGAGTCACTGTCCTGACGGGTACATGGCACTGCACAACCCTTCCCATTGTCGTGCTCTGTCCTGATGAGTTGAACTCGTCTCGAGTGACAAGCAGATTTGTGCTCAGTGGAGCGCGGAGGCAGTTCAGGCGGAAACGCTCCCATGCAGATTCAAGGCGCCTGTTCTTGCCTTCATTGTAAAAATCTCGAGGGATGTGCGTGGATTTCTTGTCCTGCAACGTGGGGCTCCAGCTCCTTCAGGCCTGTTTCACACTGAGCTGCAGGGAGGAGTCAGTCCATGGTCCAGTGCTTGTATGTCTGCGGTGTTGCGTATCTCCAGCTATAGCGCGCATTGACTTGCTGATCCAGATGCAACGCGCGACGCATTCAGAGCAGTGAAACAGGCGTGAGTGGCATAGGTAATCAAGGGAGCCAAGGAGATTATGCAGTCCGAGCCAAAGGCAAAGATTTGACTAATCTCCACGCATCACTTGATGACCTTTTGCAAGGCACAAGTCAGGGCAACCCAAAAAGGAAAAACTGTCAAACCATTTATCTGACAACTGCAGACTACTTGTTCTCAATCTCTTGTTGAACAAGGGTTGCCCCTGACGACGTGCCTCGCTCCGGTGGTGGGACAGACGCACGTGGCGCCCGTGTTCTGTCCCTCGAATCCTCACGGGACTCACAGCTTCATCGCTGAGCCCTACGCGCGCGTGGCATCTCGCGAACCCTGTTGGGAGGGATCATGCAGGCAGAGTGAGTCATTGTTCCTATCGTGCACATGTGATACAACTGCCCGTCACCTCATCAGCAGATTTGGCACTTTTGAACAGGATTTCCATCATTGTTTCTCGCGCGGATATGGACTGGATGTTTTGTTTGCTGATGTCAAAGAGTCGCCTCAGTGACCACGTGATCACGAGGTCAGAACCCGTCGTGTCACGTGTCCTCGGCGGGTCACGACGCGTTTGACACATGTCCATGTGTCCAGGCCGAGGACTCTGCATTGTGTTGGGCCGAAGCCTGTTTCCCATTGGATTTGTCCCTGCAAGTCAATGCGACGCATGGAGCTCGCATTGACCTGTATCTGCAGGGTCACCACACATGTGATCATCAAGGCTTAGTGACTGCGGAAGGAAGGATCATCTGAAGGGCGGTTGTGGTGTTCCATGTTTCATCCACGGAAAATGAGAAGCACAGCAGAATTGTGTCTGTTTTATCCTCTTGCGATGGATTTTTGTGCGTGATTGTTGTGGCTCTGCGGTGTGCGCTTCGTGCAGGCATCAGGTCAGTGACACCGCGGTGGGGACTGGGTGCGCCTTGTGTCTGCGCATGTGTGACTCACTCGGTGCGGCGCTGCGTCGGGTGACTCGTTGATTCAATGAAGCATGCGTGGTCAATCCAGTGTGCAGCTCAACGTGGTTTTAAAGTGCGTTGCAATTTCTCGCAATTTCACAACTGATGAGCGGGAACAAGATCAAATCCCATCGTGAAATCATGTGTGTATGTGTGTGTGTGTGTGTGTGTGTGTGTGTGTACACGTATGCGCGCGTGTGTGTGTACGTCTCTGTGTGTGAGTGTGTGTGCGTGCACGTGTGTGTGTGCGTGCGTGTGTGTGTGGTTGTGTCGCAGACACCGATCGAACCACCGGCACAAATGTGTCCGATAAAAACCACCGCCAGGCGTAGGTGGTTGTAACGAGTTGTTGTTGTGCTGCGGTTCGGTTCGGTGCGCTCGTGCGTGACGCCCTCTGAAAATAGACGTGGAAATACTCGTCGTGCGCCGTTCACGGTCGGTTCGCAGCGTCGTGGGAAAGAAACCCGCCGTTTGTCACGAAGAGGCAGCGGCGCCGTCCTGACATCGTCCCTCGGGAAACACAGTCACAGATAGAGCTGAGGGAAATATGGTCAGCCACGTCATGTCAAGGACGGCGCTGCGGCCGTGGCGCGAAAAACACCCCACGACCAACTGAGGCCGCGTTGTCCGGCTTTGTTCACACTGGGCGCGTTCTTTGTGGTGTCAACGCACCACGCAATCAGAGTCACGTCAAGTCGGTGACGCAACGCCTTTCTCAAGGGGTTTTCACGTTGATGACGTCAGCGTTTTTCTAACGTCGACTGCAATTTTTCTTGATGACGTCAAAGAGTGGTCTGGACCTTTCATTGGTTAAATTTTGACGTTGACGTCAAAATTCCGCTGTCGACGTGAAAACTTTGACGTCAATGGCACCAATGTGAAAACGGCTTCATGCGGAGACCCTGGGCCTGACGCCACCAGTGTGAACCAGGCCGTTTCAGCGTCTTCGCTTCGCTTCCCTCGCAGATGCAGCGCGTGCCGCGCCTGCCTCTCCGACTGGTACTTCGAGAGGGACGGGCACCTGTACTGCCGCCAGGACTACTGGACTCTCTTCGGGGAGGCGTGCAACCGCTGCAGCCACCTCATCTCCGGTCCCGTCATGGTGAGTACAGGGGGCGACCCGGGGCGGCGGGGGGGGGGAGGGCTGGGTCCGTCGTGGGATGCGTCTTTGCGCCGAGCAAGGAAGCGCGTGTACATCCTGTGTGAAATGGAGACACCAAACGGTTCATAATACTGGGTACGCCAAGCGTTGCGCATTTGTGCAGGTGAGTGCGTTGTTGCCTCTGATACAATGCCACATGCGGAGGGTACTGGACAAAGCTACGGCACTGACGACTTCCAGGTCTCCACGAGTGCAGTCCAGTGACTGTAGTCTGGACCTCAGCAGGGCAGCAGACCCAAGCTGGCCATGATCTGGTCCCACAACCCTGTCCGAGATAGACCCCTCCCCCCCTTCCCGTCCGCTCCCCTGGTCTGCAAGGGAACATTGCAACGAAGCAAACCTTCCTTTGATTGAAAAACAGCATGTCGTTTGGACAGAAGAACAGTCGTTCGTGTTGAGTGTTGATTGCCAATTTGCTGCAGATCTTGACCATCTCTTCAGAAACATCCTGGTTCTCTACTAGTCTCGCTGAACTCATTATCTACGAGCGAAAAACAATCACATGAAATAGAACACAGTGACATAACAGCAAATAGCCAATTAGAAACCAGGAACACTTCCCAATGCGGTAGTGAATTTTGTGCTTTTCGTGCGAAAACCGAATCGTGAAGGGAGGCCGAAATTTCCATTCCTCAATTGTCGTGCCACTAAAGAACCACGAGCCAAGAGTTCAGTTGGGCTCCCGAGCTGCATGGAGAAGGTTTCAATGCTGGATACAAGTCGAGCTCCATGAAGTTACTGAAGGGACCTGTTGCTGAGTTGTGTGGATTTACTTTTCCAGCGACACAAAACAGTGGTCGGCGGCGACTTGTTATGGTTTGTTCGTCTTGTGTTGAATTGCTCACATTTTTGAACTGGTTTTGTTGATATTGATTGGAATCCGTGGCAGTTGTTGAAGATAAGACGAGGCAAAAACATCCACTGTTTCGTCCGCAATTGAATGCCGCTGATAATAATTCCCAAAACAATATTTATGGGGCGCCTTTTGTTTTGAAAACGAATCGTCATTCCAATTCTTCCTTCCGTGTGTGGTTTTGTTGCTCCTCTGACAAAGCAGACGAGTGAATTGACTGGTTCAGGACTCGTGAACGCGTTTTGCTTGAAAAACGCTCTCGATTCATCATTGAGTGTGAAAACACGCAACACCTCTGTCTGTCGATGGGCGTTTAGCGTTGACACCTCGGGGTTCATCACCTGAGGCAGATCCAGAGACGGGGTGGGGCAGTGTACTGGCCTCCGGTCCCTGGAAAATTTAATTGAGCTCCCAAACCTGTTCAACAACAACAGCTACATGGGAGCATTTGTGACCAAGTTGGGGTACCAAGAGGCTTTGTTCTTGTCACTTTTACGCACGCCCCATGTCTTCTTTGGGGCACCCACTGCCTCCCCTGCATCCGCCTCCAGATCTACTTTCCCCCCCAACGTTGTCGTCAAGACAATTTGCGCATCGTCGTATCAGGTCTTGCACGCGTTTGATATGGCTTCACTTGCGTCACACACCCATCGACAAAACCGTAGTCCACCCCCTTCTTTTACCCCTGTGTGTTTGTGAATCAGTGAATCAATTAGAAGACGAGGTGAAATCTGGACGTGTTTCTTTGCTTTGACTGAGCACGTTGTGTGATGCAGGTGGCGGGAGACCACAAGTACCATCCGGAGTGCTTCACGTGTTCGCAGTGCCGCGGCTTCATCGGAGACGGGGAGACGTATGCGCTCGTCGAGAGATCCAAACTCTTCTGGTGAGTGACGCACGTGCGCACGCACACACACGCACATGCGCACACACACACACACACACACACACACACACACACAAGCACACACACACACACACACACACACACACACACACACACAGGCACGCAAAATCGTGTGCGGACAAACGTAAATGATGTCTGCGTGGTCCAAATTCTTCTGATGAAGATTGGGCTTTTGAAGCACACACACACACACGCACACTTGAATACACGCACACCGCCACACACAAACACACACACACACCGCCACCCACACACACACACAAAGACATACACCACATTCTGTCACCCACTTGTGCACCCACACCCCTCACCTATACACCCTTCACCTGCACACTTGAAAACCCACACCTCACGCACGCACACGCACGCACACGCATCGGCGAAACGTTCATATAGCCCGTTTCATCCCAGCTGTGTCCATTGCAATGGCGATGTGGGCAGTCTATCTGGCCTTGAACCAACTTTGGGCAATTTTAGTGCCATCATCTCCCACTTGAAAGAAGTGCACATAATTTGTTGGTGCTTACAAGTCAAAGTTGTGTGATAAATTGCCGCCACATTGCCTGGAGATGGCACGAAAAACATCTCAATGTTTGGAATTCGAGGCTCCACAGAAAGTCTGTTGACACGAGTCACAGGTGATGCCCGAGGTGAAATTACCTGTACAGTTTGCTGACAATTTTCTCACATGAGATGATCACACAAGCAAACAGCCCAAAGAAATGGACTGTGGAGCTTTGTTTGAGAGCTGAAAAACTTGTGTTGTCTGTCCTGGTGACCTTTTATATGAGAACACGACAACACTTCCTACGTTTTCTGCGGAGACGTGAATAAAAGCGCTCGTGCGCGTCGATTTTTGCTCGGAAGGACCAAAGTGCTTCCCTTGCCAAAGACAAATTTCTTCCCTTGAAATTTGACAACAACGTTTCGTGGAAATTTGGATCGCGCTCGTGGTTCTTGTTTGTCTCCGTTTTGTCTCGGGTCAATCGAGCTTTTGACGGAGCGATGTGAAACAAACTTGATCTTTGAGACGCACCACTCATTCTTCAGCCCTTTTGGAATTGACTTTCATTTTGCCACAACAAATAGTGACAATGGAAAGTTTGCGCAAGTCTCAGAACTGAGGTGGATGGCGCAAAAGAGAGGGAGAAACAAAATATTCTTTGAGGGCCAGGGAGAGGGCCCCTGACCTTCCTGCTGAACTCCACTTCTGTCTATCTCTGGGACGCCCGCTGCGGAGTGTGTGTGTGTGTGTGTGTGTGTCTGTGTGTGTGTGTCTGTGTGTGTGTGTGTGTGTCTGTGTGTGTGTGTGTCTGTGTGTGTGTGTCTGTGTGTGTCTGTGTGTGTGTGTGTCTGTGTGTGTGTCTCTGTGTGTGTATGTGTCTCTGTGTGTGTGTGTGTCTGTGTGTGTGTGTGTGTGTGTGTGTGTGTGTCTGTGTGTGTGTGTCTGTGTGTGTGTGTCTGTCTGTGTGTGTGTTTGTGCCCATCCCGCCCCTGAAACCCTTCGCTGTTTGTTACAGTGGAGACTGTTACCGGAAGCAGATGGCGCCAGTCACGCTCGACTCGCCGCACTCGATCCAGCAGGTGGAGCTGCCGCCGACCACGCCCACGTCACGCCGCGGTACGTCTTCTATTATCGCTCACAGCAGGATGATTTATGGTCTGGTCCTTCACCATCGTGAAGCCAATGGGATGGGAGTAGCAGCCGGAGAGATTCATTTCTGAGCCACACACTCTCAACGTGCAAAGGTGAACCCAGGATTCGGTCAAAGAATACTGAGATACGCAAAACGAATATCCCTGCAGGGGGGGGGGGGAGCGAACTGTGAAGACAAGGGCTGGCCTTGAGCCCCCTGGATCCGCCCTTGGTTGTGACCTGTGTTGTCCTGTCCCCAACCGTGATCTTTTCTGTGTTGGCAGGTGGAATCCGTGTGACGCACGATCACTGCACGTCTCACCACAACCACAAGCGTCGTTCACGTAACGGACGCAAACCGTGCCTCCACATCTCCAAGTGAGTCTCGTCTCCCCGTCTCAACGCAACCCTCGCACGCATGCGCGCTGTGTGTGTGTGTGTGTGTGTGTGTGTGTGTGTGTGCGCGCGCGAGGGAGTTGGGCGTGTGGGCGAGGATTGGAGAGTGTGCGTGAAGGTGGTGGGTGTGGTTGGGTGGGCGAGTGGGTGCACAACGTCTACAAATAGGTTTGTGACGTTC
>JAAUXT010036832.1_pt1:0-2500 | contig 14137 bp, 14 predicted proteins | sample 7278171 | NCBI WGS metagenome assembly JAAUXT01 (sample SAMN14350112, study PRJNA611818) | marine sediment metagenome | isolation source: surface marine sediment (1.8m) | place: French Polynesia: Moorea | collected 2018-08 | reverse complement strand
CAAAACCTAGTCCTTTCAGTGCGTCTTCTTGCCAAAGAAATAAACTTCGAAGCAATTTATCAAGCGATTGTCGTCGCAGGTTTGATACAGGTGCACAACTGGCCATTTTTTCACGTGGATCGTCAAACTTGATAATTTACAGCCAAATCGTGGGTGCTCCCGTGGAAACATGAAGTTCCTCGACAACTCTTGTGTGACACATTCCTCAAAAACAATTTCCAGTTGAGGTGTCCATTCCGATGTGAAAAAGTATTGCACAAATTATTTCTTTCCATTGAAATATTGATTGGTTGTCGTTGTTTTCCCGCTTTTTGTGTTCTTGTTGCAACCGGTAAAAAAGCCATTCCGTGCTGTAAGGCACCGCCTCGCAGTAGTCTTTGCACTTGAATGAAATAAATTGAAACTGAACAGAAGCCATCTGGATCTTTTCCATCTGATTCGAAAAAAAAAGATCAACCTTCACACATTTATTCAGTTGATTGAAGAGTCACTGACAAATAGCACATGCTCCTTTGAGTGGCAACAAACATTCAAGGACAACAGATAGATCTATTGCTCGATACTTGAGACCCAGATTTTTGGCACGACCACACCGGAAGTTGGGTTTGAACCATCTTGTCCGGTTCCCGCGACGTCGCGTCACCGGCGACGAGTCGGGCAACGAGCGGCCATTTTTGAAAACAGAAAAGGTGATTTTTGGTGTTTTTGTGCTTTCAGCATCCTCCTTTCAAACCAAGTACTCACAAATGGTGTCTTGCGTGTTCTACACTTCAGGATGTTGGATCTGAATTCATAAAATGGTGCGTGAATTGATTGTGTCGCCCACGATTTGGTCGTGGAACTTCCGAGAACTTGTTTCGGCTTGTTTTGTCAAGAACGAGAGTCCAAACATTCAAGATTGTGGACTCAACTCAGGCATTCAGATCTATTTCAGTGAAATGCCCCCATTTACTCAATCGTCTGTCTGTCATGGGAAGGGAATCACACGTAGATGTGTTTTTGCCACGGATTTCAGGAGATGAGAAAATTCAATTGGTGACCCGAGAAATTGACCGGAGGGAAGCGGGGGGGGGGGTCTTCCCTGCTCACTTTGCGGACTTGTCATCTTCATCTTGTCGAGTGTAAATCCTGGTCAACAACCAAATTTTGGAACCGACCTTTCAGTTGTCAATTTCAGGCAAAGTCAGACAGTGGAGGCTCCCACCTGCAACGAAATGGCCTTGCGGTTGTGATGTCTGCACGAGTTGTTTGATTGGAAAGAAATCAGTGAGCAGAGCAACGAAATCACCATGGCAACAGACGGAGAAGCGGACGGTGTGTTGGGTTTTCCAAATCCTGGAATAATTTGCATTGAAAAGTTGGCAGAAAACGACATTCGCATCGATTTTCTTGATTCTCGCCTTTCAGGCCGGAAGTTCTTTGCTCTTTTTCCAAAAGAATATTTTCCTTCCTCCAGAGTTGGTGGTCACGTGTAACGAGATGCTGGGTCAGCTGCACGTCCTGCGCAGAGTCCGACACTGGAAGGACATCAACGTCTCCATCTTCGTCACGCTGTTCGAAGGGCTGTGGGGAGAACCGCTCAAAGGTGACATTCTACGTCTTTGTTGCACACACCGTGTTGCATACGCCACGAAGATTTTTGTGTGCCCAAGGTCAGGGTACAGCCCGTACGAAATAATGTACATTTGAAAGCCAGTGCGCTTCACAGACGGGTTGTGGGGAAAACGCGTATTGCTGGACACAAGCCCTGTGTCTTGGGACGGGTTGGTGTGTGTGTGTGTGTGGTGTGGTGGGGTCGGGTCACACAGGCACTGACGCTCGATATCATCAGACAGGTTGTAGGGAAACGCGTTCTGGTGAACACTGCTTCACAAGCCGTGTGTCTTGGGTCGGAGCAGGTGGTGGGTGGGAGTGGTCAGGTCACACACTGATTCGGGATGTCAACAGTTCACATTTCAACCCCCCTCCCTGCCAGGTGTCGTCAAGAAGCCTCGGTCCCAGGACGACGAACTACACAACGCGCAGCTCGTGATCAACACGCTGTCACGTGACGTGCTCAACGCGTCGCTGTCTCACATCGAGGCGAGGCGCGTCGTCAGCGGAGACCGCCAGACCGTCAGCAACCTGCTCGAGGTGTTCCACGGGCTGCTCGAGTATATCCTCGATAAGATCGAGAGTGACGCGTCTTCCACGGGAACAGCAGGTGAGATGGGCTGCTGTGCTCGCAGAGGGAATGCGTTGTCTCTTTTCACAACCCGCGTCCACGAGGCTGGCTGTGGACTTGTCACCCTTGCGTTCGTGAGGACACTGACCAGTTTCAAGGGGACCCTTCTAGCCCCACAAATAGGTGGGGCCAGACTCACCACACCATCTGGCCGGGTCATATTCACCACACCAACTGGTGATGTCAGATTCACCACACCAACTGGTGGGGCCATATTCACCACACCAACTGGTGATGTCAGATTCACCACACCAACTGGTGGGGCCATATTCACCA
>JAAUXT010067217.1_pt1 | contig 14138 bp, 15 predicted proteins | sample 7278171 | NCBI WGS metagenome assembly JAAUXT01 (sample SAMN14350112, study PRJNA611818) | marine sediment metagenome | isolation source: surface marine sediment (1.8m) | place: French Polynesia: Moorea | collected 2018-08 | reverse complement strand
GCATATGTTATCCTGAAAGGCCAAGTTGATATCAACCCATACCCTACCAACAAGACAAACTCTGAAACAGCAAGACACAATAAATGTAATCCTGTTACATTTTTATAAATCCTGATTTTTACAAAAGTGAAAACTGTTAAAAGATTCAGTATTATTCCAACAGGAATGATAATGAGACCACAATACTGCTTTATCTTCTCTGATATGTCCATAAGTTTTAAAAATGAAGCCTTTGTGTCATTTAGTTGCCTTATTCCATCATCTGTAGACACAATTTCTTGTGGTAAATTGAACCACTGTGTTGAATTTTCCATGACTGCAGCAGGAGTTTCCCTTCAGAGCTGCACATCAGGGTCAAATCTGCAAAGAAGACAACAATTTAGCAAAAGACAAGTGAGGAACAAGGACACCTGGATGCCACCCCAGCAATTCTGAAAACATTGCATCCATCTCTTGTGCCAAAAAGGCGATTCAGTTGGGCTTCAGGTGTTAAATTTTTGACTTGAAGTTGGTTTTGAACTGTTCACTTCAACATAGTTTGGCCCCTAATTTTAGACTCCAGAAGTCAAAAGTTTGCCAAGACTGAAGTTAAGCTGTCCCACCCTGACCCTGGATCTGTTAAAACACCCCAAGAAAAAGATAATGACTACACATGCTGCAAATCCCCACATTTTTGCCTGTTAAAACAGAAGGGCAGTTGAGGTGCATTTCTTGACATTGGCAGAAAAAGGCATCAAGTGATTGTGCAACCAACACAATAAAGAAGAAAATAATTGTTTTGTTACCACAATGTGCAGGCAATCAGCGCGATGTCAACAAACATGAGCTGACCAATCAAATGAAAAGACGTGCAGATGCTCCATCCTCTTCAACAAGTCCAAGCATTTTGCAATGTCTGAATAATGACAAGAAGCCCTCAGGAACATATGAGCAATATCATTATCCACGCTTGGGAGGGGGTTGCGTCCAAGAGTGACACAAGTACCAGCGGCTTGCACAAGACACCAAATGTGACACACCAATAAAGATGCAACTGAACCAATAAAGACGCAACTTGAAGGCAGCATCATCACGCTGAGACTGCCCAGTTGAGCTTTCTCCTGGTCTCTCTCAGAACCTCAAGGCGTCACTCCTCCTGTTTCATGTTATTCTCAGCTCATTTTTGTTTTTGGGAAAATTTCTGACATGTATTGTTTGCCCTGGTCTCTCTCAGAATCTTGAGGCAGCAACTCCTCTGGTTTCCTGTTTTTTCGGCTCATGTTTTCTTTGGAAAAGTTTCTTGCTCTGATGTCTTTGTCATTGCCCTGGTCTCTCTCAGAGCCTCCAGGCAAGGCTCCTCTGGTTTCTAGTACTTTGTGTCATGTCATCTTCTCTGAGAGTTTTTTCTATTTGGAGTGTTTCTTGACAGTTTTCAGAACCTCAGGGCATCACACATCTTGTTTCTTGTTTTTCTTCCTGTAATTGTCACTTTGAGAGACCTTCAAACTTTCTTGTTCTTTTGGAAACTGAAGTATCTTATCTTCATCAATTGGTGGCTTTAAATTGTGTCTTTGACTCATTTTTGGGGAGCATGCAATACACATGCAACCTCGTTTTTGTGCAAAGAAAACATGCCACAAGTAACTCCAATTTCTTTGGTTTGGTTTGACTGCGGCATCTTTCTTGTGTGTGGCTCACGACAGTTGCTGGTGGCGAAAATGTATTTTGATTTTTTCCTGGGTTCGTGGTATTCTAGCCTCCCAAGATGAGGCCACAAATTGACAAATTAACAGCGACACTCACGAAGTTCATTTCCAAAGCCACAACTTGAATTTGAGTGGAAAAGTAAGAGAAACATATCAGCGAGTTTGAACACGACGTTTGAAATTGAAAACGTCAACGTCAATTTTTTGGGGTACCTCAATTTTTCTACATTATGGAAATGCTTCTTCCTTTGCAATACTTGTGAAATAGACTTGATCAAGAACCGGGGTTTCTCAATCATAATTTTGCTGTGTAAGGGGGGCTGAAGTTGACGCGACGTTGAAGTTTCCTCTCCAAAAATCGCTGTTTGAACTCCATAATGAACCTCAGTCCTTGACGCCGTCAGATAACCACCCAAAAAAGGCACCATGATGCGTTTTTCACACTCGTTCAACTGTCGAAAACACAAAGGTATCGTATCTGAGCAAATGTCATACCACCACCGGGCAGGTTTCTGTGATAGGATCTGAGTTACACCGAGTCTCCTGGCAGTGTAAGTCGGGAGAGGATGTCAAATTTGCTCATTGTGCCTCTGTAAAAACTAACCAAACATCTAACACAAAATCAAATAGCTGAGGCTAATTTTGCAACACCCAGTACAATATATTTATTTATGATTATTACACAACACCACATTGTCAGTGTCGAGCATCTTGTTTCATTGTGTTGAAGTGACCTTTCTCATGGCTGACTTCACTGGAAACTGTTTGATTTTCGTCATGAAGCGACGACATCTCCTGTTGTCTTCCAAGATATCTTCTTTGCCTTTCATATTGAGTTTTCCAACATTTCCACTTGAAGCATAAAATTGCTACAAAGGCTTCCCTGAAACTTTTGAAAAATATGATGTAAACCAAGGAATTAACGGCGTGATTTACAAAGATGAGAAGTCTTGCAAAGAACATTCCAACAGATGCATGTTGAAAGTGAACAGAGTTTCTGTCAGAATAACTCCTGATGTACCAAAGAGTAACTTGGAAAATTTTAGACAGAAGAAACATGCATGCCACAAGGAAAAGCATGACAGTGATAACAAATTCTCTGTTGTCCTCAGATGTTTGCCCTTCTTGAGTCATGGCTTGCCTGGCCCTTTTATGTTTGAACAGTTGGTGTGCAATGAGTACAGTAAAAATAAAAGTTATAACAGGACATAACCCAAAACCAACAGCTGTGTAGGTGAAATTGTTTGAGAAAATATTCAGTTCCTTAAAGTCAGGATTATTTACACACTTGTTGGGAACTTTTGTTGAATTCACAGTCCTTCTGGCACCAGACAAGCCACCCAGAATGAGACTACAAAATCCAAGAAATAACATTGATACTTTTGTGATTCTTTTCAAATTCCACAACTTTACTTTGAGTGGAAAAGCAACAGAAAAATATCTTTCAATAGTCATTGATACCATAAGCAGGCCACTCCATGTCTGTTGTGATGAAACCAGAAAGTTTGTAATTATGCAGAAAACAACAGATTTGTACTTGATGGCATGTGGCCAAGGCCAATTCAATGCAAATGCAACTAACAAGACAAACTCTGAAACTGCAAGGCATAATAAATGTAGACCAGCCATGTTTTTGTGGATCTTAATTTTCAGAAAAGTGACACAGTCAGAAGATTCAGAACAATTCCAACGGGCATGATAACCATCCCACCATAGACCATTATGTCATCAGATATATCCATGAGTTTTACAAATTGAACCCTTCTGTCATTTGTTTCTCTGGTTCTGTTTTCTGCTGCAAAATCCAACAATTGTGTTGAGTTGTCCATGACAACAGCAGGAGGTTTCTGTTTTAACTGTAGCAGAAGAAGAAATCTGAAATGAGAATTCAGACAAGACAAGCTGCGATAAAGAAGATTGGAAATCATACGTAACTCGCTCAATTGCAAACAAAATCTCACAACAACGCGTCTGGTGATAGTTTCCAAGCAAACAAAGAAACAAATAAATGAACCAACAATGTGAAATGTTGTGTGTGTTCAGTACTCGTACCTTCAGTCCTCATTCAAACCTGGAATAGATTCCATCCATCAAAGCAAAAATACCCCAGACGAAGTTATGCAGTAAAAATTTCTCAATTTCTTTGTTCTCGCTTCTCCGAATAGGAGTAAAACTTGAGCGCCTTCTGGACTTTGTGTGGAAGCTTCAGTCAAGATGAATCCCACTCACACTGAACCCCGCAAATACCTTCTTTTGTCAGACAGATGGAAACCTTTGTGTCTCCCTTGTGCTGAAATAGTCAATCCGCCAAAAGGTGATGCGCTTTCTTTGTGAGACCCTCTCAGAGACTGAAGGCCGCTTCACACTGGACGCACCAATCAACGCACCTGTTAGTTTTGTTGGCAGTTTCAGCCTTTGCAAATTTTGCTCTCTTTGAACAACACTTGTTTCATCTCTTCAGATAATTCAATCATAATTCGCGTGTCACACCTGGAACCAGACAATTGGAGCTCTTGATTGGCTCTTTACATGTTGCTGGCCAATAGACTGAGAGAATTTTTGGTGTCTTGGTCTGATTCGGCCTGACTGCACACCTCTGCCACCAAGCCATCACGCACTCAGCAGATGAAGAATAAGAACCCAGTGAGTTGTTGACGCAGGAAACTCATGACGCACGTGGTGTGAATCCTGCAGAAGGGTGGCGCTGCAGCATGTGAGCTCAGTCCCGAGGCAGAGGCAGATCCAGGGCCCCAAATCCCTGCACCCAACAGACAAAGCATTGTGGTGCGAACTGACAAATTCAAAGGGCTTTTCATATTGGGTGACGCACGGTCCTTTTCAGGGCTGACGTTCAATGTTAAATTTTGATGCCGACGTCAAAAAATCGACCGCGCGTCACCGATGTGAAAACCGCTTGAGGCATTAAATGTTTTAAACTTTAAGTCAGGAAGTTGGAGCCCCAGGTGGGTTGGGCCCCTCTCGACCAGGTTCTAGATCAGCCCCTGTGAGGGCAGCTTTTTCTAGCTGCCTCCTGCAGGATGGTGTCTTGTCTCGTGTCCTGTTTTGTCAGCTCATCTTCCCCATGACGTCTTCCCTTACCTCTGTTGTTTTGCAGGAAGTTGAGAGAAAGGTAAGCTGAAGCCAGTAGATAGATGGTAAGTGAAGGTCGCAACCTGCCACACCCAGCCAGAGGCTCTGATATCCATCTGCTTCATAGAGACCAGCGCAGGTCCGGTGTGAAGGTATTCAGAGACCTCCGGTACCCAGTGATCTCAGGCCTCCCCTGTACCAGCACTGACCCCTGGCCTCAGGTCTCTAGAACCACTGGTAGATCCAGTACTCAGAGACCTCATGGGTGTGAGCAACCTGACACTGGGACACAATTGGTTGTGAATTTCCTTCAGGATGTAGTAGCAGTTTCTGCTTGTTGTGCCTCTGAATGCAGCACTGGAGTCCCGTTTCTGTGTTGTGAGAATTCAGGGACAGCAGTTCATACCTTATCGTGTGGGCTCTTTCAGCCTCCACTGCACAACAGATCATTTGCAGACAACAACCCTTGCGTTTTGTCTGAACACAGGAAGCAAGGGTTCTGGGTTCCAAACCTGGTCAAAACCTTTCCTCCCCAAGTTTCGCACGGACGTCTTTGCTCTTCCCTGGAAATCCTTGGAATTTTGACTCCTTTGTCTCTTTCCAGGTTTTGGTCTCAGATCTGTAAGGAGGGGGGCTTCGTTTGGCTCAATGCCTCAAGGCATCTCCCACTGGTTTCTTGTTTTCAGCTTCTCCTCTCTGTGAGAAAATTTGCATTCGGTTCTTTTGGTGTGGCTGAAGGATTTTGTTGAGGTTGGCCTTGACTGTGACATCTTTCTTGTGTCTGTCTCATGTCAGTGGCAGGTGGTGAATACGTATGTTGATGTTTACTTTGGTTCATGGTGCTCAAGCCTCCCAAGATAAGGCCACAAATACCCAAATTGACAGCGAAACTCATGAAAAAGATATGGTTCAATATGTTTCTAGCATTGGGGACCACGGTTCAATATGTTTATAAACAAGTGTTGATCAGTCACTCGTAGTCCCCAATACCACCAGAAAACCACTTGAAGGGGGCCTCGTATGAACCATTGTCTGAAACACAAGGTGTTTTGATCAGCTGAGTAAATGTTGATACCTGCAGATAGGCACAGGACAGGTTTCTGTGGCAGGATCTGACTTCTACCAAGTCTCCTGACAGTGTGAGTCATAATTGTACCTGTGCAAAAAATTCACTGTTCATCCAGCACCAAATCAAACTGAGCAGTTTGCAACACCCAGCACAATATATTTATTCATGAAATATTACACAACAGCACATACATTTCAGGGTCAGGCATCACTCTTCATTGTGTTGAACTGGTTGTTTTGATGTCTGCCTGCAAATGGAAAAAAAATCCTTTTTTGTGTGTGGCTGTACGCAAAGATAACAGTGTTCCCTTGTGCACATTCCTCTGCTCTCGCATGCACACAATAACACACAAACACACAAAACACACAACACACATACAGGCAGACGCACACGCACGCACACTCGCACACAAACACACACTCATAAACCACTGATTTCCAAATCGTTTTGCAAACGACAGACCACTCATGCAACTGTCAACTTCGTCGCAGTTAACCCTTTCAAAAATGAGGATCTGTACCAATCATTGCCCCAATTATTTTTCCAGATTAAAACTGAGTCTCAAAACAAAGTCAGACACTTGTGTTCTTGGCCCGAGCGAATGTTCTACTCACTGGTGGTTCGCGGAGTATGACGCTGATATGGTGAACGCTGCGGCGCGGTCGGTTGAGCTTCCGTGGAGCGAGTGTGCGACGAAGTGCGCAGTTCCCGCCTATTTATCCCCGCAAGGTGGCGAACGGTGGTTGTGTCGTGCCATCTCCGGTGCGCACATTTCTGCGAAGTCATCGCACGCGCTGATCGGCGATCACGGTGTGGATTCGATTTCAATTCTGGTGTCTGGTTGCGCCCGATCATGTCTGCTCAGTTAGAAGTTTGAGAGCGCCCCCCCCTGCCGGATTATGTCTGCAAAGATTTTAGTTTGAGAGCAGCCCCCCGCTCGCGGAAACTGTTTAGCACCGCAAGTGCAACCTGATTGCCGCATTTTTCCCGGAAAAATTTGAAGGTGAAGTTGAAGCTTGAAGACCTTGAAGAGAAAATATGCGTCTAAGAATGAGGCACTCACAGAGACCAATGCGGTGCTCCCACCCCAATTCTGCACCTGCTGGCCCTGGTGGATCAAAAGGGGGCGGGGGGGAGCAGTGCCCTGCCCTTCCAGAAACAACTGCAATGGAGTCTATACTTGCACCAGTGGCTTGCAACAGGGACTGACTGTCTAAGAACTTTTGGAATGTGCGCTTGTTTTTCTTGATTAGGATCTGGTTGTTTCTCAAAAAAATGTGTGTGGACTTTGCATTCTTTGATTCGTACCACACAACATACAGGACTGATGACATGTGTGTATGCGTGTGCGTGTGCGTGTGTGTGCGTGTGTGTGTACGTGTGTGTGTACGTGTGTGGCTGTCGGGCAAACCAAAATCCTGGCACATCGGGTGAGCGCTCGACTTTGTGTAGAAAATGCCGCACCACAAACTCTCCTGACTGGATTCCACACCCTGAGCCGAATGTTGCAATTCACGCAGCAGATCACGCGGGGATTTTCCACTGTTTTTCCTTCCCCGAAAAATCGCACGTACTTGCCCCACAAGTTGTGAGAAAACTCGACCCGCGGGGGACCGTTGAGTTATGGCTGCATCGTGCACCGTTTTGGTTCCTGCTTGCACTGGGTCGACTGGTCCACCGTGCATCAAAATAGCTCACACTCACGGTGACCAAACCAGTAAGGGTTTTCACGTTGGTGACGCGCGCGTCAAAAAATTGACGCCCGCGTCAAAATGCTCCATTGGGCGTCATGTTGAATTTTGACGCGCGCGTCAAAAATTCTGACGCCGCCCAACCGCGCGTCACCAACGTGAAAACCCCTAGTTTTCCTTGTTGAAAACGTCAAGAATTTTGTTGTCGCACCACTCACTGTGTTGATCAAGAGCAGTTGATCCGTTTTGTGCCAAAGTTTTGTGAAAAATATTTTGTGTGCCCTCCCCCAGAATTTTTGTACAAGTGTTTGACTCATTGTCTTGTTTTTGACCAAAACAGAACCAAAGTGAAATGTTCGCGGCGTCTGGCAGATCTGGCCCCTTGAGTGCGGTGCTACGACGGAAACTGATTCAAGAAAAGGCTGCACACGCTCGTTACAGGTTTTAAATCGAGAACAAATCAATTTATTCAAACAAAAAGCCTTGTTTGAGATCCATCAGCACTTGTTTTACAAAAGGTTTAAAACTTTTTTTGATCCGACAGCCGAACAACATCGGGCCTTCCCGTTGCACCTCACAAACTTGCTGCGGAATTTCACGACCATTTTTCTTCCCCAAACTTAGTCCAAGTAAAATAGCCTTGGGAAAACATTCTTGCGCCATGACCTCATGTTCCTGGCTGCCACAGCCAACCACCATTTTTGGCTGTTTTGCACAAGTTTGTGCGCTGTACCCAACCAGTTCCACGATGAATGCATCAAGGATGGGTCTCTGTACCTTGTCAGCAGGTCGAACACTTTTCTCCATGGCTGCGTTGTCCTGTCCCCTGCCCGAAAAAAACGAGGAAATTTTGAGGCTGTTCTCAAAAACTTCTGCACAAATCCGCCGTGTTCTCCCAGTTGATCACATTCGGTGCCAAAAGAACAAGAGAAAATTTTGGGGGATTCAGTGTCGGCCACCATTCATGTTGACACCAGAGGCAATGCACCTGGCGGGCACGGTTTTTGTCCCATCAACTATTTTCTTCTTGAATCTCAGGCCAAGTACGATCCCCTGAGGATTGACTGGTCGTGGGTTTGGTCTCTTGACTGGTTTGCTTCGCAGGCGGGTTCTCTGTGGACGTGTCAAGGGTCGGGCTGAATGCAAGTGGCAGCGCACAAGAGAAGACTCTCGAGCACGACGACGTGATACGAGGTAGAATTCAAACCACGATGAGATTGATCATGTCTTGCGGCACGGCACATTTGATTGCACAGCAAAGGTGGCCTGCGGAATGGTTGGTCTTGTTGAGTTTCATCGTGGTTGAATTCTGACTTCAGCACGTGTGTAGCAAAAAGGCTCATAGTCATTGGTGGCGCCAGGCAGCCACCCACTCTGTGCCTTGGAATTTATGTCCAGTGAGTCTGTTTCCGGATGCAGACCTATCTTTTCAATACCAGCAGCCCAATGGTGGTCCATTGTCCCCCCCCCCCGCCATGACCAAGAAGGTTTTGGTTTGCAATCCAAGCTTGTCAAATAATTTTGTATCCCTTTTCAAAGCCAAAAGAACAAGTGTATCATTCACACTTGACTGCAGTCATGAGTCATGACCATTTCTGTTGGGACTTTTGAAACCACAAATCACCAAAATGGGAAGAAGAATCAGACTGAGTGTGCGCGGACCCAAATTCAGTTCCTTTCACCCAAAACTACACATGTCATTTTCTTGGGTTTGGGATATTTTGCGAGAGGTAGACGACTTCGTTCTGCTGCTGACGTCAAAACTCCCTTGATGCCCTTTTCACACTGGAAGCGTCACACGTTGCGTCTCCATTTTGACGTCAGTGGGACAAAAGTCCAGCGTCGATGCACACTACCCGTTGTCTTTTTGTTGTCAGCAGATTCACCATACCTCTGGGTAGGACCGGTGCAGAGGTATTCAGAGACCTCAGGTCTGTGGGTACCGGTACCCAGAAGCCTCAAGTTGGACAACCAGGGACAACTGGAAGGGATGAGGCCTCTGGGTACTGGTACCCCCAGTCCTCATTCTTCCAGGTGAGCCCAGTTGTCCCACTTGAGGCCTCCATGTGAAGGTGGTGGGCCCAGTACCGAGAGACCTCAGGTCTGTCGGTTGTGAGGCCTCCTGGTACCGAGACACCGGTCTGTGGGTTATGAGGCCTCCTGGTACCATGACACCGGTATTGTGGGTTGTGAGGCCTCCTGGTATGGTGACACTGGTCTGTGGGTTGTGAGGCCTCCCGGTACCGAGACACCAGTTCCTTCACACCAGCTGGTGGGGTCAGATTCACTGCACCCAATGACAATGCAAATACACACGCTTAGAACGCTGTGATGTCACACCCACGACTCAGAAACACTGGCGTTGTCGTTTCCTCCTGGTTTCTTCATCAAGCGGAACTTCTTTCACATTTCATAAACAACCTGCTCGGACAAACCGCATTTTTTCTGACAGCTGTCATTTTCTTCGAATTTAGTGGGACAACGATACCAAAACTTTCCCACTTCATGTTCACGGGTGTCCAAAAAGCACGATTCATGTGGGGTCCCGATTTAACCGAGCTCGGTTTGTCCGAGCAGGGTGTGTCACGTGTTGTCACGTGCCAACACTGGACGTTGCACTGTCACATGGTCAACCCGATGTGGCATGTGGCATGTTGCACCCCTGCACAGACACCACGACATTGCGCAAAACAGAACAGTCTCATTTTCACGATGGACGCTTCGATGTATTGTTAACTTCCTCAAAGCAGAACAGTTCCTTCACGGCTCACGGCAGAAAATATCAACAACAACAACAATAACAAAAATTGCCTGGTACGATAAACAAATTACTCATCATACAATAAATGTATTTTTTTCACAAGTTTTGATCAACGCCGCTCGTGTTGAAAGTTTCGTAAGGATGACTTGAATGAATGTTCGTTTTCTTCATCGTGGAGGCTCCTGTTGTGGTCTCGCTTCGGTGCCTCCGTCTCTTCATTCATCCGGAAGCACTCAACCTGAAACATTTCAAACTCTCGTCAAATGATGATTGGCAGAAAGAATCACATGACAAAGTGAAGACACAAACGAGAGGGAAGGTGTAAACAGAAGCACGTGTTTGTAGAGCACAGGCGCGCCACAACGTTTCACAGAACGTCGCGCCAACGCCAACGTCGAGTGGTGTGTGGTGATTGGCCAGTGCTATGGACGACGTTGGCGTTGGCGCGACGTGCATCTGAGAGTTCTGCAAAAATGTAGTCTCGCCACTGCATGCCTCACTCCTGCATGGTTGCCAGCCATGCATCGATCGACACCTACACTTTCTTGGTTTGCAATCTTTCAAAAACATTGAACTTTTTTTTGGCACACCATTCGACAAATTGCTGGTGCTTTTGAACCAAGAAACTGCCTCGTGGTTTCGTGTGCAGGCGCACGAGTCGAAAGGCAGAAACCTGATAATGAGTAAAAACTAGTTCTCAGTTCTGGTTCCTGGCCTGCCTGTCACTGGATATCTGCAAAAAAAGAGCAAAATGATGAAAGTTTGCGACAAAGGCATCTGTAGCAATTGGGACAGAGCCATATCCAACGGAGGTGTCCTGCAGTTTACGATAAATTTGCAAAATTTTACTTCAACACTTCCAAAAAGAAGAACTGCGGACAGCTTTCACACGTAGAACTTCATGGCTCACGATTCGACAAACAAACTGGCCAATCACCACACACCACTCGACGTTGGCGTTTATGCAACGTTCAGAAAATCGTGCCATGTTTTCGTGTTACAGAAACCTGAAAATGAGCGAAAAACAGTTCTCACCTTGTAGATATTTGGGGCATAGATGGCCCATGTTTACGACGAGACCTGAGCGATGATGGCAACAGATTTGCGAGGTGGTGTTGAAGGCCCGGCGGCCACAGCAAGCATCATTACCAGCTCTCGGGTTCACAAAACGGTGATCACAACAAATTGAGTCAGTTTGTGAATACGCTTCGGGACCACAGCAAGCATCATCCCCTCGTCTTGGGCTCAAAAGGCCAGCACAACAAATGGAGTCAGTTTCTGAATATAGCTGGGTGTCACAACAACCATCATACTCTCCTCCTTTTGGGCTCAAACGGCCATCACCATGGCAACAAATGGAGACATTTTGGGAATACGGTTGGGTGCGACAGCAAGCATCATTCCCTTCTCTTGGGCTCAAATGACCTTCACAACAAATGGAGGATGTTCTATGGCTGGGTGCCACAACAATCATCGTTCCTAAACCACCACAACAAAGGGAGGAATTGTTTTCTGGAGAATGAGGCTGGCTGCCACAACAAGCAGTATTCCCGAATCTTCCCGAATCTTGGGCTCAAAAGGCCATCACAACAAATGAAGGAAGTTCTGGAATATAGCTGGGTTCCACAGCAACCCTCATCCCCTCCTCTTGGGATCAAACGACCATTGCAACACGTGTCGATCGTGCGGTTGTAGGCCCCACATCCAGTGGGCGGGGGTGGGGGGCTGGACGCAGGAGGGAGGGGCGTGCCAGCAGGGGGGCGGCCAGCAGGGGGGCGGCCAGCAAGGGGGCGGTCTGCAGGGGGGCGGCCTGCAGGAGGGCGGCCTGCAGGGGGGCCACGGGCAGGAGGCCGCGAAATCCTTCCGCGCTGTCTGCTGAAGCAGCCGTCTGCAGACACAAACAACAAAGCATTTAAAGAATTGAAAATCAGAATGGGATTTGCACATCTTCAATGGCGAAGAAAGCAGCTTTCTTGTTGGGTGACCTGCTGTCGTTTCTTGACGTCGGTGCCAAAAATAACGTTGAAGCCAATGGTGGAATATTTGACGTCAGAACGACAGCGCGTCACCCAATTAAGGAGTTTGAGCACCACGTTCCGTAGCAGCAAAACGTACACCTAACACGCAGCCTTTTGACGCAACTCCCAGGATATGGAAGAATCCACAATCTGTTTCATTGAAAAAAAGTTCCAAGAAAGAAACAGTTCCCTAAAGCGTTTCTCTACAAAGTGACACCTCTTCTGGTTCCAAAGGGCTCACAAGTACAGTTTGGTCTTGAACTGTTGTCAATTCTGTTCTCACATCAGTGGAGCCTTCCAGAATAGGAGGGTTGCGTGGATAAGCTGAGTGTTACGTGTACGTTTTGTGGCTGCGGAGCGCAGTGCTGAAACTCCCCAGTGTGAAAACCCCTGAAGGTTACGGACCTCCCACAAACAAACTACATAAATCTTTCTTTTGTCAAACAGGAACTGAATGGTTGTTAATGTCTGGCAAGTCTGGCAATCAAAAGACAATTTATCATCAGCTCATTCTGCGCAGGGCACAGTCTGTGTGTGTGTGTGTGTGTGTGTGTGTGTGTGTGTGTGTGTGTGTGTGTATGTGTGTGTGTGAATGTGTGTGTGTGTCTGTGCGTTTGTGCGTGTGTGCGTGCGTGTGATTGTATGTGTTTTCTGTGTGTGATTGTGGTGTTTGTGTATTGTCTGTCTCCCCTGTGTGTGTGTGTGTGTGTGTGTGTGTGTGTGTGTGTGTGTGTGTGTGTGCGTGTGTGTACGTGTATGTGTGTGAGTGTGTACACGTGTGAGTGCAGGGTAGAAAAAAAAAACTGCGGAAAACAAACAAGAAAATCTTCGACTTACCTGAAGCGGCAATGCAGAAAGCGAGGAGAACCAAACCGAGGAAGAGAACCCGTCCCATGTCTGCAAAGTGAAACAGAAATCCGTCTTGACATGCGTGCGATTGAAAAGAGTACGGCACGGAAGATTTCCTGCACACCTACACTCAGGTGTTGTGGCATGTGATCATTATCAATCGCACACACACACGCGCACACACACACACACACACACACACACACACACACACACACACACACTTGCACTGCTTCACACCTCTGACCTGGTTCGTTCCCCTCCAAATCGTCAATATCGTTTTTGCGTAAAATTTTGTGCGTGTGTTTGGTCTTGTAGCCTTCCCCCTCCAATCGTGAACTTCTTTCACTGGAGGAAATTCTTGTGTTCACCCCGCTTGGTCCATTTCAATGTCCCAAAATAAACATTTTTGAGGCACCCGAAAACACACAAGGGTACAAAGCACATGAAGTCATGCTTTTTGAACCAAAAATTCATTCTGACTGCACAAAGAACAAAGAATCAAGCGATACATCATTCTTCAATATGAAGGGTTTTCTCAAACCACAAAATGTGACAAAAAAGGAAACCAATTTAAGGAAGAATATCTTTCCGGAGTTGACACAAGAGAATTCCAATTTTCTTGATTTTGAAAGACAAGATTTGCACCCCAACTATGTTTTCCTTTCTTCCTCCATAGCTCGAGAATCAGTTACATCTGCACCTATATACATTGCTACTCACAAATGTGTGGGTGTACCACATTTTCACTGCAAACCAAACTCCAAAACAAGTTCACTTGGTGCTCGGCTAAATCGGACCCTGCTTACAGTACAAAGGGGTTTTCACGTTGGTGCCGCCGTCAACTTTTCGACGCCAACAGCAACTTTTTAGGTGATTTGAACCTTGAAGCATACATTATGTATAATGTATGGTGATGGTGAAAATCACCTATAGGCATCAAGAGGCAAAATCTGTGAACGCGAGTTTGAAAGT
>JAAUXT010138410.1_pt1 | contig 14139 bp, 13 predicted proteins | sample 7278171 | NCBI WGS metagenome assembly JAAUXT01 (sample SAMN14350112, study PRJNA611818) | marine sediment metagenome | isolation source: surface marine sediment (1.8m) | place: French Polynesia: Moorea | collected 2018-08 | reverse complement strand
GCGCACATCGTTTTTATATGTTCTCATTTCTGGACGCAAGGAAAGTTCACAACCGACTGCGATGGATCGGTAAGACACGAAAAATGGCAGGAACCAGCGGGAACTCTTTCTATGGCTCTTACCGCATACACATGAAGTTCAGCTCTTTTCTGTGCAGAGATTTCGGATGAAAACAAAGTGAAAATTTGCTGCAAAAGTCTCTGATGTTCTGTCCTTCATTTCTCAAATTCAGCAAATGGGGGATCCACTTTGCGGGCCTCTTCTTGAGCTTCAGTTTGTTCTGGAGGATGTCATGGACAGTTCTGAGAGACAAACCAGTTCGCCTAGAAATGACCCTCAAGCACATGGTGTTGTCCTCTTCAAGAAGTCCTCGCACTTTGTCCAGAATTTCCGGTGTGACCTTTGAAACACGACCTCCTGTGCGCCGCATCGTGATGTCGTGGTCGCCTGCATCAAACTTGTGATACCAGCGGCGCACAGTGCTGATGCTCAGGGCATTGCCTCCTTGCATTTGGACCAGTTCTCTGTGAATTTCTGCGATACTTTTGCCTTGAATTCTCAGGACTCTCACCTCCGCACGTTGGGTCAGCTTGGTGTGCTCCATTCTTGCGCCAAACACAGTCAGAAACCAAATAAAAATCAGCAAAGCAGAGTTGCGCACATTCATAGTTCGACTGGTCGACCTGTGTGTTGCGCGACCCAAAATTGGGTCAAATCAAGTGACCCAAATTAAGAAATAGTGATGACACATTGTCAGTCGATGAGTCAGGAAGAACTGCAGAAAAAATTATGGAAATCCATCAATTCATTTCTGCAGGAAAAATGGATGTTCATCTCAAAGTATACAAACCTCGTAAACAAGAGGAAAAACCAGCCAACAGTTTGGTGCATAAATGCAACAAACACCAGATTTGATCTTGAACAAATCCCTCTCCTTGAGATGTTATAAACCGGAGACAATATACTGAAAAACTTTGCCTGACGTGAATTGCAAATTTATGTTCCTTCTGTTCACTGCTGAATTAATTCCATACAATCAACATGATCTGACAACATATCACACATCAGACCTTTTTGAAATGTGTGGCATTCAATAAAATCACGTACAGTCAACGAGTGTTGTTTTTCTTATGTGGAGACAGTTGCAGAAATCCAGATCAAACCAAGAAAGAGGAAGAGAAATCTTGACCCGAAGGCGCTTCGATCTTGGTCTGGGATCGTCTGAGTCACATCTCATCCCACTCCAGCAATTTGGTTCGTGAGAGTCAAACTGCATCATCCTTGGCCACGCCTTGTGCGTTTGTCCTTGTGGGATGTAAATTTCTCACCCCAAACACAGAGTGCAAATGGTTTCACAAAGCTGCGCCTGAAATTTCTTCCTGAGACGTTTGCATGGCCAAAGTGCTGCCGGCACAGTCACCCGCAGTCTTTTGAAGGCATAACTCCTGTCGTCTGGAGAGTACTTAGAGGGTTTATCGTCACTGCCGACTGTCTTTTCGGAGGCATTATGTATGACGCCAAGTAATCCTTCCCTGCGAATGATGACTCGCCACCATCCCTGCATGCACGATTAACTTTCCGTCTTCTCGTTTCGACGTTGTGGGCTTCATGAGCTTCAGCTGAAACCTTACGAGGACACATCAGGGGCGCAGTATCCAGTCAGTGTTGAGACAGTTCTGAAGCGCGCAACAAGAACTTCACACAGGTTACTTGGCTGTGTAATACTCGCAACTCCATGGAGTCGTGTTTCAACCTCACTGAGGTTTCACAGCAAGGTTGTTTGAACCTGTGTCTAGGAAAGAGGCGCCTTCAGGTCTGGTCTGCCTCTGGATCATGTGTCTGTGTTTTTACACATGGGTTTTACCAGCTTTGTCTCGGTTGTGCAGTTTCGGTTCTCCGTCCGTGCAGAGATGAAAAGAGTAAGTTGGTTTGTTGGTCAAATTGACCAAAAACAAATTGCTTCCTGTCTCTGCAAGGTCACGGGGGCTATCTGCACCAAAACCTCTTGCCCACTGTGACCGTCCCAATCTCACTCAAAGTTTGGGTCAGTGGACAAGGATGGGGACAGGATTACTCGGTGTGCGCCCGTCCATTCACAAATCCCACAGAGAGAATGTCCAACCAGTTTTACTTACCAAAGCAATGTGCCACGGAGGAGAAACGAAAGTTTCCTTGTTCTTCGGTCTCTTTGGTAAAACGAAGAAAGCTTCAAATTCTCTCCGCCTTTTTTGCAGTACACTGAATCAAAGATTTCTGTCTTTGTTCACGACAGTTACAAAAATCCATCACGACTGAACAACCAGACTTGGTTTGCCTTCTGCTCGCGTCAACTAAAGGGCACAAACAAACGACTGAAAACTGACGTGGGGCAGAAAATGAATGATGTCGGTCGACCCCGAACATCCGACGTCATTTCACCCAGAATAACTGGCAAGAGAAACTTGAACGCCCTTCAGTGACCATTAGAAGGTGTTTGATGGCTAAGTAACCGTCTCAAAGGTCTGATCGTCCACCGTGAGGTTTTCTGAAGTGCAGCTAATGTCTAAGGCTCTGCACTTACAGCTGTGGGAATCGATCCAATTGTGTCACACTTCACCTTTCAGGGAACAACTTTCAACCGCAGAGACCCAAGGCGCAGGACCCTATTTGTCACAAACACACAACAGCAGCACCACAGAGATTTGTGTGCAGTAAATGTCACCTCGACCTCCAGGCACAAAAATGCCCGCCGCAGGTTACATCACACAGAGAGAGAGAGAGAGAGAGACAGACAGACAGACAGACAGACAGACAGACAGACAGACAGACAGACAGACAGACAGACAGACAGACAGACAGACAAAAGCGCAGAGAAAATCAGGTTGGTTTCATGCAGACCTCTCGTGAAGTCCCCACGGACACCGAAACGCTCGAATGATTTCTCTGTAGCGACACTGATGCATTCGGCGCATTACAACAGCTTTTGTGAGTCAACACCATTCTCTCTGCCTCCACTTTCCATATCCGCCAGTGACTGCAATGATATGCGGTCTGACAACAATTTGTGAGTCCATAGGGATTCCAGATCTGCCCGAAAACACCAAAAATAGCACGCACGGAGGAGAAATATGTTACCACGTTAGTGATTTGCCCTGTTTTCGCAAACGTATCCATGGGACTTGGACCACCTGTGAGCCTGTGAGATGAATTTGCGCACGTGATTTCCGCGTGGCCTCCGAACCGTCTTGAGCCCAACTGCTTCAGACTTCGATTGGCACTTTCGTCCACTCAAATCAGGCCGCTGAGTTTCGCCCCAGGTCGAGCGACAAGATTCTTGGCCTTGCAGCACTGCGAGAGAACTCGCAACATTGCTTTTATTCGCGACGCAATGTCACGTTGCTGCAGCTGCGAGTCTTCCTGCGGCCAAAATGCCTCATTCAATGCAAAAAGGACAAGGCCATATCAAACTTCAGCCTCAATGTGTCATATATTCTTTTCGTCGTGTCCAGGAATGAGTCACATAACACTGCAGTCCCGGCACTGAAACACGATCGAGTGTGTTCGACCCAACAGCATTTTGTACCAACTGGTATGCACCAGTCTCTTCTTCGCCCATTGTCAAAAGAAGGAAGTTTTTCGTTTTACTCAAAATCGTACAAGAGAAAATTCATTTGGGGTGGGGGGGGCGACACCGCTCAAACTGCACTTTCTACGAGTTGCAGTCGGGCAATCTGCGGAACGTTTCTGTCCCGAGGGATGTCAACAACCGGTCCCGGGGCAGCCAACAGCAGCCACGCTACACTTCGCCTTCAGCTACGCAAAAGGAAAGCTGTTTGGCCTCGTCTCGTGTTGCAGAATTATCTTGAATGGCATCACATAAGCATTTCAGCTGCGAAGCTGAAACCTCCTGCGAAAACCTCCCAGTCTTCCTCGGTGAAAACAACTCACTTTGAAAATGCAATGTGCCAAGTGCATGAACAGGACTAACGGTGCGGGTATTTTTATCTCACAAGGGGCAATGACACTCCCCCAAAATCTGCTTCACCTTTGCTCACTAGCTGTTTGGTTTGGTTGTTGCCTGACGAGCTGTTTGCAAGAGTGGACCGACCGGCCCAGTCCAATCTGTCGTTCTTCGCTCTTTGTAGTGCGTCTAGTCCTTCAGTAGAGGGACACCTTTGCTGCTGGATGCTACGGAGCAGCAGGTCAGAGCGACCAGTTGAATGAAATCCGCGAAGTAATTGAGCGAACCTTGATTCATTTGCGCTGCAAGGTTCCAGCAAAAATCTGACAATTTCGAGTCAACTCGACTGCACAACTGGGAAAAACTTATCCTACAAAATCGACAAATACACAAACATGTACAAGCGCTCGTACAACGAGAGAATCGGGCAGAAAGCAAATTTGCTAAAGCAGAGAGACCAAAAATGTCCACGAATGATTGTTTGGCACAAACAAGCACGCTTCGCACGCAAGAACAAACTTCTTCACCCTGGTTTTGTTTGCAGTAGAGATTCGTAAAGTCCAGTGTAGTCTTGCCATACGAGGGTGTTCGTTCGTACAAGTATCGCTAAATACTTTTCCGTCCGTGTGAGAGACCTTCTGTTGTGCGCAGAACAACGTTCATGTCTTTAAATTTCCCATGACCGAACCAACCCTGAAACCTGATCGCAGACCCACGTTTGTCCAAGAACACAAGACATGACAAACCAGTCAGACTCTGCCAAGATCTTGGATTCGCAACAGATGTTGGTCATCATGACTGCCAGTAGTGTACAGCGTCGGACACTTCTTGCTTTCTTTGGAGGAGAACCTTGGGAGAATCTTATGGGATCAATTCTATGTTCAAAAATTTCAAATGAGGGAAGTCTTCTTCTTTGTCAACAGTCAAAGTCAACGACCTTTTGTCGTTGTACGGTCTCGGTAAATGTCAGCGCACAAAGTTTGCGTCATTGGGCACAAACTCTTCAAACACAGCGCACAACAGGTAAAGGTCGTGGTGTATTTTGTGCGTGCTATAAAGGATCAGGACAAACCAGAATTTGTCTGGTTGGCTGCCGGTCGTTTGAGGACAAGGTGAGTTCGAAGGACCGTCTCTCTATCAAAATTCTGGCAACGAAGCGAAAGTATTTTGTGAGACTCACAGCGGCGCAGACGGAGCTGGGTGGATTGAGACGAGGCGGTGCACGTTCCAGGTCCACACCAAAAGTATCCGTTGGGCTCCTCCGCCCAAGAAACAAGTTGGAACATTTGAACTTTCTTCGTGTGTTTTGTCAAGTGCAAACATTAGTTTCTCTCAAAGCAGAAATAAGATCCTGATTCCTCCATCACCAGAATTAGAAGGGTCAGCAGACATGAAACTCAAGATGAAGAGTCTTCACGGAAAACAAAACAAAACCTAAGATAAAGGAATGAATTTGCCGGTTTCTTTTTCAAATTACTGACACAAACAAATTCCTTCTGGTAATTCAGTCAATACCAGGAACAAGTATTTTGAGGTTCTTGTTTGGCTTCTTCCTCTGTTAAAAAATTGGTTTGGGATTTTTGAAGATTTTCTTCAGTTTGTTTCGTCTCCGTAACGGAACATTTTGATACGGACCTCGTACTCGTACCTCTGTTTCTGAAGGGTTGTCAACCTCTGCACCGTGGTTGCAGAGCTATTTCTCGATGGGTGCAACGTGACTGAGAATGGACCTGCTCCTCAACAAAGTTTCCACATTGTCTCATTCAGGTCAAAACAGAAGCAACACGTGCACGCTGCAGTCATGTTACGACTGTTAATATTCGGCCTGTGTGTCGGAGGGACTGTCTGCGTCCAGTACAGCACCATCAGTCAACAACTGAAGGACTTGTTCCTGACGGGACAGGGCACGTGGACTGGGACGCAGTTCACATCCCGGAGCTACCCGCAATACAACGTCGGCTGTGTGCGTACTCATTTCCTGCGGAAGTAATTTGGGGCTTTTGAGTTCAAAAAAGAAGAACAATCGCTGCGTGTGCCTTTTTTGTGCACCAACCTCAATTTTCGGTGGGGTCCAGAGAGAGCATCTGGGAAACACAGTCGTTTCAGTGTAATCAGTCCAAAGTCAGTTGTTCAATGCAGGTCACGTGAACTCTGTGGGGAAAGGGAAAGGTTTCACAATTTCCACGCTGCACAGAGTGAGGTCCGATTCGTGTTCATCGCAAAAACGCCCGATGAACGCACCTCATGCGGTGAACTTGGTGCTGAGTTATTGTGGTGTGGTCTTCAGCACGGGACGCCGAACGTAGCGACTGCGGCCGACGCCACCTTCACGATCCCGACCTCCAACGACGTGACGAGCGAGAGCTACTGCACTTCAATGGGACCCATCGGTGAGGGAGTTGAAACACAGGGAACCTGTAGGCCAGGAACAAGCAGGCATGGCACACATGCCATTACGTCTGAGATGTCCCCTTTTTCGTTGCGCTTTACCTGTACACCCCACATGTTCCACTTTCTCGTCAGGTTATGCACTGAATGGTGTTGCGATTTTCAACGCGGCGAGTCGCGACAACGAAGACGCGTTCACAGCTGAACGGAGCACATTCGACGGCTGCGGCGCCCACTCCGCGCCCTTCGGCGGCCTGTAAGCAGACACTTGGTCAGACTCACGTCACTGTTGTCTGACTTGGGCACTTGTGTGTGTTTAGATCTAATTATGGCCCCTAATCGTTGCCATGCCTTTGCTTTTGTTGCAGTTACCACTACCACATCAACCCGGGCAGTATGTGTCCCCGCCTGCAGGGCGATGCAAACTGCTTCCCACAGATACGAGTCCCGGGATACACCAACAGCCAGGGCGATGTCTACTTCGTCGGTGTTGCGCTGGATGGATTCCCAATCTTCGTCATCATCAGCAATGGAATCGTGCAGCAGGCGAGGGGCACAGATGTGTGCGGGGGAATGGTAAGTGGTGGTGGGGGAGAGAAAGGGGGTTCTGTGTTGAGTTTTCTGTGAAGTTGTGATTGTGTCTGACAACTCACAGGCCACGGATGTAAAATTTTGCTTTCCAGTGATCAGATTCATCAAAATGTACACGCAGCTGGGAGCTTTTTTAATTCTCCGTCTGATTGAACGTTGCAGCGTTATCAAGGCAACAACTATGCATACTTCTTGAGGCCGACTTTCCCCTACACACTTGGGTGCTACAAAGGACAACCAATCGGTCGTTCTGCGACCGCGTGCTCCAAGTCCCAGAACGGACGTGAGGAAAAAGCTTTTCAAACCTGCGTTTTTGCGACAAGCATGAATTTCTCTGTCACATGTAACAACACCGAACACCTGGCTCACCTTTGATTTGAGACGTTTGGTTTTTGTTCAGCGATGGTGGATGGTTCCATCTGCTACTGTCAGGGACGCGGCGGCGGCACACCCAGTGTAAGACCCTGTCTTCCAGCCAAAGGAGCAAACACTTGCACAGGTTAGAACTTCACCTCAGCTTCACCGTTGTGTCACACCATGAAAACTCATGCCTGGTTGCGTTAAAAAAATAAACGTTTGTTTTGATTTTGAAAGCAAAACAGGAGACCGATTGCAGTTCGACCACAGGAACATGCCTCAGCTGGAAACCGGGCATGCCCGCCGTCAACTCACAGGGGGGTGGCCGCGGGCAACAGCAGGTGGGAGGTGGTCGAGGCCAGTGGGGAGGCGGGCAGCAGGGAGGCTTTCCCCAGAGGCCGCAGGGAGGGTCGCAGGGATTCTTCCCTCCGCAGCAAATGGGAGGCAACAGGCCCCGCCCTGGAGGACGTCGCCCGCCGCCCAGGCGCGGAGGGTTTGGAAGGCGAGGAGGGGTGAGTACGGTCCACAGCAACATTTGGACTGGGACCCGTTTGCCACAAAAAATCTCATATGCAGAGACACAAACTAGATACGTATAGAGTTTGGAAAGAATGGCCCTCCCCGCACAAGATCTTCAGTTTCTCTGAATATTTTGTTCCAAAAGACTTGTCAAAACAACCGTCATTCAGTCACAACAGAAAACAAAATTTTACGTAGATCTATCGGCATCCTGCTTCACAACGAAGACTTCTGAACGACTGAGTTTGTTTCCGCCAGCAACGTTTTCTCCAAGAGAGGCCTTGAGCACTGAAGTCCGCAGCACTTGTGCAATGAAATTGAACAAACAAGTCAGAATCATTTCACGGAGAAGCACCAGTGGCGGAATTCTGCATGCCGATTGCGTTGCATGGTCTCTTCACTTTCCACTCCTTGCACAGATTGTCATGCGTGGGTCACAGGTGGAATGAGGAGCCATAAAACGAGCCACCAAATGGCAACATTCGCATCGCAATTTGCGAAGTTTTGTGTCGACTCTTCTGCATTTTAGCGTCCGCGTGAACTCGAGCAGAGCCTGAAGCGCCTGCTGCAGGAGATGAGTGCGATGGACAACTACAACTAGACCGCCGACAGACCACATGGCAGAGAGGAGCGACAGTCGTCAAGTTTGGTGGGAGAGGGGTGTGTGGGTTCCTGTGTGAACTCTGACATCGTTGTTTCCTGACCAGTGATCTTTGTGGGGACCAAAAGGTCGGGATCCCAGGGCTTCTGATCCACTGCAGTCACTCTGTTGCGATATTTTTTCGGTTGCGACTTCTTTCAGTCTTCTTGTTTGCGGTATCGAGTGGAAGCAAAGAATTTTATTAGCACACTAAAACTATCTCCGGGGTGCAATTGTTCGAATCTTGTGTGAAAAATATTCTGAGCTATTATTGATTGAGAAATAAAGGATTTGGTCCATCTTGCAAGCGCAACTGCGGACGTGGGAGTGTTTGTGTGTGAATCAGATATCAAAAGAGCCCAGTGCGTCCCATTGAGTTGTGGAAAGAGCGCTCAGTCCAATCGCAAATCCATGTTCACAGCTGGGCGGCTCTTTTTCTGGTAACCACATGAACATGTGTTCTCAACGCAATATCCTGACATTTCCCTTCTTGATTTCCCAAATGAAGCTTGCCGAGGAAACCTCAAAGCCGATTATCCTGCGAAGTCAACAGAATGTAACGTGGACCACCATCGGGGTGTCAAACGGTACAAACGCTATTTACACTTTTGTCACAATCTTTCATGCATGGCAATTGGCGGTTCGAGGCGACGTGGTGGAGAATGGTTCAGATAATCAGGTCAGAATGTTGTGTTGGGAGAAGATCGTGTTTGTGCGAAGCTGGAAACAGCTTCCGACGCTGATGTCGGCTTCTGCATACGTACGGACATTGTGGAGGGACAGTGATGATATCGCCGAAACAGGACAGATTCTTGTTGCCTTGATCCTCAATTGATACATATGGAAATTGCAAATTGCGCAACAGAAACATTGTTGGACTCGTGGTTCTTTTTTGTCAAGATCAAGGAATCGACCGGTACGGCAAATATCACCTTCGTGGTGGACAAGAGTCAACCGTGGGTAAGTTTAAAATAAGCTTTGCATTCCTGCTTGACGTGTCACTGACGGTGAACATCAAGCACGTCGTGAACTTTTTTCCTTCCTTTATACAACCTGCCTTTTCTCAGGGCAGACATTCAGCCACGAAATGGTTCCTTTACTTTCTGTCAAAATGACAAATGTCGCGAATTCATGGCTTTGAGGTGAAAAAACATATCGAGTTTGAGAGTCCCTTCACGCAGACGTTTTGCCTCTGAGACGATGGACCTAGGTCAGTTTCTGTGGCGTGTCCGTGTCCGTGTGTCCTCCAATGTTCGTAATCAGATCGAGTACCTCGGCGAACGAAAAGCGTGAAAACAATTCAGTCCAAGGACATGCAAAAGGTAGGGACTTTACGAAGATGAATGTTCCTTCCTGACAAAAGCTGAGCGATCGCATTTCTGTGGGGAAAACAGAGTCATCGATATCACTGAGCACAACAAAGGTTGCAATTTCCAAATCTCTGCGGTGTCTTTCACGAAGATTGCATCCGTTGTGTCATTGTCCGCGTTCCCTGGTTTCGACCACTCAGAACAAGCCGAGAAAGAAAGACTCCCTTTTCAATGTCTGGAATCAAAAACCCAGGCTTCTTTGCAGACTCACCTGCATGACCGTCACATGTTTAGGAAGCCTTCTCACTCAAACCTTTCTCGCGTGGTACTGGACAATTCCGACAGAGGTTGGCTCGTTCACCGAGAATGTTCGAGCGGGCCGCCCAACAGGTTTCTCTTACTGAAAAGGGAGGTGGCAGAAAACTGCTCAAGAAGTCTAGTTCCAGCCAACTTTTTTGTGCAGCACAAAGTCACGACGCTGTGCACAAACTTCAGTGACCAGAACGAGTCACTAGCAGCTTGAACAACCCAAAGATGGGAAGGAAGTTTTTGGAACAACGTGTGGCAGAACAGATATCCGACGTTCCAGTTGTGGAACCAAATGGCGAGGACTTTCAGCTGAGCCAGAAACCACAATGGGTTCCTGCTCAGAGCAGATCAGTTTGGCAGCTCCTCAGAAAACGGCTGCCTGCTTGAAATTCACCGTCGAGTCAGTAAGACAGAACAGTCGAGCCACGATGTCTGAATTCAAATTTCAAATTCCAATAGCTTCACCACAACGCTTCAATTGTACTCAGCCAATTCTTTCTGCAAATGCACAAAACACCTCAACACTCCTCAAAAGAAACCTTCTGGTCAAATGAATGTCAACATGCCCGCGAACACACTGCTGACGTCTCACCAGACGAAGGGACCCTCTCTCGTCGCAGCGCATGTTTTATTTACGACACTCTTAACGCAGGATGAATGTTTGCGGAGGACTCTCTGCCACCACCACGACAGGTGTTGTTGATTTGCGCTGCTCCACAAACCTGGCAACCTGGACATTTTATGAGGAAATACTGGATGAAATACAAGGTGAACCAAAAGTTTGCCGACCATCAAAATACTTTCTGATACCTTTTTCTCGGACGTTTTGATTAAATCATCGGAGCTCGCTCATCGAATGGTTCGTGTCCTGGCAATGGAACTGTCGAGAGGAGAGAAAAGAACGAGACGGAGAATTCAATCTCTCTGCAGAATCTGAGCGAGTGGTGTGTGTCTTGGACGGCGCAGAACAATTGCTTCGGCATCGATCCGTGCTCATGAAAATATACATACGAAATATTATTTCTCCCACAACATCTTTGTTTGCTCGAGCAACAATTCCCGACGTGATTTAATTTCCGTGTTTCAACATTTGCTTCAGTCACTTGACGAAAAGAAGATGCGAAAGACTCAACCGCGTCGACTGATCACAAACTGGAACCTTGGTCTCCACATGGTGTGCGCCAACAGCGTTGACAAGATTGGACGTCAGTGATGGCTTCTTGCGAGTTTCAACATCTCCTCTGCTTGACTTTTGTTACAGGTTTGTGATTGTCCCATTCAGAACACCTGGAACTCCTGACTTTTGGTTCCGTAGCTTTGGTTGTCCCAAGGTCAGGCGGAAATGGCAAGTCTGCTGGAAGTGCAGCTGTCACCTGCGTTGTGGCGGACCTCAGTGCTGAACAAATTGAGAAAGGCCCGCTCCCACAAATATGTCTGGATGGCTGGGTTGTGTGGGTTCAAAATTAGCACTGAGGAACGATTGTGATTTTACCTTGTCCAGACCCATTGTGGGTCTTGACTTCAACACAGGAAAATGTGTGCCAAATGATGCAAAAGAGGAGGGTGAATGATTTTTGCGGCGTTATCCCAATTCTCCTGAATCGACTGATGTAGGGCTGAAGTTGGGAGTCTCCAGTTCAGAGAAACAGATTTACCTGCCGTTGTTCACCAAAACAGCGTGCAGGTAGTCAAACCCACAGTTCTGCAGCTCGCCCACTGGACCAGCTTGAGTTAAACTTTGACAGCACGCAAGTTCCTCTTTTACTTGTTGTGGGAATGTACAGAGGGATTCTTGACGGGAAAACGCGGTCGAACTCCAGTGTAGAGCTGTCAAATCTGTCAACTAACGACGTGATGCAGACACAAAAGCCACACCGGGCAGATGAAGAAAACGCCGAAAATGTAAGATTGTGGCATGAATATTTCATGCGTTCGTATCTGACCGCAAAAACAAATTGCTTCGGACAGGTTTGGAAGTGCAATTCACCCAAGTCGTACAACTTTTGTTCAAAGAGGGTCAGGTGACAAAGAACTCGTGATTCTATTTGTGGTAACCAAGGAAGGCCAAAGAAGTGCAGAAGAGTGCAAGCAAAACAGGAGTCCAGACTTAAGTAAGCCACTAGTTGTGCGTTTCAATCCAAACCCAGTGTTTCTCTGGGTTCGGACTCGTTCCATGTCAGGTGGCTACTCTTGAAACGGTGTCCCAACACCACAAGCAGAAGATGGTGATGGTCCTTTCAATGTCCACCCTGCACTTGTGTTTCCATTGTGGATGTGCAACTATACAGAATCCCGAAACGCGGGGGCAAAAATAGATATTTTGCAAAGGTGCCCCCAACACCCAATCGGACACCAGACCCGAGTCGCAGGTCGGTTTCGTCTGCTGAAATTTCGTCTTCCTTTTCCAAATTTCCTGCAGAAAATCATTCAGATTTCACAACACAACGCCTGCGTCGAAACAGCCTGACCTTGCCTGCACGCACAAACCGGCCACGTCATCAGAAAAGCCACATTAACACAGTTGTTCTTGTTTTTGCAGCAGTTTCGAGCGACGTAGTCGAGTTCTATCTGGTGCAGAATCTGACAGCGGATTATGACGTCAATGTTCGTCCGGTGTCCAACCACACGTCGGTCGTCAAGGTTTACATCGACCTGGCGCTCAGTCAGATCGTCGATCTGGTAATTGCCACAAAAAGTTCCATTCCCCCCCAAAACGTCTCTGGCAGACCCAGGATTGGAGTGAGACGCCCGACCTGAGGCTGGGGCTGGCCGGACTCCAAACGGACCGAATTGGAGCTGACAAACTCTGCGTGAAAATGGAAACAACCTGATGGCAAAACAAACGAAGGAGGCGATTATTTTCGGCAACGGATTGTGTCTGAGTGAAAATGAAGGGTCTTGCAGCTTTGATTTGATGCCTTTTGTGCGTGCAAACTTGATTTCAATGAGTGAGTGTGAGGAAGTGGACGGTTTGATGAGTAAGTGTGACGTGAGAGATAGAGTCCACGGAAACGTGTGCGTTTGTCTGTGTGTGTCACGTGTGTGTATTTGTACTGCTGCTAAACAAGCCACATTTTTCGTGGAGCCTGTACATCAACACGGTGGACAAAAGACAGTGGATGAACACGTACCCATTGGACCAGCATTTGGTTCAAATGGAATGGAAGCTTTTGTTGGTTGTCGTTGTTTCGTGCAGAAAGGCAACATGGAACAAGACTTGGAGGACTGAGCACCGAGCCCGCACATCAACACCAATTTGGTCAGGAATCTTTCCGTGCCATCAATGCAACTTCTATCGAGGCTTTGGATTTCAGAGTGCACGTAAAATGAATTGCTCAATTCATTCCACTCAGGAGAGAAGACACCTGCATGCAACCTATTGTGCCCGTCCTGCTGCATTGTTGTCCTCGAACTGCAGACCAGCAATCGCTCCTGTTTATGAATTATAGATTCCGCTTCAGTGCTTTGTGCAGACAAAGTGAGAGATTTAAGAGGCCACTGCAGAACATGTGGATTGAGAGAGATACGGAAGCTTCATCTTCGTGCACCTTCCCCGCATTAGGCTCCAGTCCCCAGAGACCTGCAGCCCTGCATGACCACAGTGCCATACGATTTGCCCTGCCGCAATATTTTCTTTCTGTCACACCACACCCTGTCTCGGAGCCTTGAGCTTTTTTCCGAAGACCAAGAATTCATTGTCGTGGGCTTTCATGATGTGCTCATGCAAATCTCTTTTTGAAAAAAGAATTGGTGGAAGGACGTTGTTCAAATGTCAGGTTTCTCAACGTCTGCAATGTCTTAATTTTAATTCGGCACAATTTGGCCAATTTCAGCATTGCATTTCGCGAAGTCACAATTGCCACAGCAAACTTTGAAGATAGGGTTCTCACACTGTACAAAAGTGGTTCCTGTGAAATCACACAATAAAGTTCTTCGCGAGACCTTTGGTCAAGAAAGGAGTTGTGGGATTGAACAGAAACTCTTTTTGTAGGGTGAGAACCCATTTCTACCATGACGCTTGTACATACGACCAGTTGCGAAGGTTTTCTACTGGGGCCGTGTATAACCTGCAAATTTGGGTGCCT
>JAAUXT010051006.1_pt1 | contig 14140 bp, 17 predicted proteins | sample 7278171 | NCBI WGS metagenome assembly JAAUXT01 (sample SAMN14350112, study PRJNA611818) | marine sediment metagenome | isolation source: surface marine sediment (1.8m) | place: French Polynesia: Moorea | collected 2018-08 | reverse complement strand
TGTGCTAAATGAGTTCCCAAATTGTGAATGTTGAGTGAAAAAGTAAGAATTTTTGACAAAACAAAGTGAGTGAAATCAGAGTGAGCGAAATCAGAGGGAGCAAACTCAGAGGGAGCAAAATCAGAGTGAGTGAAATCAGAGTGAGCGAAATCAGAGTGAGTGAAATCAGAATTTCCTCAAATCACCGTGAGCTCCATGGAGCTTTATTTTTTTTTTGATGTCCATCACCCTTGGCGACTGTCCAGAGGAGGCGGAGAGGGGAGGTGGGGTGCTCGACATTGTTCTCCATTGTTGTCAGCCTTGTCAGTTCACAATACAGGCTAGTCCCTCCGTAACACGTGTGTGACTGTGTGTGTGTGTGTGTGTGTGAAATAAACCAAGGAAATCAGCATCACTAGCAACGGGAAAAAGGCCGAGGGGAACCCCTGACCCAAAACGAACGCGGCCACAGCGAACCCGTGTTCAGAATCGAACTCGCCCGGTCCCTGGGCGCGCATGCGCGTCTCACCTTCTGGTCCTTCTGCTTCACGTTGAGGTCGAGCGACATCACGTGATGTTCGGTGCACGCGAAGAGTACGTGCGCTTTGGCGGCGCCGCGGAACGCCAGGCCCGTCACAGGGTGTGGACCCTCGTATATCACCCGCTGCTTGCTGTGCCTGCGAGAGACAACACGGTGTGTGTGTGTGTGTGTGTGTGTGTGTGTGTGTTTCTGTGTGTGTGTGTGCGTGTGTTTGTGTCTGTGTGTGTGCGTGCGTGTTTCTGTTTCTGTGTGTGTGTGTGTGCGAACCCTCGTAGATGACTGAGTGCTGCAACAGACAATACAGCTCTAGATGTTGACGAGGGCAGATTCACACTGGATGGACCTCTTGACCCCGGACTGACCTCTTGACCCCCTGGATTGACCTCTTGACCCCTGACTGACCTCTCCTTCGTGACGTCCCCCTTGAAGAGCACGATGCTTCCGTTTTCGAACCCGACGGCCATCAGGTTCAGATTCTCGTGCACCGCCAAACTCTTCACCTGTCAATCAAATCACCCACGTGTCAATCAAATCACCCACGTGTCAATCAAATCACCCACGTGTCAATCACCAACCGTTGTCAACCAATCAGTAGTGACACGACAGGCGTTGTCAGCGCATGAACAGTGAATTTCTGTGAAGGCATTGGCCGGTCCATTTTGAGAAAGGGAGATGGGGCAGGAAGTGCATGTTTCTTCTGACGTGAAAGCGTACGTGAGTGTGTGTGTGTGTGTGTCTGTGTGTGTGTGTGTGTGTCTGTGTGTGTGTGTGTGTGTGTGTGTGTGTGTGTGACGTACCCGTGTGGGCTTGTTGCCTGGAATAGCGCGGACGATTCTTGAACACGTCGGGTTTCCGTACTTATCCATCTGGAAAACAAGACGCAGAATTTCTCCACCAACTGAAACAAGACTGCAACAGTGTTGAAGACGCGCGGTCTCCACTTGTGAAACTGAAGGGCCAGAAGGCATACCGGCACTTCATTTTGCCTGCACTGTATCACAAAAGATTGTGAAAGACGCGCTGACACTGCGTCCAAACATGGAACCTGCAACACGTGTTCAAACACGTGTTGCAGGCCACGATGGAAAGACGAGCGACTGTAAGTGCAGAGTTCGTACCTTGTCCAGGTTCCAGACCTTGATGAGTGGGTTGATGCCTTGCTCGTCCTCCTGAGGAAACCGGAAGTACAATGAAACACCGGAAGTGGAAACCAAACCAGAAGCAGAAGAAACTGCTTCCTCGCACTGTCAAACTCTTGTTTGCGCGTGGCTGCAGAAACGGCACAAGTTTCGTGATCCAACAAATGCCTTGGGAAAAATTGGTCTGACTTTTTCTGTTACTGCTCTTCGCAATTGACTTGTGCAAGGACGGGATGTTCTCAAGGCAGGTTTCGCAAACCTGGGCATAAACGTGGGCGTGAGCGTGAGGAGGGCAGCTTCTGTACCACGTCACGACGTGAAAACCTGTATTTTCATGTCACGATCTTGAAACAATACCTGCACCAACATTGATGAAAGAAAGAAAGAAAGAAAGAAAGAAAGAAAGAAATGTTCACAAAGACCTCAACTTTGCATTATTTTCACAGATGTTTTGTGTTGATTTCCTCAGAAATGACATCACAGTTGGGGCTTCCCGAAAGTTTTGCACGTCTACGCTCACGTGCACGATCCGCTTTGCTAAACCTCCCTATTGACGTGGACACAACGCGCAGAGTGAACAAGACTTTCAAGTGGAGAATCAGCCGCGGGCAGCGTACATCGGCAGGACAGCACTTGTCCCAATCCACCAATGCCCCAGTCAGAAAATGTCTGAGTTGGAAAATTTTTGTGGGGGAGGGGGGTAACTTGCACAATGTCCAAGTTGGACAATGCTTGAGTTGAAAAATTTTTATGGGCAGAGGGGTAACTCGGACAATATGTTGTCCGCGTTACCCAGGACAGACACACGGACACTGATACAGGGGTAAACCAATATCAGCTCGCTACCGCGGCTGAAAACCAGACAGGAACTGACCCCGACGGTGACGAGCACGTTGTGCTGCTTCATCTGGTGCGCATGCGTCACGCGCATCTCGTAGGCGCGGAACGAGCGCAGCTCCATCTGGCGGTCGAGGAAGTACAGCGCCCCCTCGTGGTCGCCCAGGATCATCTGACCGCGCCCTGACGTGCATGTCGAGATGTTGATGTCCTGTGGGTGGAAACAGAAGGGTAAGACTCAAGGGGGCATCCCACGGGGGCCAATTTTCTGCCTCAAAACCTTCATGTGTTGTGTTTCATCGGAAAGAGTTGGAATTTTACAAGAGACAAAACTTCAATTGTTCGCGAAAATTAATTCTTCGTTCTCCTTGGGTCAATCAAGCGTGTCCACTTTGTTGTGTGAATGGTGCCACACCGTTGCTACCCCATCCCAAGGGAGAACATGGCCAGCCCAGGGTCCTGTCTCCACCTCCAACCTACTCCTCTCTGTTCACTAAATCTGTGACCAGGGATCGAAGCCAAACAACTCTGAGTTGTGAGGTCACAACGCCAAAAGGTTCGACCCCATGACACTGGAGTACATCACCAGGGTGACCCTCCCCCAACCCCAAAGACTCTCCGATTCAGAGCTTTCACCGTCCAATGGAGTCACCTCTCCTCCGAGAACAGTGCGCAAGAGTCTCACTCACCTTGAGTTTGTCGAAGGGCTGGTTGTCCGGCGGGTTCTTCACAACTTCCTTGTCGAAGAAGTTGAATCTTCTCCACTGAAAGCAAAGTCAAATCGTCAACATAAGATCCATATTTTTGGACACAATTTCCTGCTATGAAAAGCCAACAGTGGTATCTAGAATTAACCACAGTATGCCACGTCACCCGTGGGGAAAAAGGAATCGTGTTTATTGAAAAACTGTGCGTTGGGGTGACTGAAATCCGCTCAAATAAGGGAAATATTCTGAATTTACCAACCTGCAGAAACGCCATTTTCTCACCTCCTGCAGCAGAGCCTCCGAATCTGTTCGCCCCCCTTCCCGAAAAATTGGGAATTTCAGCAGACTTTTCCACATTTATTCTTCAAAACTATCACTAATAATAACTTGCGAATCATGACGAACTTAGCTGTCATTGCAACAGAATTGAAACATGCCGAAACAAAACTTCTGTCTTGTGTTCCGAGCATTTGACTAGGAAGGAAAATTTTATTGAGATGAAAATAATGTGTGTATTTTGCAAATTTGCTGCCCCATAACAGAAAGAGAGACTTAAGTATTTCACGCCACACAAATTCTCTTTGATCCGCAATCAATTCTAACGTGTCAAATCGTGTGGTTAATCGAGGTAGGTTCACACATTTGATGCTTAAATACGTGGCACTGTATTATCGCTCACGTTTCGGTTGGTTGGGATGTGCCATGAACTTTGTTTCCGTTCAGGTTCGTGTTCTGTTTCAAGTCCGCACTTTGTACATCATGAATTCACGTCTCGGAGCAGCAGGCTACACAAAAATTAGGACTTCAGCATCTTCCCAGAAAACCCGAGTCGAAACTGAAGTGCAGGGCGGCCAGCCCATCACTGACCCCAAGCGAAAACGGGACCGACCTCAGTGGGCTCAAACCTTTGCGGGCCTAAACTCCAACCCTTTGAGAACTTTATCATGACCAAGTTGCGTCAGTGCAAATTTTGGAAAATTTTGTGGGGTAGGGGGAGTGACTCCGAATCCCAGACCCAGCGGGTTCCCCCCCTCTACCAAACACACCCGCATCCGCCTGAGCACCGACCAAGCAATTACGTCATTACGCGCCTGTTCTGTTCGCAGGGTTCTTGTTCACAACAGGGTGGTGTCATCGTTTCCACCACGCGTCTTCAGGTGTTCTTGTTTCCTTGCAGTTCTGGCCGCCATGATCCCTGGGGAAGCGAGATGCGTCCCCGTGCACAACCACACGGCACAAGCGTTCCAGGTGAGAGCGACGCGTCGACTGCTTGTCCCGGATGTTGTTCAGCGAATCAGATCCCGGGGTTGGGGGGTCAACTCAGACAAAATTGCAAGCAAAGTGTTGCGCCTGAAGGTTCAGAATGTTGACCACAATTTGAACAGGGATTTTGAAGGGACTTGATCTTGACTGGGGTTCGCTCCGTGTACGTTTCTATCCCTGAAGTGTTTCATCTTCGTTTGAAAATCACCCAGCCGAGCGAGAGAATGTACGTAGTTGTGCGACCCAGATCCAGTTTGGCGTTCAACCTTGGCGGAGAACTCAAGGGGACTTTGTGGATTTTGGTTTGTGGAGCCTCGTGTACTTCTGCATGACAGGATGTTTGACGTCCTTTGCTTTGGACACTTCGGTGTGGAACAGCCCCCTCCCCCCCCCCAAAAAAAAACACCCCCCGCCCCGAAAAATGGTCAACTGTTTCCTTCAATGTCGGGGGGGGGGGGTTGCTGTATTTCTACTGAACTGCACACGTGTTTATTTGTCCACACGGAGAATCCTACGTGCCACGTTTTTCTGCTGCGGCACTGAACTGGCTGATGTGACACCGACTGTGCGAACTGCGTTGCAGGTGATGCACGAGATGCGGGAACGAGACGAGCTGTGTGACGTCACGCTCCAGATCAGCGAGCAGAGCTTCCACGCGCACAAGGTGATGACGTCATCAAAATCCTCACAAACGAAACGCGTTGCGCAACGGTTGGTGGTGCAGCTTGTACCACCTACCTGGGGAGAGGTTTGCTCCCTGGGGTTGAGCTGGGGTTCTGAGCCTGAAGCTGGGGTGAAGTTTGGACCCTGGCGTTGGGGACGCCAAAACTGCGTACCCAAACGGAAAGCGTATCCATTGCAGGTGGTGCTAGCCGGATGCTCCCCGTACCTACGCGCCATGTTCACCAACGGGATGATGGAGACGGAGAAGAATGTGATTCAGATCCACGGCATCGAGGCGCACACCATGCACATGCTGCTCGAGTTCATGTACAAAGGTGACGCACACACACACGCACACACACACACACACACACACACACACACACACACACACACCATGCACATGCTGCTCGAGTTCATGTACAAAGGTGACGCACACACACACGCACACACACACACACACACACACACACACACCATGCACATGCTGCTCGAGTTCATGTACAAAGGTGACGCACGTACACGCACACACACACACACGCAAAAACACAAACACACAAAAACACACACACATACACACACACAAATACACACACATACACACACGCACACACACATGCTGCTCGAGTTTATTTACAAAGGTGGTGCACATGCACACATATGCACACACACTCGCACACACACATGTACACACACACACAACGTGTCTGGTGACGATTTCTTCTGCTTGGCCGCCATGTCAGCGTGTGCCACACCGACCGACATTCTTGTTGACGAGTTCCTGTCACTTGGTAAATTTAGTGGATTCTGGAGCTGAAATTTGAAACTGAGTTTGACGCGCAATGGAAGTGATGACAAGATCCATTGACTGTTTTTGTCTCCATGGTTACTGCAGGCATTGTGGAGGTTACCACGGACAACGTGCAGTGTCTGCTGCAGGGCGCGAGCATGCTCAACCTGCTGTCGCTACGCAACGTGTGTTGTCAGTTCATGCAGCAGCACCTGGACGCTTCCAACTGTCTCGGTGCGTAACACACTCACGCACGCACACACACTCACGCACGCACACTCACGCACACAAGCACGCACACACACTCACGCACACGCATGGGTAGACAAACACTTCAGCTGACACTTCTACCGCGTGGACTCTCTCTCTCTCTCTCTCTCTCTCTCTCTCTCTCTCTCTCTCTCTCACACACACACACACACACACACGCACACACAAGGCCCTTCAGATATGAGGGTGAGGGAATACCAAACACCAGTACACACACTTACACACACACACATGCAAGCACACGCACACACAAGCAGACATCACGCACACTCACACACACCACGCACACACATGCAGACAACACACACACACACACACACACACACACACACACACACACACACACACACGGCTCTTCAGATATGAAGGTGAGGGAACACTCAGCACCAGCGCACTCAATTGCACCCACACATGCAGACAATACGCACTCACGCGCACACACAAGCAGACAACACACACACACGCGCACGCGCTCGGGCACGTGCGCGCGCACACTCACACAGTGACTCAAACACACCTCACACACACATACACACTCACACACACACATACACCAGTGCGCCAAACCAAACGCGCACACTCACGTGACGGTGGCTCCCCCTGCAGGGATCCAGCTGTTCGCCGACATGTATTCCTGCGCGGAGCTGGAGGCGGCGGCGCGGCGCTACGTGTACTCGCACTTCGTGGACGTGATGCAGCACGACGAGTTCCTGCAGCTGAGCGCCGATCAGCTGATCGATCTGCTCAAGAGCGACCAGCTGCAGGTCAACACGGAGCAGCAGGTGCGCGGGGCGCGAGGGTGGGGGTGGGAGAGGGGCTGAGAGGGGACTGGGTGGAGCAGGGAGGGGACTGGCAGGGGGAGGGGACTGAGTGAGGCGGGGAGGGGACAGGCAGAGAGGGAGGAGGATTGAGTGGGCAGGGAGTAGCTGACAGGGGGAGGAGTGAGGAGGGGGAGGGGTGTTGTAGGGATGGGCATGGGAAGGAGGGGTGGGAGAGAGGGAACAGGCAGGAGGAAGGGTGATGATGGGTGGGGTGGGGATGCGAGAGGCAGAAGATGGCGCTGCAGATGGCTGAGGACCGGAAGTCGTGGCCACGTGGGAGGGTGGGCAGGTGCAGAGGGCGAGAGGGTCCGAGGAAACGGGGTGACAGAGACACAGGGAGAGGTGGCAAACGGGGCGGGGAAGGGGAGGGTCAGAGAGGAAGGGAAGGCTGAGGGAGGAAGGGAAGGGGAGGAAGGGGGAGGGGAAAGGGAGGGTCTGGGGACAGGAAGGGTTGTCTGAATTGCTTACAATGCGATCGGCGTGCAAATCGAATGCGCCTTTGTTTTGCTCCAGGTATTCGAGGCTGTGCGGCTGTGGGTGGAGACGGACCCCGGCAGCAGCAGCAGCAGCAGCGCCCGGGGCGGGGACGCCGCTCCCCCCGGGGACCCCGCCGAGGCCCCGCCGCCGGCCGAGCCGCCGCTGCCGCCGCCCTCCCCGCGGGAGCGCGGGGGCGACGCGTGCCGCGTCCTGCTGCACACGCGCCTGGCCCTGCTCGAGCCGCCGTACCTGGAGAACACCGTCCTCGCAGCGCGATTCGTACGATCATGCCCCAAGTGCCAAAACACGGTTGCCATGGCGCTGCACACCAAGAATGACAACAACGCTCTGGGTGCGTAACGTCCGCGCGCTTTGTGAGGCATGTTCAACGTTCTCACCAGGAAACCAATGAAATCGGTGGGTCCTGTTTGAAGGACCAAATGCATGCGTAGATCTACAAACTTTCCTCATCGGCCACGCCCACCAGAAAGGCGAAAGGAAAACTACGTGCCTCCACTCATCCACACACACACGCATGCACACACACACACACACTCACACCACACACAAACATGCACGCGCACAGACACACATGCACACCACACACAAGCATGCAAACGCACATGCACATCACACACATACATGCACGCACACACACGCACACACACTCCACACACAAAAATGCACACAAAAATGCACACAGACATGCACACACGCACACCACACACAAACATGCACACACATGCACACACACACAAACATGCACACACACACACACACACACACCACGTGACCCGCTGCTCTGGTTTCAGCTCAGATCAGCACGCGCGCGCAGCCGCTGGGTGTGTTCGTTTTGGGCGGCCGCGACGGCTCCAACAGCCAGCTCAGCTCCATGGAGCGCTACGACTTCCTCAACGATCACTGGGTCCCGATGGTACGTCTACGTCAGGGGCGGAGCCAGGGGCCTACAGTGTCCACTTCAGGGAGGATCCAGGGGCCTGCAGCGTAAGCTTCAGGGGTGGATTCTCACTCACCTCCTGCTTACGCTCGCGTGCCCAGCCTGACCTCACACACACATACACACACACACCACACACACACACACACACACACACATGATCATAAGCACACACACACACGATTATAAGCACACACACACACACACACGATCATGAGGATAAACATGTGGAGTATCCAATGAAAGGAGCCAGCAGCCGCGTGCCATGTGTTCCGTTCGACACAATGCGCTCAGGGTCACGTGTTCGCTCGTTGCTTGGAGCCCAATAGGCAGGTTCAGCCAACACAAAACGTAGACGTGCGCACACACGTAGAAACCCACCCGGCGGGATTCAGTACACCACTGAATCAATTCTTAATATCATCCAAATTTCAAGGATACCTTTCTCCTTCAACAGAAACCAGGTCTGGGGCGTTTTTGTGATCCAATTCAGAAGTTGAGAACGTCAAAATTTCCATGTTTGCCTGACCTGCCTGATGAAAAACAGCGCCCCGAGTGCGTCTGTCAGTCAAATCGAACACGGCCGTTTCTGGCTGGAAAATCAAACGCGCCCGTCGCTGTTGCAGGGAGAGATGCACATCGCCCGGACGGCGGTGGCGGCGACGGCGCTCAACGGCGTTCTGTACGTGGTGGGCGGGGAGTGCGCGCAGGGGCAGGGGCGCGACGATACCGTGTACCTACGGGCGCTGGAGGCCTACGATCCTGTCGTCAAGGTGCGGTTTGTGTGTGTGTGTGTGTGTGTGTGTGTGTGTGTGTGTGTGTGTGTGGTACTGGCAAGGATGGTGTGTGTGTGTGTGTGGTTGAGTTGGTGTGCGTGCGTAGTACAAGCTGGGATCGGTGTGTGTGTGGTTGAGTGGGTGTGCGTGCGTGTGTGTGGTACTGGCGGGGATGAGTGGATATGGGGTTGGGTGAGTAGGCCAGGGATGGAGGACCGGGCAGCGGGTGGGTGGGTGGGATCAGGAGAGCACGTGGACACAGGGCCACGACGACACGGACTGGACTTCTACGGTACTATATCACGGTGGTGACGGCTTGGCCTGTTGGTGGCTTGGTGGGTTGGCGTGTGGGTGGGGTGGTGGGTGTGTGGGTGTGTCGTTGGGTGGGTGGGTGGGTGGAAGCGTGTGGTGGGTGGGTTGTGCGCTCAACGAACATGGATGCGGCTTGCCTGCCGTTCATGTGTTCATACGCGCGTCCATCTACGCGTCTGATTAGGTTAGGCTGACACTGCGTCAAGCGCAAGTCTGTTCAAGTGCATGGACGCTGCATCGCTCAGTTGACCTGGGCACCCACTGAACATCCAGTCACGCCTCCTTCACGTTGCATTCTGCAAATCACTTCAAATTTCGCAGTTGTGCAATTTGAACTGGAGCGCGCGTCTTCACCCCAAGTGTTGTTCTTGTTTTCCCCAGGAGTGGTCGGTGCTGGCGGACATGAAGGTGCCGCGATCATTCGTCGCCGTCGTCGCGTCTGGTGGCGCCATCTATGCAATAGGTACAGAGGTGGATCCAGGGGCTGATTCCCAGGCCCCAAGGGTGGATCCAGGGTCTGGGCGTCCAGACCTCAAGGGCAGATCCAAGGCTGAGTTTGTGAGCCCAAGGCCTGTACCTCCCAAGAGAATGATCAAGGCCTGAGCTGCCACTTCCTTGGTGTGGATCCAGGGTCTGCACCCGTACAGCAGATCAAGGAGCAGATCCAGGGCTTGGGTTTCCATGTCCCAAAGGCAGTCCAGGGGCTTGGCTTCTGGCCAGAAAGGGCGGATCCAAGTGGCCGTCAGGACTCTTCTCTCCCACCCTAAGGGTGGACCCAGGGATACGGAGACTTTCTCCGCGTGGGCCTGTTGAGACTGTCCCAAAGGCTGGGTGTACACCACCACCCATGGGTGCTTGGCAGTTGCTGCACGGGGCAGCCCGTCCAGGGTGTGCTGTGCAGGGAATGGCTCATGCAGTGGTCCGGGTGATGGGATGGCCTGTGCAGCTGCCCGTCCTGTGAGGTGTGTCTGCATGCATTGAAAATCTACTGGAGCAGTTCACTGGATAGATCTCGGGCAGTTGCGACACGGCATGGCCCGTCCGACCGCCCCATCAGTGGTGGTGTGTCCGCAGCCAAAGGGCGGGTCCTGGGACCACACACGCAATTGGGGAACTGTCAAGACTTGTTCGATTCAGCACTCCGCGGTGCTTTAGCTCGTTTGAGCCCAGCAGCACGTCAAAAGAGGCGCACCCAAAATTACACGTTTTCCCAGCAGAGCGTCACACTCGAACGCACCCAATTCTGTCTCGCAGGCGGGGAGGATCGACAGACGAGTTTCAACATCGTCGAGCGCTACCGCCCCAAGTCCAACACGTGGTCCTTCATTCCCAGCATGCACCAGAAGCGCGCCGGCGCCGGTGTCGCCCTCTGCAACGGACGCATCTACGTGGCAGGTCAGTGGGGTGGGGCGGACTGGGTCAGATGGGGTGGGGCTGGTTCAGGGTGTCTGGCCATTTCTTTATGGCGGACTCTGAGGCAAGGTGATGGGTGGGGCGCCTTTGTGTCATCCAACAGTGTCTTCCATGTCCTGTCCTGTCCTTCCTTCCTTCCTTCCTTCCTTCCTTCCTTCCTTCCTTCATTCATTTGTTCATTCTCTCCTACCTTCTCCCCCCTGCCAGGCGGACTTGACAAGACGTTCCAGACAGGGCGAGCGTCAACTCATTCATTCATTCATTCATTCATTCATTCATTCATTCATTCATTCATTCATTCATTCATTCATACATTCACTCATTCATTCATTCATTCTCTCATTCCTCCCCACCCCCAAGGCGGACTCGACAAGACGTTCCAGACGGACAGGGCGAGTGTCGAGTGTTACGACCCCGAGCGGGATCGCTGGAGCTTCGTGTCAGAGATGGAGACGCCGCGTTCGGGCCTCGTTCTCGCGTCGCTCGACCACTACCTCTACGCCATCGGAGGGCGCTCGCGTTTCCATAACTACTACAGCCTCGCGGAGCGGTGAGCGTCCGAGGGATTCCGACAACACACACATACACACACACACACAAACACACACACACACACACACACACACACACACGAGGGAAAACACAACATGGGTTGTGGCCCGAATCACTCGCCACACACACATGCGTGCACGCATACATGCACACGCAGCTTAGTTGTGTCAGCAGCTGGAGGTGTACGTCACACACACACAGCACACACGCACACACACACACACACACACACACACACACACACACACACACACGAAAGTAAACCGGAAACTGTGAGAAGTTTGTTTTGTTTTAATATATTTATTTATTGACGATTAAATTATACAAATTCTCTCGTCCAGTCATAACCCGCGCACTCACTCGATTATTACTATAATTGTAATATAACAGAGGAATACAAATAATTTAGTACAATTTGTTGATGGCAGGTCGCACTGGGATTTGTGAGCGAAAAGTTGTGAGCGATAATCAAGGACGTGCACCTTTCAGGTACAACACGCTGACGCACGAGTGGGAGCCGATCCCGAAGATGAACACGTCGCGCGCGTGGCACGCCGTCGCCGTCGTGGACAAGCGCATCTACGTGATGGGCGGGTTCGACGGGACCAACCGACTTCGGTCCGTGGAGTGCTACGACCCCGACACCCAGGAGTGGACGTTCATCAGCCAGATGAAGCGGGAAAGGGCCGGGTGCGGGGCGGCGGCGCTGTAGCCCCGGGGTGGGTGGGGTGGGTGTGGTCAGACTCTGGGCGGGCTATGTGGGTTGAGTGGTGTTTACGCTCGTTGGGCGGCCGCCCACTAAAACACTGCTGAATTGAGCATCACGGCGGCAGAGTCACGTGACTTATGGCGGGAACCAGGCGTCCAGCGATCACCAAGCGGTTTCACATTGAGTCTGCGCGACCGTGAAACGTTTGCCCGGTTCTTTCCTGATTGTGTTGACACTTTGTCTGCACGCACCACAGAGCTCAAGTCTGCGCCATTTCCTCGCACAAATTTGACTGGCGGCGTTGTTTTGTGCGAAGGTCGTGTTCGATCATGAAGAGGGAGGGTTGAACGCTGGTGTGCGAAATAGAACGCGGCCTCGCTGCTCCAAATTCGCCTGGGTCCCGCTTTGAGACGCTGCACTCTGCCTCCGCCGTCCTCACTACTATGCAGGAAACTAACCGTGCTCTTGACAACTGTTTCTATGCCAACGACGTTGTGATGTGACTTCTTCAGCGTTCATGACGTTCTCAAGAGAGACGTTCGCTTCAACACGGATCGTTATTTGATCCAAGGTGCCTGTTTATTCTTTCGCGCTTTCCAGTTTGAATGTTGTCCATTTTTCTCACACGATTGCAGCCTTTTCCATTTCTGCTTTGTCTTTCTTGCCTGTTGAAGCCTGCAGAACGGTTGTGAACTGAGTGCGTGTGAACTGGCCTCTGGGAGGGGGGGGATCCAGGGCAATGTGGCTCCGGGAACGGGCATAGGGAGGATGATCCAGGGGGATTGTGGGAGAATGAAACGCAGGTGACTGCTGGGATGTCTCAGACTTGGCTGTGACTTACACACGGGGGGGGGGGATTGACGCAAGAGGGAAGTTTGGTTGCAACCTGTGTGATATCGCCGCGCCATGTTCAACGTGGCATTACAGGCTGGAAATCAGTTTCCCCAATTTTGAATACTGTGTTTAAATTATCAGTAAAATTTTTAGTTTTAAAATTCCTTTCACAGATGGTCTTTCTTCCCTTGTCTTTTCAAGAAAAATGTTGTAAAACTTTGGCTATTTCTACAGAGAAAAGAAAATTTTGCACCGTTTCTCCAGGCTGAAATGCCACGTCGCACGTCACACGTTTTGACGCGGCGTGTTGCAACTAAACATACCCAGAACACTCGCCACAGCACTGTCCAGGTGGCTGTTGCTGACACCATTTTTCGGAGCCGGCTTTGTTCAGTGAAGAGGGGAGTCAGAAAAGCTTGTGCTTCAACCACCGTGCTCGAACATTGAATTTTCTAACAGCGTACACAGCAGAAAGAAAGAGCACGTGGAAATTACATGAATGGACTTTGAATGAAAATTCGCGCGCTTGTGACGCTCGTGGAGACAGCGGGTGTTCAACACGTTCGTGTTCTTGTTTATTGTTGTCATTGGTCAGTCCTACAGAGCTCTTTCTCAGGAGATGGTCAGCGAACTGTTGTTGACAAATCTATTTTGCTGGCACTCGTTGATTGATTTTCTGGTGTTGATCACAATTGGAGCGGTGCATTGTTGGTTCAGCCTCATTCTGAGGTCAACTGTATTTTCCGGGGCTCAAGCCTGTTTCACGCTGGATGCGCCCTGCGTCGCGTCTCTGTATTCGTCGTCAGGGGTCGCTGCGGCACCAAGGACTTGCTGACGATCATGGCGCACCCGGTGTGCAGCTGGCCTGACACCCCCCAACTGCGAGCTGTGTGGACTGACCCTGTGCGCCAGCGCATCACGCACACCTTTTACCACATTCTGTACCATGTGCCAGTGCATAGATCTTGCTGGGGGTTGGGACCCATGTAAGCAAGTCCCCCATTGTCCGGACCACCCCGGGCGATTCTCAAAACTTCGAATTTCTGCATCTCTGTTCAAGTGGGCCTGTTGAAGTGATATGATATTACTTCATAAAGGT
>JAAUXT010093935.1_pt1 | contig 14142 bp, 9 predicted proteins | sample 7278171 | NCBI WGS metagenome assembly JAAUXT01 (sample SAMN14350112, study PRJNA611818) | marine sediment metagenome | isolation source: surface marine sediment (1.8m) | place: French Polynesia: Moorea | collected 2018-08 | reverse complement strand
GGCCCAGGCGGCGGGTTTCGACGACGGGGAGCGCTGGTGGGAGTACGTGGTGGAGCATCGCCAGCAGGGCCTGGAGGTATTCGCCGCCATCGGCGAGGCGATGGGTGCGGTGCGCGCAGCCATCGAGGCGGATTATCCCCCCGCGGAACGCGAGGCGCTGCGCGAAGCCTGGATGCGCAAGACGCTGCGCCAGGCCCTGAAGGATTGCAGCGGTAACATCGCCGTCGTCTGCGGCGCCTGGCATGTCCCCGCCCTCGACAAGAAGGTCAAAGTCAAAGACGACAATGCCCTGCTGCAAGGCTTACCCAAGACCAAGATCACCGCCACCTGGATTCCCTGGACCTATCGCCGGCTGGCATCCGAGAGCGGTTACGGTGCCGGGGTCGCGGCGCCAGGCTGGTATGAGCACCTGTGGGAGACTCGCCATTGCGGGGAGGATCGAGCCACACGCATCGCCACCGCCTGGCTGACAAAGGCGGCCACGGAGCTGCGCCGCCAGGGGCTGGATGTCTCTTCGGCCAGCGTGATCGAGGCAACACGGCTGGCCCAGACCCTGGCGGCCCTGAGAGTCATGCCGCTACCCGACCTCAAGGAACTCGAAGAGGCCATTCTCACCACGTTCTGCTTCGGTGACGCCGCACCGCTCGGATTGTTGCAGGAACGTTTACTCATCGGCGAACGCCTGGGGAGCGTACCCAGTTGCGTGCCCCGAGTGCCGCTGCAGCAGGATCTGGAAAAAGCCCAGAAGCAACTGCGCTTGAAACCCGAAGCGGTGGCGAAATCGCTGGAGCTGGATCTGCGCAAGGATATCGGTATCGGCCGTTCGGAGTTGCTGCATCGTCTGGGGTTTCTGGATATCCCCTGGGGAAAACTGGTACAAAGCGGCTCGGCCAAGGGTACTTTCAAGGAAATCTGGGAGTTGCGCTGGGAGCCCGAGTTCGCGATCCGGTTGATCGAGGCGGGCGTATATGGCGGTACGATCCTCCAGGCCAGTACGGCGAAGGCCATCGAGCGGCTGCGGCAGGCCGAGCAGTTGGCGGAGATCACCGATCTGATCCATACCCTGTTACTGGCCAATCTTCCCCAGGGTGTGCGGGTAGCCGTCGAGCGTCTGCGGACCGAGGCGGCCGTGGCCGCCGATATCCAGCAATTGATGGGCTGTCTGCCGGCGTTGGTGAGGATCAGCCGCTACGGCAATGTGCGCGGTACCGAAACGCACCTGCTGAACCAGGTCATCGACGGGATCGTCCCGCGGATCTGCATCGGTCTGCCCCAGGCGTGCCAATCCCTGGACGCGGATGCCGGGCGCATCATGATGGGCCAAATCGAGGCCACCACCCAGGCCCTGCGACTGCTCGATGACGCCGAGCATTTGACCCGGTGGTGGGCAACCCTCACCGCCCTCACCGGGCAACGGGGGCTCAACGGCCTGGTGGGGGGCAAGTGCTACCGGCTGTTACTGGACGGGGGCCTCATGGAGTCGGAGACGGCTGCCAGGGAGCTGCAGTTCGTATTGTCCCAGGGCGCCGACCTGATCGACCAGGCGGGCTGGATCGAGGGGCTGCTGGATGGCAGCGGCCTGCTGCTGCTCCACGACGACGGGCTCTGGGCCATCATCGATGCCTGGCTCTGTCAGCTGGACGAGGAGCACTTCATCGCCCTGCTGCCGCTGTTGCGTCGGGCTTTCTCGGGTTTCGAGCAGGGCGAGCGCCGCCAGCTCCTGAACAAGGCGTTGTCGTTACCAACAGGCTCGAAGGGACTGGATCGTTTCGGGGCAAACACACAGGAACTGGATCTCGAATGGGCCGAGGCGGGCTTGCCGGTGATCGCGCGGCTGCTGGGCATCGTCCTCGAACCCGGCCAGCAAACAGTGGAGAAGGAGCACAACGGTGACTGAATCACGATTACACACGAGCACCTATCCGGACGACCGGGCCGTGCGCTGGCGCCTGGTATTGGGTGATCCCGATAACGACGCCCCCGGCCTGGACGGTGATGCCGGTTGCATGGACCGGGCCTTGGCGACCCTTTACGACGGCGGTAGCGATGATCGCCGCAGCGCCGGTCTGGGTAAATCGGCACCGCGGGTGGCCCGCTGGCTGGGGGATATTCGCCAGTATTTTCCCAGCACCGTCGTGCGTGTGCTGCAGCAGGATGCCTTCGAGCGGTTCGATCTGCAGCAATTGCTGCTTGAGCCGGAAATGCTTGAAGCCGTCGAGCCCGACATCCATCTCCTGGCCAATATCATCTCGCTCAGGAGCGTGATACCCGATGCCTCCAAGGACAGCGCCCGGCAGGTGGTGCGCAAACTGGTGGACGAGATCATGGAACGGCTCCACAATCCCATGGTGCAGGCCATCAAAGGCGCCCTGAACCGCGCGGCCAGAACCCGGCGCCCCCGCCACAACGATATCGACTGGCTGCGTACGATCAGGGCCAACCTCAAAAATTATCAGCAGGATTACAACACCATTATCCCGGAGCAGCTGATCGGTTTTGGCCGCAAGGGCCAGAGCCTGACCCAGGACATCGTGCTCTGCGTCGATCAATCCGGTTCCATGGCCACCAGCGTGGTGTACTCCTCGATTTTTGCCGCGGTGCTGGCCTCCATTCGCACCGTCAGCACTCGCCTGGTGGTATTCGACACGGCCGTGGTGGATCTGACCGAACAGTTATCGGATCCAGTGGACGTCCTGTTCGGCACTCAGCTCGGGGGCGGCACCGATATCAATCGCGCCGTGACGTACTGTGAACAATATATGCAGCGGCCCGCCGACACCACCCTGGTGCTCATCACCGATCTCTACGAGGGCGGCAATGCCCGGGAACTGGTCAAACGTATCGGTAAACTGGTGGACCGGGGTGTCAACGTGATCACCCTGTTGGCCCTCAGTGACGAGGGCGCCCCTGTTTACCACCAGGAACTCGCCGCCCAGATCGGTCGTTTCGAGGTACCAGTGTTCGCCTGTACCCCGGATCTGTTTCCCGAGCTCATGGCCAATGCCCTGCAAAGGAACGACATCGCCCAGTGGGCAGCGACCCACGACATCGCCCTGATCCGCTCCGCCACCTGAGCCACCCGGTTTACCCCGCTCCGGGGGAAGGAATTTCTCAGCGTCCCCGGTCTGCATTGCCCAGCTCCGTGGGGATGGGCAGGACCCTGTTGTCGGGGCTTGACGGGCTTCCGGGTACGATCCCCGGTACCATCCTGAAAGCTACACAGGGGCCTTGCTGCAAAAAATTTACAGCCGAATTCAATTTTAAGGTGGTAATTTGATTCAAATTCCTCTAGTTTTTATAGAGAAGTTTTTCAATGAATGACCGTGTGCCCCGTTCGGGCCAAGTGAGTCGAACCTCGGGCACAAGAGCAATCCCGGTCAAAAATCGGATCGCTCTAGGCCGCTGTAACTGCTGCTGGCAGACGTCTTTTCACGCAACTACGGGGGGTTTATGCTAACGCAGGCGACTGAGACTAAGACACTAGGAACTATTACCCGCACCTCAAAGGAAAATCGCTCGAACCAAGCCCGCAATGCTTTACGCAGCTTGGCGGTCGAACATGATGCAGATCAACGGGCTGCTGATTCGAAGACCCGGACAGCGCGCACGTTCATGGCGGATCTGCTATTCGAGCACATTTACATGGGCCGGATTTTACAGGCCTTCGAAAACCACTTGATCGCCCTGCGCAAGGGCAAGTCCGTAGACTACGGGATTATGCATGAAGTCATGCATTACATCGTCCACTTCCCTGATGTCTATCATCATCCTCGCGAACACCTGCTGTTCCAACGCATGCAGGCCCGAGACCCCGCCCTGGGCGACATTGTCCGGAAACTGGAGCGAGAGCACGAAATTGGCTACCAACAGGGCCGTCGGTTGCTGAAGTTGATGGAAACGGCACGGGATACGCCGAAATCGTCGCCAAAGGCGGAGATCCTGAGCCGGGGGGAGCGTTACGTCCAGGAGATGCGGGCACACATGAAGCTCGAGGAAACCGTGATGATCCCCCAGGCGACCAAACTGCTGACCGAAGAGGACTTCACTCAAATTCGTTCACAACTCAAGAACCGCATGGATTCCTTGCTGGCGCCACCGCTCAATGCACAGGATCACCCCGGTCTCCTGGCCCAGGTCGAAAATACCGTCAAATCCGTCTACACGGAAGCCTCCCGGCTGGAGTTTCTGCAGTCGCTGGTCTTGATCGATGCCGTAACCGAGCTCGGGGTCGGCACTCGGCGTATGGCCAACATCATCCAGGATGAGATGAAGGAGAACTGGACGGATTACCTGGCCTATCAAAAGTCACTGCTGCAAGCGCGGTCTCCGTTGGCTTGGTGGAGCCTGTCATACGAGGCTGCCGCCAAGAGTATACAGCGGCAGCGCCAGTTCCGCAGCCAGCTTGCGCAGACGCTGCAAAAGACCCTGGTGAACACCATGTCACCGATTTTGGATCAGCTCAAGAGCCTTTCCGAAGATCGCTCAGACGATACTGGATCATTGCCCACGACCAGGGATCAATCAAAGGGAACATAGCCCTCCTGGAAGCCGTCATCAAGATCGTCTGCGGCATGAATGCCGCAGACGATCTCATAGGGGTGTATTGACAGCTTGTCTTGAGAATGGCTTCCAGATCCCTATCACGTCGAGCCTGCTCTCCTGCCTTCTCAAAACATAATTTTTATTCATATTTTTAAATTATTAATATTTATTTGATAAATCTTATACTTTCGTCTAAAGTACCGTGGTCGCAAGCGTCCTTGTCTCGGCAATCGACAGACCGAGCAGGAGGCTCTTAGTGCAGACCTACCGTCAACGATTCAACGTCCATCCATGAGCGCTATTTATCTGATCCGCCACGGGCAGGCGTCCTTTGGCAATGCCAATTACGATGAGCTCTCTTCCGTTGGGAAAACCCAGGCGAGGCTGCTGGGCGAAGCCCTGCGGGCGCGGGACCTTCGCTTCGATGTGGCCTATTCGGGGTCGATGCGTCGCCAACAAGACACGGCTACCCTCGCCCTCGACGGCCAGGGCCCGGTTCCGGGTGTTCCCGATCTTCGCCAGCATCCCGCCTTCAACGAGTTCGATCACGAGTTGCTGATACGTAACCACTGGAGAGCCGTCACGGACCAGGACTTTGCCCTGGAGCGGGTTGTAAAGGATAGAACGGCCGCGGCAAAAAGCTTTCAGCGCGTTTTCGAGCAGATCATGCGCCGCTGGGCCAGTGGCCGCTATCCGATACCCGGCGAGGAGACCTGGGCGGCGTTCGGCGCCCGGGTAAACGCCGGCTTGGACGACATTATCCAGCACCTGGAACCCTCCCATAACGTTGCCGTGTTCACCTCGGGTGGCCCTATCGCAGCAATTCTCAAGCAAGTGCTGCAGCTGTCGAGCGACACGACGCTCGGGCTCAACTGGCGGATCGTCAACTGCTCGGTGACAAAGCTGAACTACGACGGCTGCGGCACTCATCTGGCGTTTTTCAACAACTACGCCCATCTGCACGTGGATGGATCCCAAAACTGGGTGACATACCGGTGATCAAGGCTCATCCCACGACCCTTTATTAGGAAATGACCATGACTGACCAGGCTACCGCCGTGCGCACCGGCGAAGCCCTCGACGTTGAACCCATCGAGGGCTATCTCAAGGAGCATATTCCCGGACTCAGGGGCCGGGCCCGCGTCGAACAGTTTCCCAGCGGCGCCTCCAACCTCACCTATCTGATCCGCTTCGAAAACCGCGAGCTGGTGCTCCGTCGCCCCCCCTTCGGCACCAAGGCGAAATCGGCCCACGATATGGGCCGGGAAGCACGGATACTGATGGGACTCCAGGACGTTTACCCCTACGTGCCAAAGGTGCTCGCCCGCTGCAGCGACGATGCCGTCATCGGCTGCGAATTCTACGTCATGGAACGCATCCGGGGCACCATCCTGCGTAGCGACAGCGCCAGCGACATGCCGCTATCCCCCGACCGATATCCCTTGCTCTGCAAACATCTCATCGACCGCCTGATCGAGTTGCATAGCGTGGACTACCGCAAGACGCCGTTGGCGGATCTCGGCCGCCCCGAGGGTTATGCCCGGCGGCAGATTGAAGGCTGGAGTAAACGCTATGTCAAAGCCAAAACGCCCGACGCCCCCAGCTACCAAAACGTCATGACCTGGCTCCAGGATCGGATTCCGCCCGAAGTTAGAGGGTGTGTCGTCCACAATGACTACCGTTTCGACAATGTCATCCTGGCCCCGGATGATCCTCTCAAGATCATCGCTGTACTGGACTGGGAACTGGCCACCGTTGGTGACCCGCTCATGGACCTGGGCAATACCCTGGCCTACTGGATCGAACCTAGCGACCCCACACCTTTACTTGTGCTGCGGCAGCAACCCACCGATCTTCCCGGTATGCTGACACGCCAGGAGGTGCTCGATTACTACAGCAGCAAGACAAGTTTGGATATTGAGCGTTTCGATGTATACCGGGTCTTTGGTTTGTTCCGGTTGGTGGTCATCGCGCAGCAGATCTATTATCGGTTCTATCACGGCCAGACCCGGGACCCACGCTTCGCCAAGTTCATCGACTTTATTCAGTTTACTGAAGCTCACCTGGAGCATCTCATCGAAAACGCCACCCGTTGACGGTCCCTCGCGATGGGCATTTTTTCTGACACCGGGGGCTGCTTCTATGACAGCTTTACCGGCGAAATTTTTCAAAAGGTAGTCCTATGACCACAAATCTCTTCAATCTCGACGGAAAAATCGCCTTGATCACCGGGGCCAGCCGCGGCATCGGCGAATCCATCGCCCGGCTGCTGGCCCAGCAGGGCGCCCATGTGATTCTCTCCAGCCGCAAACCCGAGGGCTGTGAGAACATCGCTAGTTCCATTATCGAGGCAGGCGGTTCGGCCGAAGCCTACGCCTGCCATATTGGCGAGTTGGATCAGATCCAGGCGATCTTCGAGCACATTCGGAACAAACACAGTCGGTTGGATATTCTGGTCAACAATGCCGCCGCCAACCCCTACTTCGGCCACGTTCTGGAAACCGACCCGGGCTCCTTCCAGAAGACCGTGGATGTCAATATCCGTGGCTATTTCTTCATGTCCGTGGAAGCGGCCAAGCTGATGCGCAACCAGTCGAGCGGCGGCAACATCGTCAATGTGGCGTCCATCGCCGGGGTATCACCGGGCCCGATGATGGGCATTTACTCCATCACCAAGGCGGCGGTACTCTCCATGACCAAGACCTTCGCCAACGAGTGCGCTAATTTGGGCATCCGCGTCAATGCCCTGCTACCGGGGATAACCGATACCAAATTCGCCTCGGCCCTTGTCAAGAACGAAGCGACTTTGAAGGAAGGGCTTGCCCATATTCCGATGAATCGCGTGGCCGAGCCCGATGAGATGGCCGGCACCGTGCTCTATCTGGTCTCCGAGGCCGCCAGCTACACCACCGGCGCCTGTATCAACGTCGATGGCGGCTTCCTAACCGTGTAAGCCATGCGATGGGTTGCGTTGGTGGCCTTCTCAATAACCCAGGCGCTCGCCGGATGACCGGCACTTTATCAGGAGGCCCGCAAAGCGGCGTTTTTATCTGGATAATGCTCGTGTAAGACCGGTTTTTGACAAGAGAGTAGCAATTATGGTGGGAACACGGTAGACTCCTGGAACCCATGGTAACCATGGTGACCTATGACCAAGATTATCAGTAGCATCTCCAGGAAATACAAACAGCGCCCGGACTATCAACAGAGACAGATGCCCGGTGCACCCGATGGAACCCTCAGGGGTGACGTGACCCGGCCTTTGGAGCTCACCCATGTCTAGCTGGCAGGCAAATGCAGTGAGCCTGCTCATGCGGATCACCGGCAAATCGGCCCTGCGGCTTGCAGCTGCCGACCCCTCCCAGGAGTCCGTAACCGCCCTGCGGCGCCGGACGGGACAGTTCAACGAGATCTTTGGCAAACTGCCGCCTGAGACCCGGATAGAGCCGGTTCAGCTCCCCGCCTGCGAGGCCGATTGGATCTCAGTACCCGAGTCCGATCCCCGCCGCGTGATTCTGCATCTTCCGGGAGGAGCTTTCTGCTTGCGCTCGCCCCCCGTTCATCGTGCCCTGGTGGCTCGGTTATGCTACCAGGCGAGAGCCCGCGCTCTGCTGGTGCACTACCGGCTGGCCCCGGAAGATCCCTTCCCCGCCGGGCTACGGGATTGCATCACCGGCTATCAGTTTTTGTTGGAACAGGACATAGACCCCGGGCAGATTGTCATCGGCGGCGATTCAGCGGGTGGTGCATTGGCTCTATCGACCCTGCTTGCCCTGCGCGACGACACCATACCGCTGCCCAGCGGGGCCTACCTCATCTCGCCGGTGGCCGACCTGACCGAACTCGACGAGGGTTCCCGCAGCGAAAACCGCTGGCTCGATCCCATGTTGGTGCCCGGGCGCCAAAAAATGCGCCGGATGTATGTCGCAGACGACGAAACCCTGTTGCGTCATCCCCACGTTTCGCCGATCTACGGAGACTTCAGCGGATTTCCACCCTTGCTGTTCCAAGTTGGCGACACCGAGATTCTGCGCGATGATAGTGTGCGGGTAGCGGAGAAGGCGCGTGCGGCCGGGGTACCCGCGGAGGTGGAAATATGGGAGGGTGTCCCCCACGTCTGGCATGCGATGGCGTTTCTGCCGGAGTCCCAGCGTGCTTTGGCGCGTATCGGGGAATTCATCCGCAGCTGCACCCTCGCCATCGACCTCGAGATGGTCCCCACGACCGACAAGTAACGCATCCTTCACCCCGCGGCCCGAGCGGCGCACTCTCAAGGACTCCATTTTCCAGGGATTGAGCACCGAATACCCATTCCGGTGTCATCCCAAGATGCATCTCGCGGTAACACTCCCACATAAATTTACATTCTTCCATGTGAGTTCACAGCATCCCGATCGATAGACACCAAGCGCTTCGCGAAAGTATCAACAAATTTTTTTTGTTTTCAACAAATTTTTTTTGTTTCAAGTTAGCGAAAAATCGTCGTATACAAAAGTAACTAGTCAACGGAAGATTAGCTCTTAAACTTTTTTCAGGAGACGTTCGCCATGCGTGATGAACTTATCGACGATGATGATATTCTCTTTGATGATGTTGAGTCCGGCGAGATAGACCACGCGAATCCCAAGGTTTCAAAAGCGTGGCGCTCGATTGAGCGGCTGCGGGAAATGCGGGAGCTGCGTAAAAATCTTGATGATTTCCTGTTGGAAGAAACCTCCGACGGGGATCTTGAGGATCTGCACCTTTAATTATGATATTGCAAAATTTCCTCCATTGGGAAAACCAGTACATCCTCAATGAGCGGCAGACGCTGATTGGTGTAATTGTACACAGCCAGTACTGACCGCTCGATTTCCGGCGCCCCTTTCACCAAAAACACGCGTTCCTCGGCAAGCAATTCCGCTACCATCGACTTAGGCATATAGCCTGCTCCACCCTTTGTTTGAATATGCTCCAAGGCAGCCCGTACCATCCCCAACTGTAGCCTGGGCAGAGGTTGCTCCCGGAAATGGCGTTGGTGCTGGAGCTCAAAGGACGTCCCCCAATCCACCATGACATAGTTCTTAGCCATGGCCTCCGCGCAATCCATATCCGGACAGGATGCTACCAACACCATGGAGAACCGACAGACTTCTGCAATGGCACAGTCATCCGTCTGGGGAGAGTCGAACAGAAAAACCACATCCAGAACACCGTCCTTCAATTTACGTGACAGCGCCTCTTCGCCCTCCACCGCCACGGCCAGTGACAGCTCCGATTTCAACGTGGTCACGTATTGCAGCCATGGCGCCAGAAAAATATCCCCCATTTCCGGCAAACCACCCACCGCCAGAAACGCCTGCCTATCTCCCACTTGAGCCGTTTCCCGACAAGCCCGGCTCCAGGCGTGCACCAGGTGCTCCGCGTGCTTGAGAAAACGTTGCCCTGCCGGGGTAAGCTGCATATCCTTGCGCTTACGATCGAACAGAGAGACCCCCAGGTTCTCCTCGAGCAGCCGGATCCGCGCACTGACGGCGGACTGGGTCAGGAACAGATTCTCCGCTGCGCGGCCAAAGTGGCGAGTACGATAAACCTCCAGGAATGTCTTGAGCAGGTTAATATCCATACCTCCAATACTCCGTCATTCACCGGCTCAGCGATATTCCAACCGCACCCGCCGCTCACCAATCAGGCTTTGGAGCTCTCGCAGTAACGCCTCGTTTGGTTGTACCCTCCAGCTCCGATCAAAAATGATTTGCGCCTGCGCATCCGCCCCTCGGTAATCCACCCAGACTGAACAACGTCCCTCGCGGTACGGGTTCAAGGCCTCGACCAGGTGATCCAAGAGACCGTTCTGGAAATGTCCGGCGTCGAGGCTGAGCACCAGGCGTGTCGCGTACTCATGGCGCGCGGCATCCATATCCAACACCCGCTCCGCATTCACCCGCATGCTTTCGGAGAAATCATCGTAGCTCAGCGCCCCCTGCACCACGAGTATCTTGTCATTGGCAATGACATCCCGATAGCTTTCATAGGTTTCGGCAAACACCCGAATCTCCATGCGCGCGGTCCGGTCGTCCAGGGTCACGAAGGCCATGCGCCCTCCTCGATTCCCCTGGCGAACGCGAATACCTACCACGAGACCAGCAATGACCACTGGCTTGTCGGTGGATCGGTTGCCACGGCCGTTACCGGAACCATAACCCGCGGGCTGAGTTGATATCTGGGCCAGGCTGCCGGTAATGAATTGCTTCAGCTCCGCGTCGAAGCGGGCGATGGGATGACTGGTCAGGTACAACCCCAAGGTCTCTTTCTCCCCCGCCAGACACTGCTCCTCGCTCCAGGCCGGTTGCGCGGTAACGGCGGTAGCCTGCTTGACCGGGATGACGGTGTCGACCTGCAGCCCGAACAGATCCTCCTGACCGGCCGCATCGTTGCGTGAGCGCTGGTCCGCGATACAAAGGGCCTCCGGCAGTTGCGAGAGCAATACCGCCCGCCCCGCACAGGCGGTCTCAAGGGGACTGTCGGCCGCACCGGCGACCCCCGCGAGCCCGTCCAGGGCCCCGGCCTTGAGGAGCGACTCGAACACCCGGCGGTTGACCTTGCGCAGATCCAGACGCCGACAAAACTCCCACAAATCGCGGAATCGGCCGTTGCGCCGGCGCTCCTCCAATATCACCTCGATGGCGCTCTCCCCCACCCCCTTGATGGCGCCCAGGCCGTAAACGATATGCCCCTGTGCATCAACCGTAAAACGATACTCGGAGGCATTGATCGTCGGTGGCACGACGGTCAAACCCATACCCCGGCATTCGTCGATGAACACGACCACCTTGTCAGTAGTATCCATATCCGACGACAGCACCGCCGCCATGAAGGCAGCCGGATAATGGGCCTTGAGCCATGCGGTCTGGTAGGACACCAGCGCGTAGGCGGCGCTGTGGGATTTGTTGAAGCCATAGCCCGCGAATTTTTCCATCAGATCGAATATGTACGCGGCGGTTTCCTGCTCGACGCCGCGCGCCACGGCACCTTCCAGGAAAACCGTCCGCTGCTTGGCCATCTCCTCCGGCTTCTTCTTGCCCATGGCGCGACGCAGCAAATCGGCGCCACCCAGCGTGTAACTGGCCAGCACCTGGGCAATCTGCATCACCTGCTCCTGGTAGAGAATGACGCCGTAGGTGGGCTTGAGAATCGGCGCCAGATCCGGGTGCGGATACTCCACCTTGGCACGGCCATGCTTACGGTCAATGAAATCATCCACCATCCCCGACTGCAGCGGGCCGGGGCGGAACAGCGCCACCAGGGCCACGATATCCTCGAAGCAGTCGGGTTGCAGGCGCTTGATGAGATCCTTCATACCCCGGGATTCTAGTTGAAACACCGCGGTGGTCTTGCAGGCCTTGAGCAAATTGAATGTGGCGGGATCGTCCGGGGGAATGGCGCTGATATCCAGCGGCTCCTCACCCTCTCCTCTGGGCCGCCGGTTGATGGTGTCCAGCGCCCAGTCGATGATGGTCAGCGTGCGCAAGCCCAGAAAATCGAATTTGACCAGCCCCGCCGCCTCCACGTCGTCCTTGTCGAATTGGGTAACGACGGCCTCGGCGCCCTGCTCGCAGTACAGGGGCGTAAACTCGGTGAGCTGCGAGGGGGAGATCACCACCCCGCCGGCGTGCTTACCAACGTTGCGGGCCACACCCTCCAGGGGGCGGGCCAGATCGACCAACGCCCGTACCTCTTCATCGTCCTGGTAGAGCTTGCGAAATTCCTCGTCCTGTTGCAGCGCCTTGTCCAGAGTCATACCGATTTCGAAGGGAATGAGCTTGGCGATGCGATCCACGAAGCCATAGGGATGACCGAGGACACGGCCGACGTCACGCACGACGGCCTTGGCGGCCATGGTGCCGTGGGTCGCGATCTGGGAGACGCGGTCGCGACCGTAGCGCTGCGCCACGTAGTCGATGACCCGGTCGCGCCCTTCCATACAGAAGTCCACATCGAAGTCCGGCATGGAGACCCGTTCGGGATTGAGAAAGCGCTCGAACAGGAGATCATAGGCCAGGGGATCGAGATCGGTGATAGTGAGCGCATAGGCCACCAGGGAGCCCGCCCCCGAGCCGCGTCCGGGTCCCACGGGCACCCCGTGATCCCGGGCCCACTGGATAAAGTCGGCAACGATCAGAAAATAGCCCGGAAATCCCATTTGGTTGATGACACCCAGTTCCCGATCCAGGCGCTCATCGTAGGCCCGGCGCCGCTGCGCAAAGTCCGTGCCCTTGCCCCCCAACAGCCGCTGCAACCGTATCTCCAACCCCTCTCGGGCCCGGGCCTCCAGATAACTCTCGGTGGAGTAGCCTTCGGGTATAGGGAAGTTCGGCAGAAAACTCTTGCCCAACGGTACCTCGAGGTTACAACGCCGGGCAATCTCCACGCTGTTCTCCAGGGCCTCGGGGAGGTCCGCGAACAGCTCAGCCATTTCCGGGGGCGCTCGCAGGTACTGTTGTTCGCTATAACGCCGGGGTCGACGCGGATCGATCAGCGTTCGCCCTTCGTGAATACACACCCGGGCCTCGTGGGCCTCGAAATCCTCGGGGTGAATGAAGCGCACGTCATTGGTGGCGACAACGGGCGTTCCACTCACTGCTGCCAGATCGACGGCGGCCTGGAGATAATCCTCCTCATCCGCTCGACCGGTGCGCTGCAGCTCCACGTAGAACCGCTCGGGAAAGAGCCGTTGCCACTCGTCCAGTAGCTGACGTGCCCGGGCTTCATGGCCATGGAGCAGTGCTCGCCCCACGTCTCCCTCACGCCCCCCCGACAGCCCGAGCAACCCTTCGGTGGAGCCCCGCAACCAGCCGAAATCGAGGACCGGTACTCCGCGCCGTTGTCCTTTCAGGTAACATCGGCTCAGCAACCGGCTCAGATTGCGATAGCCCACCCGATTCTGACATAGCAGTATCAGTCGGGTGGGGTCCTGCCGCTGGCGCCGCAACCAAAAATCCACACCCACGATGGGTTTGACACCGGCCCCATGGGCCGCCTTGTAGAACTTGAGCATGGCAAACAGGTTGCTCATGTCGGTCACGGCCACGGCGGGCATGCTCGCTTCGGCAACCCGTTTGACCAACGGCTTGATGCGCACCAAACCGTCCACCAGGGAATATTCGGTATGCACATTGAGATGTGCGAACGTTGCGGTCATGGGACTTCTTTCCGGGCGTTATAGCGCTGGAAGCTATTCTCAAGACACGCCGTCAATACATCCCTGTAGGCTCGACTGCGGCATCCCTGCCGCAGACGGTCCTGAGAACAGCTTCCAGCGCTATAGCTACGCTTGTCGTTTTTTCCTGCTGTGATCATCCCAACAATCGCCTCACGGGAGCGAAGCTCCGGCGGTGGTGGGACGTGGGGCCAAACCGTGCGAGGGCTTCCAGGTGCTGAGGGGTACCGTAGCCCTTGTGGCGTCCGAATCCGTATCGGGGATATTCCTTATCGAGCGCTCCCATGAGCCCATCTCGATGGGTCTTGGCCAGAATCGAGGCGGCGCTGATACACGCGACACGCTGGTCACCCTTGACAATCGCCTCGGTGGGACAATCCACGCCCGTGGGCACCTGCTTG
>JAAUXT010057263.1_pt1 | contig 14142 bp, 14 predicted proteins | sample 7278171 | NCBI WGS metagenome assembly JAAUXT01 (sample SAMN14350112, study PRJNA611818) | marine sediment metagenome | isolation source: surface marine sediment (1.8m) | place: French Polynesia: Moorea | collected 2018-08 | reverse complement strand
CACATTCTTTGTTTGCAACAATAGAATTGCATAAGCTTGTTGCTTGGCAGTGTAGTCTGCGAGTGGACAAGAACATGCACAAGGACACTTTGACTTGAAAGATCCTCGTACGCCCCACAATGTTGTTCAAACGCACCAGCCTGAGTCTTGCTTGAACTCACCGGTTCAAAAGCAGCCCAGCTCTGCCTGGTTTCCTTCTGTCGTCGGTCACCATCAACCTGAAACAAGGCCAATGTTGGTGGAGCGAAACACGGTGGTGGAATACGAGGGGACTTTCCTTTCAGAACTGCCAGGAATAGCATGATTTGCACTGGTGAGGTGCTTAACTCGTTCACCAAAATGTACTGAGTGGACAATACCATCAAAGACCCAAACAATTGGCACTGAGCAAAGATAGTCAGAATTAGTCAATCACCAGTGCAAAATGTAGACACGGTGATCATGTTGTAGTATGTGGTGTGACTTGAGGTGTGACCAAATGTGGAAAACCACTGACCTATTGCTGGCTAAGATGCGCATCGGACAACCACAGTCCTGAAGCACTGGTTGGCAGACAGAGCAAGTGCGGAAAAAGACTGGATAACTGTGTTGATAACTCCTTGGCTTGATGGACCGACTCTATGAACATGAGCTTCAGCAATCAATCTGTCTGTTATTTCCTGTTTAATGTGGGACCATTCCATCTCGATTTTCTTCTCCGGACACGGTGGAGATCGACATGACATTACCTTCAGTAGCTGACCTCTCTTGTGCAAGATATTGTCATTCAAAAACACTGGAATCAACTTTTCACTTCCCTGCGAGTACAAATTTCCCAACTTCACAAATTTGTAATGCATTTCGGGATACGTGTGTCAGGCAAAACAAAGCCACGTGAGTGGCAGCGAAAAATGCATGGCTGCATTGTGTCTACAGTTCGGGATTGTGGGGAAAAGAAAGAGTGGTATATTTTGGACTGAAAAAACACATCAGGACAAGTGTGCGAACTTTGTCTGCAAATTTGTGTGCTTTCATCTTCTCTTTTGCACAAAATTCGTTGTCAACAGACTTTTCCGAGACGAAACTGGAAACAAAACCACCTGTTGTTTTCCCGCCAAACTACAAGGATTTGCTTTAGAAGTCAGCGAGGAACCAAGGCCCCAGTATTGCATGTATTGCCAGGTTCGGCACTTATCGCAAATTGGGCTGCAAGGCCCCAAAATTCCTCAAAATGTTCCTTCGTGTGTGAGGTGCTTTCTTCTTCAGTTTGACACTGTCAGTAGGTTTTGGGACAAAACCCACCCGTTTGCTTGTCAGTGAAAATTTTGTTGCAACATGTTTGATTCATGAGAACAACGAACAAATTCATTGAAAGCAAAGTTTGTCGAACTGTATCCCACCACCAAATCCTGCAAAGTCGTCCTTGTGCAACGATGCAGATACATGTTGTTTATCACCTGCTCTTGAAAACGTTACGAAAAATGGTCTCACAAAGATGACATATCTGTGTTGCGGTGCTATGTAAGCGAACGAAAAAATGGTCTCACAAAGATGACATATCTGTGTTGCGGTGCTATGTAAGCCAATAAATGACCATTGACCTCTGTGGCACTGAAACCTCAAATTGCGAGCAACATGGCTGTGCACATGAATCTCACAATTTTCACAGTGTCAATTGGCTTGCTTGCTGTGGGATTTGGATCAGAGGATCCCTTGCAGCGAAGAAGACCGAATGTGATTTTGTTCTTGGCGGACGACTTCGGCTACGGAGATTTGTCCAGCTACGGAAACCCCGTCCAGGAGTGGGGCCCGATTGACGACTTGGCGAGAGAAGGAATTCGCTTCACCCAAGTCTACTCGGTCGCTGCCACATGCTCACCTAGCAGAGCAGCGCTTCTCACCGGTTCGTAAATGAGCAAGAACAGTTTCTCGCACCGTCGAAGTTCACGTACAAAAACTAAATTGTCATTCAAGGTGCACCCGAATAAGACCAGATTGTTCAGGGCCCAAATTTGTTCGCTGCCTGCAGGCGTGCGACACTGGATGCTTTGACGTGTTGTATTTGTGGTTTGCTCTCGTGCATCAAGCCATCATAAACCAAGGCAATGATGCTTTCATCTGACAGCTTGACACTTTGAATATTTGTTCACAAAGTTGAGATTATCCAAGTGCTGGCAATCAAGAACCAAATCAAATGCCGTTTCTGCTTGCTCTTTTCCGAAGGAAGGCAACCCCTCAGAAGCGGAGTGCACGGTGCAATGCAAGTTTTTTTGCCTCAAGCATCGACGGGACTTCCCCTGGAAGAAATCATACTGGCCGAGCGTTTGCGGGAGGCTGGATACAAAACTGGCATGGTGGGAAAGTGGCATTTAGGTAAGATATGCATGGGTGTTGCTCATGCGTGTTTGCCCCGCAGGAACGTTGCAAAACCTTTCAGTTATAATGTCTACAATTGCAATGGAAAGGCTTTGCATGGTTCGCAATTTGGAAGTTCGAGTGAATTCTGTAGTGCTTCATCCATGCAGGTGTCAGTTGTCCGTTTCACTCGCTCAGTCTCCATTCCTCGCCTCTGCAGTGCATGTATGCACGGCTTCTGCGTTGCAGTGTAGATCGAAACCACCACCGTGCACTGAAGACTGGATGCATGGTCGTACGAGGCTTGTCCGTTAATTTTCCTTTTTTTGGTGATGGGAAGGCCCAGGTGATGATGAGCGCAAGTCGCGGGCAGAATTCTGTCCAGGCACATCCAAGGTCGGCATGCTGACCCATATCTTGTCCCCAGACTGTCTGGGTTGATCCCAACGAGGTCACCAAGGTCAGTGGCAGTTCAGAGATCAGCAATGGAGCCTATAGCCATGTGGATTTTACTGTTTCTCGTGTCAGTGGAATGCAGACTGGAACAAAGAGCAGTGATTAAGATGTGTGTGTGTGCCAGTGAGTCTGCCAAGAACACCATTCAGAAGCTGCTGGCAGCTTGGGGGGACTGCATCAGTGTGCCACAGATCTGGTTCTGGTTTAAACGATTCCAGGAGGACCCTGACAGGGGAACCAAAGACCAGAAACACCCAGGAAGGCCTGTTTCCAAGCGCTCCCAGACCACCCTGGATGCAGCACAAATAAAGCTGGATGAAGACAAGCGCACTACAGTGAGGCAGCTTGTGGCACAGTGTGACATTGGGAAGACGACAGCACACAGGATTGTCAAGAAAGACTTAAATTTGACCAAACTGGCCCCCAAATTCATGCCCAAAGTATTGACCCCCCACCAAAGGGAAACCAGACTGAAGCTGTCCAGGGACAACATCGCCACTTTGGAGGCTGACCCAGGAATTCTCACTCACCTCATTGCCACAGATGAGTCATGGATTTTCACCTATTATCTGTGCACAAAATTTGCTGACATGGAGTGGACCAAGCCAGGGGAACCACGCCCATGCAAAGCAATCAGAGGCAGATCCCACAGGAAGACCATGCTGATCTTGTATTTTGATTCACATGGCCCAATCCTCACATTCTTCTTCGATGATGGCACCACCAACTCAGACATCTACATTGAGTCTCTGCACCAGATGAGGGAAGCTGTCAGGCACAAATGTCCAGCTCTGTGGGAAGCCAAGAATTATTTATTGTTGCAGGACAATGCCTCGCCACACACGTCCAACCTGACTTTGGCATATCTTTTTGAGGTTGGCATGGCTGAAAGTCTTTGGCCACACCCACAATATAGTCCTGGTCTCTCGCCCTGTGACTTCTGGGCATTCCCTCTCCTCAAGTCAAAGATCAGAGGACACAGGTTCAACAACCTCGAGGATGTCAAGACCACAGTGAGAAGAACACTGAAAAGCATTCCCCTGTGTGATTTCCAGGATTGTGTTGACAAACTCCTGTTATGGTACCACAAGTGTGTCGAAGCTGGAGGCCACTATTTCAAGGGGCAAGGCAGGCATGGTCTCCCAGTGGACAACCAGGAATTCTTTTGTTGCATGAAAACATTTTTTCTTTAAGACTTATTGTCTGTTCGCTGACTGTTGGCTGAGTTCAATGTTTGAGTACACGTTTTGAGCATGTTTTGCATTTTACTGTTCCATTCTGATTTCTGTATTTCAAAATGTACTTCTTCAGCAAGCCATACCTGCATTCACTTCTTCCCTACAGGTGGCAATCGTGTCGCTCACCATCACAAAAAAGGAAAATTAACGGACAAGCCTCGTATACCGTAAAACTTGTCGTGACACTGAGTTCTCGATGCACTCAGTTCTTGGGTGTCACTTGCATTCATGCTTGCATGTGTCATTCAAATCTGCAAAATTTGAGGAGTGGACGCACTTAGAGCTGTGAAGAAGTTTTCGGTTTTGCTTTTCCATTGGAAGTTGTGGCTGCGTTCGTTTGAGGAGTAACTCCAATTGAGGTTTGGCGTGGCTTTGATGTGGTGCGTGATTGGCTGGCTTTCAATTTGCTGATATTCATGTTGGTTTTCTTTCGGGAGGCGTTTTGGGTGGGGCTTGGGCCCAGGGCAAGGCTATTGCAGGCCAAGCTTGGGGCCAGTCACCTGATCAATGGAAGGTGGTTTTGGCTCGCTCTTCTGGAGTGGTGCATTTCCGTCCCGTCTTGTCCGTGGAATGTTTGTGCACGTGTCCGTTCCTCCATGCAGCGCCACGCAAAAGAACTTCTGTGGGAATCGTGGTTCTCCGAATATCCGCAAGGAGCCACAGCAGTGCAATGTTCAGCGACATTTTTAGACTTACGATCAGGATCCTCGCAAGCAGTCGAGCTCAGGTCTTTCAAATACTGCAGTTGGTTGGGATGGTGGGGATTTTTGAAAGCAAAGAGTAAAATTTGTTCACATCTTGTCTTGCTCCACCACGGATGAAACTAGGTATTTCAAAAATGAGGTTTGTCTTGTCCCCCACAAAAATAGCTCCATGGAGCTGGCGGTGATTTGAGGAAATTCTGATTTTGCTCACTCTGATTTCAGTCACTCTGATTTCACTCACTCTGATTTTTCTTACTGTAATTTTGGTCACTTTTTTTCAACAAAAATTCTTGCTTTTTCACTCAATATTCACAACTTGGGAACTCATTAAGTACATGTATGCAAATGGAACAAATTTAACCAAATAGAACTTTTACACATTGTTTCACAACAATATCCATTATAACCAAAACAATGCCCAATATCCATTTTTAAATTTTCCAGAAAAATGACTTGTCAACTCAAACTTTAGCTCCACTTAAAAACCACACAAAAACTTTCAAAATTCAAAAATCAAATGTTACCACTCCAACCTCCATACAACAGGCTACATGTTATTGATGCACTTCTTTCACCAAATATTTGTACTTTCTCAGATATGGAGACATTTCTACATCCACACCCTATTTTTTCTGTACTTCCAAATTTGAACTCTTTGCCCCCAGAAACCTAAAAATTCAAACTTTACAAATTCCTTCCTCACACATTATCCCCAACCCAAAATACACCAGAAGAGCCCAAAAGATCCCAAATTAATCCTTATATTGATCATCAAACTGCTGTAGACATACTTTTTGGAAGACCCTGCCTCTAGGTGTTTTGATTTGGCTTGCACTGATTTGGCTGGCTTTTTCCAAAAGCTCCCAAATCGCGCAACCCACCTCAAATCACACTCGAGAGTGTGGCAGTTTGCCTGTCTGAGAACACCCTGACCAGAAACAAAACCACATGACACACTTAATTGTTATCAGCAGTCTGCTGTAGATCTATTTGCCGAAAATGAAACTGTTGCAGCGGTGAGCGTGAAGCCGATCTTGACGTTGACGCGGAACGACGTGGATTTGACCGTGACGCGGACAGAGAAGCAGCTGGACGGCTGTCTACACGACGGGTTGATCCTCGCTCTACCGCTCACAGTCACCAACAACGTTGTTCTCAAATGCGAGGTCAAGTACGGCGAAACCCGCGTCTCAACCAGCCGCACCGTTACCTTCCGCAGTGAGTGTCATTCATTCGTGGCATGAATTTCTGTTGCCATTTTACTTCATCTGCAATGATCCAATGTGTGCGAGACTTGCTCTCGCCTGATGTGGCTTCTGTGGTTGTACATTTTCAAGCCACGGCCACACCTGCCAGTTTTCCAGGGGATGGACAACCAACCAAAAATGATCCAGAAGGCGCTAAAGGTGAGCACCAGCATCTCTCATTGATACCAAAATCTGGGTCAAGGATTCAGGATGACTCCAATCGCTCAGGTGATGCTTGAAAGAACAAAGACCAAAACACTTTTGCTCAGCTTGTCCAGTCTGGGATTTGGTGTCTGGCAGAAAAAAATGACTTTGGCTATTTCTTTTCTGTCACAGTGCCATTTTGTGGAATGCATTTGTTTCTTCTCACCCTTCACAATGTTCCACAAATGTGTTGGTGATGTTGCAGATCTGACCCCTGTCTGGATTGGTGTTGGGGTTGGGGTACCTCTTCTCATCATCATCAGTGTTGCATCAGCTGTTGTTGTCACAGTGAAATGCCTGAGAAAGTAAGTGAGACATGGAAGCATTCAGAACCTACATTTTTGAAATTCGCTGACACCAAAAACACATATTACAAATGCTCTCTGTAACTCAAAGCTGAAGATTTGTATTGCAAGCCACCAGTGGCCTTCCCTCTGTTTCAGAAAGCAAGAAAACCCTGCTGCAAATGCTCCAAATCCCACTGCAACAGAAGTGCAGAGGGCAGCACCGCAGCGACGGGAGGAACCTGACGGATATGAGCCTCTTCAGCACCATCCACATGTAACCATCACCAACCCAGACCAGGGCACCAGGGCATCTGATGGGTACCTTGTACCAGTGGGTCCCCAGCGCTCTTCGATCCCTGAGCACAGAGGGCCTGCTGATTCTGTGTATCAAGAAATAGAGGATGGTCCTGAGGGTTTCTATGGTGACATTGAAATGCGCGCAGTTTCTCAAACATCACGTGATACCCATTCTTATGCCGAGCCTTATCAATTCAGATCTGCTGTGTCCAACTAAGCTTTGGACCTCAATGTTGAACATTTATTTGCAAACATTGTGTGGCCAACCTCCAATTCAACATTTTGCTCTCCCCTCAGAGTTTAGTACTGATCACTTTGCTCAAACTGTAATTTGTAATTTGTAGATTTAGTGTTTGATTTTCATGATGTATGAAGCTTTGGATTGTAACATTCCAATCTTTATTTGTTGGATTCCTCAGATTTGATTCACTCACAGGCAAAAAACAAAAAGGCTGATAAACATCCACAACCTGCATTGAACTGTGTCATAATTCATGGCTTGGAGACTCAGTGTCAGGTCCTAGTTGTGGAAGGATGAAACTCCGAAGTGAAGAAAAACTCAACTTTGTGGCAATGCTTCAAAGTGCTTGAAGGAAACCAGACCAATCATTCCATGTCAGCTGGAAATGTTCGACAAAAACATTTAGCTCTTGTGTATTTGAACTAATTTCAGAAGCAGATGTGATGCTAATGCGTTGTACATCCGCAATTGAAGCTTTCTACCCACTACACTTGAACATCTTGTCTCCTGAGTGTGTTCATTCCCTGCCATCAGTCTTGCAACTTTGTCTGCACTTGCTCTTAGTTATGGAGACAAGTGACCAGTGTACTTCTGTGCTTTTTCCAAGTAATACAAAAACATTGGGCTGTCAATAAAAAGAAAGATTGTTGCTTTCCTTTCATCCAGAATTCCATTTTGTGTCACCACACAATCTCTCTTGCCAAATCTGCTCAAATTGGCTTCCAAAACTTTGGTCATGTGACGTGCCAAGGGGTGAACTGACGCTGACCTGTTTTGTGTGACTCGACAGGGCAAAGGTATTCGTGGACCTCATATTTCTCTTCTGTGTGGCCGTTGGTTTAGGCACACCAATAGTCATTTAGGGCTGGCATAGAGACAAAAGTTGCACTTTGGTGAATTTGAGTTTGGTGTGAAACTTGGTCCCATCACGCAGAGGAAAATACTGGCACCCATGATGTGTGGCGAATCAAAGCTATTTGAGTCACGACAATAAGCAATTGTGTGGCGGTGAGGTTCAACCCACAGCCAGAAATGTAATGGTTCCCAAGGTGCTCAGCGATCCAAAGTCTCCCGTCACGAGACGCACCTTTTTCTCTATTGTGTAAGCACATATGGCGGTAGTAAGAGTGAGGACCATGAGACGTGTATTGAAGGTGATGGTAAGAGAATGATGCAGATTGATGTGGATAAAGACATGTCCATATTTGTATCAGAGTAATACAAATGAATATGTATGAACCACCCACAAATGAAAGCTGAATGCAAAGTGTAAGAGCCCGGATGTAAGGAAGCAGCTGCGGGGCCAAGTGAGTACTCACGGTGCAGAGTACAATCTCCTCTGGTTGTACTAACAGCCTGGCACAAAACTCTCTGTCTTTAGTTGTTGGACTGTCGCACCATACTCAGACCCGGCACAGAGGTGTGACAGCTAGACTTAATGCCACACTGTTAGAGACACACAGTTAACCAGGATTACAGTACATGATTGTACTGAGTTCGAGATCCAGATCACACTTGAAGGGACAGAACAATTGTGAGCTCGTGAGTTTTGAGGCACACCCACAGATGTTCGGCACGACATTCTTTTTTTCGCAAATAAAGGGAAAATATTGGCAACCACATCTCCGCGAACGTCTCAGCATGATAGTGGGGCTGAGATTTTTGAAGCAATCCCCCAAACAATTTGGCGCTGCCGTGTGCTTCGCTGAAAAGTTTCATCTGAGTTCATTTCCTACCTGACGTGTACCATATTTAGATCTACTCATAAGCCCCATTTAAATTTTTTTCTGCAATTGCAAACTTTTTGTTCATGAACCCAAAACTTTCAAGCCCCCCCCAAAGGGTAACATGAGACGTGTATGGAATGATGGATCACTCGACAAGACGTCAATGCGCTGCAGACAAAAAAAAACATTTCACATGGCTGACAGTAATATCGGAGGCTTTTGAGAGATTTACCCCAAGTGTGCAGAGACGCATGACATGTGAATCACGATCTGAGTCTATTCTCAGGGTGGTTCGCCTCACACTTGGAACGCGATAAGCATTTCACCTCTGGTTTATACGTGTTGGAAACTTATAGGTGATTGAAAACCAAAGGATTGAGGAGGCGTGCGAATAAGAATAAGGTTCTGGGACTTGATCACAATCTTCAACTGCTTCAGCTCGTCGGGTTTTGGAGCTCCCTCACGGGATGTAGAGAGTTAAGGGGTTTTCACATTGGTGACACCGTCGGGATGAAACAATGCCCCGAGGCAAACCGCCTCTCCCTGCATAAAAACTCGATGTCTGTCAAGTTTTTGTGCCTCCTCCTCCATTTTGACTCAGAAAAGGCATCCAAGAGGCAAAAAGCCCCTGTCAAAGACAAAATGGCTCACTATTTTGATGGCTGAGCTATTTTGTCACTGGATGGCAGTTTGCCATGGAAACCTGGAAAAATTGGGGGGGGGGGGCATTTTGTCACTGTATGGGGGCAGTTTGCCATGGAAGAGCAGAAATGTGGCGGGGGGGCATTTTGTCACTGGACGGGGGCAGTTTGCCATGGAAAGAGCAGAAATGTGTGAGGGGGGGGGGGCATTTTGTCACTGGATGGGGGCAGTTTGCCATGGAAAGAGCAGAAATGTGGGGGGGGGGCATTTTGTCACTGGACAGGGGCAGTTTGCCACGGATAGGCATCAATGTAGAGGGAGGCTGTCCACACCCGATAGGGACACTTGTACAACAGGACATGACACAAACAGGTGGTGCATGCAGGGGTGGTGTTGGTCCAGATTACGCAGAAATCACCCACAAGGGGGGAATAAAATTGCGACCAAGTAGCCTCAGAAAACACACATCTGTGGTGTGCAAGGCATGCAAATGTAAGCCTGGAAATCTCTGACTGCTCCTGATGTTTGTCTCCATCCACTGAATCAATTAAACCCAAAAAAGGTAAAAATGCTGGACTTGTTTGGGGGGTTGAGTCCTGGCAAGGTGCTACCTTATCTGTACCATGCTCATGCCAGGGAGATTTGCAGTTACTGAGTAGGAGTTGTGTTTGCATGTGTGTGTATGTAGCCCACCTGATCCTGCTCCCACCAACCCTCCTCATCTGTCTTTTTGCCTATCCAAATGTTGATGGCCATGTGCTCAAACTTGGTGTCAAGCTTGGTGAACCAATTGTCTTCCTGCAAGAGAGAATGTGAGCCTCAGCAACTGCGAATCTCCATAGCATGGGGACAGAGCAGTATGATCAGTGTGTCAGCCCACTGAGCCAACAGTCCAGCTAAAAATAGCCTGTATTAATTGGGCACCTAAGTGATTGAAGCTGAACTGGAAGTGGATTTCAGAATTTTTTCAGCCCAAATGGGTATGCTCATTTGTAGGGTACATTTTTAGATAATTTTTGCACCCATTGGCATACCCATGGGCATACCCAATTCTGAGCTATGGGCAAAACACTGAAAATGCACTGCGCACCCAGTGGGATTCAATCTCCCAACCTTCTGGTTACTGGAAGCTGCTGGGGTCACTGGGAGCACTTGTTTTAGCCTCTTCAGAGCACCTCACACACTGTCCACACCTTTGCCTCTCTGGTTGCCTCTCTTCCTTCATCTCTCTGGCTGCACACCATGCACACCTATTTCTCTCTGATGTGTCTCTTTGCCTCTCTTTGCAACCTTGGTGAAATGCCATGTTTTGGGTGAAAAGTTGCACTTTGGAGATGTTTCTCATGCAGGGCAGTCATCCCCATGTCTGCCTGTCTGATTGCACCTGTCTGGGCCCCAAGTCCAGCAATTCATGCCATCAGGGACACCATGCATGGCCTGCACATTGCCTGTGTTCACCTCTGTTCACAGGTACAACCACACCCACAATGCCCATGGGTGGGTGCCAAATGACATATGCACAAACACACTTGGTGCCAGAAGGTTTTGAAGCTGCATTGAAATGGAGGTCAATTGAGGGCAAACAAGTGCACCTGGGAATTCCCTGGGGAATCCCATCCACATGGCCATGATGGATTTGATCGAGTTGGAAGCGTGGTTACACCTAAAGCAGGAAATTACATGCAGATTGATGGTGAAATCTGTCCACTGGGGTTGCAGCCCCCTAGCCAGAGTTGCACTGGATACAGTGATTGCTCAGCTTGCCAGATTAGCCCCCATCCAGAGCCAGTGTTTCCAGACTGTTGTTGTGCACTGTACCTTGAATGTCCACATCAGCCAGCAGTAGGTGAGTACCTCATGGTTTTCCACCCATCTTGTGTTGGTAGGTCAGACGAACAAGTGACAGGCTGCCCCCATCCAGTGTCAAAATGCCCCCCCCCCACACACACACACACATGTGTTGTTTTCTGAGGCAAACTGGCCCTGTGCAGTGAGAATTTCCCCCCACATTTCTGCTGCTTTCCATGGCAAACTGCCCCCATGCAGTGACAAAATAGCCCCACACACTTGTGAGTCCTTTCTGAGGCAAACTGCCCCTGTCCAGTGACAAAATGGCCCCCACACACTTGTGACTCCTTTCTGAGGCAAACTGGCCCTGGCCAGTGATAAAATGGCACATTGACACATTTGCAGGGTGAAATCGAGCCAAACTGCCCCCACCCTGATGGAAAATGCCTCTCCCTTTGGGGAGGCACTCAAACTTGGGCCAGGGCATTTTGCCTCCGTGGCAAACTTCCCCTGCACCATTTTGACTCAATGGCCATCAAGAATTCATGCAGGGAGAGGCAGTTTCCCTCGAGGGGCATTTTATCACTCCAACAACGCGCTGTCGTTTTTTGACGTCGGCGTCAAAATTTAACATTGCGTCCAATGGTGGAATGCTTGACATCAGCCCAGAAAACGTCTCTCCGCGTGAAAACCCCATTATTGTCCGGAAATCACACTTGAAGTGAACCAAACAGGGAGCACTCAAACAACGAACAAAACACATGAACTGATTCCGCGTGGAGGCGGTAACAATCCTCAGACACAGGACACAAAGCGTTAGAACAAAGCGTCATGGCTGCTCGCCCTGTGTTCCTCACATCATCTCTCCTTGGTGAGTTTCTGGGTTCTACCTCAAGAGAAGAACAGTGCTCGTTGGATTTTGGTTTAGTCCTCGACAACTGCGATCAGAAGCAGTTTTTTGTACAACTGTAGGGACTGTCACAAAGAGAAACATTTCGCTCCTTGAAGCTTTTGCTGGCCTCGTCCTCTTCCTCTTCCTCCTTTTTCAATGACACAGCCAAATGTACTGAAATTCACAAAAATGAAGATTGTAACATTTTATGCCAAAATATATACAGACAATATAACCCAACTCATTTCCAATTCAGCTTTTTGAAAACTTTTTAACATCTCAAGTTCAATCCCAAACTTGCACACAACTAAAAATAGAAAAATGAGCACAGCCACTCAAACACCCTTGCCAATTTTTATCAACACAATTCTTTCACCAAGTACTTGTGGAACTGAAAAAAGTGCAATTTGTCTCACAGAGTCCCCAACTTTCAGATCCACCAAACTTGATCTCTTTGACTTCTTGAACACAAAAATTTCAACTTGACATGTTCCTTCCTCACACATCACTATGATGCAAATGACACCAAAGAGACCCCAAAAGCCCAAATTTGAACCTTATCTTGACCAATCAAGTGCCATACACATAGTTAATCATTTGTGATGCCTGTATGTGCTTGTCCTGATCAATCATTGTTCTGTCACAGTCCTGTCTGACCTGAAACAATTGCCCAAACTCCATAATTCACCTGCAAATGAGCTGAAATCTATCTCACACAGTGCACACAAAAATGCGGCACAACTGTGTGGGGTGAAAGACAATGCATTTTTTGTTCATTCTGGCACTGCATTCAGGGAACAGATGAGTCAATACAAAAACACTGATGATGCGAACTCCCCACAGAGGGACTTGAACCAATTCATGAAAATAGCCTTGTGTTGTCTTCTTTTTTTTCAGTTCTGTCAGTTATACTGTTGGATACAGATGCAGCATGCACCAACCAGAGTTTCTGCCGAAATGATTATACACACCCCAGGAGAAGGTTCTACATAACTTTTTGGAACCTCACTGAGGCGCCAAGTGACATTCCTGCTCAAGCTTTGGAAGTTCATCTGATCAACAACAATATTGCCTGGGTTCAAGTTGGAGTCTTCAACCATCTGTCTCAGTGTGTCAAGCAGATTTTGTCCAGGAATCAGATTTCTGTCATTGAAGGTGGAGCATTCATAGGCATGGAATTTCTTCAGTCTATGCACTTGAGTTACAACAAAATTTCAGTTCTTAAACAAGGAATGTTTTCAGGAGTCTATTCACTCAATGTGCTTTTTCAGGACAACAATGAAATTTCCATATGATATTCCTTTCAAAAGTTATGAGGTTCATATCTGGAATAATACCATTACTTCTATTACTTTTGGAGTCTTTAACAAACTGTCTCAATACACTGACCTCAGTGTGAGTGTGAATCTGATTTCTGGCCATCCTCTCTCAATACCTTTACAACTTCAATTTATAATTACTGTTACACACCTTTCTGCCCTTATTTCACTGAAAATATTCAAAAGTAGGAACCAACCTGAAATCCTGCCTTTCCACAATGGCTGCTACTCCTGACCAACCAAACAAAGATGGAAGCTCTTCTGTCATTGTCTCCTGCTGTATCAAGCTCTGTGATTAGTCCTGGTTGGAATCTAAGCCAATCACAGCCCTCTATTTCAAATTTCAAGCAGTTTCCCAAGTCCAAATTTCTGCAATCACTCCATATACTCCAACATATATACTGGTGGAAGAACAAAAACAAAACTTGTACTCAAGATGTGAGGCTGAGTACTCCTGCAGCATGACATACAGGATATCACCTCCAAATATCTTGCTTCAATGCTAGTGTCACGTTCGGACGGCTAATCCAACCGTTCGCGAGCATGCACTAAACCTTCGATCCACCTGGCTCATTCGAGGACTCCTCCTGAAACGGGCCGACTGCAAAGGGGCCTTCCGAGAATGACACTTAAAAGGGTTCTTTACTTAACAAGTGGGTTTATTCAGCAAAGGCAGAGGACAACGGGTGAACAGATTTGGGCTAGATTCACCTAAGACAAGAAGAATGTACAGAACACCAAGCGTACACTGTGACTGTCCGGGGTT